>Ga0302324_100001851_pt1 | contig 50366 bp, 39 predicted proteins | sample Palsa_T0_1_FD_201949 | JGI IMG/M metagenome (GOLD analysis project Ga0302324, IMG submission 201949) | Peat permafrost microbial communities from Stordalen Mire near Abisko, Sweden - Palsa_T0_1 | ecosystem: Environmental > Terrestrial > Soil > Palsa > Peat permafrost | place: Sweden: Abisko...
GGTGCTCGGGACTGGTCAGCTGGTTGTAAACCTCGACCACAGTCTTCGAGGGCAGCGCAAAGCCCACGCCGGCGTAGGCGTTGGTCTCGCTGAGAATCGCGGTGTTGATGCCGATCACTTCGCCCGCCATATTCACCAGCGGTCCGCCGGAGTTCCCGGGGTTGATGGCGGCATCGGTCTGGATGAAAGTCTGGAACTGGCGGTTGGGCACGATGTCGCGCCCCTTGGCGGAAACGATTCCCGCCGTCACCGACTCCGACAAGCCAAACGGGCTGCCCACAGCGAGCACCCAGTCGCCCACCTGCATGCTGTCCGAGTTGCCCATCTTCGCTGCGGGAAGCGCGCGATCCACTTCCACTTTGATCACGGCAAGGTCGGTTTCCTGATCCGTACCCACGACTTTGGCTTCGTGCTGCACGCCGGGAGGATCGTCTTCGAAACGCACGCGCACGCGATCCGCCTTCTCGACCACGTGCCGGTTGGTGACGATGTAGCCTTTGGAATCGACAATCACGCCCGAACCCAGCGAGCGCTCGCGGATAGAACCGTCGCCGCCGCCGGCGCCACCCTGACCACCGGGACCGCCGAAGAAGCGGTTGAAGAAGTCGTCAAACCCGCCGCTATCGTCGCCGCCCTGATCGTCGTCGGGAGCCTGTCCCTGACGGCGACGGTGCGCGTTCTTGATGGTGGATTCGGTGTTGATGTTCACCACGCTCGGTTCCAGCTGCTTGGCGATCTGCGAAAAAGTATTCGAAAGCTGCTGCGGCGAAGGCATGGTGAGCGGCGCAGCATCGCTGCTCTTTTGTCCTTCTTTGCCCTTCACGCCGTAGGAAATCACGGAACCGATCAGGATGCCGACCGAAAGTGTAGCCAGAATACTGAATGTGTAAACCCAACGATGGGCGCGCATCCGCACCCAAATCTCCCGCGAATCCATGCCGACTTCCCTCCAAAGGAACGTCTACGATTTATTTATTATACTCGCTGCAAACGCCCCCGCCACGGCAGTATGGTCTTGTCCCAGAGTGCACGCGAACGCGCATGCGCAATTAGGTTAGACGCGGGAACCCTCGATATCGTTTTCCGTCGGTGACGACACCATACGAACTGAGGCTGCCCTGGCTTCGCGGTTTTCGAAGGCCGGGGATTTCTGCTGTGGAGAAGTGTTCCTGCAGGAACGTATTGTGCTGACGGTTTTGTATTGACAGCTAAGAGCTTGTCCCGTTGGGGTTTACGGCCGAGCTTTCCTGGACTTTCGCTAAATGTTCAGCGCGACGAAAAAGCCGCCGCGCTTCGCTCGACCGGGAAACCGGGGACAGACGGGACGTCTTCCCGTTCCGGGAACTCCTCGGCCCGGAAAATGGATGAACGTCCCGGCTTTCCACGGTTTATTCGATGTCGATGCCATACGAACTGAGGCTGCCCCGGTCTTCGCGGTTTTCGAAGGCCGGGGATTTCTGCTGTCGGGAAGAGTTCCTCTAGGAACACTTTGTACGTGCGGTTTTGGGCAAGTACATACTTCACACACAAGGGGTGCTACGCTTTACCATGCACCTTAGGGAATATTTCGCCGCTATCCTCCACGGATGGGTCGGCAGGATGAGCGGATTAGCGTCGGTCATTCTTGTGTTTCTTCCCATCATCTTCCCAAGTTGGTTCGGCGATTCAAAGGTATTAATTCACGCTACATGGGCAGCTGCGGCGGGTTGTTTTTTAGTCGCTAACTATGCAGCGTGGCTAGCGAAGCGGAATGAGTTACAAGAAGAGAAGGCTAAGAACGAGTTCACACCCCAAATCAATATTAGCGTGCTGAATATTGTTACGTGTGGGTCACTGGGTTCGGGACTAACTGATGTATTCGTTTACCTAGAGTTGGTGCTCCAATCCCCCAGCCGGGTTTCTATTCTTGATTGCTCGCTTATGCTCTTTAGTGATTACGCATCAACGACTATCCCTGCCTGCGAAGATATTCCGGAATGGCAGCTAGAAAAATGGGACGCTGACAACAACCTCTTTCATATTCGCTGCGAACCCCTCGTGAAAGAATTGAAGCGACGCGGGGACCCGGTGCAGGGGTGGATTCATTTTCCACTACCCAGCGTTGCGGAAGGGGTCATGGGCTCGTATGGAGTGAAGATTGAACTGAACTGCGCACACGGCACGTGCTATTTCAACACGACCGGCGGGCAGATAGCTTCAGCCAACGTTTCAACAAAAAGCAGACGTAAAATGCTAAAGATCAAGACATGAAACCCGAATACATCGAGGGGCTTGTGGGCAGGTGGCCCAGGCTTTTGATCTCGTTGGCATCACCAGCAGTGGGTGCCCGTCCTTCGTGTTCTTGGCGAAGGGCGGGAGCCACGAACTCGTACGCAGGTGGGTTTACCTAGAGAGACAAAGCGTTGTGTCGGCGAAAAGGCCCACTTCTCGCAAAGGACGCGAGAAATGGGACACCCGGCAGCAGGAATCCCCGGCCTTCGAAAACCGCGAAGACCGGGGCAGCCTCCGCGGTGGTAGTTTTCCCAAACACGACGAGTGAGCCGCCCCCTACTTGGCTTCGTAAACCGTTTTCCCGCCTAGTACCGTGCGCAGCACTTTGGTCGCCAGGAGTTTCTCGGGCGAGGACGCGGTTGGGTCGCGGTCGAGGACTACAAAATCCGCCAGCATCCCCGGTATCAGCTTGCCTTTTTCTTTCTCTTCGAACTCGGCGAAGGCGGAGCCGGTGGTGTAGGCAGCGACGGCCTGTTCCATGGTGATTCTCTGCTCGGGGAAATACTCCTGCTTGCCGTTTTCGCTTTTGCGCAGGACTGCAGCGTAGAGGCCGCGGAACGGGTTGATCGGTTCGACTGGATAGTCGGTGCCAAAGGCGAGCGTAACGCCTTTGTTCAGAAATGCCGCCCATGCGTAGGAGAGGGCGGCGCGCTTCGGACCCAGGCGGTCCTGCGCCCAGCGCATATCCGTGAGCAAGTGGCTGGGTTGCATGGAGGCGATTACCTTCAATTCCTTGAAGCGGGCAATCTGGGCGAAAGTGGTGACCTGGGCGTGCTCCACTCGCAGGCGGTAATCGTCCCCGCCATTCGCAGCTTTTACTTTCTGTTCCTTGGCTGCTTTCTCGGCTCCCGCGAAAGCATCGAGCGCCATTTGAATGCCCTTGTCGCCGATGGCGTGAAAACCGATCTGGAAGCCCGCCAGCACGCGCTCGGTGGTCATGGCGTTGAGGTTTTCCACTTCATATTGCGGCAGGCCGGAATTCTTGGGATCGTCCGCGTAGGGCTCCAGCATGGCCGCGGTATGCGACCCGAGCGAGCCATCCATAAAACCTTTGAGCATGCCGGTGTGCAGCAGCAGATCGGCCTGGGGATGGGAATCGCGCTTCTTGATGAGGTCCGCCACCGGCTCGTCGAAGGGCAGCCACTCCGAAATGCGGGCCGTGAGCTTGCCCTCTTTTTCGAGCTCTTCGTAGATTTTGAAATCGTCCCAGGAGGAGTAGTCCTGCGCGGAAGTGACACCATGCTCGGCGAGGTCTGCCAGCGCGAGTTCGATCCCGCGGCGTCGCCGGTCGTGCGATGGTTTGGGAATCACCACCAGCACGGCCTGCTGGGCGGTTTCGCGGAGGATGCCGGTAGGCTCACCATTCGTATCCCGGTCAATCTGCCCGCCTTCGGGATCGCGGCTGGCCAGCGTAATGCTCGCGAGTTGCAGCGCGCGAGTATTGGCGACGGCAATGTGTCCATCCACGCGATCCAGAAACACAGGATGCCCGTTCGACACTTCGTCGAGATCCCAGCGGTTCGGCGTGACCTTCACCGGCCACATCGTCTCGTCCCAGCCGCCGCCCAGAATCCATTCTCCGGGCACCGCATTTTCCACTCGGGCGCGAACTCGCTCGCGCATTTCTTCGAGCGACTTCACGCCGACCAGGTCCACATTGAGCTTCTGCAGGCCGGCGCCGGAAAGATGCAGGTGGGCATCGTTGAATCCGGCCATGACAAAATGTCCGCCGAGGTCGACCACTTCGGTCTGCGGCCCCTTGAGTTTTGAGATGTTCGCATTCGTGCCCACCGCCTGGATGCGATCGCCGCGAACCGCGATAGCCTCCTGGCGCAGGATCGAAGCAAACTCAGTGTTCGCCGGAACGCTGGTATAGATGTTGGCGTGGACATAGATGATATCGGCCTTCGGGCCGGGGGCCGGTGCAGGGTCGAACCCCGATGCTTGGACGGTTTGGCTTCGGGTCGGGGCCGCGGCTGGAGTGGAACTCTGAGCAGCAGCCGGCGCGCTGCCTTGAACCGGCTTCTGAGCGCCGGACTGGGCGAAGGCTTGCGGGCAAATGAGAATTGCGCACAGGAGCACAACGTGCTTTTGGATGGCGCAGCGCTTTAGCGCTGCGATCAGAGCCGACATACAAGTCGGGGCTTTCGCCCCTGAGGACACGAGTGTCATTCCCCCACCCCCGCCAGAGCGAGCAGGGTGAGCAAGACTCGCTTCAACCCCAGCTCGCGTCCGTTGCTGTCAAACCATTCCTGCAAAGTGTGCGCCCCGCCGCCCGAGCCTCCGCCGCCGATGGCGATGGCCTCCTGCCCCAGCGATAGCGGAATGTTGGCATCGGTGGAAGCGCGCTGCACGTGGGCGGCATTGTTCAACTGCGCATCGACCGCGCGTATCACCTGCAGAATGCGCGCTCCCGTCGGCAATTCGCCGGCCGGCCGGCTGCCAATGACCACCACTTCGCAGTTCACGCCGGAAGGCCGCTTCTGCGCCGACGACCGCATCTCTGCGGCCATGGTCTCGTCTTCGACAGCGCGATTCAGAGCCAGGCGCAGCGAATGCTCCAGCCGTTCCATCTCCGCCATGGAAGTGGAGCGGATATCCACCTTCATGCTGGCAGACTCTGGAATCGAGTTCACCGAAGTCCCGCCGCGAATCACTCCAATATTGAAAGTTGTCTTTGGCGTAGCGGGCACGGGCGTGGCGGTGAAAGTTTCGATGGCCTTGGCCAGAATCACGATCGGATTGGGCGCGCCAAAATCGCTCCACGAATGACCGCCCGGCCCGCGTACGATCACCTCGAAGCGGCGGCTGCCCAGGGCCTCGGCCACAATCGTGTCCGCGCCGGCGCCGTCGAGCACTACGCTATAAGCGATCGAATCCTTCCAGCGCGGCGTGGAAAAAATGTGCCGCATGCCGCGCAGGTCGCCTTCGCCCTCTTCGCCCACGTTGCCGATAAAGACGAACGGAAGTCCGTGCCGGACGCGCACTGCCCGCATCAGCGCCGCAATGGCAAGCATGGCCGTGACGCCCGCCCCGTTGTCGGAAACTCCCGGCCCGTAGAGCCGGCTTCCCTGCTGCCGGATATTCAGTGGCGTGTTCGCCGGGAACACAGTATCGATGTGCGCGCTCAACGCCACATAACGGCTGCCGAAGCCGGGATGCACGCCGAACACGTTGCCCACATCGTCAATGCGGACGTCGTCGAGCCCGACTTCGCGAAAGCGCTCGGCCAGCCACGCCCCACGTGCCGACTCGCCAAACGGAGGCGCCGCGATCCGCGCCATCTCCATTTGCCACTGGGCGAGCTGCGGCTCCTGCGTGCGAAACCAGTTGAACGCCGACCGCACCTCCGTGGACGCCGACAGGCGCGCGACTTCCTGCTGCAGCGAAGGCGCAAGGTCCGGCATGTCCGCGCGGGGAGGCGTTGGGCTCATGGGAGGTTATGGGGTCATCTTACAACCAGTGGGAAGGGGATGGGGATTGGCAAATGTTGCGCGGCCTTACGAAAGGCTATATCAGAAGCTGGTCAATTTCCTCGACGGTGCGAGTCCGGCGCGCTGTTCGACGGAGGCCACCAGTTTCTTCGTGGCCGGTACTTCGATCCCGTGATGCTGCGCGCCGCGCAGGATTGGGCCTGCGATCGCGTCGAGTTCTGGAGTCTTATGCTGTGCGACGTCTTTCTGCATGGAGCTGCGCATGTTGCCCGGCATCTTCATCACGCCGGCGATCACCGCGTCGGCGTCCACCTTGGCGCCTTCGGCGACCGCCACCGCGGCAGTTTCCCGCAAACAGGAAAGCCCGAGCTCTCGCCAAACTGGATCGGCAAGTATTTCGCCTGTAGTCTTATCGGCCGCCGTAGTCGACAGCGCAAACGGCGCAAGAAAAACCAGCTTGCCCCACATGAGCGTTGCCTCATCGTCGACGAAGCGGCATTCGAAACCCATTTGCTGAAGCTGCTCTACCGTGCCGCCGAGCAGGGATTTCCCAGCCGAGGACACATTCAGCCGCGCGAAAGGGGAGCGATGGACGATGTGTCCCGGCGCAACCCGCTCCGACTCGACTGCGATGGTCGCGGCAATGACTTTCCCTGCGCCATAGCGTGACCGCAGCAGCGCGAGATGGTCGATGCCGTTGAGCAGCGGGACGATCGCGCCCACCGATTCAGGCCTGGTCAACGCGCCCAGGGCCGGCACCAATTCGGTCGCCTTCACCGTAATCCACAGCACATCGACCGCAGGCACGGTGGAAGCTCGCGCAACCGGCACCGTAAAGTTGCCGAACGCGCTTTCAAGCTGGAGTTGCTCGGGATAATGCGCCAGCGACTCAGGCCTGACGACGAGTGTGACCGGCGCTCCGGATCGCGCCAGGCACGCTCCCATCAGGCCTCCGATTCCGCCGGCCCCGAGAATTGCATGTCGTAACGGTGAGGGTGAAGTCATAGTGTCGAGAATATGCGGCCTTCAGTTTTTCCGCGCCGCGGCGGGCACGCACTCGAGAATTTCTGCCTCGCTCAGCGTGTGGTCGCTCTGCTTGGCGCGGGCGTAGATGCGTTCCACCACATCGTCAGTCGCGGGAATGCCGCGCCGCTCCAGCCAGAACAGCACATTCGATTTTCCGCTCATCGGGCCGACATCAATGATCTGCTCAAGGCCGAACATATGCGAGGGCACGCCGGAATAGACCGTGTTCGCCAGCAGAACATCGTCCTTGCGATAGGCTTTGATAATCGCGGCGGCGTGAACGCCGGTGGCCGTGCGAAAAGCGTCGTCGCCCACCACCGGATAATTTGCCGGAATCGGGACGCCCGTGGCCCGCGACACCGCCTGACAATATTGTTTCAGCTTAGTCAGGTCCTGCTGAACCCACGGCGCAATGCCCATCAGCTTGAGATTGACCAGCATCTGATCGATCTGCGTGTTGCCCACGCGCTCGCCAAGTCCGATGGCGCATCCGTGAACGCAATTTGCGCCGGCAATAATCGCCGCCATCGAGTTCGCGATGGCCAGGCCGCGGTCGCTGTGCCCGTGCCAATCTACGCGAATTTTTTCGGCCGAAGGCTTGACCACTTCCTCGATCACGAACTTCACCAGCGCCAGCGCGCCCAGGGGCGTGGCGTGTCCCGCCGTATCGCAGATGCAGATGGCCCGCGCACCGCAATTGATCGCCGCGGCATACAACCGTTTCACGGTCTCCGGATCGCAGCGGCTGGTGTCCTCGGTGACATACATCACGTCGAGCCCCAGCGACACCGCATACGTCACGGCCTTCTCGGTGGTCTGCACGAGAAAATCGTCGGACCATCCTTCGGTGAAGCGGCGAATCGGACTCGAACCAATGAATGTCGCGGCCTCGATGCGCAGTCCGGTTTTCTGCACAATCTCGGCGATGGGACGAATGTCGTTCTCATGCGTGCGGGCCGCGCAGTTGGCGCGAATCTTCATCTTATGCGCGACGATTTCCCGCGCCAGCGCGGTCACCGCCTCGACCACGCGCGGCCCCGCGCCCGGCAGTCCGAGGTCGAGAGAATTGATTCCCAGCGCCTCCATGAGATGAAGAATCTCAATTTTTTCCGGAATCGACGGATCCCGCACCGAAGGCGATTGCAGGCCATCGCGCAGACTCTCGTCGTTGAGCAGCACGGAGCCCGGCGGCATGAGCTCCGGCGGATAATTGTTGTTCCAGTCGTAGATGAGGTCGGAGGTGTTCACGAGAAAACAGCTTCTAGCTTCTAGCTTCTAGCCAAACAAGAAGCACGTCGCATCTTTTCAAAATGCAGACAGAGTTTGGAATCTTGCCGCCCGAGGGCATTAGCTAGAAGCTAGGAGCTAGCAGCTAGAAGCTTGCCTTATTTTTTCGGCGGCAGCGTCAGCCCGAACACCGAAACAATTCCCGGGCCGGCTACGTTAATCTTCGCGTCCGCCGGGGCGGGCAGATACAGCGTCTTGCAGTGCTCGCAGCGGTAGACTTCGGCATTCGGTCCCCAGGCCTTCTCTGCATCGCCGCACGCCTGCTCGATCACGTCCGTGGTGTAAAACCAGCGCTTCAAATGGCCGCCGCAGAATTTGCCCTTCTCATTCTTCTCGTTGCAGGCGCGCTGCCCGGCCTTCTTGATCTTCACTTTGTGATGCGGAAGCTGCGCGGGAGTTTGCGCAGGAGACGCAGTAACTTCACCCGTTGCCAAGGACTTACCCTCGTTCGCGCGGCCAGCGCCGCAAGCATTCGCTCGTACGAGCGTCATTGTATCCGAAGTATCCGAAATTGCGATGGCGAACGCGTACAGGCCGCAAGGCAACGCAAAAGCTTAACCGCAAAGTTCGCAGAGAAAAGCCGCGGAGGTCGCAAACAACTGCACTTGCTTTTCTCTGCGTGCTCTGCGGATGTTCTCTGCGAACTCTGCGGTCAAAGGCTCTAGCCCCTCGCTAGAACTCCCTCTTCGGTGTGGCCTGTTCTGCGCCCACGCGACCGGCAACTATCTCGGCCGCGAAATAACTCTCGCCCTTCACCGGTGCGCGGGCGAGGCGCCGCAGGATCGCGAGTTGTCCCACGTGCGTCAGGGCATCGGCAATCGGCCCCTGAAACAACTTTTCGAGCGGAGCCTCAACCGCCGCATTCGACACCAGAAAATCGTCGAAGCTCTTCAGCGCCGCAAAAAACCTCTCCGTCTCTTTGTCCCAGGGCAAAGCTTTCGAGTCGCGCCACGCGGGCTTGCCCTTCGCGATCGACAGAGCCCAGTCGAACAAATCGCCGATGTGGGCCAGAATCTGCCCCGGCGTACGCACTCCTTCGCCCGCGTGAAAATCAGCGAAACCCGACGGGGCCTCGCGGACGGCTTTACCGGCGCGGTAAGCGACCGTGGCCAGCGTGTGGCGCAACAGTTCGCGCTTCGGATCGGAATCGGACTCGGGATTTGAAGAAACGCTCATGAATCACCTTTCAGTTCTCAGTTCTCAGTTCTCAGTTACCCAAACGCTCGTCATCCCTCCCGAGCCGAAGGCTTGGTGAGGGACCTTACGTCTCCATCTGCCTCACTCACAGTCGACAGCGCCGCCCGACTGCTTGCACGCAAGGCGCCGCTCGGTATTCGCAGTTCAGCACTCAAAGCCGTTTGCGCCACACTATGCTCGCCGCGCACAGCGCCCCGCGCAAGCGTTCTCCGAGGCCGCGGGCAAACTGCATATCCAGGAATCCTTCCATCTGCCGCGCGAACCCGTTGCCGTACGCGTACCACCAGACTTTCTTCATCCCAGACATGCGGTCCGTGTCCAGATATTTTACTCGCACCATTTCTTCCAGTCCGAAGCGGCCGTGAGTGCGACCGAGGCCGCTGGCCTTCACGCCGCCGTGCGGAGCTTCGCTGATTCCGAAACACGAAATCACGTCGTTGACCATCGCCGTGCCCGCATGAATGCGACGGGCCAGGCGCTCGCCGCGGGCGGAGTCGCGCGTCCACACACTTGCGGCCAAGCCATAGTCAGAATCATTGGCCAGACGCACGGCTTCATCGTCGCTGTCGAACGGCATCACCGGCAGCACCGGGCCGAATGTTTCCTCGCGCATGATCCGCATGGTTTGCGAAATGTCCATCAGAACGGTGGGCGCATAAAAGTTCACACCCAGTTCCGGCAACCGCTTGCCGCCGGCCAGAACCCTTGCTCCGTGCGCCTCTGCATCTTCCACTTGCGATTCCACGATTTGCAGCTGCCGCTCGTGGATCATCGGCCCCACATCGGTATCGCGCTCCATGCCATTCCCCACGCGCAACCGCTTCGTCTTTTCCACGCAGGCCTTCAAGAACAGTTCATACAAACTGCGATGCACGTAGCATCGCTCCACCGACAAGCACGCCTGCCCGGCGTTGACGAATGCTCCCCAAACCGCGGCGCCCGAGGCCACGTCCACGTCGGCATCTTCGAGAACGATCATCGGATCCTTGCCGCCCAGCTCCAGCACCACCGGCAGCAATCGCTCGGCGGCAGCCGCGGCGATGCGCTTGCCCGTGGCCACGCTGCCGGTGAAAACCAGCTTGTGGATTTGCGAATGAATCAGCGCCGCGCCCGTCGCGCCATCGCCCACCACCACCTGAAAAACATCCTTCGGCACACCCGCGCCGTGCAACAGCGATTCCAGTTGGAGCGCCACGAGCGAAGTAAACTCCGACGGCTTCAGCACCACCGCATTCCCCGCGACCAGCGCCGCCAGCGTCTCGGTCGCCGGAATAGAGAACGGATAATTCCACGGCGAGATGATCCCGACCACTCCGTGCGGCTCGCGCACCAACCGCCCACGTTTCAGCTTTGTCGCAAGATTGCCGTGCGGCACCGGCTCATCGGCCAGCAGACGATAAGCGTTGTCGATCAGAAATCGCGCCGCATCCAGCACCACCAGCACTTCCGTAGTCAGCGCTTCGGCAACGGGCTTGCCGGCTTCGTTCGTGATGGCCTCGGCAATCTCCGATTTCTTTTCGAGCAGCCGGCGCTGAAACTCGCGCACAATTCCAATCCGCTTCCTCACGCCAATTTCCGCCCAGGCAGCCTGCGCGACCCGCGCTCGCGTCACGGCAGCCAGAACATGGCTCTCACCCGCGCAATCGAACTCGCGCAGAACCGCGCCCGTCGCCGGATTTACCGACACGACCTTGCCCGTCGCGATCTGGAGATCATTTGCCATACGATCGTTTGCCAGAGCCAAGTCTGCCGTAAAGAATAGAGACGTAGCTTGTTACGTCTTGCTTCCGCCGTCCGCCCGCGATGCATCCGCTCGCGATGTCGGAACGCTAATACTCAACGCTCAACAGATACAATCCACTCGCGGGCGCGGTCGCTCCAGCTGCTGACCGGTTTCTTGCTTCCAGAATGCGCGTCACATCCTCAACCTGCAACGTTCCCTTGCCAACTAAAATGAACGTCCCTACCAGATTGCGCACCATGTGGTGCAGAAACCCCGAGCCGCGAACCGTATACACCAATTCCTTTTCCTGCCGCTCCCAGGTGGACGAAAAAATCCGCCGGATGTTTTCCGGCAAATTCACAGGCACGGTCACCCGCGCATTCGCCTGCGAAACTTCTTCGCCCCCACGGCCCCGCTCCGGATCCACCGCCGCAAACGAAGTGAAATCATGTTCCCCCTCCACCAGCCCCGCTGCCCGCGCCATCGCGTCTTCATTCAGCGAATACGGAAAATGCCAGACATATCTGGCCAAAAACGGCGGGCAGATCGAGTCCCGGAAAATGCGATAGCGGTAGGTTTTCGCGCGCGCTGAGTGGCGCGCATGAAAATCCGCCGGTGCTTCGGTCACCTCCAGCACACGGATCGCCGCCGGCAGAATGTCGTTCAGAGCTTTCACGAAATTGCCGGTAGGGACGCCCGACTCGGTAACAAAACTCGCCACCTGCGCCAGGGCGTGCACCCTGGCATCGGTTCGACCTGACCCTTGCGGCAATACTTTTTCGCCGGTGATGCGTCCAATAGCCGAGGCTAGTGTCCCCTGCACGGTCGCCGCGTCAGGCTGCACCTGCCATCCGGAGAATTCGGACCCGTCGTAGGAAAGTGTCAGCTTGAGATTCCTCATGCGATCTTTCCTGCGAGTTTTCGAGTCTCAGAGCCGGGCGCACTCATCCAATTTATCTCGGCTTCGGCTGTTTGCGGGGTGGTCCCGCGCCTGCATCGAGCGCCGGGACGCGGAATCGAATCAGCTGTGCGCGGTCTTGACATCGCCAGCACTGTAGCAGTTCCTTACGCCCGGGACCGTGGGAAAAGTAGTCGCGTTTGGTCAGATATACTGGTTAGCTTCACAGGAATCTATTTTCAAGTTGGCTCGATTGGCCTGAAACGATGGGCTCGCGGCGGCTCCTGCGGGCAAACACACTAGAGAATGGGGAGCGCAAGGCAGCGTGACGGTTTCGCGCGAGCTTTTCAGGAACCTTCCTCTGGCCATTTGCGTATCCATAGCAGGAGAGCTGGGGCAGGAAAGCTGGGGCTTGAGAGCTTGAGCTGCGGTGCTTCATTCACGGTTAGGTCTGGCTGGGCCAGGGGCCGGTCAAGTCTTTTCGCTGCAACGTCTTAAATAAATTCAGGGTTATCGAAACGGAGATAAGTAGATGCCATTCGCACGCGTAGATCGGATTGCACGTCTCGCAGCCGCGGTTTTATCTGCAACACTGACCATTGCGACGACGCTCGCGACCTTGACGGTTGCAGTCTGGGCCCAGGATGCCCCTGCCGCGCCCGCTCCGCAGTCGACCTCGGAAAAGCCTCTGCCGGTCTTGAACTATACCCATCCGGTATCGCATTTTCCCAATCCCATTGGCCCTTACACGCCGCGGCGCCTGGCACCACCGAACTTGGCCAACACGGGACGCATTGACCAACTCATGCACGAGGGCAAGCTCTACCTGTCGCTGAATGACGCCATCGCGCTGGCGCTCGAGAACAACCTCGACATCGCCATCGCACGTTACAACCTGAATATCGCCGACACTGACATCCTGCGCGCCAGGGCCGGGGCTCAGACCCTGGGCGTGAATACTGGCATCGTGCAGAACACTCCCGGCGGCGGCGTCGGCGGACTCGGCGGCCAGGTCGGCTCCGGCACCGGAGGTACCAGCCTCGGTGCCAGCGGTGCGGGCGCTGGTGCGGGCGGGTTGGTGGGATCCACGCTTGGCCTGGGGTCGCTCATCACCAGCTTCGACCCGATTCTTACCGGGACCTTGCAGGAAGATCACTTCACTATTCTTCCCTCCAGCACCTTCAGTCCCGCCTCTCCTCAGAACACCACCACTGGCAACTTCACCTACCAGCAGGGATTCTCCTGGGGCACCAACCTGCTTGTGGGCTTTAACAACACCCGTGTGGCCACTGCGAACGCGCCTTTCAGTCCGTTAAGCCCGCAGCTCAACTCCAGTTTCAGGTTGCAGCTCACGCAGCACTTGCTGCAGGGGCTCGGCTTTGCGGCCAACAATCGTTTCATCCGTATTGCAAAGAACGACCGTGAACTTTCCGATGTGGCTTTCCGTCTGCAGGTCATCACGACCGTCAACCAGATTCAGACCATGTACTGGGATCTGGTTTACGCGTACGAAAACGTTCGTGTGCAGAAGGAATCGCTGGCTTTCGCCGATAAGACTCTCTCCGACACCAAGAAGCAGGTCGAGATTGGCAGCCTCGCGCCCATCGAAGTGGTGCGCGCCCAGAGCACTATGTCGCAGGACCAACAAGGCTTGACGGTTGCCCTCACCAACCTGGAGCTGGAGCAGTTGCTGATGAAGAACGCGCTCAGCCGCACGCTGCGCGATCAAACGCTGGCCGGAGCAGAAGTGATCCCCACCTCAACAATGGAACTGCCCGAGAACGAACAGGTGCAGCCCACGGAGGATTTGATCGCCGACGCGTTGCGCCATCGCGCCGATCTGGTGGAGCAACGCATCCAGCTCAATACCACGGAGATCAGCAACAGAGCGGTCCGTAATGCCCTGCTGCCTACGTTAGACCTTTTCGCCTACTACGGTGGCTCGGGCTTGGGCGGCTCGCAAAACCCGGCGAATGTCTGCGTTGACCCTACTACTCAATTCGGCTGCGCCACCGCCAGTCCTAACCCCAATTTGGATCAAAGCCCCCTGACCTCGCCAGTCGGCTACGGCAGCACCCTGAACCAACTGGTCAACTCCACCGCTCCCGACAAGGGCGTCGGCCTGCAGCTGAACATCCCGCTCCGCAACCGCGCGGCCCAGGCCACGCAGATTCGCTCCGAACTCGAATACCAGCAGGCTCAGATGCGTCTGCAGCAGATTGAAAACCAGATCAGCATCGAAGTCCGCAATGCCCAGTTCGGAGTCGAGCAGAACCGCGCCAGCGTGGCCTCCGCGAAGGCCGCCGTCGACTACGCCAAGCAGTCGCTCGACGCCGAGCAAAAGAAATATCAGTTCGGCACCTCGACCACGACCCTGGTGCTGCAGAACCGCAGCGCCCTGGCAACGGCTGAATCCACGCTCATGTCGGCGATGGCGGCGTACGAAAAATCGCGCGTCGAACTCGACCGCGCGGTTGGAGTCACGCTCGATCACGCCGGCATCAGTATTGACGACGCCGCCAAGGGCCAGGTTTCGCGCCTGCCCAACGTACCATACGTCGCGCCGCGGAAGGATCTGCCTTCGAACCAAACTGACCAGCCCCAGCCGCAGTAAGAGTCAGAAGAGCCTACAGGGCGCGGCCGCAAGCCGCGCCCGTTTCTTTTACGGCCATTTCAGATTGCAGATTGCAGATTGCAGATTGAAAATCTTAAATCTACAATCTGCAATCTGAAATGGGTTCCGTGGCTAATCTATCCAGTTTCTCCTCTCTGGTTTTTTCTGCCCGCGTTTCCTGCTGCGCGCTTGCCGCCTCACGTTTTCCACCTAACAATTCTTTACAATTCCATTTCCTTTGCGCTTCATCAACTACCGCTAAGATGAAGTGACGTATTTATTTTTTTCGCGTCCAAACTTATTCGCGCGAAACCGTGCGCCGCTCTACGTAAGGAGACCATTCAATGTCGTCTTTGCCTCGTTCGTTTTTTGCCGTACGCCCTGGATCTCTAAGCCAGACGGCTGTAATCTTCCTGTCGCTGGCGATCTCGCCGTTAGCCTTGCGAGCGCAAGATGCCCCTGCATCGCCACCGTCCGCGCCCCAGCCGTCGGCGCCCCAGCCATCAGCGTCCCAGCGGGCAAAAGCGCAACCCTTCCACCTTGAGGACTATTCCAAGCCGCGTTCGGCCTTCCCCTACATCTTGCAGCCCTACACGCCGCGCCCGGTCGCTCAGCCTAACCTGGGCAATTCGCCGCGCATCGACACCCTCATGCACGACGGCAAAATCTATCTCTCCATCGACGACGCCGTCGCTTTGACGCTGGAGAACAATCTCGATATCGACATCGCCCGCTACAACCTCAACATTGCCGACACCGACTTCCTGCGCGCCAAGTCCGGCGCTAACATCCTCGGAGTCAACGCCGGCATCGTGCAGAACACCCCCGGCGGCGGAGTTGGCGGCCTCGGCGGAACAGTCGGCTCCGGCGCCGGAGGCACCACCGTGGCCGCCAGCGGCGTAGGCACCGGAACCAACGGCCTGGTCAGTTCCACGCTCGGCATTGGCTCGCCCATCACCAGCTTCGATCCCAGCGTCACCAGTACGCTGCAACTTGATAGAAACGACGCCGAATCCGTCAGCGTCTTCAGCCCCGTCCCGGTCGTGGGCCAGAATACCTACACCGCGAACTTCGCCTACACACAGGGATTCCAGTGGGGCACAGCCCTGTCCGTGGGATTCAACAACACCCACGGCACCACCAATAACCCGACCAGCCTGCTGACACCCGAATTGAGCTCCAGCTTTCAGTTCAGAGTCACGCAGAACCTGCTGCAAGGTTTTGGATCGCTGCCGAACCTGCGCTTCGTCCACATCGCGAAAAACAACCGCGAGATTTCCGACGTCGCCTTCCGCCTGCAAATCATTACCACCGTCGACCAGATCGAGAACATGTATTGGGACCTGGTCTACGCCTACGAAAACGTGCGCGTGCAGCAGGAATCTCTCACCTATGCGCAGAAAGCTCTGGACGATTCCAAACAACAGGCCAAAGTCGGCACGGTGCCCCCCATTCAAGTGGTAAGCGCACAGAGCACGGTTTCCACCGACCAGCAGAATCTGATCCTGGCGCAGAACAACTTGGAGCTCGAAGAATTGCTGATGAAGAATGCGCTAAGCCGCAGCATGGAGGATCCGGTGCTCGCCGAAGCTGGCGTCGTGCCCACCTCGACCATGCATATCCCCGAGCAGGAACCGGTCATCCCCGCGCAGGATCTGATCAATCAGGCGCTCGACCACCGCGCCGAACTGGTCGAATCGCGCATCGATCTCAACTCCCGAGATCTCAGCAGCAAAGCCGTCCGCAACGCCATGCTGCCCACGCTCGATGCCTTCGCCTATTACGGCGGATCGGGAGTTGGCGGAGTGGTGAACCCGGCTCTTCTGCCGCCAACTTGCAATCCCGCCACGACCAGCTGCTTCAGTGGAACCACTGCACCGCCTCCGTTCGCCAATGGCGGCCCCGTGGGCTACGGCAGCACGTTGAACCAGCTCGTCAACGGCACCGCTCCCGACAAGGGCGTCGGCCTCACGCTCACCATCCCGTTGCGCAATCGCGAAGCGCAGGCCAACCAGGTACGCGCGGAACTGGAATACCGCCAGGCCCAGGTGCGCCTGCATCAGCTCGAAAACCAGGTTCGCATCGAAGTGCGCAACGCACAATTTGACGTGAAACAGAACCGCGCCTCCGTACAGGCAGCGCAGTACGCCGTCGACTTCGCGCGCCAGACGCTCGATGCCGACCAGCAAAAACTGAAAGTCGGACTCACCACCACAACCGCAATCCTGCAGGATGCTTCCGTCCTGACCACATCGGAGTCGAACCTGGTTTCCGCCAAAGCGGCCTACGAGAAGTCGCGCATCGAACTCGATCGCGCCACCGGATTGCTGCTCGACCACGCCGGCATCGACGTCGCCGAAGCCACGCGTGGCCAGGTCACCAATCTGCCGAAAGTGCCTTACGTCGAACCACGAAGGGATGCAGCGCCCGGAACGCAGCCGTGACGCCGCTGGTGTAGATCGGTGCAGGTCGGACACTCCTGTCCGACGCTTTTGACTTCGTTCGTGTGTGGCTTCGCTCGTGTGGGGACGGGCGCCTCGTGAGCCTGCCCTGAGCGAAGTCGAAGGGGCCGCGCCGAGCAAAGCTCAGCAGTCTCCCAGAAAATCACCCCGCCAATTTCCCCTTCCCAACCCAGCGTGTATCCTTTCTCCCGTGACCCTGTCCGTCGTCGTCATCACCCACAACGAAGAGTCCAATCTAGCCCGCACGCTGGAAAGCGTGCAGCCGCTGGTCGCCGACGGCAAAGGAGAAATCATCGTCGTCGATTCCGGCTCAACCGACCGCACGGTAGAGATCGCGAAATCGTTCGGCGCAAAAATCTTCATCGAAGAATGGAAAGGCTACGCCGCACAGAAAAATTCCGCGATCGACAAAGCAACAGGAGACTACATACTTTCGCTCGACGCGGACGAGGAAGTGAGCGTCGGACTCGCTGACGAGATACAGCGCACGGTGCAGTATCCGCCTGCCGTTCACAAGATCGTGCAGAAAACACTGGACGGACATCTTGCGCCCATCTACATCAATGGGTTCTGGATGTCCCGGCAAAACTACTTCCTCAACCGCTGGATCAGGCATGGCGGTTTCTGGCCTGACCGCAAGCTGAGGATGTTTAGACGTGGCACGGGGCGCTTCAAGGAAACTCCGGTTCACGAAACCATAGAAGTCCAGGAGTACCGGAAGGGCGGCATCACCGTAAACTCGCGCCGTCTTCGAGGCGCCCTCATCCACCACTCCTACCCCACCCTCTCCGACTACATCACCCACATGAACCGCTACTCATCACTGGGGGCCGAGATGGTCGTAGCGAAAGCTAACGGCAAAGTGCGCTTCAGCGCGATCAACATCGTCCTGCGCCCGCTGGCAACGTTCCTCTACAACTATTTCTTCCGCCTCGGTTTCCTCGACGGCCGCGAAGGCCTGCTGCTGCACCTCTACCACGCGGTCTACGTTTCCTGGAAATACTCCAAAGCCTGGGAACTCTCGCGCAAGAAGTGAGTTTGAATCGAATCCATCCCCAAAGCTTGTCATCCTGAGCGCAGTGACTGGTTCGCGAATGCGAAGCAGTCACGGAGTCGAAGGACCCTATAGCCTGATACGACCGTGCGTCTAGGAGTTCTCAGCCGGCGTTTTCCACGCGACCGGTTCGAAATCCAGCACAACGCCTTTGGCGCGACGGAACTTTGGAAATGGTAGGGATCCTTCGACTGCGCAAGAAGTTCGCATTCGCGAACTTCCCGCTACGCTCAATGACACTCCCCGAAAAGACTCTCACGACCAAAGTTCGCGCTGAACCGATCGGTCGTTCTCGCCCCGTCCAATCGCCTTGCTCACTTGCCCTCGCTTCCCTATCATCGAAACAGAGCACTGGGGTTTGCATGCCAAAAAAACCGCCAAAGCCGCAGATCGCCGAAAGTCCGATCGCCGACGTTTTCGAAAACCGCCATCCTTCCGAGTCAGAAAAGCAGTGGGCTGAAAAAACACTCGCTCCCACGCTCGAGAAATCTCCGGAACGTCCCATCGGCGCACCCACCGGCGTGAATCTCGACGAGCGCGGCCACGCCCACTTCACCACCATCTCCGGAGTTCCGGTCCGCCGCCTGTACACGCAAGCCGATCTGCCCGAGGACTGGAGCGAAGAAAAAGATCTCGGCTATCCCGGCCAACCGCCGTTCACGCGCGGCATTCATGCCACCGGATATCGCGGCAAACTCTACACCATGCGCCAGTTCTCCGGCTTCGCGTCGCCGGAGGAAACCAACCAGCGCTACAAATATCTGCTGGAGCACGGCGGCAGCGGACTCTCCGTGGCTTTCGACCTGCCCACGCTGATGGGTTACGACTCCGACCATCCCGCCAGCGAAGGCGAAGTGGGCAAGTGCGGCGTGGCCATCGACTCGCTCGAAGACATGGAAATTCTCTTCAACGGCATCGATCTGGAAAAGACCACCGTCTCCATGACCATCAACTCGCCCGCGTCGGTGCTGTGGGCCATGTACCTCGTGGTCGCCGAAAAGCAGGGCGCCGACTGGAAGAAAATTTCCGGCACCATTCAAAACGACATTCTCAAGGAGTACATCGCGCAGAAGGAATACATCTATCCGCCCGCACAGTCGATGCGGCTGGTGATCGACACCTTCGAGTTCGGCTCGAAATTCACGCCGCGCTTCAACACCATCTCGATCAGCGGATATCACATTCGCGAAGCTGGTTCCACCGCGCTACAGGAACTGGCCTTCACTCTCTATGACGGCGTGGAATACGTCGAGTGGGCGAAGCGCCGCGGACTCGACGTCGACGAGTTCGGCCCGCGCCTCAGCTTTTTCTTCAACGCCCATAACGATTTCTTCGAAGAGATTGCCAAGTACCGTGCCGCCCGGAAGATTTGGGGTCAAGTAATGAAGACCCGTTTCGGCGCGAAGAACCAGCGCACCTGGCTGATGCGCTTCCACACGCAAACAGCAGGAGTGTCGCTGCCCGCGCAGCAACCCATGAACAACATCGCGCGCGTCGCCTTGCAGGCGCTGGCCGCGGTTCTCGGCGGAACCCAGTCCCTGCACACTGATTCCTACGACGAAGCCCTGGCCCTTCCCACGGAAGAAGCCGCGCGCATCGCCTTGCGCACGCAGCAGATCATCGCCTACGAATCGGGCGTCACCCAAACCGTCGACCCCCTGGGCGGGTCGTATTTCTTAGAAACCCTAACGCTTGCAATGGAAGACGGTGCCTTCGATTACTTCAGCAAACTCGACGCCATGGGTGGAATGGTGAAAGCCATCGACCGCGGCTATCCCCAAAAAGAAATCGCCGAGGCTTCCTACCAGTACCAGCGCGCGGCCGAGGCCAAAGAGAAGGTTGTGGTCGGCGTGAACGAATTCGTCATCGAGGAACAGTCGCCCCACATTTTGTACATCGGCGAGACCGTCGCCCAGCAGCAGACCGCCAAGCTGAAAATGTTGCGCGCGCGCCGGCCAAACCAGGAAGTCACGCGATGTCTCGACGCGCTGAAGAAAGCCGCGGCGCAGGAACCAAAGATCGAGTCCTCGGCGAACGGCATTTCCGCCGCCAACACCATGCCCTACATCGTCGATGCCGTTCGCGCCTATTGCACCGTCGGCGAGATTTGCGAGGCCCTGCGCACCGTCTACGGCACCTACACCGAAGTGAGCGTCACGTAAATTCACTACTAGCAGTTTTTGCGGTTAGCGTTCACCCGCTCTGGTACACTGACGCCGCATGCCAACCACTCGCAGACAATTCTTGGCCCAGAGTGCAGGCGCGGCCGCAGGAACCTGGCTGATCCCGGCTCTCGCGCGCGCAGCCGTAAACTCCCAGCCTTCGTTCCGGTTTCCCACAGCGCCCCGCGATCGAATTGCCGTGGCCGCGTATCCCTTCCGCGAATTCATCGTGGGATGGAAAGGATGGGACGGCAACTCTCCCGGCCCCGTTCCACCGGCACAGAGAATGGAACTGAAAGATTTTGCCAGGCACGTCGCAGAGAAATTCAACATCCACAAGATCGAAGCTTGGAGCCCGGTGTTCCCCTCGACGGAACCAAAATATTTAGATGAGTTCCGCACCGCGGTCGAGAAAGCGCACTCTGCAGTGGTTGACATCGCCGTCGACGGCGAGTCCAGCCCCTACGACACCGATCCCGCCGAGCGCGAAAAATCGCTCGCTTCGAGCAAGCGATGGATTGACGTAGGCGAGGCCCTCGGCTCGCCCAGCATTCGCACTCACATTCACCAGACCAAGGATTCCAAGCCCGACGTCGCGCGCGCGTCCGAAACTCTGCTGCAGGTCGCCGACTACGCCCAAACTAAGAACGTGGTCGTCCACCTCGAGAATGACGACGCCGTCAGCGAAGACCCTTTCTTCATCGTCCAGGTGCTCGACAAAGTCAACAGCCCCTGGCTGCGCGCTCTGCCTGATTTCGGCAACTCCGTGGCCGCGCACAGTGACGACGAAGATTTCGCCTACCGCGCCATCGACGCCATGTTCGCGCACGCCTATGGCATCTGCCACGTGAAAGATGGCGAGCCCAACGAGCAGGGCAAGCCTACGCACGTGGATATGGCCCGCACGTTTGCGATTTTGAAAAAGCACGGATATAAGGGTTACTGCTCGATGGAATACGACGCCGAGGGCGATCCCTACAAACCAACAGCAGAGTTGATCGAGCAGACGATCAAGTATCTTTCGTAGAGCATTTTGCGTGCTTAGAGCGTGCTGCATGTTTCATGAATCGGTTTTGGTAAGGGCACGGCTTCAGCCGTGCCACCCCGACGGCCGGCAACCCGGGCTTTAGCCCCTGAGGTTTGGCTCGTATCCAGCCGTCCAAGGATTTATGAGATAGCCTCTAGCGTTAGAACGAATCAAACTTAACTGCGAGCTAATCACCATGGCAGGACAAGGCATTCAGCGGCGCGAAATCTTACGCATTCTCGGGACGGCGGCGGCTATCGCGCAGTTCCCCGGCTTCAGCAAGTGGACTTTTGCCTGCGGCCACGTCGGTAACGCAGTCTTGCAGATCAAGCCGGCGGTTTACAATCCTCAGTTCTTCACCGTCGCGGAATACGCGCTCGTCGAGCGCCTTTCCGAAATGATCATCCCCAGCGACGCCACGCCCGGCGCGCGCGAGGCAGGCGTTGCCGAGTTCATCGACTTCATGGTGTTCAGCGATCCCGACTCGCAGTATGCCTTCCGCACCGGCCTCACCTGGATGAACGCGCACAGCGAGCGGTTATTCGGCAAGCGTTTTGTCGATTTGACTCCCGAACAGCAGACTTCCATTCTCGAACCGCTCGCCTACAAAGACAAAGCCCGCCCCGGCGAAGCCGACGGACGCATTTTCTTTCGTCAGATCCGCGAATTCACTTTGAACGGTTTCTACACCAGCGAGATCGGTTTCAAGGAACTTGATTGCCCCTCGCTGAAGATGTATGCCGAGTCGCCGGAGTGTCCGCACAAAGACGATCCCGAGCATTTGCACGTGTCTCACCCAATTACCTGAAGGATGCGATAAAAAACTTGACCCAACAAATCTACGACGTAATCGTGATCGGAACCGGCGCCGGCGGCGGCATGACCATCAAGACGCTCTGCGAGGCCGGATTGAAAGTGTGCGCGCTGAACGCGGGCCGCAGGCTTGATCCGGAAAAAGATTTCCGTTTTCACCGTATGCCCTGGGAAATGAAGTTCCGCGGCCTCGACGATCCCAAACGCCGCGGCGAATCCTACGGCTACATGGACGGCGAGTACACCAAAGCCGCGTGGGAGCACGAAATCCCCTTCACCACCGCGCCCGGAACCAAGTGGATGTGGCCGCGTTGCTTTTCCGTCGGCGGCAAAACGAATTTCTGGGGACGCAGTTCAGCCCGCTTCGGCGACATCGATTTCCACGCCGCCTCACTCGACGGCTACGATGTGGACTGGCCCATCACGCACGACGAAATTAGTCCTTACTACACGCGCGTAGAAAAGATGATCGGCGTAGCGAGCACGGTCCAGAACCGTCCGAGCAATCCCGACGGCTCCTATTTGCGGCCGTTCCACTTCCGCTGCCTCGATCGCATTCTGGAAGCGGGCAGCAACAAGGTTGGCGTGCCTTACCTGCCCGACCGTTGCGCCCAACTCACGCAGCCGCACGAAGGCCATCCCGCCTGCCATTTCTGCGGAGAGTGCACCACCGGCTGCGACATCGGCGCGTTTTTCTCCACTCCGTATTTCCTCTTGCCCAAAGCGGAAGCCACCAGGAACCTCGAACTCCGCACTAACGCGCTGGCGAAAAATATTCTCACCGACCAGGACGGACACGCCCGCGGAGTCGCCTACATCGACCGCAAGTCGAAGCAGGAAGTCGAAGTCTACGGCCGCGCCGTGGTCGTCGCTGCGTCGTGCGTGGAGAGCGCGCGCATCCTGCTGAACTCGAAGTCGCCACTACACCCCAACGGCGTCGCCAACTCCAGCGGACAACTCGGCCGCAACCTTTGCGATCATCTTTACGGCGAGTCCGCGCGCGGATATCTTCCGCAACTAGTCGGACGTCCCCCGTTCCCCGACCACGTTGGCGACAGCACCATCGCCTGGATGCCGCGCTGGCAAAATCTAAAAGATCCGCACGAAGAGAAATTTATTCGCGGCTACTCCGTCTATCCCGACGGCGGCTGCGGAGATTTTCCCGGATTCGCCAACGAACTCGACGGCTTCGGATCGTCCTACAAGCACGAGATCAAGCGCCGCTATCCCTCACCCGTCAGTTTCGGAATTCAGGCGCCGGCGTTGCGCTCGGATACGAACTACGTCGATCTCGATCCCGAAGTGAAAGATCCCTACGGCATTCCCGTGGCCCGCCTGCATTTTCAGTGGGACGAGAACGTGCTGAAGATGTGGGAGCATTCAAAACAGGTATGCGCCGAAGTGCTGCGCGCCTCCGGAGGAGTGCTCGAAAGCAGCGGCGGTGAGCCTGAGATGCCCGGATTCAGCCTGCACGAAACCGGCACCTGCCGCATGGGTAACGATCCCAAACATTTTGTCACCAATCGTTTCGGCCAGACCCACGACGTTCCCAATCTCTACGTCTCCGATGCCAGCGTATTTCTAAACTGCACTGACAAAACCACAACCATCAGCATTCTGGCTTTCTCGCTGCGCACCTCCGAATATCTCATCGAGAATTTCCGGCGGGGAGAACACAAGGCCGCGTGACCGGCGACCTGAGCGCGGGCGAGGTTCCGGCGAACCCTCCGCTCGGACCGACCCGCCTGCGCGAACTGGCGGCGCTTTTCCTCAAACTAGGATGCATCGGCTTCGGCGGGCCCGCGGCGCACATCGCGTTGATGGAAGAGGAAGTCATCCGCAAACGCCAGTGGATCACCCGCCAGCAGTTTCTCGATCTGCTCGGCGCCGCGAACCTGATTCCAGGCCCCACGTCCACCGAAATGGCCATCAGCGTCGGCTTCGTGCGAGGGGGCTGGCTGGGCTTGTGCATAGCCGGAGCAAGTTTCATTCTGCCCGCCGCGCTCATCACCGCTGGCTTCGCCTGGGCGTACGTACATTTTGGTTCGTTGCCCCAGGCCGCGTCGTTACTGGCGGGGATTAAGCCGGCGGTGGTCGCCATCATCGCGGTGGCAATCTCGCGGCTGGGAAAAGCGGCCGTGAAAGACTTGCCCCTGGCGGGATTGGGACTAGCAGCACTGGCCGCGTTCTTCCTCGGACTGAATCCGATCGCGATTCTGTTCGGCGGCGGCATCCTAGGGATGGTCGTGAAGCGCAGCTCCGATTTCCTTCGTCCCGGTGGAACCCGCATGGTCGCCGGGATTTTCGCCGGCATGTTTACTGGTTTCGGCTCGCGAACTGCACCGCGTCCTGCAACCTGGGCCACGGTCTTGCGATCATTCGCAGTTTTCGGCGCAGCCTCCGCGGCTGCAGCGCCGGTCGCGGCTAAAGTCTCCCTCGGTCGCATTGCTTTGTTCTTTCTGAAAGTCGGCGCGGTGCTCTATGGCGGAGGCTACGTTCTGCTCGCCTTCATCGATCAGGGATTGGTTCACCAGCACGCATGGCTCACCCAGCAACAATTGCTTGACTCGGTCGCCATCGGCCAGTTCACGCCCGGCCCGGTGCTTTCTACCGCAACGTTTATCGGATATCTCCTGGGTGGCGCTCCGGGCGCAGCCGTGGCGACAGTTGCGATTTTTCTGCCGTCGTTTTTTTATGTAGCGCTGCTGGCCCCCGTTTTGTTCAAGCTGCGGCAGTCTCCGTGGATGGCGGCATTTCTCGACGCGGTCAACGTCTGCGCGATCGCGCTCATGATCGGAGTCACCGTCAGGTTCGCCCAGGACGCACTGCGCGCGTGGCCCGCGTGGGTGATTGCAGCCGTAGCGGCAGCAGTGTTGCTGCGCTGGAAACTGAGCCCCGCGTGGGTCGTGCTCGCCGGCGGGATCGCCGGATTGGCCCTGGCCGCTCTGCGCTAACGATGCCATCTGTGCCTACCATAACTCGATTGTCATCCTGAGCAAGCGTTCTTTGCGCGGCGAAGGATCTGGGCGAGCCGCGCGAAGTGGCGCGCTCTTTGCGCCACAATAATCGCGTGGTTGGCTCGCTTCCTTGCCGCTTTAAGCCAGCACGCTCAACTTCGTTTTTTCTTCGCCATTAGCAATTTTTGTGGTAAATCTAGTAACCATGCGCAAAGCCGTCAACCATCTCAAGAAGAACGACCCTGTGATGCGCGCCGTGATCGAACGCGTGGGCCCTTGCCGCATGGAGTTCGGACCGCCGGAGTTTCACAGCCTGGCGGAATCCATCGTCTACCAGCAACTGAACGGCAAGGCTGCGGCCACAATTTTTGAGCGCTTCGCCGCGCTCGCCGGGGATCCGCTGACTCCCGCAGGCATTCTCAAGCTCACCGACGAGCAGCTGCGCAGTGTCGGCCTGTCGAAACAGAAGTCAGCCTACTTGAAAGACTTGTCGGCGAAGACGTCCGCTGGCCTGCTGGATTTTGCGCGCCTCCCTGAACAATCGGACGATGAAGTCATCGCGCATCTCACCCAGGTGAAAGGCATCGGCGTGTGGACCGCCCACATGTTTCTCATGTTCACGCTGAAGCGCGAGAACGTACTGCCCACCGGCGACTACGGAATAAGAATGGCGATCTTCAAGCATTATCTCGATCGGAAGAAAACTAAGACAGCTGCGAAGGCTGTTAGCAAAAAAGGAAAAACATCCGCGCAGAAAACTCGCCCGCGAAAGATCAAGCTGCCCAGTCCCGAGCAGATGGAGAAGATCGCTAAGTCGTGGGAACCTTACCGTAGCGTAGCCTGCTGGTATCTGTGGCGCAGCCTGGATATCAAAACGCTCTAGCGAAGCTAGTTAACTCCGCGTCTGGGAGTCGCGCTCCCGATTGAATATGACCAGGAGCCGGGCAACCCTTTCGCCAGTTGCACAACAAACGATGCTGTCATGCTGCAACCGATTGATCTCTTTGCGTTTTCCCTGCTCAAGTGACGTGCAAATCTATCCGCATATCTTGTTGATAATAAACAACATAATCAGCATAGTTAAATCGATTCAACTGGCCCGTAGCGCGAGCCTCAAGCGGGGTCAACCTGTGGGCTTGGACGGTCGCCGCTATCGTCCTCAGTCGGCCTCAGAACAGCCGCGCGGAGCATTTCTCAGAACGACGTGGCCCACTGTTTTCAGCTTGCTCGACCGATCCGGCAGACAAACGCGCTTGGCGCTCATGCGCCTTGCATCGCTGTGGGCATTGCCGGACCGCATTCCCGGACATCGACTTCTGCATTCGCAGCGCCTGTGATTAAATGATTACCATGGCCGATCTCAAGATCCGCGTGCTGGTGGCCAAGCCCGGACTCGACGGCCATGATCGCGGCGCGAAAGTGATTGCCCGCGCCCTGCGCGATGCCGGCATGGAAGTCATCTACACCGGACTGCGGCAGACTCCGGAGATGATTGTCAGTGCCGCGTTGCAGGAAGACGTGCAAGTGATCGGCCTCTCGATTCTGTCGGGCGCGCACAACGCCATCGTCCCGCGGGTGATGGACCTGCTCAAGCAGAATAAAATGGACGACGTGCTCGTGCTCCTCGGCGGCATCATTCCCGACCAGGATATCGACGCTCTGAAAAAACTCGGCGTGGCCGCAATCTTTCAACCGGGCACGGCGATGGACGACATCGTAAAATTCATCCGCGCCAACGTGAAGGGACACGCCCTTCAAGCCTGACGACTCGCGAATCTGTCTTCGCTTCCCGCATGCCGACTCCAAACTTCACCACACTCCGCCAGCAACTCGACAACACCATCGGCCCCGTGCCGTGGTATTGGAAAACGCTCCCGGCATTCCAATCTGCTTCCGGACAACGCTTCGTCTGGACTCATCACGGCGAAGAAGGCCCCATCGCATATTTAGTTACGCTCGGCCTCGAGCAGGAACCTGACAAACCGCGACTCGCGCTGAATACTTACTGCCGGCCGTTCCTCGTCCCGCCGCGTTCGATCGGCATCTGGTGTCCCGAAGGCCGCAGCATTCGTTTGACGTGTTTCGATCCCGACCAGCTCAAGTCGTTCGACCTGGCCGAGATTGCCGGATGGTTCAAACCCTCCGCCGACCGCATTTACTCGACCAGCCCGCCCATTGCCGACTTCGAGGTCCCACTCACGCTGGGCCCCGGCACGCACAACATCAGCGTTCCGCCCGCGCTCGCCGGCGTGGACGAACTCATCGTCCCCACCAGCTACAAAGCCATGTCGCGCGACGACCCTGCATTCGCGTTGTTTGTGTTCTACCTGCAGGCGGGACTGGTGGAAGTGCTGCCACAAAAGTGGTTCACCGCCGCGCAATACCGCGTAGGCCAGCAATGGATCACCCGCGCCGCGCGCGACCCCGAATCGCACCGCATCTTCGGCGAATGCTTCGGTGCGGGAACTTTCCTGCTGGAGGAAGACGGCTGCCGGTTGGCGGAGTGGATGGACAGAAGCTTGTAGCTCTTAGCCGTTAGCTCTTAGCTTCTAGCTTCTTGACTTCTGACTTCTGACTTTTGACTTCCCGCCCGGCGTTGCGCGCTTTCGCTCCGCTGGTATACCGTAATCAGTCTGCTCCTTCATTTCGCGACTCATGGCTGAACGCAACGAATCTCCCGCCCCGCACTCGGCCTCAGCCCTGAAGCTGCTGACGACCAAAGTCGATCCCACGTCGGCGCGTTTCGAAGCCAACATGCGCTTTCTCGCCGACCTGATGTCGCAGATCCGCAATGAGAGCGAACACATCTGCGAAGGCGGCGGACCGAAGGCCATCGAAAACCAGCATGCCAAGATGCGTTTGACCGCGCGCGAGAGAATTCATCTGCTCGCCGATCCGGAAACTTTTTTTGAATTGGGCCTTTACGCCGCGCACGGCATGTACGAAGAGTGGGGCGGAGCGCCCGCCGCGGGCGTGATCACCGGCCTGGCGCGCATCCAGACGCGGCTGGTGATGATCATCGCCAATGACGCCACGGTAAAAGCGGGCGCATTTTTCCCGATGACGGCAAAGAAAGTGATTCGCGCGCAAAACATCGCCATCGAAAACCGTATCCCGACGATTTATCTCGTCGACTCGGCGGGTGTGTTTCTGCCCTTGCAGGAAGATGTTTTCCCCGACACCGACGATTTCGGCCGCGTCTTCCGCAATAATGCCGTGATGTCGGCCATGGGCATCTCGCAGATCGCCGCCATCATGGGGATGTGCGTGGCCGGCGGCGGCTATCTTCCCGTGATGTGCGACCACGTGCTCATGACCGACGGCAGCGGATTATTTCTCGCCGGCCCTGCGCTGGTGCAGGCCGCGATCGGACAGAAAGTTTCCGCCGAAGATTTGGGTGGTTCCATCATGCACTCCTCGATCAGTGGCACGCTCGACTTCCGCGAACCCACCGACGAAGCCTGCATCGCCCGCATTCGCTCCATCGTCGACAAGTGGGGCTACCGCCGCCAGTCTCCCTGGGACCGCAGGAAGCCCGTGGAACCTGCCCTGGCCGCCGAGGAAATCTACGGCATTTACGATTCGTCGCCCGCGCGCCCGTACGACATGAAAGAAATTCTCGCGCGCGTGCTCGACGGCAGCCGGTTCGACGAATACAAAGCCGAATATGGCAAGACGCTGATCTGCGGCTACGGACGCATTGGCGGTTTTGCCGTGGGTATTGTGGCGAACCAGAAAATGCACGCGCAGCAGACCGATCACGAAGGCCGCAAGCGCACCGAGTTCGGCGGCGTCATCTACACAGAGTCCGCGGAGAAGGCGGCGCGCTTCATCATGGATTGCAACCAGAATCTGATTCCGCTGGTTTTCTTTCACGACGTGAACGGCTTCATGGTGGGCCGCGACGCCGAATGGAGCGGCATCATCAAGGCCGGCGCGAAGATGGTGAACGCAGTGTCGAATTCAGTGGTGCCGAAGATCACCGTGATTGTTGGCGGATCCTTCGGCGCTGGACACTACGCCATGTGCGGCAAGGCGTTCGATCCGCGTTTCGTTTTTGCCTGGCCCACCGCCCGCTATGCCGTGATGAGCGGCGATTCTGCCGCCGGAACGCTGGTGGAAATTAAAGTGCGGCAACTTGAGCGCGGCGGCAAGGTCTTGAGCGACGAGGAGAAAAAAGAACTCTACGAATCGACGAAGCGTACCTACGACGAGCAGACTGACCCGCGCTACGGCGCTGCGCGCCTGTGGATCGACCGCATCATCGATCCCGTCGAAACCCGCGACGCCATCACGCAAGCCCTCGAAGCTGCCGCCCTCAACCCGGACGTGCCGGAGTTTAAAGTGGGGGTGCTGCAAACGTGATTCACCTCAGACGACGTACGCGGGCGCTTGGAATTATCCTCGCCGCCTGCGGATTGTTCTTGTTTGCGGTCGGATACTTAGATCATCGCCGCTTCGAGAAAGAGCGTGTACAGATGGGAGCCGCATACGAAATGTTGGTTAGCTCCGACCTCTATACGCCGCGAACATCGCGCCTGTTTAAAACTGCTTTCCTTGTGCTTGGATTCACAGGTTTGGCAACACTAGGATCGGCAATCATTGACGTGCGTGAGTCTCGACGCAAGGAATAATTCGCATTCAAGACCACAATCCATCTAGAAGCTAGTAACGATGCCAGCTACCAATTCCGTCCAACTGATCGAATGCCCACGCGACGCCTGGCAAGGACTGCAATGCCAGATTCCCGCCGACTTAAAAGCCGACTACCTGAAAGCCTTGATCAGCGTGGGTTTCAAGCATATTGACGCAGTCTCATTCGTGTCGCCGAAAGCGGTCCCGCAGATGGCTGATTCGGAGGATGTTCTGAAACTGCTCGATCCGCCCGACGATGTCGAAATCATCGGAATCGTGGTCAACGAGAAAGGTGCGCAGCGGGCCATCGATACGCAAGCAGTCTCCACGCTCGGGTTTCCTTACTCGATTTCCGAAACATTCTTGCGCAAGAATCAGAACCAGTCGGCGGAAGACGCGCTCGAAGAATTCGAGAAGATTCAGAAAAAAGCCGACGACGCCGGGCTCGGTGTGGTCGTTTACATTTCGATGGCGTTCGGCAACCCGTACGGTGACCTGTGGAACGTAGACGAAGTCGTCGAAGCCGTGAGCCTGCTCGAAATCGAAAACGTTCGCATGATTTCGCTCGCCGACACGGTAGGCATGGCTACGCCGCAACAAATCAGCGAAATCGCAGGCGCGGTCATGACCAAGTATGATTACCTCGAGATCGGAGTACATCTGCACAGTCGCCCGGAGCAGGCGGCGGAAAAGATTCTTGCGGCGTATGATGCCGGGTGCCGCCGCTTTGATTCCGCGCTGGGAGGACTCGGCGGATGTCCCTTCGCTCAGGACGCGCTGGTCGGCAACATTCCCACGGAGAAAGTAGTCGAAGCGCTGCAGCAGCGCGGCGCGGAGTTACCAGCGCTGAAGCCACTGGACACGCTGCTGAAGGCAACGGCAGGAATCGCGGCAAAGTTTTCGAATCCAATCGCGGCGGACTGAGGAGCGGGTTGCTTTGTCATGCTGAGCGAAGCAGGAAGTTCGCGGAGCGAAATTCCTGCGCAGTCGAAGCATCCCTATAATCGCAACGGTACCCAGAAGTTTACAATTTCGTAATTGCAAACTAGCAATGCCATACCAGACGATACAAGTCGCATACGACTCGGGCATAGCCACGATCACGCTCAACCGTCCCGACAAGCGCAATGCCATTAGCTTTGAGCTAATCGACGATCTACAGCGTGCGCTGGACGAAGTCGCGAATTCAGACGCATCGATCCTCGTCCTCACTGGCGCAGGCAAAGCCTTCTGCTCGGGCCTCGACCTGGACAATCTGAAAGCCCTTCTCGGCCGCTCACCGGAGCAGAACCTGCAAGATTCCCGGACCATGGTTCGCCTGTTCCGCGCGCTCTACGAATTTCCCAAAGTGACCATCGCCGCAGTGAACGGCGCGGCCATTGCTGGAGGCACGGGCCTGGCCTTGCTTTGCGACTTCACGCTCGCTGTTCCCGAAGCCAAGTTCGGTTATACCGAAGTGCGCATCGGTTTTGTGCCGGCGATCGTTTCCACTTTTCTGTTGCGGCAGGTCGGCGAGAAACAAGCCCGCGACATTCTGCTCACCGGAAGACTTTTCGGCGCCGATGAAGCCGCGCGCATGGGATTGATCAACGAAATCGTCCCGCCAGAAAATTTGATGACGCGGGCCCGCGAACTGGCGTCTTCGCTGATGGAGAACAGTCCGGCTTCCCTGCGAGCGACCAAGCAACTGCTCACTGATCACGCGCGCGCTGAACTGGACGCGCAGATCGAGGCGGCAGTTCGCGAGAACGCCGCCATCCGCAACACCGCCGACTTCCGCGAAGGCATCACGTCGTTCCTCGAAAAGCGCAAGCCCACATGGACGGGGAAATGACTTCCGCTCACAACCTCGCGGTGAATGAAACCAAGCTGCGCGTGCGCTACGCCGAGACTGATCAGATGGGCGTGGCTTATCATTCGAATCACCTGATCTGGTTCGAAGTAGGCCGCGTGGAACTCATGCGGCAAATGGGATTCTCCTATCGCGACATGGAGCGCGACGAAGATCGCTTTATCGCTGTGGCCGAGGTTACGTGCCGCTATCGCGCTCCGGCACGTTACGACGAAGAAGTGGTGGTGCGCACCCGCTTGAAGCATGTTCGCAAGTCGGTGATCGTGTTCAGCTACGAACTGGTCCGCAGCGAAGGCGGTGAGCTTCTGGCCGAAGGCGAAACCGCGCACGTGGTCACGGATTCAAAAATGAAAGTGGCGCCGCTGCCGGAAAGATATTTGAAAGCGTTTCGGAAGGCGCTGGGAAAACACTCAACATGATTTGTCATTCCGAACCACGTCAACCTGAAATCTAGAAACTCGAAACGGAAACTGGAAACTCTCTGTGAACGCACTTCACATCAACGGGAACGATCTCACTCTGGAGGCGGTGCACGAAGTCGCGAGCGCGTACGACCGCCGCGCCGTGCTGCTGGCCCCGGATGCGCGCGAGGCCGTCGACCGGGCACGCGCGGTTGTCGACGCGCTGGTCGCAAACAACCAACTCTCCTATGCCATCACCACTGGGGTGGGCAAACTCAGCGATGTGCGCATCGCCGGCGATCAGATTCGCGAACTGCAGGTGAATCTTGTGCGCTCGCACGCCGTCGGTGTCGGCGAACCTCTCCCTGTCACCGAGATCCGCGCCATGATGCTGTTGCGCGCCAACTCGCTGGCCAAAGGTTATTCCGGCGTGCGGGCCATCGTCATCGACACGCTCTGCGAAATGCTCAACCGTGGCGTCACTCCCTTTGTTCCATCGCAGGGCAGCGTGGGCGCCAGCGGAGATCTCGCACCGCTGGCGCATCTCGCTCTCGCACTCATCGGCGAAGGCGAATGCGTCGACGAAAAAGGCGCGCGCATTCCGAGCGGCGACGCGCTCAAGCGCGCGCAGATCAAGCCGCTGGTGCTCGAAGCGAAAGAAGCGGTCTCACTGATCAATGGCACGCAAGCCATGCTCGCCGTGGGCACGCTGGCGCTGCTGGCCGCCGAAACGCTCGTTGATTCCGCCGATGTGATCGGAGGCATGGCCTGCGACGCGCTGCAGGGCACCGACACAGCTTTCGACGAACGCATTCACAACGTGCGTCCACATAGCGGCCAGATTCATACCGCTGCAAATCTGCGGCGCATGCTCGAAGGTAGCCAGATTCGCGAGTCGCACCGCGATTGCGGCCGCGTGCAGGACGCCTACTCTCTGCGCTGCATCCCGCAAGTGCACGGCGCGGTGCGCGACACGCTGACCCACTGCCGCGAGGTCTTCGAGATCGAAGCTAACTCCGCGGTAGATAATCCGCTGGTGTTCGTTGGAGATCGTATGGGGACGGGCGCCCCACCCGTCCGCGCGGAGCGCAGCTCCGCAGCGAGTGAAGGCGAAGTGATCTCCGGCGGAAATTTTCACGGCGAGCCCGTGGCGTTCGCACTGGACTTCCTCGCCATCGCCCTCAGCGCCCTGGCCGGAATCAGCGAGCGGCGCATTGAACGCCTGGTGAATCCCGCGCTCAGCGAGGGATTGCCGCCGTTTCTCGCTCCGGGAGCGGGACTCAACTCCGGGTTCATGATGCCGCAGGTCACGGCCGCGGCGCTTGCCAGCGAGAACAAAGTGCTGGCGCATCCCGCGTCAGTGGATTCGATCACGACCTCGGGCAACAAAGAAGATTTCGTCTCCATGGGGATGACGGCGGCCAACAAGTTGAAGCGCATCATCGAGAACACGCGGAACGTTCTGGCCATTGAAGCCATGGCCGCGGCGCAGGCGCTCGATTTTTATCTTCGTGCAGAGAAGCCGCTGAAAACTTCGAAGCGCGGACAGGTGGCGCATGCGGCGATCCGGTCGGTGTGCGCGACGATGGAGAAAGACCGCGTGATGTACCAGGACTTTCCGCGGCTGGCGGACCTGATCGCGAGCGGGAAGATTGCGGAGATCGTGAGATAGGAGTTCACTCGCTGCGGAGCTGCGCTCCGCTCGGACGGGCGAGCCGCCCGTCCCCACATAATCTTTCCCCACATAATCCTTCCTCACACGAGATGTGGCGATGAAGAGCCGGAATGACATTTATGGAATCGTCGCTTGGGAAAAAAACTGACAGTCGCAGCGAGGATGGCAATCCTGCGCTCGTGCGGGCCATGCACGACATTGCGCTGAACGAGACTCCGGAAAACCGAAAAAAGGTTTACGAGGCTCTGCTCGCATCCATGCTTTTGGTTCCCGTCCCCGAAATTCCCGCTGACCTGGCTGGCCTTGGTCCGGGGTTGCACACTGCGACCAGCAAAACGCAAATTCAGTTGAGGCGGATCACTGATCGCGACACTGATCTCAAACAGTTTCCAATCACAGCTGCATTCACCGATCTCGAAGCGCTGAAGAATTGGGACCCGCATACGCCCTACCTCGGGCTCAATGCTCCCGACTTGTTTCGGCTGGTGATGGGCACTGATATCCAGGAAGTCGCGATCAATCCATTTGATCCCATTCGGAAAATGATTCGGCCCGGGGGACGCGTGACGCGCGCGGAACTTGAACTGCTCGCGAACGGAATCGTTCCGGGCTCACCGGCGTCGACGACTATGCAGCTTCAACTTAAGGCAAACGAAAAAGTTCTGATCGGGCGGCCGTCCAAGCCTCCGAGTCCGGCGGTGCAAGAGTTGCTGAGAAGCACGGCGGCCTCGTTTCCCTCGATTGGCGAACTTTACGTGTTTCAGATGGCGACTCAGGACGGGTCGAGGCATACCGTGGTTGGAATCAACCTTAGTGAGGACGTTTCCAGGGAACAGCAGGAAGAGATTGCGAGGAGTCTCGGATCTTCTGTTCAGGCGGAGTTGAAGGGCGGGCAGTCGCTAGACTTCATGTTTCTTCGAGGGGCGATGCGGGATCAGATACGGGCGCTTGGGGGGTTGATCTTCAGGCGGGAGTAAAAACCAAAAGACTTCACTCACTGCGGAGCTGCGCTCCGCGCGGACGGGCGAGGCGCCCGTCCCCACACAATCGTTCTCCACACATGCTTTCCCCACATCAGCGACGACTATGCGGGCTTCGCGGCGCTGCCGTCCAGGCCTAACTCCGCGGCGATTGCTTTCATGGCTTCGATGCAGAGAGCAATGTGTTCGTCCAGGTCGACGCCGAGAGCGGCGGCGCCGTTGATGATGTCGTCGCGGTTTACTTTGCGGGCGAAGGCTTTGTCTTTCATTCTTTTTCGTACGGACTTCACGTCGACTTCCGCGAGCGACTTGCTGGGCTTGATGAGAGCGACGGCGGTGATGAATCCGGCGAGCTCGTCGCAGGCGAAGAGAGCTTTTTCCATCAGCGAGTCGCGGGTGACGCCGCTGTATTCGGCGTGCGACATCACGGCTCGGCTGATGACTTCGGGCCATCCACGCTCCTTCAGGATGGCGTTGCCTTTGTAAGGATGGTCATCGAGGCTGGGCCAGCGGTCGTAGTCGAAGTCATGGATGAGGCCGACGATGCCCCAGAGTTCTTCTTGCCCCAGTCCCCCAGGGGCTGAAGCCCGCGTCGTTCCCGACGACTCAACGGCACGACTGAAGTCGTGCCCTTCCCGTTCGTGCCCCTCGCCTACTTCGCTGGCAGATTGGGTCGCAAACTTTCTGGCGCAGGCGCGCATGCAGGCTTCGACGGCCAGCGCGTGCTTGCGCAGGCTTTCTGACTGGGTGAACTCGGTCAGGAGTTCCCACGCGGCCTCTCTCGTGTTGATTTCGCTCATCGTTGCGAATGCTCCTTCGACCCACATACCAGTGTATAGGCTGTTTCTTGGGCTTCCATGAGTGTAACCACGATTTTGCGTCGCTTAGGAACGGCGTTAGCAGCCCTCGAAAGTTCCCAGCACGCTCAGCAGGAGCAAGATCGCCGGAATTAACCCAATCGCCCACCACCGTTTGTCCTTAACCGCTGCCCAGAGAACGGCGACCGGCGAACCGAAACTGAGTAGAAGGAGCGGCCAAAAAAGCCGCTCTGCGGAAGGGCTGCACGCGGAAGCAAGGGTCTGGATGTACAGGAGCATTGCCCAGCCCGCGATCACAGCGGCGAGCCCGACAACGCCCAGCTTGCGTTCCTTCGCCCATGAGCCCCTGGTTGCACCTGCGTTATCCATTTGTGATGATTCGGTTACTGCCGAGAACGTGCCCTTCGGAGCAGCACTGCAGAGCCGATAACCGCGGCCGCGACGCCAAGGAAGAAACTGATCTTCAAGGCCAGAAGTGCGCTTTCGTCCGGGTTTCCGTGGGAATGCACGCGATATGCCCAGTTAAGTCCTAGTGTCAATGAAACAACGAAGGCAGGAAAGAATAGCCCGCAACCTAGAAGGGTTGGCCTCAGCCAACGCCCCCCAAGTCGATAGTTGCGACCCGTCAGCGCAAAATCCAAAAACCGAACTCCGATAACCAGCGTCGCGAGAACCATCGAGCACGTGACTGCCATGACAACTGTGACCCACCACGGCTCAGGCGCAGAAGCCAGCCCCCTTGAAAGCCCGCCGCGGCTGTCTTGGAAAAGCCCGAATACTAACACTGAGCCCACGATGAAGGCTCCCACCGCAAGCGCGCCGATTACTCCCGCGAATATTCTTTTTGGCATTTTGCGGCCGATGCGGTGGTAGTGGAAATTCTAGCCCTAAAGAGCACCGTTTTCGAGATTACTCTTGTAAAACAGCGATGTTACGTCGGCTACGGACCTGCAACCGCCTATCGCACTTAAGTTATATGGACTGGGCGCCTGTTGGCACTTAGCATTTTGGACATGAAGGTTCGGACGATTGTACTGTTTTTAGCCGCGTTGACTGGCGTTTGTGCGGCCCAAGAAATGCCAAATGGATGGACGAAGCCGGCTGCCAAACTTACGCGCCAGGACTTCAGGCGAACAGATCCGAACCATTTCTTGCTAGCGACAGGTGATTTTAACGGCGATGGAGTTCCGGACAAGGCCCTATTGCTCGTCAACCAGCGAACTCAGAAACTTGGTTTCTTTGTCTGTCTCACGACTGAAACTGGTTGTGATTGGCATCGACTTGAGACCATGGACATCGCGTTCCTCGACGTGATGGGGATTGCGAAGGTCGAGCCCGGCCAGTACGAGACCGCGTGCGGAAAAGGGTACTGGGAGTGCGGCAAGGATGAACCGGAAAAGCTATCGACGAAGCGCGATGCCGTGGAGTTCTTCAAGGACGAGAGCGCTAGCTCCGTGTACGTCTACAATCCGAGAACACGAAAGTTTTTCTCGGTTGCGACGAGTGATTAGGATCATGTCAAGCCGCTCGGCGCTCTCCCAATTGGCGCTGTAAGGCCATCACGCTCAAAGCCACGAACAACAGCGCCGAAAGTACCGGAACAGAGCGACTTCCCCCGGAGTCTGAATTAAAGATGGATTTTCTGCACAGATGGATGGTTCTGTTTTTGCTGCTGCCCCAGATCGCCATAGGACAGCAAGGACGTCCTTCACCTCGGATCATTTGCACACCGCCCACGCTAACAGTGCTGAAAATGGTCCGGCCAACTTTTCCTACAGACGCAAAGGCAAAGGGGATCTTCGGCACGGTGGATGTAGAAGCAGAAATCGATAAGACAGGAAAACCGTCAAGCGTCAAAGCCCTCAGAGGCGACCCTGCCCTTGCAGCGGCGGTTGTGGATGCGGTAAAGAAGTGGCGCTGGAAGCCGCTAAAGCTCAATGGAACTGCGGTTGAGGTAGTAACCACGATTTCGGTTAATTTTGAGGTCCGATAACTGACGTGACCAGCCATTTCACGTTTTGCCCCACTGGTCGTCATGTGTAATAGCAATTTATCGCCAGTTGAGGGGCCTCTGCCCACCGTTATTGCTGCCGGGGGATGAGAACCATGCCGCCAGACCAGCGTGGAATATGCAACTCGTCTGGAGACTTGTACGCCCAAAACAGCAGCACGTCTGATTTCTTGAGTGCATTCAGGTCTCTGATGACATACCGCAAGTCAATATCGCCGGTGAGCACTTCCCGTGGTCTCAACGACACCTCCGTAGATCCGGGGTCGTCTACAGGCAACTCCAAATCGATGGGCTCGCCGTCTGGTCTCACGACTGCGAAGACCATGCTGTATCTGTTACCCCACGGTAAATCCGCACGATAGAACTTTGCCGCAGTCGCAGCACCAGATCTCAGTGTCACTAGCAAGTGCAGAGGTTTCTGGCGATTCAGCTCTACTTGAATCGCAGGCTTTGCCGTGTTCTGTGCGACCGCCGCAGGTAAGAAGCTGGCAAGAAACACGACGGCGACAGGAAAGGAACGCATAGCTCTATTGGACACCGGAGAGGTCGCGTCGGCACGATTACGTGCGTAACTGCCGCAATCTGGCGATAGAACTCAAAGCCCCTTCGGGCTGAAGCCGCGAATCCACATAGTAAACACCGCGCGGATTCGCGACTCATCATCGCTAGTTGGCTTTGTTCTTGCGGGTTTTACCTGCTTTTTTCCAAGTAGAACTTGGCTGTTGCCGGCGTAACTTCCGCTTTCCACGCATTTTAACCTTGACATCCACAGGGCAATGACCGCAGATTGGGCACTGCACTTGGAACCATTCCCCCGAATCGGGTTCCAGTGTTTGTCAGGAAGGCCCGCTCTGGCCCTCCCACAACTCGATGGCCACGACTCTTGCCCCGGTAGATTCTAGGGAAGTCGTTCGATGCGATCACTGCCTGCTGGTTCAGTTTCGCACCACCAATAACAATTGCCGACGTTGCCACGCTTCCATGGATGAGGAGCCTGAGCCGGAGCCGATTATGGCTGCGCCGCCGGTAATGATGGCGGTGTCTGGAAACGGCCGTGGGCATCTGAACCTGGCGACGTCGATCCGCTCGCTGCGCCTGCGGAACGGGTTGAGCCAGCGGCAACTGGCGGGGCGCATGTCTGTGCCCCGAACCTACGTTTCTAAAATTGAAAACGAGAAAGCCACGCCCACGCTGTCTTCCCTGGAGCGGCTGGCGCGCGCACTGGAGGTGACCGTGCCCGAACTGCTTAGCGGCGGAGAAAAAAGCCGTCAGGATGAAATCAGCGAATTGGTGAAAGATCAGTTTGTCGCCGAGATTCTGCCGTTTGTCTCGCAGCTGAATGGGATGCAGATGTCGAGCATCCTGATGCAGGTACGGGATTTAACGGTGCGGCCGAGACGGAGCGCGTAGGAATCTGGCGGGGGATCCTTCGCCGCGAAGAACGCGGCTCAGGATTTCGCCAGAAGGCTCCCGCTTCGCTCGCGCCTTCTAAACGGCTCAAGTTTACTCCGGGCAACCAGCCAACACTATGCCGGGACCATCCTCTGGTCCCGGCTTTTTTTGTTTTTGGAGAGGCCTCCGGGACTCCATGAATCTCCGGTACATCGACTGACATCTATCTGTCATGAGTTTCGACCAAATTGAAGTAAGTTCTTCCCCGTTGCTGGACCGTTCCGAGGTCACAGGCTGGAATGCTGAGTCTGTAGCCGTGCCGCACGATCCTGCCGACGACTCCCTGTTACTCGATGCTTACTCAAATGCCGTGACCGGAGCGGTGGAGCGGATCAGCCCGTCGGTGGTGAACATTGAAGTGCATCAATCTGTGCCCGAGACCGGTCGCGCGCGCTCGGGCGAGCCGCAAAATCAAAATAATAATAAAGAACGGCGCGGCGGAGGCTCGGGATTTATTTTCACGCCCGACGGGCTGATCCTGACCAACAGCCACGTGGTGCACGACGCCAAACGCATCGAGGTCACGATGGCGGACGGGCGGCGCGTGCCGGCCACTGCGATCGGCGACGACCCCGCGAGCGACCTGGCCGTCATCCGCATCGAGAAGCCGCGCGTGGAAGAACCCGGCCTGACCGCTGCCGCGCTCGGCGATTCGCAGCAACTGCGCGTGGGGCAGGTGGTGATTGCGATTGGCGCGCCTTACGGGTTTCAGTCGACGGTGACGGCGGGCGTGGTGAGCGCGCTGGGGCGGTCGCTGCGATCGTATTCCGGGCGGCTGATCGACGACGTGATCCAGACCGACGCGGCGCTCAACCCGGGAAATTCCGGCGGCCCGCTGGTCGATTCCGCGGGCCGGGTTGTGGGCGTGAATACGGCGACCATTCTGCCGGCGCAAGGGATTTGTTTCGCCATCGGGATCAACACGGCGAAGTTTGTGGCCAGCCGTCTGCTGCGCGATGGGCGTATCCGCCGCAGTTTTATTGGCGTTTCCGCGCAGACCACGCCCGTGCACCGGCGCGTGGTGCGGTTTTACGATCTGCCCAAGGAGACGGGCGTGGTGGTGATCTCGGTGGAAGAAAATAGTCCGGCAAAGCGTGCAGGATTGCGCGAAGGTGACGTGATCGTGGCGCTGGAGGGCCATCCGGTGGCGGGCGTCGACGATCTGCACCGCGTGCTCACGGACGTGCGCGTAGGCGTGAGCTGCTCGCTGACGGTGATTCGCTGGACGGAGAAGCTGGAGCTGAAAGTGGTGCCGGAAGAGGCGCGGTAGAGCATATCCAGTGTCATTGCTTCCCCTTCCCTCCTGTGTTAGCCTCATTCCGAGGGGATCACTTTGCAGGACAAAGTACCTGCTGGTCTGGATCGCAAGGAGACGGAACTCTACCGTCAGCTGGATCCGGGGCGGCTTCCGAAACACATCGCCATCATCATGGACGGCAACGGGCGCTGGGCGAAACGGCGCCACATGCCGCGCGTGGCGGGGCATCGCGCCGGGGTGACGGCGGTGCGGTCCACGGTGGAGACGGCGGCGCGCATCGGCATTGGAGCGCTCACGCTCTATGCGTTTTCCGAGGAGAACTGGAAGAAGCGTCCCAAGAGTGAAGTGGATTTCCTCATGCGCCTGCTCAGCCGCTACCTGAAAGCGGAAGTGCCCACGCTGAACAAGAACAATATTCGCCTCGAATATATCGGTCGGCAGCAGCAACTGCCGGATGACGTGCAGGAGCGCATGGCCTGGGCGCGGGAGAACACGGGGCGCAATTCTGGCATGGTGCTGACGCTGGCGTTGAATTACAGCGCGCGCAGCGAACTGGTGGACGCGTTCCGGTCGATGGTGCATGCGGCGTCGCAGAACGGCGGCATCGAGCATTTACAAATCGATGAGGAGATGGTCGGGCGGCATCTTTACACCAGCCATCTGCCGGATCCGGACCTGGTGGTTCGCACCAGCGGCGAGATGCGGCTGAGTAATTTTCTGCTGTGGCAGCTGGCTTACGCCGAGATTTATGTGACGCCGGTCCTGTGGCCGGATTTCCGCGGGGCGCACCTGATCGAGGGGATCGCCGAGTACCAGAAGCGCGAGCGGCGTTACGGCGGGCTGAATGGCGATGGGCACGGGCGCGACGACGTTGCGCATGAGAAAGCGCACAAGTAACGCATGACTCCCTTGCCAACTCCCATCTCGAATGTTCGCTGTTAGCGCCTCAGGGGCTAAAGCCCGACTCACCGCAAACGGGTTACGCGGCCCCTTCGGCAGGCTCAGGGCAGGCTCTGGAAGGGCCGCTCTTCCCCGGTTCTGCATAAGTTCGGTGTTCCCACAGATGATAGGATCGTAGCGGCGCGGCCGGAAAATCGCCGCGATTTCAAGAGAGTCCCCACTTCCCTTGCTGAAGCGCATTGCGACTGCGGTTGTTCTGATTCCGATTGTGCTGGCGCTGATTCTGCGGGCGCCGGTGCCGGTGCTGGCCGTGGTGGCGGGCGCGGTGGCGCTGGCCACGATTCACGAATTCCTCAAGCTGACGGAATCTTATGGAGTGCAGCCGATGCGGCTGCCCACCTATATTTTCTCGGCGTTGTTTTTTCTGCTGCTGGCGGTGAATCCGGGAAACGAAAAGCCATTGCCCTCGACCGCGATTTTCATCTTTGTCGCAGGCGCGGCAGCGGCGCTGGCTCCGTTTATTTTTCTTACGATCGGCATGCGGCGCGGCGATCTGCGCAGCGGATATCCGGCAGCGGCGGCGGCCGTGTTTGCCTTCACCTACATCGCGCTCCCCATGGGAATGCTGGTGCAGCTGCGCCAGCTGTGGGCGGGAGCGTTTTATCTGCTGTATCTGCTTCTGGTGGTTTGGGCGGGAGATATCCTCGCCTATTTTGTGGGCAAGTCGATCGGACGCCATCTGATGGCGCCGCGCATCAGTCCGAAGAAAACGTGGGAGGGCGCCGTGGCCTCGCTCGTGGCCAGCGTGGGCGTGGGCTGGTTGCTATTCGCTCATGCCGAGCGGATCAGTTCGGCGCTACTCAGCTGGGGATTGATCGTGCGCCGCGACGGCTTGTTCGGACTTGAGACGCCGGCCATGGGACCTGTCATTCTGCTCACGGTAGTGCTAAACATCGCGGCGCAGCTTGGGGATCTGGTCGAATCGCTGATCAAGCGTGGGGCGGGAGTGAAGGATTCCGGGGCGCTGCTTCCCGGCCACGGCGGGATGCTTGACCGCATTGACGCGCTGCTGTTTGCCGCTCCCGTGCTGTGGTGTTATGCGGCCTGGCGGGTGATGCAGTAGGGCCCATTTCAGATTGTTGATTTTAGATTTCAGACTAGACGACCCAAAGGTGGACTTCTTGGGTAATGCTCCGCTCAAACCTCTTCACCTCGAAAGTTCTCTGAATGCAGGCAAGCTTGCGAAGTTCGAGCGGTTTTCAACCGATGTTCTACTGGCCTCGTTAGTGCCCGGGCTGGAAGGTTCCCTGAAAACGCGGCCGGATGGAACTATACTGGATGGACATCATCGGGTTCACATTCTTCGCCGACGAGGCGTGGATGTTGACGGGCTTTCCCGGGAAGTCGTCGTAAAGGATCAAGAGTAGATGCGGAAGGAACTCTATTGGCTCGATGGGCCGTGGCCGGGAAAGCTGGCAGTGGCTGCCCGTCCGCGTGGGGGAGACTGGCTGAAGGATGACCTCGCCAGCTGGAAGCGCGCGAGAATTGACACGGTGCTTTCGCTACTCACACCGGAAGAAGAACTAGACCTGGATCTTCGCGATGAGGCGGCCGAGGCTAAAGCCCGCGGAATGGAATTTGCGTCATTTCCGATCCCAGATCGCCAGGTCCCACGTTCGGAAGCGAAGTGGTCCGAGGTTTTAGAAACGACGAGCCGCACTCTGCTGGAGGGCAAGAACGTGCTAGTACATTGCCGTCAGGGAATCGGGCGCAGCGGATTGGTGGCGGCTTGTCTGCTGGTCAGGAACGGGATGAGTCCCGGCGCAGCGGTGGAATCGGTCTCCGCGGCGCGTGGGGTCTCTGTGCCGGAAACGGCAGAACAACGGGATTGGATTGACCACTACGCAGCGGCGTTGTCGAGCACGAAATGACCGAGCACGAAATGAGTATGAAACGCATCGCCATCCTGGGTTCCACCGGCTCGATCGGCCGCAGCACGCTTAGCGTGGCGGAGTCTTATCCCGACCGGTTTCAGATTGTGGCGCTGGCGGCGGGGTCAAACCTGGAGGCGGCGTTTGAACAGGCGCTACGCTGGAAGCCGCGAGTGATCTCAATGGCTGTGGAGGCTGATGCTGACGAGCTTCACGCTCGGCTGAAGAAAAACGGGCTGGGCGCGATTGAGGTGGCTCACGGCGCTGCCGGAACCGTCCGGGTGGCGACGCATCCCGAGGTCGATTTCGTGGTCAGTGCGATCGTGGGGGTTGCCGGACTTGAGGCGACGTACGAAGCGGTTCGCGCAGGCAAGGTTGTTGGGTTAGCCAATAAAGAATGCCTGGTCGCCGCGGGAGAACTGATCACTGCCGAGGCGCGCCGGCAGGGCAAGCCGCTGCTGCCCATCGACAGTGAGCATAATGCAGTGCATCAATGCCTGCGCGGCGGGCGCATGGAGGAAGTCGATCGCATTTGGCTGACGGCTTCCGGTGGGCCGTTCCTGAACACGCCGCGCGCGGAGTTCGATTCCATCACCGTGGAGCAGGCGCTGAACCATCCCACGTGGAAGATGGGACGGCGCATCACCGTCGACTCGGCCACGCTGATGAACAAGGGTTTCGAGGTAATTGAGGCGTGCCGGCTGTTTCACCTGCCGCCGGGCAAGGTGGAAGTGATCGTGCACCCGCAATCGACGATTCATTCCATGGTCGAGTTCGTCGACGGCAGCATTCTGGCGCAATTTTCGGTCACGGACATGCGCCTGCCAATCCTTTACGCGTTAACATATCCTGAGCGGATTCAATCGGATATGCGCTTTGCGGTCAGTGACTTGCGTCATCTGGACTTCAGCCCCCCGGACATGAGTAAATTTCCTTGTCTGCGGCTCGCCTACGAGGCGGCCGAGGCCGGCGGCGGCAAGACAGTCGCGCTGAATGCCGCCGATGAAGTGGCTGTGGCCGCGTTTCTGGAAGGCGCCATCCGGTTTAATGACATTCCCAGGATCATCGAAGACGTGCTCTCGCGAACAAATACTGGATCATTGGAGTCTATTGGGAGTGTGCTTAAAGCCGACGCCGAAGCCCGCCGATGTGCTCAAGAGCAGGTCGCGGAGCTCATCAAAACAGGTCCGAATGGGAAAGATGTGAAAAATATTGCGTCGTCGCGGGCAACTTCTTTTGTCTGATTTTGGAATCTAAAGGGTTGGAAAGTACGTATCTCTACTATGCCTGAGTTTCTTAGTCCGCTCGCTTATCTCTACGTTATCCCAGTCTTGGGGTTCATGATCCTGATCCACGAGTTCGGCCATTTTGCCGTGGCCAAGCTGCTAGGCGTGCGCGTGGAGCAGTTCGCCATTGGATTCGGCAAGCGCCTGTTCGGCTTCCGCAGAGGCGAAACCGACTATCGCATCAACCTGTTGCCGCTCGGCGGCTACGTCAAGATGAGCGGCGAGAATCCCATGGATGAGCGCACCGACGATCCCGGTGAGTTCATGAACCATCCGCGCTGGCACCGTTTCCTGATCGCCATTGCCGGGCCCACCATGAACATTCTGCTGGCCATTTTTCTTCTCACCACCGTCTACATGGTTCATTACGAGTACCCCGTCTACATGGACAAGGCAGCCGTGATCGACGGCGTGCGAAAAGATTCCGCCGCCGCACGGGCCGGCATCGAGCCCGGCGACCGCGTAGTGAAGATCGACGGCATCACCAACCCTACGTGGGAACAACTGGCGCCGCGCGTTTTCATCAGTCCGAATCAGCCGATCGCCATCACCATTCAGCGTGGAGATCAACTGCTGGAAAAGACCATCGTGCCCAAGCCGATCACCACCTCGGAAGTAGGATCGGCGGGGTGGTATCCCGCGGAACCGGTCATCATCGGGCGGCTTGAGAAAGATATGCCTGCCATCAAGGCGGGGTTGAAAGAGAATGACAAAGTTGTCGGCATGAACGGCAAGCCGCTGGTTTCGATTGACGAGATGATCGAACGCCTGCAGGAGACAAAAGATCAGCCAGTCGATCTTACCGTGCTCCGGGGCAGCCAGACTTTGAATTTCCGCATGCAGCCTGTGCTTTCGAACACCGACGACCCGAAGGAGCAGCGCTACCGGCTGGGCTTCCTCAACCAGGAAGAAACCACGGTCACGAAATTGCCGTTCTCGAAAGCGCTGCAGCTCTCGCTCGAAGAAAATAAAAAGTATTCGCTTCTGCTTCTGGAACTGGCGAAAAAGATCGTGGAGCGCAAGATTTCTCTGAAAGCGGTCTCCGGCCCGATCGGAATCGCGCAGGAAACCGCATATCAGGCGCAGCAAAAGGGCTGGACGCCGCTGATGGGGCTGACCGCAGGCATCAGCCTGAACCTGGGCATTTTCAACCTGCTGCCAATTCCCATTCTCGATGGCGGCGTGATCATGTTCCTGCTGATCGAGAGCCTGATGCGCCGCGACATCAGCCTGCGCATCAAGGAACGCATCTACCAGACGGCGTTTGTGTTCCTCGTGCTGTTTGCCCTGATGGTGATTTACAACGACATCATGAAATCGATTCCGGGGCTGGCGGACCGGCTGCCGTAGGATCGCTCTGACTGTGGGGACGGGCACTCTTGCCCGTCCGTGCCGAGCGAAGCTCGGCTGCCTACCACTGGTGCTCGGGAGCTGTCGGCAACAAAGCGAGCTGCGCTCGCTGGACGGGCAAGAGTGCCCGTCCCCACACAAGCCGATGGGTTGGGTGGAGAGTGAGTCGACCGTCGCGAATGCCATCTCAAGCCGGCCGTGCAACACCGGCGTCATTCGTGACGCAAGGCGGCCATCGGATCGATCCGCGACGCCCGTCGCGCGGGCACATAGCCCGCGAGCAGCGCGGCACCCAGCAGGATCGCCACCGCCACCGTCAGCGCCAGCGGATCATTCGGCTTCATCCCGAAAAGAAGCGATTGAACGAACCTGGATGTACCCAATGCCGCCGGCACACTGATCGCCAGCCCCACTGCCACCAATACGAACACCTCGCCCAACACGGCGCGGACAACGGCGCCGCGCTGCGCCCCGAGCGCCATGCGAATCCCGATCTCCCCGGTGCGGCGGGCCACGGTATAGGACATAGTGCCGTAGAGGCCGACGCACGCGATCGTCACCGCCAGCACGGCAAACGCGGAGCAGAGATCGGCGAGCATGATCTCCTGGTGAAGGTGCTCGCTAATTTCTCCAGTCTGAGTTCTCACGTCGGAGATAGCGATGCGGCCGTCCGCCTGACGCACCTCTTCGCGGACGGAGTTGACGTAGCTGAGCGGATCGCCGGACGTGCGCAGAATGTAGGTCATCTGGTTCGGCTGCGGAAAACCCTGGTCGTAAGGGAGGTACACGACGGGCAGGATCTCCCGCTTAAGGTTGCCGTAGCGAGCGTCCTTGGATACGCCCACAATCTCCATGTCGCGCTCGATTGCCTTTTCGTCGCTGCGTTTCCACAGGATCACGTGGCGGCCCAAGGGATTCTGTCCGGGGAAATTTATCCTGGCAAATCGTTCGCTGATTACCGCCACCCGCTGCGTGCCGGCATGGTCGCGGGCCTCGATATCCCGGCCCGCCAGGATTGGGATCTGCATCGTGGTCATGAAATCCGGGCCCACGGTGATGAAACGAGTCTCGGGACTGGTCGGCAAACCGGGCAAGCTGATGGGCAGCAGGTTCTCGCCGTTGATTAGGGAATCTTCGGCCAAACTGGCGTCGCGCACTCCCGGGATGGCCGCGAGCCGGTCCCGAAGGTGGGCGTAGAAGTCAGTAATTTCCGGGTCGCGATGCCCGGATTGCCGGGCGTTCAGCTTGAACAGCAGCAGGTTCTCGCGGTTGAATCCGAGTTCGACCGATTGCAGATTCGACAGGGTGCGCACAAAGAGCCCCGCCGCCACCAGCATCAGCAGCGAAAGCGCGACTTGACCGACCAGCAGAACTTGACTGACGCCGATCCGCGAGACGCCGATCCCCGAGATACCGACGCGCGCGAAGCGGATGCGCGAAGAAGAATCGCGGGCACGGGACTGGCTCGAGCGTATTTCTTTCAACGTGGAGGCGAGATCGAACCGCGTGGACTGCAGCGCGGGTGCAAGTCCGAACAGCACGCCGGTGAATATTGAGAGTACAGCGGCCACGCCGAGCACGTGCCAGTTCAGGTCGGCATGCACCGTGGCATTTCCCTGCCCGCCGCCAAGCAGCAGAGTAAGAAAGCGAATTCCCCACACCGCCATGAGCACGCCCAGCGCGCCGCCCAGCGACGCCAGCAGAACGCTTTCGGTGAGCAGTTGCCTGATCACGCGGAGGCGTCCCGCGCCCACGCTCATGCGCAGCGCGATTTCGCGTTTGCGCGTCGCGGCGCGCGCCAGCAGCAGATTCGCCACGTTGGAGCACGCGATCGCGAGAATCAACGCGACCAGCGTCATCAAAACGTAAAGCGGTTTCGAGAACTTGCGACGCAGCGTATCCAGCCCGGTTGCTCCTTGCTTGAGTGCAAGGGCGGGAAGATTGGCGCGTTGCTCGTCGTTGCTGGCAGTGGTCGCGACCCACTGCTGAAATCGCGGAGCCCATGCGGCCTGCGCCTGCGCCAGGCTGACTCCCGGACGCAGCCGAGCCATGATCTCAACCCAGTAATAGTTATTGTCGAGGTAGTCCGCCGGCCGGAATCCGAATGTGTCACCAGTTCCCAGCAACAGGTTGGTATGCATCGGGATATAGATCTCGGGGACGGTAGCGGGATCGACTCCGAAGAATTCGGCGGGTGTGACTCCAACCACGACGAATGAAAGATTGTTGATGAGAATGGATTGACCGGCGGCGGTGCCAGCGCGCCCGAAATGTTTCTCGCTGAAGGCATGGCTAACCACCGCGACTGCGGCGGCTCCGGTGCGATCGTCGTCGGGAATGATGAGCCGCCCCGCGGCGGGTTGAACCGCCAGGCCCTGGAAATAATTTCCGGATACCAGTTCGCCGCTGGCGACCTCAGCCTGGCCGTTGATCGCCACGTTCATGCTTCGGACTTCCCGGGTGTGGCAATAGGCAAACACATCGGAGAAAACTGCGTCGTTGTTTTGGGCTCCATCGTGTTGAAAAAGTTCGAATGCCGGGTACGGAAAAATGCCGGCCGTGGATCCCTGGCCGGAATCGTCATAAGTGCTGCCGCTCATTGACTGCATCACGGAATCCCCCAATAATGAGGACTTGGCGTGCCAGTTCAATACCACCAGCGACGCAGGATCGGACACTGGCAGAGAACGCAGCAGGAGCGAGTCGAGAAAACTGTAGATGGCGGTGTTGGCGCCGATACCGAGCGCCATCACCAGCACTGCGACGATGGTGAACCCCGGAGTCTTTGCCAGAGTGCGCGCGGCGTAGCGGAAATCGCGCCAGGTATCTTCCAGCCATGCAATGCGATTCGTTTCCCAGACCGTGTCGCGGATGCGGAGCGGGTTACCCAATTTCAAGTAAGCTTGCCGGCGCGCTTCTTCCGGGCTCATACCCCGCGCCAGGTTGTCGTCGATCTCGTGCGCTAAATGGGAGTCCAGCTCATGCGCCAACTCCGCATCTCTCTTGGACCTTCGGAAGAATCGCCAGAGGCTCACGGTGGTTTTCTCCTGCTATTCGGCGGTTTCACCTAAAACGCGGCCGATGGCTGCCACCACTTGCCGCCAACGGTTGGTCTCAGCAGTCAATTGCTTCTTACCGGCAGCCGTCAGCTTGTAATACCTCGCCTTGCGGTTGTTTTCGCTCGCGCCCCAGTAGGAATTAACCCATCCCCGATCTTCGAGCCGATGCAACGCCGGATAGAGCGATCCCTGCTCGACTTCCAGCACATTCTCCGAAGTGTGCTCGATAACGTGCGCGATGGTATGGCCGTGGGCCGGCCCCGTGATCAAGGTTCGCAGGATCAGCATATCGAGCGTGCCTTGTACCATTTCTCCGTTCGCCTGCCGGTTGTCGGCCATGTATCTTCAACCCCGTCTTCCACTGGAATGTATTCCACTCGAACGTCTATGGGAGGAGAGCATACACCACTCGAATGTCTATGGGAAGGAATTTTTCCTCGATCTTGTGCAAGCCAGAGAACCTATGCAACTCGACGGCAGCGCCTCAGCGGCGGCAAATTGCATAGGCCCTTCGCTCCCGCTCAGGATGACAAGCATCTGGGGACCGCACCACCTCGCGAACCTGCCGTTATTTGGAAGCTTCCTGTGCGATCCATTTGTCCGTGCGCGTCTCCAGAAGATCGAGCGGGAGGGTTCCGCCGTCGAGTATCTCGTCGTGGAATCTGCGGATGTCGAACTTGGGCCCCAATTCTTTGCGGGCGCGTTCGCGGAGTTCTCGAATTTTGAGCTGGCCGAGCTTGTAGCCGAGGGCTTGCCCGGGCCACGCGATGTAGCGGTCCGTCTCCGACTGGATGGTGGGCTCGTCGACCGCGCCCGACTTGCGGAAGAAATCCACAACTTGATCGCGCGTCCATCCTTGGGAGTGAATTCCGGTATCGACAACCAGACGTACGGCACGGAAGAGTTCCGAGGACAGTCGACCGTAGTCCGAGACTGGGTCCTGGTAGAAGCCGACCTCTTTGCCAAGTTCCTCCGCGTAGAGTGCCCAGCCTTCGGTGTAAGCAGTGAAACCGAGACCGTGAAGCCGGAACTTGGGCAGTCCGCTGAGTTGCTGCTGCACGGAGAGTTGCATGTGATGTCCGGGAATGCCCTCGTGGTAAGCGGTCGCCTCGTCGTCGATGAGCGAGCGATCGGCGAAGTTGGAAGTGGCCACCACCACGCGTCCGGGGCGCTTGCCATCGGGTGTGCCGGTGACGTAATGAGTTGCGGCAGCGGCCTGGAAGGCGGGTATCGCTTCCACGGTGACTGGCGACTTGGGAAGCAGGGTGAATAACGCCGGGAGCTTCGGCTCCATCTGGGCGATGTAGTGGCGGAAGTCCTCCAGAATCTGCTCCGCAGAGGTGGGGACGTACTTGGGATTGTTCCTGAGAGACGCGCGGAAAGAAGCGAGATCGGCGAAGCCTGCCTTGTTCGCGACAACCGTCATCTCGGCCTGAATGCGGTCCATCTCGCGAAGGCCGAGTTGGTGTATCTCATCCGCCGTCATGTGCGTAGTGGTGCGGGCGTAGATGGCGTTTTGATAACGCCTCTGGCCGTCGGGCAGAGAAGTGACCGCGAGGGTGGTGCGGCCTTCCGGCGCGTATTCCGTGCGCAGGAAAGTGGCGAAGGTTTTGTACGCGGGGATCACGTCGGCGTTGATGCTGTCGGTAATCTGCTGGGTCAGGCGCTTTTGCTCCTCAGGGGAAATATCCGCGGGATATTTTTTTGTCGGCCGGAGAAAAGGATCGGCATCGATAATGCCCTGACACTGGACGGGGAGCTTCTCAATGAGAAACCGGACGGGCATGAGCTTGTCCTTCATGCCGGCGCGAAGGACTTCGGTGGTCTGGCTAA
>Ga0302324_100001854_pt1 | contig 50288 bp, 52 predicted proteins | sample Palsa_T0_1_FD_201949 | JGI IMG/M metagenome (GOLD analysis project Ga0302324, IMG submission 201949) | Peat permafrost microbial communities from Stordalen Mire near Abisko, Sweden - Palsa_T0_1 | ecosystem: Environmental > Terrestrial > Soil > Palsa > Peat permafrost | place: Sweden: Abisko...
TCTGGGCGGATGGACCGGCTATTCTACCGAACGACCTCCTGGTCCGATCACCTTCGTGCACGGACTCAAGCAGTTCCACGCAATGGCCCGAGGCTTCGCTATCGCTACAAACCAAAAATCTAAAAAAAATGTGTGCGCACGCTAGCCAAAGGAGGAGAGGGGAAATCACCAAATTGTCCTTGACATAGATAACTCTGTGATATAGAGTTATCTATGTCATCTGAGGAGTGCCTGCCATGACCCTCTCCCGCGACGAAGCCCAAATCACCTTGCGCGATATCTCCAAAACCGAACGGCGCAGTTCGGAATTGTTCGGCTATCGCTTCGGAGCTCCGCATCTCTTTCTGTGGGGCGTCATCTGGATGGTGGCTTATGGCGCGAGCTACTACAGGCCGCATTGGACGCTGGTGTGGCCTGTTCTTGCTATCGCGGGCACAATCGGCAGCTTCTGGATCGGCCGGCGAATGCAGGCGGGACGCACCGACACGTTCGGCTGGCGCTACGGCGGAACCGCTCTATCCGTCATCCTTTTCATCAGCGCGCTCTTTGCAATCATGCCGCCGCGCAATGACGCACAGGTTGCCGCATTCTTTCCGATCCTCGTCGCGCTGTTTTACATGCTGATCGGCGTCTGGACCGGCGGTGCGCGCATGATCGTCCTCGGTCTCGCGATGGGTGCGCTGACGCTATTCGGCTTTTTCAACCTCGCGCCTTATCTTGCGCTGTGGATGGCCGTCGTCGGCGGCGGCGGGATGATCCTGGGCGGCTTCTGGCTCCGGAGCGCGTGATGGATCAGCCTAACGCGATCATCCATCAGCCTGTGCGCCTCAAGATCATGGCCGCATTGCGCGCACTGCCTCCCGGCGAACGACTCGAATTCGTGCGCCTCAAAGCCATCGTCGGCGCCACGGAAGGCAATCTCGGCGCACATATCACGACCTTGGAAGAAGCAGGTTACGCATCGGTCGAAAAGGACTTTATCGGCAAACGGCCGCGCACGCGTGTCGCGCTTACGAAGGAAGGCCGCCGCGCGTTCGAGGATTACGTCGCAGACCTTCGCGCTATCATTGACGCCAAGCGTTCCGGATAGCCGGACGATTGGACCACGTGAGCTATTTCGCGGCGTTGCAGTTCGCGCATGGGTATTCGCGCTTGCCCACGCTCGACGCATGACGGAATGCTGCTACTGTGTCGGCATCGAAGGGGGAACCAGCCGTGCTCCGTAAAATTCTCGCACTCATCGCGTTGCTCGTTGCCGCGCCTGCGTTGGCGCAAACGCCGGTCGATCAGCTCGCCAAGCCGCCGGCCGATGCAAAGGTGTGGTCCATCACCGATCCGGGCGGCACGCGTCACGGCCAGGTTTCGTTGTGGACGGATGCGAGCGGCACACATTGGTCGCGCTTCAGCCTGAATTTGCGGGGTTTTGTCAGCGAGATCGACGAGCAGAATCGTTTTGCGGCAGACGGCACGCTTGAGTCGATGATTGTCCGCGGCTCGACGCCATCCGGCGACGCGGCCGAAACCTATACGGCGAAAGACGGCATCTACAGCTATACGAGCCCCGTCGATCGCGGCACGGGGCCCGTGAAACCCAATCTCGAATATGTCGCGTTCGGCGGCACCTTCGATTCCTTCCTGTTCATCATCGACGCGATGCTGAAATCGCCGACTTATTCCGTGAACCTGCTTCCCTCGGGCCAGGGAAAGATCGAGCCGCTCACCACACTCGATGTGAGCAACGGCTCGGATAAGAAGACGCTCACGGCCTATTCTCTTACCGGTTTCGGACTTTCGCCGTTCCCCGTGTGGATGGACGGCGACAAGTTCTTTGCTCTGGCGCCGGACTTTGTTCCCGAGGGCTGGGAGAAAGTCAGCGCCACGCTGAGCCGGGCACAGGACGCGGCACTCGCGAAACTCGCGCCGGCGCTGGTCGCGAAGATCGCGAAGACTCCCCCGGGCCCGGTCGTGTTCCGAAACGTCAAGCTCTACGATTCCGATGCGCGAGTCTTCCGCGACGCGCAGACGGTCGTGGTGGAGAACGGCCGCATCGCCGCCGTCGGTCCGGCATCGAAAGTGAAGGCGCCCGCAAATGCCCAGGTCATCGATGGCACCGGCAAAACGCTGATCCCCGGCCTGTGGGACAATCACCAGCATTACGGCGACGATTCCACAGGGCCGCTCCTACTTGCGTCCGGCATCACCAGCGTGCGCGATCCCGGCAATCTGCCCGTGGAGTCGACGGCGCGGCGGAAGCGCATCGAAGCGGGCCAACTTCTCGGGCCCCGCATCGTGCCGTCACTGCTGATCGATGGCGCCGGCCCCCTTGCGGCGCAGGTGGGCGTCGTCGCGCACAATCTGGACGAAGCATTGGCAGACGTGCATCGCGCCAAGGACGAAGGCTATTTCGCCATCAAGCTCTACGGCTCGATCGATCCCGCCTGGGTCAAACCCATGGCGGATCTCGCGCACCAGCTCGGCCTGCATGTGCACGGACATATCCCCCACGGCATGCGACCGCTGGATGCCGTGCGCGCGGGTTATGACGAGATCACGCATATCAATTTCGTGATGATGCAGGCGATGCCCGACGACGTCGTGCAGAAATCGAACACCGTGGCCCGCATCATGGGCACGGCGAAATATGCGGCCGACGTCGATCTGCATTCGAAGGCGATGACGGACTATCTGGACGAGCTTGCGCGGCGCCACATCGTCGTCGATCCCACCCTCGTCGTGCTCGAAGCGTCCCTCGTGCCCGACAACGGCAGCTATCCCCCGGCGGACGCGCCTTATGCCGACACGCTGCCGTCGCAATTCTCGCGCGGCTTCCTGTCGAGCGCCATGGCGCCGACGCCGGATGTGTCGCGCGCGCGGATGCGGGCGAGCTTCGCCAAGCTTGTTGAGCTGGTGGGCGAACTCCACAAGCGGCACATTACTATTCTCGCCGGCACGGACGGCTCGGGGTTCGAGGTGATCCACGAGTTGGAGCTTTACGTTCAGGCCGGCATGACGCCGGCGGAAGCGATGGCGACGGCCACGATCAACCCCGCCAGGGTGTTCAAGCTTGAAAGCGAAACGGGCTCCATCGCCAAAGGCAAGCTCGCGGAGCTGGCGCTGATCGACGGCGATCCGTCGAAAAACATCGGCGATCTGCGCCAGGTCGAACTCGTCATGCGCGACGGCAAGATAATGGACGCGCAAGCGCTGCGGGAATCGCTGGGCATTTCCGGACCGCCGAAGAAATAGACGGTCGTTACGGACTCAGCATATCTGCGATTTTGCTGAAGAACATCGTGTTGACGTTGGCGCCAAGGAGATTGACGGCACCCACGACCACGACGGAGAGAAAGCCGGCGACCATGGCGTATTCGATGGCCGTTGCGCCGCGCGCGTCGGCGTAAAACTCAGTCACAGCAGATCGCGCAACATGGGAATGAGCGGCAAGTCGGCCGGCGGCATCTTGTAGGCGTTGAGATCTCGCGGTCGAACCCATTTGATGGCCTGCCCTTCGCGTGGTGCCACGATCCCCTCCCAGCGCCGGCAGACAAAAAGCGGCATCAGCAGTTGGAATTCCGGATAAGAATGAGAGGCGAAGGTGAAAGGCGCGAGACACGGCTCCTTCACGTCGATCCCAAGCTCTTCCCTGAGCTCTCGAATGACCGTTTCCTCCGGCCTCTCGCCGGCTTCGATCTTTCCGCCAGGAAATTCCCATAGGCCCGCCATGTTTTTGCCCGGTGGCCGCTCGGCAATGAGCACACGACCGTCGGGATCGATCAGCGCGCAGGCCGCAACGAGAACCAGCTTTGTCTCGGCCATACTCGCATCTCCATCATGGAACCCGCGTGTTAATGTCTCTTTAAGGCGATCCTTCAACTTCGATACGATCCGTTGATCCGGATATACCCTTCCGTCAGGTCGCAGGTCCAAATCCGGGCCGTTCCGCGGCCGAGCCCGAGATCGACGCCGATTGCGACTTCGGGTCCCGATACGGCGCGCGTGGCCGCGGCTTCGTCATAATGTTCGGCGCGCATGCCTTTTTCCGCAACCACCTGGCCGCCGAACGAGATGCGCAGCGTATCGCGGTCGGCGGGCTCTCCCGCCTTGCCGACCGCCATGACCACGCGTCCCCAATTGGCGTCGCTGCCGGCGATGGCCGTTTTCACCAAAGGCGAATTCGCAATCGAAAGCGCGATGCGGCGCGCGGAATCGTCGGACTCCGCGCCCGTCACGTCGATCTTGATCAGTTTCTGCGCGCCTTCGCCGTCGCGTACCACCTGCAGCGCGAGATCGAGCAGCACCTCGTCGAGCTTCCGGCGAAAATCGCCGAGGCGCTTGTCGCTCGCTTTCGCGATTGTCGGGTGATGCGCGCCCTTGCCCGTGGCGAAGAGCAGGAGCGTGTCGCTGGTCGACGTGTCGCTGTCGACCGTGATGGCGTTGAACGAACTCTTCACACCCGAGGACAAAAGATCCTGCAGCACGGTCGCGGGCAATGCGGCGTCGGTGAAGACGAAGGCGAGCATCGTCGCCATGTCCGGCGCGATCATGCCGGAGCCCTTCGCGATTCCGTTGATCGTGACCTTGTAACCGTCGATCAGGGCCGCGGATGTTGCGAGCTTGGGATAGGTGTCGGTCGTCATGATCGCTTCGGCGGCTCCGCGCCACCCTCCCGCCGAACCGGATTGCGCCAGCGATCCCAGAATGCGGGTGATGCGGCCGGCCGGAAGCGGCTCGCCGATGACGCCGGTCGATGCGAGAAAAACCTCGCCCGTGTCGCAGCCGACGATGGCTGCTGCCGACTCGGCAACTTCCCGTGCACCCTCCTCGCCTGCCTTCCCCGTGAAAGCGTTGGCATTGCCGCTGTTGACGACGAGCGCCCGGGCGGTCCCGCGCTTGAGCTGGGCTCGGCACCATTCGACCGGGGCGGCGGAAGTTTTGGACTTGGTAAAGACGCCAGCGGCTTGCGTTCCGGGAGCCATGACCGCCAGGAGAACATCCGTGCGACCCGCGTAGCGTACGCCGGCGGCGCCGGTTGCCAGGCGAATACCTGCCAGAGGAGGCAGATTGGCGATCGTTTTGGGTGCCAGCGGCGATCTGGCGTGTTCGGACCTAGGCTTTGCCGGCGCGGGCTTTTTGGCGCGCCCTTTGGGCGCGGGCAGCTTCTTGCGGGCTCCCGACACTGCCACTTCTCCCTTCGCCATGCGGTTTCCCCGGTGCCGATCCGCCGCGGCTCGGCGGCCGGGCGGAATAGGCCGGATTCGCTTGAATTGACAAGGGGGAAGCCCGTTCTTATCTCTCCCGCGCGGCCGAACCGCCGAAAGGCGGCCTCGGGCTTCGCGCGCGTTCGCTGGGCTGTCACCCCGCGGGGCTAAAACGGCCGCCCGGCCTCACGAGGAACTTCATGCTCGGCTTCAGCGGCATTGCGCAACGATTCTTCGGCTCCTCAAACGAGCGCAAGCTGCGCCCGTTCTGGAAGCGCGTGGCCGAAATCAACGCGCTGGAACCCGCCTTCAAGCTCAAATCCGACGCCGAATTGAAGGCGATGACCCCTGATCTCCGGGAGCGGCTCAAACAAGGCGCGACCATCGACGACATCCTGCCGGAGGCTTTCGCCACCGTGCGCGAAGCGGCCATGCGCACGCTCGGCCAGCGGCATTTCGACGTCCAGCTTGTGGGCGGAATGGTGCTGCACGCCGGCCACATCGCCGAGATGAAGACCGGCGAAGGCAAGACGCTTGTCGCCACACTCGCAGTCTATCTCAATGCGCTCGCCGGCGAAGGCGTGCACGTCGTCACCGTCAACGACTATCTCGCCAAGCGCGACTCCGAGTGGATGGGCCAGATCTACACCTTCCTCGGGCTCACGGTCGGCTGCATCGTGCACGGCCTGTCCGAACAGCAGCGCCGCGAAGCCTATGCCTGTGACGTAACCTACGGAACGAACAACGAATTCGGCTTCGATTATCTGCGCGATAACATGGCGCACAGCATCGCCGCGATGGTGCAGCGCGCGCACAGCTACGCCATCGTCGACGAAGTCGATTCCATTCTGGTCGACGAAGCGCGCACGCCCCTCATCATCTCCGGCCCGACGGAAGACCAGTCGGAAGTCTATCGCTCCGTCGATGCGCTGATGTCGAAACTCGAAAAGAGCGATTTCGAACTCGACGAGAAGCAGCGCTCCGTCACGCTCACCGAAGCCGGCAACGAGCATATGGTCGAGCTTCTCCGCGACGCGGGGCTGCTCGCGACCGGCGATCTCTACGACATCGAAAACATCACGATGGTCCATCACGTCAACCAGGCGCTGAAGGCCCACAAGCTGTTCCAGAAAGACCGCGACTACATCGTCAAGGACGACAAGGTCGTCATCATCGACGAGTTCACCGGCCGCATGATGGAAGGCCGCCGCTATTCCGAAGGTCTGCACCAGGCGCTCGAAGCGAAGGAAAACACGGTCGTCCAGCCCGAGAACGTGACGCTGGCCTCCATCACGTTCCAGAATTATTTCCGCCTGTACGAAAAACTCGCGGGCATGACCGGCACGGCGCTGACGGAAGCTGCCGAATTCATGGACATCTACAAGCTCGACGTGATGGACATTCCGACCAACCTGCCGGTCAAGCGCGAGGACCATGACGACGAAGTCTACCGCTCGATCGAAGAGAAGAACGAAGCGATCATCACGCTGATCAAGGATTGCCACGAGCGCGGCCAGCCCATTCTGGTGGGCACGACATCGATCGAGAAATCGGAGGAACTCGCGGGCCTGCTCAAGAAGCGCAAGATCAAGCACAACGTGCTCAACGCGCGCTATCACGAACAGGAAGCTGCCATCGTAGCCCAGGCCGGCGTCTCGGGCACCGTCACCATCGCCACCAACATGGCCGGCCGCGGCACCGACATCCAGCTCGGCGGCAATCCCGACATGCGCATCCGCAACGAACTCGGCGGCGTCGTCGACGAGACGGAACGCGCGACTCGCATTGCGCAGATCCGCGCCGAAGTCGCGGAGGACAAGGAACGCGCGATTGCCGCGGGCGGTCTTTACGTCATCGGCACCGAACGACACGAAAGCCGGCGTATCGACAACCAGCTGCGCGGCCGTTCCGGCCGTCAGGGCGATCCGGGCGCGTCGAAGTTCTTCCTGAGCCTGCAGGACGATCTGATGCGCATCTTCGGCTCGGAGCGCATGGATTCCGTGCTGCAGCGCCTGGGTCTCGAAAAAGGCGAAGCGATCGCGCATCCCTGGGTGAACAAGGCGCTGGAAAAAGCGCAGCAGAAGGTGGAAGCGCGCAACTTCGAAATGCGCAAGAACATCCTCAAATACGACAACGTGCTCAACGACCAGCGCAAGGTGATCTTCGAGCAGCGCAAGGAGATCATGTCGTCCGACGACGTGAGCGACCAGATCGCGGATATGCGCGAACAGGTGGTGGGCGAACTCGTCAACAGCCACATTCCCGAAAAGGCCTATGCCGAGCAGTGGGATGCCGTGGGTCTCGAAAACGAGATCAGGAACATCTTCGGGCTCGAGCTTCCCGTCGTCGAATGGACGAAAGAAGAAGGGATTGCCGACGAGGAAGTGCGCGAGCGTATTCTCAAGGCCGTCGAGGTCCGCGCGGCAGAGCGGGCCGCCAATGCCGGCCCGGATCTGATGCGTTACATCGAGAAATCCATCCTGCTGCAGATGCTCGATCACGACTGGCGCGAGCACATCGTGCAGCTCGATCACTTGCGCCAATATGTGGGCCTGCGCGGCTACGGCCAGCGCGATCCGCTCAACGAATACAAGAGCGAGGCGTTCACGCTGTTCGAAGGCCTGCTCAGCAAGCTCCGGACGGACGTCATCCGGCCGCTGATGAACCTGACGGTCACGATGGATCAGCCGCCGCCAATCGAGCAGCCCAAGCCCATCCAGATGCAGGCCCATCACATCAATCCGCTGACGGGTGAAGACGAAGCGCAACCCTTGCCGCCGGACCAAGGCGGTCAGCGCATCACCCGCATGCGCGATGTCGAGGTGAACGCGAATGATCCCGCCACCTGGGGCAAGGTCCAGCGCAACGCACCCTGCCCCTGCGGCTCGGGCCGCAAGTTCAAGCATTGCCACGGCGCGCTGGTTTAGGGGCGCATTCGAAGTTTATTCAGCGGCATGAAGCCATCCATTGCGATCGTCATTGGGTGTGCGCAATAATAGCGCTCGACAAGCAGCCAGCACGCAAAAAGATTTAACGCGGGGGTCGCAGGGGATGCGCAGTGGCCGCAGAGGAAACAAGGCGCGCGAAGTGCGCAAGAAAATCCTTTGCGTCCTCCGCGCATCCTCGGCGTCCTCTGCGTTAAGAATGCCACCGCCACAAGACACGCTTGATGAAGAATCGGTACTGGCCGCTGAATCGATGGGAGGAAGCCTATGACCCCTAAGCCGTTCAAGATCGAAATCCCCCAGGCGACGCTCGATACGATCAAGGAAAAAGTGCGCGCCTATGATTGGCACGAGATGCCGCGCGGCTCGGGGCTCGAAGGCAGCTGGGCTTACGGCGCCAATCTCGATTTCATGCGCGAGCTCTGCACCTATTGGGTCGAGCGCTATGGCTGGCGCAGATGGGAAGCCGAGTTGAACCGCTTTCCGCAATTCACTGCGAAGGTCGAGGACATCGACATCCATTTCTATCGCGTGGACGGCTCGGGGCCCACGCCGCGGCCCCTGATCCTCAGCCATGGCTGGCCGGGATCGGTGTTCGAATTCCTCCATATCATCGAGCCGCTGGCGCATCCCGAGCGCTTCGGCGGCGATGCGAAAGACGCGTTCACCGTCATCGTGCCGTCGCTTCCCGGTTACGGCTTTTCCGGTAAGCCCACGCGACCGATCAGCCCGCGCACCATCGCGCGATTGTTCGACAGACTGATGGTCGACGTGCTGGAACTGCCTGGCTACATCGCGCAAGGCGGAGACTGGGGCTCGGCGATTTCCGGCTGGCTCGGCTATGACGGCAAGGGCTGCCGCGCAGTGCATATGAACATGATGGGCTGGCTGTCGCCCGGCGTGATGCCGGAAACGGACGAAGAGCGGCGCCATGCGGAAAGTTCGCGGCAATTGTTCGACGCCGAAGGCGCCTATTTCCGCGAGCAATCGACCAAGCCGCAGACGCTCTCCTACGCGATGATGGATTCGCCGGTGGGAGCCTGCGCCTGGATCGTGGAGAAATTCCACGGCTGGTCGGATCTACGCCGCGGCTTCGAAAACATCTACACGCGCGATCAATTGCTGACCAACGTGATGATCTATCTGGTAACGCGCAGCTTTAATACAGCGACATGGCTCTATCGCGGCTTGTTCGAGGATTTCAGCGGCGCGCCGGTGCCGCCGAAGTCGCGGGTGGAGAAGCCCGTCGCGGTGGCGAATTTCCCTGTCGACCTGATTCCGTTTCCCCCGCGCAGTCAGGCGGAAAAGAGCCTCAACATCGTGCGCTGGACGAACTTCCAGGAAGGCGGCCATTTCGCGGCGCTCGAACGGCCGAACGATCTGGTGGAGGACATTCGCGCGTTTGCGCGCGAGCTTTCGACGTGAATGCCGTCGCCGCGGCCGGCGCCGGATTTCTGGTCGCCGTGTTGTGGTTCGATCTGATGTTCGATGTTCAGACCCGGAAGCATAGGGGCGAGACGCTTCCCGCCGACGTGCTGGTATCGATCTCCGCCTATTACCGCCGCGTCACGACCGACGCGCGGCCGATGAACCAGCTTGTTGCAGCGATGATGCTTGTGACGTTGGCAGCGATCGTTGCCGGGATTGTGCGCGGCAATCGTCCATTGTGGACCGCGTGGGTTTCGCTCGCACTCGCCGCGAGCGCCGTCGGCCTCGCGCTGTCCCGCACGGTGCGAAACGCGGTGCGATTGGGACACGCCGGCGATCCACTCGCCGTGCAGTCGCACCTCGCCCGAACGATTTATCGCGATCATGTGCTTTGTTTCATCGCGATGAGCAGCGTGTTAGCGCTGCAACTTGCCGCGCAAATTTGAAATCTGTTGGATATGATTGAAAGTCGGCGTGGCCCCCCTTCCGCCTCGCTGCGCTCGGCACCTTCCCCCACGAGGGGTGAAGGCTAAGAAAAAGATTTGCGCTCAACTTTTTCTTCTAACCTTCACCCCTTGCGTCCGGCTACGCCAAGGCTCCGCCGGACTGAATGCACAATCCGCCGAAGCTTCAGCGAAGGCGGATCGCGGGGGAAGGTGTCGCGCGGCGTCAGCCGCGTGACGGAAGGGGGGCCGCGCCGACGCAAACGGAAGCCTCTAAGCCACCAAATTCCGTCCCATCGCGAGATATTTTTCGCGGCGCTGGCGGCGGAGTTCCGCCGGCGATAATCCGGCCATGTCGCCGAGAGCGCGGGCGATGGTGTCGCCGACGGCCTGGATCGTTTGTTCGGGTGCGCGGTGGGCGCCGCCGAGCGGCTCGGGCACAATGCCGTCGATCACTTTGAGATCGAGCAGGTCGGCGGCCGTGATTCGCATGGCGGCGGCGGCGTCCTGCGCCTTCTCCGAACTGCGCCACAGTATGGACGCGCAGCCTTCCGGCGAGATCACGGCGTAAATCGAATGCTCGAGCATATAGACGCGATTGGCGACCGCGATGCCGAGCGCGCCTCCCGACATGCCTTCGCCGATGATGACCGCCACGAACGGCACGCCGAGCGCAAGGCTCGCCTGGGTGGCGCGCGCGATCGCTTCGGCCTGCCCGCGCTCTTCCGCGCCGACACCGGGATAGGCGCCTTGCGTGTCGGCAAACGAAATCACGGGCAGCTGAAACCGGTCGGCCAGATCGAAAAGGCGCACCGCCTTGCGATAGCCTTCGGGCATTGCCATGCCGAAATTGTGCTTGATGCGGCTTTTGGTGTCGTTGCCCTTCTCGTGTCCGACGACCGCGACGGCCTGGCCGCGGAAGCGTCCGAGCCCCGCCACCACAGCGCGGTCCTCGCCGAACAGCCGGTCGCCAGCGAGCGGCGTGAACTCGTCGATCAGGCCCGAGACGTAATCCGAGAAATGCGGCCGGGCGGGATGGCGCGCCACCAGCGCCTTTTGCCACGGCGTCAGCCTGCCATAGGTGTCGTTGATCAGCTGCTGCGCCTTGCCCTGCAGGCGCGCGACATCGTCCTCGATGTCCATCGTGGGGTCTTCCTCCGCCAGCTTACGGAGTTCCACGATCTTGCCTTCGAGTTCTGCAATGGGGCGTTCGAATTCGAGATAAGCGTGCATCATCCCTTGTGAGTAGCCCTCAAACGCGTCCGGAAAGTGGCAATCGAGAGTGCATCTGTCAACGAAAGGCGCACAAACCCTGTCACAAACCGGCCACTTCGACCGTCTTTAGAGGGTAAAAGCGTGAAGGTGAAACATGTTCGTGCGCGCCGGCCTCGTGATTCTGGGACTGTTCCATGTGGGTAACGGGTTGTGGATGCTGATCGCGCCCGAGGCCTGGTATGCCGCCATCCCTGGGGTGAGCGCCACCGGGCCGATCAACCATCATTTCATCGCCGATATCGGGCTCGCTTTCCTGGCGAGCGGTGCGGGGTTGATGCTCGGCGCCCGCAACATGCGCGCGGCCGGAGCATTCGCGGTAGCCGGCGCATCATGGTCGGCCCTGCATGCGCTGCTGCATCTGTGGGGCTGGCTGCACGAAGGCCTGCCCGCGAGCGCTTCCATCGCGGTTTCGGAAGGCGCAGGTGTGATGCTGGTGGGTGCGCTGGGTGCGGCACTCGCCTGGTTTCGATTCGCCGAACGGCAATAAGGAGGTTCGTGATGTTGAAGCAATTCCTTCATCGCCGGATCGCGGCGCTCGAACACGCGTTCGGCTACGACGCGTCCTATCTGCACGACTTGACGGACGCCTCGACGCCGGCGTTTGCCAAATTCGCGATGTTCCAGTGGATGTCGTCGCATCGCGACCCGATCCCGCGCGACGCGTGGTTCGCCGCGCGCATCGCGGCCGCGTTGAGCGAAGATTGCGGTCCCTGTACGCAGCTCGTCGTCAATATGGCGCTGCGCGACGGCATGAAGCCCGAGGCGATCGCGTCTCTGCTGCGGGGCGATCTGGAACAGGCGGGACCTGACGCCGAACTCGGCTTCCGCTACGGCATCGCGGTCGCCAACGGAACCGACGATGCGTTGCGGCTGTGCGAGGAAGCGCAAGCGCGCTACGGCAAGCGCGGCCTCGTCTCTCTCGCCTTCGCGGTCGCGTCGAGCCGCGTCTATCCCGCGCTGAAGCGCGGATTGGGCCATGGTGCGGCATGCTCCCGCATTGTCGTGTCGGATCAGACGATCACGATCCGGGAGGCGCCGAGGAAAGCGTCATGACCGACGTCGAAGCCTTCGAAGCGCATCGCACGCATCTGACGAGCATCGCCTATCGCATGCTGGGCGAGATGTCGGCGGCGGAAGACGTCGTGCAGGAGGCGTGGCTGCGCTGGAGCCGCGCGGAGGCGGGCGAGATTCGCGATCCGCGCGCGTGGCTTTCGGCGGTGACGGTGCGTCTCGCGCTCGATGCGTTGCGCAAATTGCGGGCACGCCGGGAAAGCTATGTCGGACCGTGGCTGCCGGAGCCCATCCTGCCCGACGACATGCGCGCCTTTGCAGCCGATGCGCCGGCCGCACGCGCCGAGCTCGCGTCAGATTTGTCGCTCGCTCTGCTGCATGTGCTCGAACGACTTTCGCCGGAGGAACGCGCGGCGTTTATTCTCCACGACGCCTTCGATTGCGATTATCCCGATATCGCAGCGACGCTGGGCAAATCCGAACCCGCCTGCCGCAAGCTGGTGTCGCGGGCCCGCGAGCGGGTGAAAACCGACCGGCCGCGCTACTCCGTCTCACAAGATGCGCATCGCGAGCTGATCGGCCGTTTCGCGCAAGCCACGATGGCGCAGGATACAAATGCGTTGATCGCGCTCTTCTCGCCCGACGTCGTATTCTATTCCGACGGCGGCGGCCGCGTGCCCGCCGCGCTCAATCCGATTTACGGCCCTGACAAAGTGATGCGACTGATCGTCGGGCTGATGGGAAAATTCGATCCGGCCGCAATTTCCGGCATGCAGGCGCTTGAGATCAATAGCCGGCCGGGCCTCGTCCTCATCGTCGACGGGGGAGTGTTCTCCACCCTCGGCATCGAGACCGACGGCGTGCGCATCACGGCGATTTATCTGATGCGCAATCCCGACAAGCTCAGGCGGATCGAGCGCACGCTCAACGCGCCGTCTGCTCCCGGATCATCTGCATCTGCTTGACGATGCCTTCCGCCTGCCGGATCGAGGCGGCGTCGATCAGCACGCCTTTGAGCGCGACCGCGCCCATGCCGCCGGCTTGCGCTTCCTTCATGGCCGCGAGGATCGCCTCCGCGCGCTCCACTTCCTTGGCGGGCGGCGTGTAGATCTCGTTGGCGGGCACGACCTGGCTCGGATGGATCGCCCATTTGCCTTCGCAGCCGAGCACGGCCGTACGCATTGCCTGCACGCGGAAACCGTCGGGATCGGAATAATCGCCGAACGGTCCATCGATGGCAGCAAGCCCGTGCGCGCGCGCCGCCTGCACCATGCGGAACAGGGGATAGTGCCACAGATCGTTCCAGTGCCGCTCGCGCGCCTGCGCACCATCCGCGTCCGTCAGCATCACATAGTCCGCATTGCCGCCGCCGATATTGGTCGTGCGCATGCCTTGCGAAGCGGCATAATCGGCCGAGCCGAAATGCAGGCTCTCCATCCGGCGCGAGGAGCCCGCGATCTCGTCGATGTTGGTGAGACCGAGCACGGTCTCGACGATCACTTCTAGCCCGATCTGTTTCTTGCGGCCCACGGTGTGCGAGGCCTGCGTGATCAGCATGTCGATCGCATAGACGTCGGATGCGTTGCCCACTTTCGGAATCATAATCGAGTCGAGCCGCTCGCCACCTTTCTCCACCAGCGCGAGCACGTCGCGATAGCAATAATGAGTGTCGAGCCCGTTGATGCGCACGGTGACGGTCTTGTTCTTCCAGTCGATCTCGTTCAACGCCTTCACGATATTGTCCCGCGCCTGCTCCTTGTCCGCGGGAGCAACCGCGTCTTCGAGATCGAGACAGACGACATCGGCGGGACCGGCAGCCGCCTTCTCGAACAGCGCGGCGCGCGACCCCGGCACGAACAGTTTGGAACGATAAAGCCGGATTGGTGCGCGGCGTTCGATAGTGGTGAAGCTCAACGGAATGACCTTTTCTTGCCAAGAAAGGAAAGTGGCGGAGCGGAGCAGTCCCGTCAACCGGACCGCTTGCCGCTTCGCGTGCGCGACAGGGGATGAGCGGATTCAACGACGGTCTTCAATCGCTCATTCGCCACATGCGTGTAAATCTGCGTCGTTGAGATGTCCGCGTGGCCGAGCATGGATTGGACGCTGCGCAGATCGGCGCCGCCTTCGACCAGGTGCGTGGCGAACGCGTGGCGCAGCACATGCGGCGACAGTTTGTCGGGGTCGATGCCGGCGTCCACCGCCAGTTGCTTCAGCAATTGATGGCAGCGCCGCCGCGTGAGGTGCCCCTCGGCGCCGCGCGAGGGAAACAAATAACGCTCGGCGTCGCGCCGGTTTCCCGGCGGCAGGAATTCGTCGCGCACTTTGAGATAATCCGCGATCGCCTTGCTCGCGGACGGATTGAGGGGAGCGAGCCGTTCCTTGCCGCCTTTGCCGCGCACCAGCAGGAAGGAATCGCGCCGGCGCACCGCGGCCAGCGGTAACGTCGCCAGCTCCGAGATGCGCAGGCCCGAGGCGTAGAGAATTTCGAGGATGCAGCGCAGCCGGATTTTTTCCGGCGCCTCGTCTTCGGGTTTTTTCGCGGCGTTCTTTCGCGGCTTCCGCGCACTCGCTTCACGGATCAGCCGGTTGACATCGCCTTCCGACAACACCTTCGGCAATGTCTGCGCGCGGCGCGGCGCATCGACGGCGGTGGTCGGATCGTTGGCGCGATGACCTTCGAGATAGAGGAACGCATAAAATTGCCTGAGCGACGAAAGCCTGCGGGCCTGCGATGAACCCGCGGCGCCGGACGCGGTGAGCACCGCGAGATAGCGCTTGATGTCGTCGCGCGTGGCGTGGCGCAGGCTCCGGCCCTTGAGATGCGCGTCGAATGCCAGCAGATCGCGGCGATAGGCTTCGAGCGTGTTGCGGCTCGCCCCCCGCTCCGCGCTCATCATGTCGAAGAATGCCTCGACAATTCCGGCGCTCGCGGAACCGCGCGACGCCGACGCTTTCTTTGTCATGGCGCAACAGGCCCAGAAGCTGGCGGCGCAGGCTTATAAAGCAGCAGCGCGTCGATCGCGAGCAGCCGCGCCGCATCGGGCACGCCTTCCTGCGCAAGCGTGCGCACAAATCCAACGTTCACATCCGGCGCGAGATCGCCCGGTCCATCGGCGCCGATTGCACCCAAGATCAGAAGCAGCGCTTCACCCTTACGGTTCGGCTGCTGCGTCGCAGCCGCAAGATGCGCCATCGACTCCGCGGACGGTCTGCGGCCGCGCCAGTTCGCCACCACAAGTGCCGCGGCCTTCGCATCGGGCGACAAAGGTTCGCCCAACGCATCGTAGAGTCCCAGCGCGAGGGCCGCGTAGGCCTGTTCCTGCTCGGATGCGGTCTTCGATGCAACTTGCTGCGCAAGTCCCGTGAGTGCGCTTTGCGCGTTCGCCGCGCGCGCGGCGTTTGGCGCCACGAGATTGAGTTCGATCTGAAGCGCCGCTTCGCGCGCGGGATCGGAATTGAGTCCGGCCGACCAGCGCGCCGCGCCGTCGGGCCTTCCGTCAAGCAACAGCGCGCGCGACATTAGCTCCGCTTCCGTGGGCATCGATGCCTGCGGCTCCACCGACGCCGCGATGTCGCCCTGCAATCCGGCCGCAACTTCGAACAGGTCCGCCTTCATGCCATGCGCAAGCGCCGCGGTGACCAGCGGCGCCTTCGCGTTGTTCGCGTCGGCCAAAGCCGCCGCTTGCCGGAGAAGCGCCTGCCCCAGAAAGAACGGAAGCGCCGCGGCTGCCGGCTTCGGCGTCGCAAGCTGGTCCGGCGTGAACGTCTGCGCATTCGCAACCGCGATCAGATGCGCCATCGGCAGCGCACCGGCGCGCAGCACGATCTCGGCGGCAGTCGCGCGATCCTCCGGCGGATTTCTCGAATCGTCCATCGCCAGCACCAGCGCGGGTGTGCCCAGCTGTTTCGCGAGGCCCACGCTCACCGGCAATCCCGCCTGCCGCAACAGAAACAGATGCAACGACGTCGGATTGGGAATCGGTCCGGGATCGACGGCCTTGTGGGTCAGCGCATCGCTCAGAAGAATATCGAACGCCTTGTCGTCCGCGTTCTGCGCCGCCATCACGCCGCGCGTCAGATCGAGAGCCGCGCCGTCGCCGCCGACGGCATAGCAATAGGCGCGCAATTCCATCCAGAAACGGTCGGCAGCCTGCAGCCGCATGGAAGTCGCGTTGCCGCATACGTCGTCGGCGTGTCCGGCGAACAGGATCGCATCGGCCGCAGCGCGCGCGAATTCCGGATCGTCCGCGACCTGCGAATTCGCCGCGAGGATCGCAGCTTCCAGAACGAATCCCGCCTTCAGGAGAGCCTGTAGCCGGACCATCAGGAACGCATGCGGCGCGGCACCGATGGGCGCATTCGCAGTCGTCAGCAACAGGCGGCGCGCAAGTTCGCGCTCGGAATAGACGGGCGAAGCGACCGGCAACCGCGCGAGCAAGGTGTCGATCTCCTCGCGCGAGGTGCCCGTCCAGATGTCGGAGCCCAAACCGCCATTGCTCGAATCGAGCAGGCCTGCGGCCGGACCCTCCGGCGCGCCTAAAGGCGCCACCACGACATTGGAACTGCCGGCAGGGGGACCGGAACCGGACTCCGGCGGCGGAAGCTGATTCTGCTCGACGGCCGAGCCCGGAAGCTGGCGCGGCGCCTCGGTCGCAGTTGGAGAATCGTCGCCTAGAGGGGTTTGAGCCCAGGCGTATTGGGACCACGCCATGAGAGGCCACGCGATCAGAACTGCGGCCAGCGCAGCCCGTTTCGCGTCAGCCATGGAAACGGTCATTGGGAATGACCTGCTCATAGGTCCGGTGGGGCGGCTTCAACGAGGAGGCATAGAATGCGAGCGCGCCGGCGCCCACAATCACGAGTACGAGGATCGCCAGAGTAATACGCGCCGTCCAACCCATGTCTGCCACCGACTCCCTTGCCCCGATTTGAGAATTCTGCCGGGCCTTTGTGGCGGAATTGAAGGCGGCCGCGCAAGTCCCGCTTGGCAGCCGGCGCAAAGGCCGTGTAAGCGAAGGACAAGATGAGCCGCTTGAAACGCACGGTTGCCCTTGTGGGGATGATGGGCGCGGGCAAAAGCTCGGTCGGCCGCAGGCTCGCGGCGAAGCTCGGCTGCGCCTTCCGCGACGCGGACAGCGAGATCGAGACCGCGGCCGGCTGCACCATTTCCGACATTTTCGAGCGCTTCGGCGAGGACGCGTTTCGCGAAGGCGAGCGCAAAGTGATCGGCCGGCTGCTGAGCGAAGCGCCGCATGTTCTGGCCACGGGCGGAGGCGCATTCATCAACGAGGCCACGCGCGAGCGCATCCGGGCCGACGCGGTGTCGGTCTGGCTCCGGGCGCCGGTGGAACTTCTGCTGGCGCGCGTGGGCCGGCGCGATACTCGCCCCCTGTTGCGCAACGGAAACCCCCGCGAGATTCTCGAGAAGCTGCTTGTCGAGCGTGAGCCGATCTATGCCGAAGCGGATTTCTCGGTCGACAGCGAAGACGGCCCCCACAACGCAGCCGTCGAACGCATCATTGCGGCGCTGGAGTCTCGCGGGCTGCTGGAGCCGGCATGAGCGAGCGGATCTCCGTTGGGCTCGGCGCGCGCAGCTATGACATCCATGTCGGCGCAGGATTGCTCGCCGATGCGGGCACGCTGCTGGCGCCGCTCGCGGCCAAGACCGTTCCCGTGGTGACGGACACGAACGTCGCGAAGCTGCATCTGGATGCGTTGACCGCATCAATGAAAAACGCGGGCCTGTCCGTGCATCCGATCGTTGTCGAGGCCGGCGAAGCGACAAAGAGTTTTGCGGGCCTCGAACGTCTTTGCACGGCGCTGCTGCAATCCGGCGTCGAGCGCGGCGGATTGATCGTGGCGCTGGGCGGAGGCGTGATCGGCGATCTGACGGGCTTCGCCGCCGGCGTGCTCAAACGCGGCATCGATTTCGCGCAAATTCCCACGACATTGCTGGCGCAGGTCGATTCCTCCGTCGGCGGCAAGACGGCAATCAACACGACCGAAGGCAAGAATCTCGTGGGGCTGTTTCATCAGCCGCGCATCGTCATCGCAGATGTCGGATTGCTCGCGACGTTGCCGCCGCGCGAATTGCGTGCGGGTTATGCCGAAGTGGTCAAATACGGCGCACTGGGCGACGCCGATTTCTTCGCCTGGCTCGAAGCGCATGGCACAAAAGCGCTCGCCGGCGACGCCGCCGCCCTCACCCGCATCGTGGCGCATTCCTGCCGCATGAAGGCCGATATCGTGGCGCGCGACGAACGCGAGACGGGAGACCGCGCACTCCTCAATCTCGGTCACACCTTCGGCCACGCGCTCGAAGCGGCGACCGGTTATTCGACTCGCCTGCTGCACGGCGAAGGCGTCGCGATCGGAACCGCGCTGGCCTTCCGGCTTTCGGCGCGGCTGGGACTCTCGCCACCCGCGGACACGATTCGGATCGCGCGACATTTGCGTGCCAGCAACCTACCCGCTGCCATCGCCGACATCGTAGGCCCGCGGCCCGATGTCGACACGCTGCTCGGCCACATGGCGCATGACAAAAAAGCCCGCGACGGCAAGCTGACCTTCGTGCTGGTGCGCGGTCTGGGCCGCGCCTTCGTCACCGCCGATGTGCAGATCGAAGCCGTCCGCGAGATTTTGGCGGCATAGCCTTCTTCGTTCATGACGGGTTTGACGCTGCTTGATCGCGTTTGGCCGCGACACTCCAGTTTCGGCTTCAACCGCTAAAAGCGTTCGCTATAGTGCAGTCTGAGGAACCGAGGGGGCGGTGTGACTGAGGAAACTGAGGGAGCGCCAACAAACATCGCCGGTAGTCCGGCAGCGATTGCGCTTGCGCTCGATGAAGTGCGAGACAACCCAGCGCTGACGGAGGACGCCCGCGCATTGCTGCGCGAACAGGCCGACGTTTTGCGCCTGCAAAAAGAGCGGCTGCTCAAGGAAGAGAGCAGCTTTGCCGAAGAGCAACGCCTCCAGCTTTCCCATCTGCGCCTCCGCCGCTTCAGCGAATACGCCAAGATGGCGCTTGAAATCGCTATCGGACTGTTCCTGCTGGTCGTCGTGGGCGCCTTCGGCGTCATGGTCTGGAACGCAACGAACGACCAGGGTCTCGTCATTGAGGCATTTTCCGTTCCGCCGGACCTCGCCGCGCGCGGACTCACCGGCCAGGTCATAGCCTCGAAGCTGCTCGACCGGCTGGCCGCCATGCAGGCCCAAACGGATTCTCAGCGCGATCCGAAAACCTTTGCCAATTTCTGGGGCGACGACATCAAGGTTCAGATTCCGGAAACCGGCGTCTCGCTCGGCGATCTCGACCGCTATTTGCGCGAAACGCTCGGCCACCCGACGCGCATCACGGGCGAGGTCGTGCGCAATGCGGCGGGTCTCTCCCTCACCGCGCGCGCGGGAACGCAGGGCAACGGAACGGCATCGGGGCCGGATACCGATATCGATGCATTGGTGCAGAAGCTGGCGGAATCCATTTACAGCTACACTGAGCCCTACCGCTACGGCGCGTGGCTGAGAGAGCACAACCGCAACGCCGAAGGCATAGCGGTTTTCGTCGCGCTCAGAGATCATGGGCCGCCTTCCGAACGCCCATGGGGCTGGCTCGGCTGGTCGAACGCGCTCGAGGATAGCGGCGGCGTCTACGCGCGTCTCCGGGGAATGCAGGAGATGTTCCGCCGCTGGCCCGACCAATATCTGGCAGGTCAGAACGTGGGCCTGACACTCGACAAGCTCAGCCGACCCGAAGCGGCGATCGCCGCTTTGCACACCGTGGAGCCGCTGCTGTCGCGGCCAGGACACGGTGGAGTCCGCGAGGACGCCGTGCCGATCGTCAAGGAACGCGTGCAATCCTTCGTCGCTCTCAATCTCGGCGATTTCCAGACCGCGCAGCGGCTGTGGCAGGACCAGGTGGAATTCGGGCCGCAGGGCGCCACCTACAATCTGCACGCCATGCTCGCGCGCGCCGAGCTTGGGATGCATGACATTTCGGCGGCGCGCGCGACCATTGCAAATACGTCCGCGGAATCGGTCGGCGTCAATCCGCGGGCCGTCGAGTTCGATGCCATCTGGGGACGCATGCTTGTCGCGATGGCGCAGGACGACTGGCAGGCGGTGCTGCGCGAGCACCAGACCGAAGTTGCGTCCTTCCTGTCGCGCTCGCCGGCCCGGCGCTCACTGGCCCAGGCGACGGAAATACCGCTTGTGGCGTATAGCATGGCACGACTTCATCGCTTCGCGGAAGCCGAAAGGCTTATCGCCGAAACGCCGGCCGATTGTTATGTGTGTCTTCTTTACCGCGCGCAGATTCGCGAGTTCGAGGGTCGGCGCTCCGACTCCGATTACTGGTTCGCGCGCGCGGCCACGTGGCAACCATCGATTCCATTTGCCTACACGCAATGGGGCGCCGCGCTGCTGGCGCGCGGCAAGCCGGACGGTGCGATTGCGAAGTTCACACTCGCCAATCAGAAAGGCCCGCACTTCGCCGATCCGCTGGAAATGTGGGGCGAAGCGCTGATCGCCAAGAACCGCTCCGATCTCGCGCTCGCGAAATTCGCGGAAGCCGAAAAATACGCGCCGAACTGGGGACGCCTCCATCTCAAATGGGGCGAGGCGCTGCTGTTGTCCGGCGACAAGACCGGAGCGCAGAAGCAATTCACTATCGCCGCACATCTCGATCTGTCTGCGGCCGACATGGCGTCACTTACCAGAGTGGCCGGCATGCATTGATGAACGCACGAAAGCGCCGAATTTCAACGGTGCACTTCATCTTTAGCGCTGGCGCTGACATCGCCGGGGAGCGCCGTCAATCCTGCCAAACGGATGATTTCTTAGATAAGACGAGCTAGAACTGCGCCCAACCGCTCCCGATTCCGTTATAGTCTTTCGTCTCGGTCCAAGGATATTGCCATGACCTATCCGCTCGCGATTGCAGCGATTGTGCTGCTTCTCTTCGTCTCGGCCTTTTTCGCCGGCTCCGAGACGGCTCTTACCGCCGTATCGCGCGGCCGTATGCACCAGATGGAGAAAGACGGCTCGCGCGCGGCGAAGGACGTCAACAAGCTGCTGGCCGATCGCGAAGGCATGATCGGCGCGCTGCTCCTGGGCAACACTTTCATCAACATCCTGATCTCGTCGCTCGCGACCCTGATGCTGGCCGCCACCTTCGGTCCCCGCACCATCGCCGTCACGACGGTTCTGGTGACATTCATCATTCTCGTTTTTGCCGAGGTGCTGCCGAAGACCCTCGCCATTGCGAGGACAGACAGGTTCGCGTTGACGGTCGGCTATTTCCTGCGTCCGATCGTGCTGGTGCTGGCGCCCGTCGTGCGCTGGGTGCAATTCATCGTCTGGCGGGTGCTCGCGCTCGCAGGCGTGCAGGAAGAAGCGGAAGACGAAGCCGCGTTGCCGCCGCATGAAGACATACGCGGAACCGTCGACCTGCACCACATCGAAGGCGGCGTGCAGCGCGAGCATCGCGACATGATCGGCGGCATCCTCGACCTGAAGGACCTCAAGATCGGCGACGTGATGATGCATCGCAAGAACATGGTGGCCATCGAAGCCGATCAGAAGCCCACCGCATTGTTCGACGCGCTGATTGCGGCCAACCACACCCGCGTGCCTGTCTGGCGCGACACGCCGGACAACATTATCGGCGTGCTGCACACCAAAGACGTCGTGCGGCGGTTCGTGCAGCGCCGGGGCGAGCCGGAGGAATTCGATTTGCTGTCGCTGATGACGCCGCCCTGGTTCGTGCCCGACACTACCACCCTGGAGGAGCAGCTGCGTGCGTTCCGCGAGAAGCGTTCGCATTTTGCGCTGGTGGTGGACGAATACGGCGCGCTGCAGGGGCTGATCACGCTGGCCGATATTCTCGACGAAATCTTCGGCGACATTCCCGACGAGCACGAGGCGCCCGAACCTGCAGGATTCCGCCGCCAGTCCGACGGGTCCTACACGATCGAGGGAGCCACGCCTGTGCGCGAACTCAACCGCGCGCTCGACTGGAACCTGCCGGACGAGGAAGCGACGACCATTGCGGGTCTAGTCATTCACGAGGCGCGCACGATCCCTGAGCCGGGGCAGCGTTTTGCGTTCTACGGCTACGAGTTCGAAGTTCTGCGCCGCCAGCGCAACCAAATCACGGCGCTGCGGGTGATTCCGCCGGAGACGAGCGCGAGTCAGGTTCCCGCCCACGTTTGAAGGGTCGCCTCGAAAAGGCCATGAAATATCGGCATGTCATCCGGAATGAAGAACTCGCGAACTTATGTATTGGCGGCCTTTTTGTCCGTACTCGCAATGCGCGCGGCGGAGGGACAACGCCTGCCGATCGCGATTTCCCCCGCAAAACGAACCGCGCTCGGAGAGACGCCTGTCGCGGTCCCTTTGAAGTCACAAAACCGTGCGGCGGCGATAGATGCAGAACATTGCTATATCGTGATCGAGGGCCTGACGGCGGACCGGCCGGTCGGAACGGGATACGAAGTTTCGATTGCCGGGCGAGCGGGAGCCGAGGATCGCCAGACCGCGATCGGCTCGCTCAGCTTCTACAATGCCATCGGCCTTTCGCCAGCCCAAAGCGGACCCGCCAGCTTCGAGGTTCCCTCAAGCTATTGCGCTGCAGCAAATAAAGGGAAGATCATTGTGACCATCGCGCCCGATCGTCAGCCCGTTGCCGGCAGCAACCCTTTGATCGGCGTAGTGAAACTCATCGCGCAGTAAATACAATGGCGTGCGAGAGTCAGGCTTGAGCACTTGCAACTCAGGGGATAGCCCACTTCCCTGTCGCTTTTGGTTTTTCGGACTATTTGAATTCTAAATTCTGTACTTGCTCTGCTATTTGATCGGCAGTACAACCGCAGATAGCATTTTCAAATCGCTAAACCGAACAGGGGGCCATCATGACCAATTTCACGCGCCGCAAATTCGTCGCCACGACCGCGCTCGCAGCTTCGGCTGCGGCGTTGCCGTTGCCGGGTATCTGGGACGGAGCAGCGCTCGCTGCCGCGAACGTGAGACCGAACGCGTATTCTCCCGAAGGAAAGCGAATGCTCGGGCTTTATGCCAGAGCCGTGGGCCTGATGAAGACGCGCGCGATGGGCGATCCCACGAGTTGGACCTTCCAATTTTACACGCATTGGGTCCCGGGCCCTCCGCCCGCGGACGACAGAACGAAAAACGCGGCCATCGCGACGTTGCCTGCCTCGCAGCGAGCGGCCGCACAAACAATGTGGAACACATGCCAAGGACACGGACCCAATACGAGCGCAGGGATTATCTATTTCCTGCCGTGGCATCGCATGTTCGTCTATTACTTCGAAAAGCTCATTCGCGCAGCCTGCGGCGACAACTCGTTCATGCTGCCCTATTGGGATTATCTCGCCCATGGCGAGGGCCCGCTTCCTCCCGAATTCCGCGACCGCAGCAGTCCGCTATTTTTCGCGAACAGGCGCCCGTCGCGAGGTTTCCTGCCGAGCGTAAATGACGGTGCCGTGGTGCCGAGCACAATCGTGAATTACGACTGTCTGAAGCTTCCGGACTATTATCTGTCGGCAGAGACACCACCAAACTTCAGTCTTTCGATCGACCAAAATCCGCACGGTCAGATTCACGACGAAACCGGCGACGGCAACAACGCCGACTGGCAGAAATGGGGCATGTCGTTCGTGCCCACCGCAGCCGAGGATCCCATTTTCTACCTCCATCACTGCAACATTGACAGGCTGTGGGCGAGCTGGAACGCGGCCGGCAAAAGGAATCCCACAACAACGGAGTGGCTCAACAAGCCCTTCACCTTCGCCAATGTCGACGGCACGCTTTCGCAATCTCTCGTGGGCGCCTACACGGACATTGCGCGGCTCGGCTATTCCTACGAAAGGCTCCAGCCGGTGCCGACCGCAGCGGCAAGTGCCGTGCTGCTTGCGGCGCGATTCAAGGCCTCGCCTGTAACTCTCGGTGGCGGCGCTGTTCCGTCTCTCGGCGCATCTCCCGTGCAAGTATCGTTGGCTGCGCCGGCTGCCACCGCTCTGTCCGCGCAAATGAAGGGCTTCCCGAAGAGCAGCGAATATTATCTCGTCGTCGAGGGACTGACTGCCGACAATGCACCGGGTAACCACTACCGGATCTACCTGGGCGCGCCGGCCGGAGCAAAAGGCAAAGCACTCGAGCGATACTATGTCGGCACGCCGAGTTTCTTCGATGCGGTCGGTATGTCGAAAACGGCGGGAATGGGCGGAAGTCCGCCATTCACGTTCAACGTGACGAATATCATTGCTCGTGTGCCTCCAAAGGATCGCGACGCGCTTCAGGTGACGTTGGTTCCGACGGATGCGCCTGCTGCCGGCTCGAATCCGGCGATTGCGAAAATCTCGCTGGTCGCCGACTGAACGCCGATCATATGCCCTCGCCGCAGTTTCTTCGAATATTGCGGTGAGGGCATTTTTTCGCGACGTAGGGACTATCGGCGCAGGATTTCGCCGGGTGTCAGAGTCGCCAACGCGAGCGCGTGCACTGGCCCGCGCAACTCTTCGGCGAGTGCGGCGTAGACGCGGCGCTGACGTTCGACGCGGCTCACGCCTTCGAACGCGGCCGAAACGATCCGCACATTGAAATGGGTTTCGCCGCCCGGCCGTGCTCCCGAATGGCCTGCGTGGCGCGCGCTCTCATCCTCGATGACGAGATCGCCGGGCGCAAACGCTGCGATCAATTTCTCGCGAATGGTTTCCGCAACTGTCATATCCCGTTTCCTCCACGCAGGAAGACCGCGTGTCAAGCACATCGTTTTCTTGTTTTTTCACTGTTGAGACCCATAATCCCGCAATGGCAACATCGGGATACAAACCGCGCCTCGGCAAGGACATGCGTATCAAGCCGCCGGAAACGGCGAAGCCTGTCCAGATGCGGGCTTGCGCGCGGCCCGAATGCGCGCTCGAGGGCAGCCACCGCGTGCCGAAAAGCCGCGAGAACCTCACCGAGCATCTGTGGTTTTGCCTGGAACATGCCCGCGCACACAACGAATCGTGGGACTATTTCAACGGCATGAACGAGGACCAGATCGCGGCGTTTCGCGTCGACGCGATGACGGGCCACCGTCCGACCTGGCCTCTGGGCCGCCGTTCCGCCCGTGCGCGCGACGGCCAAGCCTTCGAAGACAAGTTCGCCGTCTTCGGCGAGGTCCAGGAAGAGGTGCGCCGCCCGGTTCGCCAACTCACGCGTGCACAACTGCAGGCGCTCGAGATGCTTAATCTCGAGGCAACCGCCACCTTGCAGGAGATAAAGGCGCGGTATAAGGAATTGGTAAAGCGGTTCCATCCTGACGCTAACGGCGGCGATCGGGGCGCCGAAGAGCGTCTGAAACAGGTTATCAAGGCCTATAGCGTGTTGCGCGCGGCCGGACTTACCTAACGGCGTCTCCGCCAGCGCCTCTCTCCATCTGCGGCCACGGACGCCCCCGCCCTCGCAATTGAATCGGACAATCCTCTCCCATGACTCCAGAGCCCAAGGGCCTCGATCCCGCGTCCGTGCCCGATACCTCGATCGACGTGCGCGCCGAATTCGGCATCGACGCCAAGATGAAGGTGCCCGCATTTTCTCAGCCGACCGAGCACGTGCCGGAGCGCGATCCGGCCTATCGGTTCGATCGCGAGACCACGCTCGCCATTCTCGCGGGCTTCGCCTACAACCGCCGTGTGATGATCCAGGGTTATCACGGCACGGGCAAATCGACCCATATCGAGCAGGTTGCGTCCCACCTCAACTGGCCTTGCATCCGCATCAATCTCGACAGTCATATCAGCCGCATCGATCTGATCGGCAAAGATGCCATCGTTCTGCGCGACGGCCAGCAAGTCACGGAATTCCGCGAAGGTATCCTGCCCTGGGCTCTGCAACACCCAACCGCGCTCGTGTTCGACGAATATGACGCCGGCCGTCCCGATGTGATGTTCGTGATCCAGCGCGTGCTCGAAGTGCAAGGCAAATTGACGCTGCTCGACCAGAACCGCGTGATCAAGCCGCATCCGGCGTTCCGCCTGTTCTCGACCACGAACACGATCGGTCTGGGCGACACCACGGGCCTCTATCACGGCACGCAGCAGATCAATCAGGGACAGATGGACCGCTGGAACATCGTGACCACGCTCAACTACCTGCCGCACGACGCTGAGGTCGACATTGTGCTCGCGAAAGTGCCGCAATATTCCACGCCGGAAAGAAAGAAACAGCTTTCGGCGATGGTTCGCGTGGCCGACATGACGCGCAATGCGTTCATCAACGGCGACCTGTCGACGGTGATGAGCCCGCGCACCGTGATCACCTGGGCCGAGAATGCCGAAATCTTCGGCGATGTCGGCTTTGCGTTCCGGCTCACCTTCCTCAACAAATGCGACGAGCTCGAGCGCGCCAGCGTGGCCGAGTTCTATCAGCGCTGCTTCGGCGACGAGCTGCCGGAAAGTTCGGCGAAGGTTCTGGTCGCGTGAAGAGAGGAGCGAATGGCGAGTGGCGAATAGCGAGTAGGGAGCTCGGCCCGACTTTCCCCATTCGCTATTCGCCATTCGCTATTCGCTATCTGCATCCATGAAACCCGAAAACCCAACCGAACCTTTCAAGCGCGCGGTCGCCTGTGCGGTTCGTTCGCTTGCAGGCGAGCCGGAACTCGAAGTGAATTTCAGCGCCGAGCCGCCCACTCTCAAGGGCCTCAAGGCGCGCCTGCCCCTGCCCTCGCGCAACCTGCCGCCTTCGGAAGTGGCGATCGTTCGCGGCGCAGGCGACGCCTATGCGTTGCGCCGCGCCTATCACGAAGATGCGTTGCACGAACAATTGCGGCCGCAATCGGCCGACGCAGCCGCCATTTTCGAAGCGGCCGAGCAGGCGCGCGTCGAAGCGATCGGCGCGCTTTCCATGAAAGGCGTCGCCGCCAATCTTGCGGCCGGACTCGAAGCGCGCTGCAATGCGCGCGGCCTCGCCAAGGCGCGCGACCGCTCCGAAGCGCCGCTGGCAGACGCATTGGGCCTGATCGTTCGCGAGCATTTGACCGGCGAAAAACCGCCCGAGAGTGCTCAACGCGCGGTCGATCTGTGGCGTCCCTGGATCGAAGAGCGCGCGGGCAAGGATCTCGCGCGGCTCGAAGGCGCGTTGCGCGACCAGAAGGCCTTCGGAAAGGTCACGCGCACGATTCTCAAAGATCTCGAGATGGGCGACGACCTCGCCGAGGATTCCGAAAGCGACGGTTCGGACGAATCCGGTGAACCGGAGCCCCAATCCGAAGAAGGCAGCGACGGATCGGACTCCAGCGCCGAGTCCGAAATGGCCGACGCCGAGCTCAGCGAATCGGATTCTGAAGAGGGCGAGGAAACGACGGCGGAAATGCAGGCCGACCAGACTGCCGATCCCTCGGACATGGAAGACGCCGACGAAGGAATGAAGCCCTGGCGGCCGGAGCAGCCCTTCTCGCATCAGGACGAGTGGGGTTATCGCATCCACACCACGCAGTTCGACGAAACGGTCGCCGCCACCGATCTGTGCGACCCTGAAGAACTCAATCGACTGCGCAATTTCCTCGATCAGCAATTGCAGGCGATGCAGGGGGTCGTGGCGCGATTGGCGAACAAGCTGCAGCGCCTCTTGATGGCGCAGCAGAACCGCAATTGGGAATTCGATCTCGAGGAAGGCATCCTCGATGCCTCGCGGCTCACGCGCATCATTGTCGATCCGATGTTCCCGCTCTCCTACAAGCGCGAAAAGGACATGGTGTTCCGCGACACCATCGTGACGTTGCTGCTCGATAATTCGGGCTCGATGCGCGGCAGGCCGATCATGGTCGCGGCCATGTGCGCGGACATTCTCGCGCGCACGCTCGAGCGCTGCGCCGTCAAGACGGAGATTCTCGGATTCACGACGCGCGCCTGGAAAGGTGGACAATCGCGCGAGAAATGGATCGCAGACGGCAAGCCGCCCCATCCCGGCCGTCTCAACGATCTGCGCCACATCATTTACAAGGCCGCGGACGAACCCTGGCGTCGCGCCAGGCGCAATCTCGGATTGATGATGCGCGAAGGTCTCCTCAAGGAGAACATCGACGGCGAAGCGCTCATGTGGGCGCACAATCGCGTTGTCGGCAGGCCCGAGCAACGCCGCATCCTGATGGTGATCTCCGACGGCGCGCCGGTCGACGATTCCACGCTCTCCGTGAATGCCGGCAATTATCTCGAGCGCCATCTCAGGCGCGTGATCGAAGAGATCGAAGAGAAATCCTCCGTCGAACTTGTCGCCATCGGCATCGGCCACGACGTCACGCGCTACTATCGCCGCGCCGTGACGATCGTCGATGCGGAGCAGCTCGGCGGCGCAATGACGGACCAGCTCATTTCGCTGTTCGTGGAAAACAAGGAAGAAGGCGCGAGGCGCGCGCCTGTCCGTCGCCCGCGCAAAGCGGCCGCGTGACGTTGTTCTGCGATCAGAATCCGCCGAAGCCGGACAACGGCGTGACGACGGAGCGCAGCATCCAATACGGAACCACCATCGCGACGGCCGCCGCTGCGGTAACGCCCATATAGCCGAGCATAGGATGCATCCAGTCGATACCTGTGCCGGCATAGGCGAGCGGATACCCGATCAGGCAGAGTGCTACTCCGCCCAGAAGCGAAGCAAATAGCGGCGCTTGCCACCATTGCGGGCCCCGCAGGCGATCGAACACGAACACCGAGAACAGCTGCGCCAGGAACAGCGCGCTGCCGAAGCCCGCGATGAGACGCATGTCGGGCAATGTGCCGTTATGGAGCATCGACAGATCGCCTTGCGTGTACGGAAGCGTGCCGAAGGCGATCAGCCATGCGCCGATAATCTGCGCGCCGGCATAGCCCGGCCCGTAGCGCCGATTGGTCAGATGAACGACAAAAAAGCTGAGTGGCAATAAAACGAGGCCGACGCTCAAGGGAGTGCCGCCGATATCGATGGTGCCCAGCCATGTCGCCGGCTGGTTGCCGTATAGGAACGCGGCTGCGCCGACCGTAAGCAGCAGAAAAACGGGAATTACCAGCCGCGCGACCGCACCAAGAGCGCGTCCGATGGATCCGATGCCGTCCGACGGCGTCCTGGCGACATGCGCCCGGCCGACCAATTCGTTTGAGCGGCGAAGACGACGTGGACCGACGTCCGCAACCCCTGCGGCATACTTCGATGCGCCGGCATCGCGGCCGGAACGCACGCCCGATTCGAATACTGACACGACACCCCACCCCGCGCCGGCGAGCCCTTACCCGGCTGCCTGACACATTTTAAGACATTACCCACATTTCACTGCAGGCGCCATGCCTTTGGCGGGTTTTTCGAGGTAACATGGTTAACGGGCCTTGCGGCCGTCCGGCGGAAAGAAGTGTCCGGAAAATCAGGCCGCGACGGCTTTTTTCTTCGCGATGGACCGCTTCAACCGAAGCGCGCGCACCGAGAGAACATCGTCCTTGCTGTTCAGCAGGAACGTATCGATGCCACCCACATGATCGACGGAGCGCAGCGCGTTCATGCTGATCTTCAGCTTGACCGTCTGACCCAACGCGTCGCTCGCAAGCGATACCACCTGCAAGTTCGGGCGGAAGACCCGCTTGGTCTTGTTGTTGGCGTGGCTGACATGGTGACCCACCAGCAACCCTTTGCCCGTCAATTCGCAGCGGCGCGACATGGTTCGTCTCTCAATGCAAAAGAGGCGCTCTCATAAGGTTGCCCGGCCTTGCGGTCAAGCTCGGCGGAAAGCCCGGATGAGGCTGCGAGCCGCGGCATGCGGCAGAGTTCTGCCGGCCACGACATCGGCCTCAATGCTCGCGGCCCTTGCGGCGACGGCGGGATCGTGGGCGATTTCGTCGGCAAGGACGGCCTGAACCTCCGCCTGGAACCAGCGCCGGGCTTGATCCTGCCGCAGCCGCTTGAGTTGCCCCGATTTGGCCAAGGCTTCCCGGAACCGCTGCATTGCGACCCAGACCGGTTCGATCCCTGTTCCCTGGATGGCGGACACCTTCATGACCGCGGGGGCGATGCCGGTATATTTCGGCCGCATCAGATGGAGCGCCGCGTGGTAATCGGAGGCCGCACGGCCGGCGGCTTTTGCGAGATCCCCGTCCGCCTTGGTTACAAGAACCAGATCGGCCAGTTCCATCACGCCGCGCTTGATGCCCTGGAGATCGTCCCCACCGCCCGGGCTGACCAGCAGCACGAACACATCGACCATGTCCGCGACGGCGACTTCCGATTGGCCGACGCCGACCGTCTCGACCAGAACCACGTCGAATCCCGCGGCCTCGACCACGAGCATCGCCTCGCGCGTGCGACGGGCCACGCCGCCCAGAGTGGTGCCTGCTGGCGACGGACGGATGAAGGCATTGGCATCGCGCGCCAGCCGCTCCATCCGGGTCTTGTCGCCCAAAATCGAGCCTCCCGACCTGCGCGACGAGGGATCCACTGCGAGTACCGCAACCTTCTTTCCGCTCGCCGTCAGATGCGCACCAAAGGCTTCGATGAAGGTGGATTTCCCCGCGCCCGGCGCACCCGAAATACCAATCCGGAAAGCCTTGCCTGCTGAAGACAGGAGCGCCAACAGGAGGTGCTCGGCCCGCTCGCGGTCCGACGCGCGGGTGGATTCCACCAGCGTGATCGCGCGCGCCAGCGCGCGCCGGTCGCCGCTCTTGACGGGTGCCACCAACACGTCCTCGGCCGCCTTTACCTTCCGCTCGGTCATAATTGGACCATGATCTCAAGGGCTTCTAAAGTGGTCTCGCGCCAATCTCAGCCGCCGGTCCAACGATTTGATCAGGGACAACCCATGACCAAAGTTCGAAGCAACCTCGCGTTCGCCGCAGTTCTCCTAGCCGGTGGCCTTGCCGCGGGAATCCTGCCGACCCTGGCCGGCGATCCTGCCGCGACCAAAGTCGCCGCCATCGAGCCTGGCGCTTCGCTCAATGTCGCCTATACGATCAGCTTCTGGGGCATTCCCTTCGGCCAGACGAATTTCGACTCGAAATTCCACGATCAGACCTACACCACCGTTTCGCATTTCGAAACGACCGGCATCGCGAGCGCCTTCTGGGAAGCGACGATCGACGCCAATTCCGTCGGCCGCTTTGCGCCGCACACTTTCGAACCGAGCGTGTACGACTCCTATTATCGGCGCGGTACAAGCAAGAACGAGCGTGTGAAGGTGACGTTCACCGGCGACGCGCCGACCGTGTTCGCCGATCCGCCTTACAATACGACCCTCTACCCCGTCACGGACGCTCAGAAGAAAGAGGCTCTCGATCCGGTGAGCGCCGTCGCCTACATCCTGACGGCGTCGAAAGTCGATGCCTCCAATCCTTGCGGCACGCTTGCCCCGGTCTATGACGGTCGCAGGCGCTACAATATCACCTTCACATACCTCAAAGACGAGCAGGCCAAGCTCACCACGGGCGCCTATAACGGCAAGGCGCATCTGTGCCAGCTGCACTACAACCAGATCGCGGGATTCAAACCGAAGATTATGAAGGAAGGTAAGGCGTTTCCGCCGATCTATGGCTGGTTCGCGGATATCCCGAACGCGAGTGCGCCGAACGGCCGCTATTTCGTCGCGCTGCGCGTCTGGGCCTCGACCGGCTACGGCACGGTGATGGCGGAGTTAAATCAGCTGAAGATCGATGGCGATTCGGGTGCCCCAAAAGGGTGACACCAAAAGCGTGACGCGCGCGTCAGACATAGGCTAAGGTCCCACGACGCAGACATCGAGGGCGCACTCGCATGGCGCAGGACGATCTTCCGACCGTATTCGAACTCACGCCGCTCAATCCGGATTTCAACCAGAATCCGCACAAGCTGCTCGACCGCTTGCGCAACGAGTGCCCCGTGCGGCGCGACGAGGCTGCAGGCACCTTCATCCTGACGCGCTATGCCGATGTGAGGGGCACGCTCTCCGACACCACGATGTGGCGCGATCCCGCGCGCGCAGAGGAAGCCGCCATATTGCCTCGCCGGCTTCTGGACCCTCCGCCGCCCGGGCTCGAGGTTCACGATGGAAGCGGTTCGAGCATTCTTCTCAGCGACGATCCCGATCACGCGCGCATCCGCAATCCGCTGCAGATGGCGCTCTACAAGCGCGTCGCGAAATGCCGGCCGCTGGTGGCCAAAGTGGTCGATGAAATCCTGGACCGGATAAATGGCGCGACGCAGTTCGACGTGATGGACACATTCGCCGTTCCCGTTCCCATCGACGTGATCGCGCGCATCCTGGGCGTGGACGACACCATGCTGGTCGAATTCCGCGAATGGTCGGAAGGCGTGATCCTCAGTCTCAATCCGTTCCGAACGCCGGAGCAGACGGAGAAATTCGTCGCGAGCGCGAACGCGCTGAACGCCTATTTCCACGAGTTGATGATGGAGCGGCGCAAAAATCCCAGGGACGATCTCATCAGCGACATGATGATGCTGCAGGCGGAAGGTGCGCCGCTCACCGACGGCGAGCTGCAGAACAATCTGCAGGGATTGCTCGTCGGCGGAAACTTGACCACGACCGATCTGATCGGCAATGGAATCCATCTGTTCCTCACCCATCCGGGGGAACTTGCGAAGCTCAAGGCCGATCCGAACCTGATCAATTCCGCGGTCGAGGAAATCCTGCGCTTCGAATCCCCCGTCGACATCACCGGCCGCATCGCTTCGCGCGACATGGAGGTGGGCGGCTGCCCGATCAAGCAGACGCAATCGATTTTCATGTCGCTCCGCGGCGCCAACCGCGATCCGGCGACATTCGCCGACCCGCACAAATTCGACATCGCGCGCAAGGATGCGCCGCATGTGGCCTTCGGCGGGGGAGCGCATCTGTGCATCGGTTCGCCGCTCGCACGCCTGGAAGCGCAGGTGGCGCTCAGCGCCTTCTTCGACCGCTACCCCAATCTGCGCCTCGCCGACCCGGATGAGCCGCCGCAGTGGAGATCGCTGCCGTTTTTCAGGGGCTTGCAGAGGTTGGAGGTAAGAACCTGACGGCTCGCTAAGACGGCATGGCGTAGACGACAAGGAAGTATGTTTGCAGCGCGATTGTCGCGAACCCGGCCACCCATTGGAGCCAGCGCGGACGCGCCCAGCCCGCGATTACAACGGCGGTCAGTATCGGCAGGATCTCCAGGTCTTCGCCGATCCACGCGGTTGGGCTAAGACCGGCGGTGTTGTTTCGGTCCCAATAGTTCTGGATCATCCCGATCAGCATCAACGCGACGAAGGATCCGAAGATCACAGGCCGCTGTTTCTCGAATATCGCCGGCACATCGACGGTTTCATCGTCCCGCGCCCAGACGGAAAGCGTCGAGCACGTAAAATATTGTATGATAGCCGCCGCAAACTGCAGCAGCACTTCGGTTACGGTCCAACGCTTGATAACGATCAGCCCCCAGAAGCTCAGCCAATTGACGACGAGGCTGAGCAGGGCATTGGCCATCAACAAGGTGTGAAGGCCCGAGAAACGCACCCGGTCGCGCGCGAGGACGAGTTCCGTCGCGGTCGACAGCAAATGCGTCAACGCAATCGCAAATACGAACGAAAGCAGAATCGTGACGTGCTCGAACATTCAGCCCCCTGCGTCGATGAAATGCTAACTCAAATTCAGCTGCCACGAGACGCCGTAGCGATCGTTGATCCAGGCGAATTGACGGCTGAAGCCATAGGTGCCGAGCGGCATCAATGTCGCGCCGGCGTTCGATAGCATTGCAAGAATTTCCCTCTACCCCGCAGGGGTGGAAGTAGCGACAGCGTACCGACCGGTCAGGGTGAGGGGGTGCCCAAGCAACGCACAAGAACTGAAAGACTTGACTCTGCACGAGCACCCCCTCACCCGCCGCCGCTCACGCGGCGTCGGCCTCTCCTCCGGTGGAGGAGAGGCAAAAACATTTTTCGAGCGATTGGAAAACACTCCACCTACTCCGCGGCCTTCGTGCGCGCGCGGATCAGCTTGAGCACCTTGCGCGCGGCTTCGGGGATGTTGGTGCCGGGGCCGAAGATGGCGGCGACGCCTTCGCGTTCGAGGAAGGCGTAATCCTGCGCCGGGATCACGCCGCCGCAAACGACCAAAATGTCGTCGGCCTTCTGCTTGCGCAGCGCTTCGATCAGTTGCGGCACGAGAGCCTTGTGTCCGGCCGCCTGGCTGGACACGCCGATCACATGTACGTCGGATTCGATGGCGTCTTTCGCGACCTCTTCCGGCGTTTGGAACAGCGGGCCGATATCGACGTCGAAGCCGAGATCGGCAAACGCGGTGGCGATCACCTTGGCGCCGCGGTCGTGGCCGTCCTGTCCCATCTTGGCGACGAGAATGCGCGGCCGCCTGCCCTCTTCCTTCTCGAACGCTTCGATGTCGCCGCGCAGCGCGGCGAACTCGTTGTCGCCTTCATAGGCGCCGCCATAGACGCCGGAGATGGAGCGGATCTGCGCGCGATAGCGACCGAACACTTTCTCCATCGCCTCGGAGATTTCGCCGACCGTGGCGCGGGCCCGCGCCGCATCGACGGCAAGCGCCAGCAGATTGCCGTTGCCGGCAGCACCATTGCCGAGCGCCGCAAGTGCCGCTTCCACCTTCTTGGGATCGCGCTTTGCGCGCACGTCCTTGAGCCGCGCGATCTGGGAGGTGCGCACCGACGCATTATCGATATCGCGCACCTCGACATGGGAATCCTGTTCGGTCTCGAATTTGTTGACGCCGACGATCACGTCTTCGCCGCGGTCGACACGGGCCTGGCGCCGCGCGGCCGCTTCCTCGATGCGCAGCTTGGGAATTCCGGCCTCGACCGTCTTAGTCATGCCGCCCAGTTCTTCCACTTCGTCGATGGTCGCCTTCGCGGCATGCGCCAGCGAATGCGTCAACGCCTCGACGTAATAGGAGCCCCCCAAGGGATCGACCACCTTCGTCACCTGCACTTCATGCTGCAGGATGAGCTGGGTGTTGCGCGCGATGCGGGCCGAGAATTCCGTCGGCAGCGCAATCGCCTCATCGAACGAATTGGTGTGCAGCGATTGCGTGCCCCCGAGAACGGCCGCCAATGCCTCATAGGCTGTGCGCACGATGTTGTTGTAAGGGTCCTGCTCGGTGAGCGACACGCCGGACGTCTGGCAATGCGTGCGCAGCATCAGCGACTCCGGATTTTTCGCGCCGAAGCCCGCCATGATCTGGGACCATAAAAGCCGCGCCGCGCGCAGCTTGGCCACTTCCATGAAAAAGTTCATGCCGATGCCGAAGAAGAACGACAGCCGCGGCGCGAATTCGTCGACCGCCAACCCCTTCGCGAGTGCCGCGCGCACATATTCGATGCCGTCGGCGAGCGTATACGCGAGTTCCTGCGTCGCCGTCGCACCGGCCTCGTGCATGTGATAGCCGGAAATCGAAATCGAATTGAATTTCGGCATTTTCTTCGCCGTGTATTCGATGATGTCGGCGACGATGCGCATCGATGGCGCCGGCGGATAGATATAGGTGTTGCGCACCATGAATTCTTTGAGGATGTCGTTCTGAATCGTGCCGGACAATTTCTCCGGCGAGACGCCCTGCTCTTCCGCCGCCACGATGAAGCTCGCCAGGATCGGGATCACCGCGCCGTTCATGGTCATCGACACGGACATCTTCTCCAGCGGAATACCCGCGAACAGGAGCTTCATATCCTCGACGGAATCGATCGCGACACCCGCCTTGCCGACATCGCCGGTCACGCGCGGATGATCGCTGTCATAGCCGCGATGGGTGGCGAGATCGAACGCGACGGACAGGCCCATCTGACCACCGGCCAGATTCTTCCGATAGAACGCATTCGACTCTTCGGCGGTCGAGAAACCCGCATATTGGCGCACGGTCCAGGGCCGCCCGGCATACATCGTGGCGCGCACTCCCCGCAGGAACGGCTCGATGCCGGGCACGCTGTCGATGGCCTCGAGCCCTTCCAGGTCGGCCGCGGTGTAAAGCGGCTTCACGTCGAAACCTTCGGGGGTGTGCCAGACCAGGGTGTCGAGCGGCCGGTTCTTCAGCTCCTTCGCCGCCAATGCGGCCCAGGCCTTGGGGTCTTTCGCGCTCATTCTGCCCGTCTTTCGAGTTCCGATCCCGCTCAGTATCGCAGGTGCGAATCCACGGTCAAAGCGGCCTCCGAGGCGTTGTCACAGGGCCGTCGCGGTTGCGTCATAATGCTCCGCCTACGGAGGATGTGGCCCACGGCGCGAATCCGGACTCCATTCGTTGGCCTGTCCACAGGATATGGTTATCCGAATACCTTGACAAACCAGTTATAGTATGAGAACAAAGCACGATATTGATTCGGTTAGTGATTCGGGCCTGATTCGTTCATTGCCCGTTCACGGTCGCTGTCGCGCCATCCACAGGCTCCTTGATTCCGCAAAGCGCGCCTTGTCGGGGGCCTCGAAAACCACCAAGTTGCATCACCATGAACACGAGGCCCCGCGGCATTCCCCGCCCGACCGATGGCGGCAGGATCGCCGCGGTCCTGGGACCAACGAACACCGGCAAGACCCATTTCGCGATCGAGCGGATGCTCGCGCATCGCTCGGGTATGATCGGCCTGCCGCTCAGGCTTCTCGCCCGCGAGGTCTACGACAAGGTCGCGCGGATCAAGGGTGCAAAGGCGGCGGCCCTCATCACCGGCGAAGAAAAGATCGTGCCGGCCGAGGCTCGCTATTTCGTCTGCACGGTCGAGGCAATGCCGATCGATCTGGGCGTGGCGTTTCTCGCCATCGACGAGATTCAGCTTTGCGGCGATCCCGAGCGCGGACACGTCTTCACGGACCGTCTTCTGAATGCCCGCGGTGAAGAAGAAACGCTGTTCCTCGGCGCGGAGACGATGCGGGGAACGATCCAGCGCTTCGTGCCCGAGGCGCATTTCATTACCCGTCCGCGCTTTTCGGATCTCGCTTATACGGGCGCCAGGAAACTCACCCGCCTGCCCCGCCGCTCGGCCATCGTCGCGTTCTCGGCCGAGGATGTTTACGGTATCGCCGATCTCGTGCGCCGCCAGCGTGGAGGTGCGGCCGTCGTGCTGGGAGCATTGAGCCCCCGCACGCGCAATGCGCAGGTCGCGCTCTATCAATCGGGTGAAGTCGATTTCCTTGTGGCCACCGATGCGATCGGCATGGGCATCAACATGGATGTCGATCACGTCGCGTTCGCGGAACTGACGAAATTCGACGGCATCGGCGTGCGTCCGCTGCGGCCGGACGAGCTGGGCCAGATCGCGGGACGCGCCGGACGCCACATGAACGACGGCACCTTCGGCGTGACGGCCGAAGCCGAGCCGATCGACGAAGAAACCGTGGCGCGCATAGAAGGCCATCGCTACGAGCCGGTTCGCATCCTGCAATGGCGCAATTCCGATCTCAGCTTTCGTTCGCTGGGTGCGCTGATCGAGAGTCTTGAAGAACCGCCGCCTCTGCGCGGGCTTGCCAAGGCGCGACCCGCGATGGATTTCGCGAGCCTGCGCATTCTCGCAGGCCAGGATGAGTATCGGGCTCTGGCAAGCGGGGCGGGAAGCGTGAAACGACTCTGGGAAGCATGCCAGCTCCCGGATTTTCGCAAGCTCACACCCGACGAGCATGTGCGCCTCGTTGGACAAATCTATCGCCATCTGATGAGCGACGAAGGCGTGCTGCCGGAAGACTGGCTCGCGCATCAGGTCTCGCGTCTCGACGAAATCGAAGGCGATGTCGCCACGCTCTCCGGCCGTCTCGCACAGATCCGTACCTGGACCTATGCCGCGCATCGCCCGGGCTGGGTGGCGGACGCGGCCCACTGGCAGGAACAGACGCGTGCGGTGGAAGATCGTCTTTCCGATGCACTGCACGAGAGATTGACGCAGCGTTTCATCGATCGCCGCACGGCCATATTGATGCGCCGGCTGCGCGACGACGACGCGGTCGACATCGTGCTCGACGATTCCGGCGCGGTGGCGATCGGCGGCGAGGTCGTGGGCAAGCTGGAGGGATTTCGTTTCTCTGCCGATCCGCGTGCAGAGGGAATCCATGGCCGCACATTGCGGGCGGCCGCGCTCAAAGGACTCGAAGGCGAATTCGTTGCGCGCGCGCGAAAAATTTCGCAATCGGACGACGCGGCCATCGCGCTCAGCGAACATGGCAGACTGTGGTGGGACGGCGCAATCGTGGCGCAACTCGTTCCCGGGCCGAGCGCGTTGCAGCCGGCCGTCTCGCTGCTCGCCGACGAGCATTTGCCGGACGAATTGCGCGAGCGCGTGCAACAGCGCCTCGATACCTGGCTGGAACATCGCATTGGCCTGCGGCTCGAGCCGTTGCTGGCGTTGCGAATAGCTGCCGATGCGAAACCGGGTTCTGCGCGCGCCTTACCAGCCGAAGCGCGCGGAACCGCGCACCAACTTTGCGAGGCTCTGGGTTCGCTCGATCGCACGCGCGCAACGCTGCCGCCGGATCTTCGCATCGCGATGCGCGCGCTCAAATCCTTCGGTGTCAAATTCGCGCGCCGCGCTGTCTTCATGCCGAAATTGCTGCGGCCCGATGCGGCGTCGTTGCTCGCTCTGTTGTGGGGCGTGCGCGCCAAGCTTGACCGCATTCCGCAACCTCCCACACCCGGCATCACTTCGTTCGATGTCGACGAGGACGCGCCGCCCGATGGGTTTCTGGCGGCGGCCGGATTTCATGTCGTGGGACTACGCGCGATCCGGCTCGACATGCTGGACCGCCTCGAGCAGGAGCTGGAGCTGGCTGCCGCAACCGGCCAGGCCGCAGACGCAGCGGTCCCGAAACTCGTCTCGCTGCTCGGTTGCGATCGGGCAACGCTCGACGAGGTTCTGGCGGCGTTGGGCTGGGCCCGCGTCGCGGTGACCGGCGGCGAGGCAACGGCCAGCGTCTGGCGTCAATCGATCCCTCGGTCGCGCAATCGCCGCCGAGACCGCCGGACTTTGCCAACGCCTCGCTACTCGCCCGACTCGCCCTTCGCAGGTCTGGCTGCCCTCATCGCGGCGGATTGACGCGATGAGCGAACGCATCCGCATAGACAAATGGCTCTGGCATGCGCGCTTCTACAAATCCCGCGCGCTGGCGCAGCACGCCGCCGTTTCGGGACTTATTCGCCTGAACGGCGCGCGGGTGGAAAAGGCCAGCGCGGGCGTCGGTCCCGGCGATGTCTTAACCTTGCCAAAAGGCCGTGCTGTTGTGGCCGTTCGCGTCCAGGCGCTCGCAATCCGGCGCGGGCCAGCACGCGAAACGCAGGCGCTCTACGAAATCCTCAGCGAAAGTGTGCTTGATCCCCCGGCCATAGCGCCTTAATTGACGTTGCGTGCGGAACCTGCCGCGCGACCGGAGCAAGCCATGACTTACGTCGTCACCGAAGCCTGCATCAAATGCAAATACATGGACTGCATAGAGGTCTGCCCGGTCGATTGCTTCTATGAAGGCGAGAACATGCTCGTCATCGATCCGGACGTCTGCATCGACTGTGGGGTCTGCGAGCCGGAATGCCCCGTCGATGCCATCAAGGCTGACACGGAAACCGGTCTCGAGCAGTGGCTCACGGTTAACGCCGACTACGCCAAGAAATGGCCCAACATCACATTGAAAGGCGAACCTCCCGCGGACGCGAAAGAATGGGATACCGTCCCGGACAAATTCGAGAAGCATTTTTCCGATAAACCCGGTTCCGGCTCGTAGAATTAACGATTGGGCCGCCGCGGCGCGGACCGCGATTCGTAAGCTTTCCGTCACAATAGGGGCTTGGAATCTATGACAAATTCTCATTCGGAATGAAATAAGTCGCGATATTTCAAGCGGTTGGCAGATTTTCCTTCACAAATGCCGGATTTTGTAGTAAGGTGCTTTTCGTCGGTTAGGCCAAGAAAGGCTCGCCAAGCGGCTCGTTAAGTTCGGCCTCCGTATTGCCCGAAACCCGGTCCAGGATATTCCCCGAATTTCTGGAGTTCGGTCTTCGGACGGAGCGCCCGCCGCATTCAAATCGGGGCTGAATTGTTGCGCCGCAACAGAGTTGCGGTATGTGGGCGCGAGTTTGGCGCCGGATCGTATGTCAATAGTCGAGAGAAACGGACCCCCATGATGAGCTCACCTGCCAAGCCCCCTTTGGTTCCAGAGAAGAAGAAGGCGCCTGCGAATTCGAACCGCAAGCTCGATTTCAAGGCGAACGATCACGTCGTGTATCCCACCCATGGCGTCGGCCGCATCACGCGCGTCGAAGAGCAGGAAGTTGCCGGTTCGAAGCTCGAGCTGTTCGTCATCACCTTCGACAAAGACAAAATGACCCTGCGCGTTCCCACCGCGAAGGCGAAAGCCGTCGGCATGCGCAAACTGTCGTCGCCGGATATCGTCGCGACCGCGCTGAACACACTCAAGGGCCGTGCCCGCATCAAGCGCACCATGTGGAGCCGCCGCGCGCAGGAATACGAAGCCAAGATCAATTCGGGCGATCTCGTCTCGATCGCGGAAGTCGTGCGCGACCTCCACCGCGCAACCGGCCAGCCGGAGCAGTCTTATTCCGAGCGCCAGCTTTATGAAGCGGCACTCGCCCGCATGGCGCGCGAAGTCGCCGCCGTCGAACGCATCGACGAACAGGCTGCTGTCAAGCGCGTGGAAACACAGCTGCTCAAGAAGGCCGCGTAAGCGCTTTCACATTTCGAATGCAAAAGGCCCGGCATCGCCCGGGCCTTTTTTTGTTTTCAGGGCTTTGGACAGCGCCTCTTCATACCAGCTCGTTCCGCGTCTTTCAACCAATGGTTGAGTGTGTCATGTTCCGCCCGCAAGCTTTGAGGGACGGACATGAGTTTGCAATTCAATCGTCGGAATTTTCTCACGGCATCGTCGGCCGCGGCGCTCGTCGCAGGTACCCCCACTGCGCACGCTCGAACTTATCTCATTCCCGGAACACGAGGCAGCGAGGCGCTGCCTCCGCCATGGGCCTGGGCGAAACTGAAAAGGGACCTGAACGGCCGCGTGCTGTTTCCCGGCGACGAAGGCTATTTGCCGACCGCGATCCCGAACAATCTGCGCTACGCAATGACCGAACCGGCCGGCATTGCCAAATGCGCGAGCGCCGACGAGGTCGCGCTGGTTCTCGACTGGTGCCGCGAAAACAAATGCGCGTTCATTACGCGCGCAGGCGGACATTCCTACGCGGGATTCTCGACCACAAGAGGCTTAATGATCGACGTGCGCTTGATGAATGGCGGCAGCTACGACTCCGCAAAACACGAAGTCGCAATCCAGGGCGGCGCGATTAACCGGGACGTCTATGACGTTATGAAAGCGAACAAGCAGGCCATAACACATGGCCGCTGCCCAGCAGTGGGAGCAGCCGCCTTTCTGCTCGGCGGCGGCATCGGCTTCAACATGCGCCACAACAGCATCGCATCGGATGCGATGACATCCACAGAGATCGTTTTCGCCGACGGTTCGCGGCGAACCGTCGGGCCTTCCGGTACAAAAGACGATACCGAATTGTTCTGGGCGTGCCGCGGCGGCGGCGGGGGAAATTTCGGTATCAACACAAGCTTCACGATGAAAACCTTCGACGCGCCGGACATCACGGTATTTCACGTTGCCTGGGACGACGTCAGCGACTCGTTCGCCTGGAATTTGACGGGTGCGCTGAATGGCTGCCCGCGGGAATTCGGTTCGCGCATCTCGTTTCAGGCCAACAACGGCAAGGTGAAGGCAGATCTGCTCGGTCAGTTCATCGGCAGCCGCGATTTTGTCGATCGGCTTCTGCGACCCTTCGTTACTGCTTTGCCGCCCTCGGAGAACGAGGTCGAGCAGGATGACTATTGGACCGGTCAGAAATTTCTGAGCGAAGATCAGCCGCCGATCTTCTATCAGGAACGCTCGGCCTACGTCTCCGGAGTGCTGGACCGGCGCGCATTCGACGCCGCACTCAAGGCCGTTCGCAACGCGCCGGCCGTCACTGGCCCCGTCGACGTACGTTTCTTTCAGACCGGAGGCGCCATCAACGACCACGCCGCGGATGAAACGGCGTTTGTGCATCGAAAGGGCGACTGGCTCATGGTCGTCGGTCTCTATTGGTGGTGGGACGACGAGTTCAACCGGCCCCTGATGAAAAGGGCGCATGCGTGGCAGGAAGGATTGTATGCGGAGCTTCTGCCGGCGACGGTCGGCGGGTCTTATCAGAACTTTACGGACCCGTCGTTGACGAAGTGGCAGGACGCGTATTACGGCGCGAACTATCCGCGCCTGCAGAAAGTCAAAAAGACTGTCGACCCGAGCGACGCATTCCGATTTACGCAAGGAATACAACCCGCGTGAACGTTACGGCCCGACGATCACTTCCACCATGTCCGGGTTCGACAATTCGATTTCGCGACCGTTCAGCTGGTCGACAAAGCCGCGCACGCGCACGGTCTTGCCGGCATAGTTGCGCGGATCGATGCCCGCGTCGCGGAAATTCGATATGTCGTCGGGCGAGATCGTAACGGTGAAATCGCGGCCCCAGTCGGTTCCGAAATCGAGATAGGCGCGGCCGTTCTTCACATTCGCGGTGAGCACCCGGCCCTCCACGATCTGGAACATGCCCGTGGTGCCGGCGAGTTGATCGGGTGTGCGGACGGCATAAGCGGGTTGCGTCCAGATTCCGTTCTTGTTCTTCCGCGCTTCGGCTTCCGCCGCGTAAAGCGCGGCCGCGCATTCGCGGCGATCCGGCGCAATGTCGACACGCGCGAGGCCCCGGCGCAGCATCGCGATCTGCAGCCACGGTTCGTCACTATCCTGCGGGAATTCGACCTGCGCGCGCAGGCGTCCGTAGCGGTCTTCCTTGGGAATGTTCACCGCCAGCGACACGGTGCGGCCGCGCGCGAGATCGGACAGCGTGCTGATCGCCTGGTCGGCGAGAAACGCCGGCGCACGATCCTTGTCGCCTTGCGGCAGCAGCACGCCTTCGAGATGCACCGCACGGCCGTCGACCAGCACCAGCACGCCATTCTTTTCCACGCGCATGACCTGCACATCCGACGCTTCGATCGTCGGCGCGCATGTCGTGGGCAGTGCCGCGGCAGAGGCCGGCAGCGGCGCCAGCAGCGCGCCAAGCACGAACGCCGCGCGACGGAGTCCCGGAACCGGCATTCAACCTCCTGGCCTTGGCAAAGCGGGCCCTTGCTCACGCATGGACGCGCCAGGAACGCTCCCGCGGCGCGCTCGATTTAAACCACGATCCCCGAAAACGGAAAGACGATGCCGCCCAATCGGTTAATTCGCGCGCCGGAGATCGATTGTGCTATGAGACACCGCGCCTGCAGAACCTCTGCGCACGACTCGCAGAGAGAGTTCGCTATGCACGGCGGCGCGAATAGATGACGATCAGAACACCCAGGACCGCAACCGCCGCGCCGCCATAAGCCCAGGCGATGTGGTTGTCCATGACGGGATTGGCCGGCCAGATAAAATATCCGGTCCCCTGCCCGATCCAATGCAGCCCGAAAAGAATCGCGATCAGTCCCACGATCAAAAGAACGGCTTTCATGTTTCCCTCCGACAATGTTCTCGGCTTCAGTGGCGAATCTGCGCGTCGAACGAAATCGACAATACACAGTGTCGCCTTTTCAAAAAAGACTCAAAACCACGCGCATATGATGGCGATCTACTTCATGCACTATAACTTCGTTCGCATTCACAAGATCCTGAAAGTCACCCCGGCCATGACCGCGAATGTGAACTCCAGACTCTGGGCAATGGCTGATATGGTGAACGTGCTAGAGGATTGGGAAGCCACTCAATAGCGGGATAGAAGACGCGGCGATGGACGATCAAATCTCGACCGCTTGGCTTAACGCTGCTGCCGATCTCGGGATTCGAGTCGTTGCGCCGTTCTCCTTCGCATTTCCCGATGGCCGCAAGGTACGCGCGGAAGCACATATTCTAGACTTTGGCAGCCCCACCGGGGCTATCGTTTTTGGAGCAGACCATCCATTGGTAGGCGAGTTGCGGCGTGTCACGCATTGGCATTCGGTCCTGTTCGAATCCTACCGGAAATATGACAGGTCGCTATTTGTCGAGACGCTGAACGACTGGGGATGGTTCGGAGATAAAGGGAGCACCCCAGCTTGGTACACCGGAAAATCATGGTCGGATTAGATTGGCCAGTTCAAACTATACCACTACCGCGTTTCTGGCCTTGGGGTCGCTTTGGCATGGGTTAGTATAACATCTCCGCATTTGATTTTGGAGGGGATGACGTGGACGTGGACTTAGAAGACAGAATCAAGCGCCAATTTCCTACTCTCTTCATTACTCTGCTGAGCGTCCTAATCGGACTGGTGTTCTCCGATCTGGTGTCGCAGGCACATGCGCGCATGACGCTCTGGCCGCTCAATGTCGGCACAATTCGTACCTGGAGCCAGATCTTCGCGATGGGAGCCAACGCTTTGACCTGCTGGGTCTTTTTGGCCAATGTCGGCATCTCGCGCTTGCGGGTTCCCACGCTCGACGATTCGCTCATCGTCTTCCTTGCACCGGTACCGCTTCTGATCGGCAACTCGTTCGTCGGCCTCAAGGAGGTTTGGCCGTGGCTCTACTATGCAAGCTTTTATCTGGCCATGTCGCTCGGGACGACGCTCTTGCAGGTCCGGGTGGCGAGCGCGGAAAGCGAACTTGCGTCGTTCGCGCGTATCAGCAAGCCCTTCGGGCCGACCTTAGTGCTCTACATAGGCGTCCCCTTCTATGCGGCCGCAGGGTGGGCCGATAGCCACGCGATGCTTTCGCCGGTGATGGAAATGCTACTCGCCATGAGCGCGACGCCGGCCGCACTATGCTTCCTGTGGCTGTTCTTCCGCAGCTGGCACCGCGCCATCGCGGAGGCGCGCGTGCTTGGTCCCTAGAATGTCGAACTTTACCAGTGCCGCCGTTCGCCATGGATTGGCCACTTTTCCCCTGCCTGATATGCTTAGCGCGTCGAGGGGAGTCCGACATGGATCGCCGCTATTATGGAATTAAAATAGCCCTGGTGCTGCTGGGACTGGGCATTGTGGCTCTCACCGGCATCTCCGCGCCGAAAGGCGACATGCGCGCTTCGATGGCGCATCTGCATTATGGCGCGGCGACCGAGGTCGAAGTGGCTGTCCTTCGCACCAGCGCCAAGGTCTCGCTCGCCGTCGTGGAGTTCGTCCACCGCCTACGCTGATTTCGAAGCCTTGAGGCTGACACCCGGCGGCGGGGGAATGCCGTCCGGCACGAAGAAATCCGGCATCAGGTCCTTCGTCGGATCGACGCGATAGCGGTCGAAATCCGCAACACCGTTTTCGGCCAGGAAATTGTCGTCGATCAGGAAGCGGCCGGTAAAGCTTTTGGCCGGCTTGTTGAAGATCAGATAGGCCGCATCCGAGAGGATTTCCGGCGTGCGGCAATGCTTCATCCCTTCGTCGCCCGTCAGCGCATTGCGGATCGCGGCCGTGGCCACTCCCGTGCGCGGCCACAGCGCGTTGAATGCGATACCTTCGTCCGCGAATTCCGCGGCCATGCCCAGCACGCACATCGACATGCCGAATTTCGCCATCGTGTAGGCCGTGTGGCCGCGAAACCATTTGGCATCCATGTCGAGCGGCGGCGACAGCATCAGCACATGGGGATTGGCGGCCCGCTTCAGATGCGGGATGCAGGTCCGCGACACAAGATAGGTGCCGCGCGCATTGATCTGCTGCATCAAGTCGAAGCGCTTCATGTCCGTAGCCAAGGTGCCGGTCAGCGAAATCGCGCTCGCATTGTTGACGCAGATATCGATGCCGCCGAAGCGCACCGCGGTTTTTTCCACCGCGTCCGCAACCTGCTCTTCGAAGCGGATATCGCAGACGAGCGGCAGCGCTTTGCCACCCGCCTTCTCGATTTCGTCGGCCGCCGTATAGATCGTGCCCGGCAGTTTCGGATGCGGCTCGGCCGTCTTGGCGGCGACCGCGACATTGGCGCCGTCCCGCGCCGCCCGCAACGCGATCGCCAATCCGATGCCGCGGCTGGCGCCGCTGATGAAAAGCGTCTTGCCCGCGAGACTCATGGGATCGGTCCTTTCAAACGGTTTTGTACCAATCGATGCCGTTAGCATCCGCGCAGCGCTCGACGCGGCCACGCGCGCGCAGGCAATTGAGATGGGCGAGGCTTTCGCCGGTCGCCATGCCGAAATTGCCGCTGGTGATCTTGGCGCGGAACAGCGCGGGGAACACATCCACCGCCCGCTTGGGAGTCTCGCACAAGGTCAGCAGCTTTTCGAGCCCGCTTTCGTGACCGTCGATCAATTCCTGCAGGCGCAACGGCGCGCCGCGAAAGGGCTCGTTGTGCGACGGCAACACCAGCATGTCGCCGGGAAGCATGTCCCGCAACTTCACGCAGGAGTCGATCCAATCCTTCAATGGATTCGCTTCCGGCTCGGTCGGAAACAGACTCACATTGGACGAAATGCGCGGCAGGATCTGATCGCCGGAGATGAAGATATTGTCCTCGCGGCACCACAGGCAGGCGTGCTCCGGCGCATGCCCGCGTCCCACGACCACTTCCCAGATGCGGTTGCCGATCGGGATGCGCTCGTGTTCCTCGATCCGGCGATAGGCATTCGGCAGATGATAGACGCCGCGGCCGAAGCCGCCGAAGCGCGTGCGATAGGCTTCCAGCGCGTCGTCGGGAAATCCGGCGGCGCGATAGAAGCGCATGCCTTCTTCCGGCGCCTCCTGGCCCGTGTCGGCCACGAGATTGCGGCACATCAGATAATCCGTGCGTGTCATCCACAGCTGCACGCCGAAGCGGCGCACCAGCCAGCCGGCCATGCCCACATGGTCGGGATGCAGATGGGTCACGATCACCCGTTTGACGGGACGGCCTTTCATGGGGCCCGCGAACAGGAGCTTCCAGGCATCGGCCGTGGGCTCGTCGCGGATGCCGGTATCGACCACCGTCCAGCCGTCGCCATCCTCCAGCAGCCACAGATTGATGTGATTGAGCTGCATCGGCAGGCGCATGCGCACCCACAGCAAACCGGGGGCGACCTCGATGCTTTGGCCAAGCTCGGGATAGCTTTGCCACGGATAATCCAGGTTGCGGCCGGGCCGCGTCGATGTTTCGTCTTCGGACAATTCGATACCTCGGGCAATGGCTGTCCCATCGACTATGAAGCCGGGACCCACCCCGTCAAGCAGGAACGGACCCGGGCAGACATCGCGGGCAATGTCGGAGCCGGTTCAAATGGCGCTTGCCAAATCCGTCTTGCGGAAGTCGTCGCCCACGAACAGCAGCGGGCAAGCACAGGTTTTGGCCGTATCGTAGGCGAAGCAGTCGCCGAAATTCAGGCTCGCCGCGTGCCGCCCCTTGCCCCACTTGGCGTAGACATCCATCACTCGACGAGCGGTGGCCAACGTGACAGGGACAATTTCGAATCCCAGACCGTCTAGGAGCTTGGTCATTTCGGCGGACACGTTGCGCATATCGGCCACGATGAGCGCTTCCGCCACTGTCGCCGCCGAGATCATGAGTTCCGGCTCGGTCTGCAAGGCACGTGCACAGACAGTAGCCTCCGGCTCGTTGAGAATAACCGCCATCATCGCCGAGGTGTCGACGGCGATCACCCGGGGAGACCGTCGTCGCCGTAGAGGAAGTCCTGGCTTCTGGCTGCTTTCGCGCCGGAAACGGCCGCGACCGGCCCGGTCACGCGAACCTCATCCAGCAGCGCTTTTCGGTCGGATGAAGTGGGACGGGCACCGACCGGCACGAGACGCACCGCAGCTTTGCCATGACGGGTCAGCACGATTTCGTCACCCGCCTCGGCTCTCCGCACGAGTTCGGTGAGCTGTGCCTTTGCATCGCTGACGGATACGAGCATGTCCTCAACAGGTCCAATATTTTGCGCAGTTTAGACTATTGATGGTCCATATGTCAATCGTCGACCGCTGCTGGACGGCGCCAACCTTGCGGGATGGCGGTCAACGGCGTCCGCGATATAGTGGCCGCCCGCCTCCGTCCGGAGATTCTCGATGCTGCGCCGAGTTGCCGCCGTCACCTTTTTGCTGGGCTTGGCCGCGCCTTTGTCGGCCGCGGCCCAGACCGTCTCGACGGATACCGCAGCTGCGCCGGCCGGCGCCTATAGTCTGGACCCCTCGCACAGCCAATTGTTGTTCTCGATCGCCCATATCGGGCTGACGGATTATTACGGCCGCTTCGACCGGCTCTCGGGCTCGCTCAATTACGATCCGAAGTCCCCGGAAAAAAGCAGCGTCACCGTCACCATCGACACGGCCAGCGTCGACACGCCGAGCGGCGGCGTGAACGACGAACTGAAGGGCACGGTCTTCGGCATCCGCGCCTTTCCCACGGCGACGTTCAAATCGACCTCCGTCACGCGCACGGGACCCGACGCTGGCCGCATCGAAGGCGATCTCACCATCAAAGGCGTCACCAAACCCGTCACGCTTGATGTGGTTTTTTCGGGCGGCGAAGAAGACCCCCTGAACGGCGGCTACGCGTTGGGTTTCAAGGCGACCGCCACCATCAAGCGCACGGCGTTCGGATTGACCGGCATGGAATGGGAGCCGCTGGTGGGAGACGACGTGCACCTCATCATCGAAGCGATGTTCGAACAGCGGAAAGACTGACCTTATGGCGATTACGAATACGCGCACGCGCTACGGCACCGTCGCGATGACACTGCATTGGCTGATTGCGCTGGCCGTGCTCGCGAATATCGGATTGGGGATTTATCACGCCGATTACATTCCGGACAATGCGCCGCCGGATGTGCAGAAATTCGCGTTCCAGATCATCCAGCTGCACAAATCGATCGGGTTGACGGTTCTCGTGCTCAGCCTGGCGCGGCTGGCGTGGCGGCTGGTCAATCCCATTCCGCCTTTGCCCGTCGGGATGAGCCCCGCCTTGCGCGTTACGGCCCACGCCACGCATTTTCTGCTCTATGTCCTGATCATCGCGATTCCGTTCTCGGGCTGGGCGCTCGTGTCGGGTTCGCAGCTGGGATTGCCGACCCATTATTTCGGCGTGATCGAATGGCCCAATCTGTGGTTCCTCGCCGAGCTGCCGCGCGCGACGAAGCATGCGCTCCATCACACGCTCGCGCTCACCCATTTTTATCTTGCCTGGTCGATGATCGTGCTGATTCCGATTCACGTGACGGGCGCGCTCTATCACCAGTTCCTGCGCCGGGACGATGTGCTGAGGCGCATGATTCCGGGAACGAAAGTGGCGACAAACGCATGAGACGGCTGCTCGCAGCATTTCTCCTTGCGCCGCTGCTTGTCTCGCCCGCAGGGGCCGCCGGCTGGAATGTGGATTACGCGAAGAGCCGGCTCGGTTTCACCGTGCAGTGGAGCAACGAGCCGTTCGCGGCCATTTTCAAATCCTGGAAGGCGGACATCGATTTTGATCCCGCCGACTTGGCGCATGCCCGCGCGTCGGTGACCATCGACATGGCGAGCGAAGCTTCCGACGCGAAGGAGCTCGACGACGGGCTCCGGGGCACGTTCGGCTTCGAAGTCGCGCAATTTCCCACGGCGCATTTCCTCGCCACGAGCTTCACGCACAAGACCGGCAACGATTATATCGCAACGGGCACCCTGACGATCCGCGGCGTCACTAAACCCGTCACATTGCCGTTCACACTCACGATCACAGGCAAGACCGCGCACCTGACGGGCACGGCCCAGCTGATCCGCACGGATTTCCACGTCGGCGAAGGCGAATGGTCCGCCGACACACCGGTCTCGCACGCAGTGACCGTGACGGTCGATCTGACCGCAACGCGGTTGTGAGAGAAAAGCGAACGAACCGAAGTCGGGCTCGACATTCGGAATGTGCTTTGGCGGGAATGGAGTCGGCTTTGCCTGTGAACAATTTGCTGGGCGCTCTCAATAGGTCGATGCAACACCATCTAACGGGCAATCGTGATGGAGGTGATGCAAATGGAGCAACGAGGTCGGATCGGGTTGAGCCCGCAGCAGCATCGGGAACTGTGGGACCGGTGGAAG
>Ga0302324_100001856_pt1 | contig 50239 bp, 49 predicted proteins | sample Palsa_T0_1_FD_201949 | JGI IMG/M metagenome (GOLD analysis project Ga0302324, IMG submission 201949) | Peat permafrost microbial communities from Stordalen Mire near Abisko, Sweden - Palsa_T0_1 | ecosystem: Environmental > Terrestrial > Soil > Palsa > Peat permafrost | place: Sweden: Abisko...
GACAATTCGAACGGCAATAATATACTTCGCTGACAGAAAATGCTAGGCTTAGGGCGGCGTGACAGGCCTTGGTTTTTGTGCACGCGGGGCTGGACGATCTCCTCCGAATTGACGATACTGGTGAAGGTGGAGGGCGCACGGCTTTAGGCCGATAGCCCTCCCTGTTGTGCAGCGTGCACCTCGGGTCGCAAGCCCCGTGTACGTAAATCTACAGCGTGTGCCATGGGCCAGTTCGTTGTCGGTCCTATCCAGGGAACTGCGACAGCTTGACTGGCCCTTTTGGTTTTGGCCCCTACCGTCGGCCCACTGGGGCAGCAAGGGCTACGTTCCTCTTCATTGGTATTCTTCTCACATACCCCGGCTCTTCATTAAGCGGTCGAAAGCATCAAACCATTTCAGCTTTACATCATCCGTCCAAGCCGGATCAAACTCTGGGAACTTCGCCAAAAGTAATTCTGCCCAAGCTGCTGTACCAGTATTGGGATTCTGGGCTGTCGCCGATAAAGTTGCTGCTGCCGGTGTCGGTGGATTTATGGTGGCGGGCTGCATGGCACCATTGTCCTTCACGAGTGGCGTGCCTCCAAGAAAAATCTTGCTATCGCGTATTTCTATTACTTTGGATTCTTCCAGAAGGTCAATGACCGTTTTTACCATTGGCAAATTCGCACTGCTATCCGTGAGTCCAGCAGCAAGAATTGCCTGCCCACGGAAGGCACTGGCGTCCATAGTTCCGCGCGCTTGAATTATATTTTCAAGCTGCGCCAAAACTGGAGTGGTGCGGACTACGTCGCGCAAGGCTTCAGTAGTAATAGCCTCATTGGCGAGTCCGATCCCGGTAGAAAGCTTCATCCCGAGCGGTGTGAGCTTTGGCTTATCTAGGTCAAGTACGCCGATAGATCGCAGGAAATTGTTATTGGCACTGACAATTGGTCGATGAAGCCCGGCGAGCCTCGCGACGCTCTCCACGCTCGCGCTTTCGTCGTTCTGCGCGGCACTGTAGGCACGCACGATGCGTTTCACCATCGCCCAACCGTGGCCGGGCATTTGGAAAGTTCGGGGATTTGCCGGGCTCGTGCTCATGACAGTACCGATTGTCCCTTACGGTGGAACCAATGTCAATGGGAGGTAGGGACATCCAGGACATCACAAACTACAGAAAATACGAACACTGTATAGTCACGTTCTAGTCACTCGTATTGCCGTGTACAAACCATGCCAGGATCGGTAACTACCTTACAACTTCTAGGTGGCCTACGTTCCATTGGAAAAAAAGAGCACATCCGATATACTCATTCTGCGGATGAGACAGCGCAGCAAGATCACAATGCCCGCTTCTGAGATGGTGGAGGGGCCCGAAGCATGGGACCGCTTCACCAAGACCATGAAACAGGTTCTAAACGTGCCACACTCGGAGATCAAGAAACGGGTGGAGGAGCACCGCGCGGAAGCCGCCAAGAATCCTAATAGGCGCGGGCCAAAGCGGAAGGTCAGGCCGTCCGCTTTCCGCGCTTCTGGCGTTTAGGAGGTTTCCAGTTATTCGCCGACAGGCCTTCCCTCAGTCTTGCCGGTTAATTCGGCATAGGTGAGGCGTCGGCCAACGATTTGAGTCATGGCGATGCAAAAACGCTCTGCATCAGTAATCTTGCGGTTGTTATAGCGAAAGGCTTGCTCGTCGCAATAGGCTTGCAGGTGGAATGGTTCCACGCTTACGTACGTTCCTTTCAGTGCGCGTTTAAGCAGGCTCCAGAAGTTCTCCATGCCGTTCGTGTGGATCTGACCTTCGACGTATTTCTCAGTGTGGTCGATGAACTCATGAACATAGCCATCAACTGGGAGGTTCCGGTAAGATCGCAGCGAATCGCTGTAGACGGTCGATCCCTTTTCAATATGCTCAATCACATTCATGCGGACGTGATACGCGCGATTGTTGGGAGTCACTTTCACGCGGGCTTCGCGGGTGTTGCGATCCAGCAGCCCCATGACAACAGCTTTGCCTTCGGTCCCGCCCGTACGTTTCTTTCCCATGCGTAAGCGTGTCTGCTTGTCCAGGTGCATGTTGATGAGCTTTCCGCCGACGAAGGTTTCATCAGCTTCGATGGTCCCGCTCATTTTGGTAAGGGAACCGCTCTGCATCGCGAGGCGGCCGCGCTGCAACATGAACCACGCGGTCTTTTGCGTCACGCCGACGGCGCGATGAATCTCCCAGGAACTAACGCCATTCTTGCAATTCACGAGCATCCACATCACTGGCAACCACTTCTCAAGACCGATTGGGCTTTCCTCGAAGATCGTGCCGACCTTGAGGGAGAACTTTACTTTGTCATGCGCTGGCCTGGCGAAGCACTTGAACACTCTGGCGTTCGGCAGGTAGGACACATCGACCGATCCGCATGTGGGACACTTTATTTTGCCGTCTGGCCAACGGAGGTTTGTCATGAACTCGCGGCAGTTCTCAGCATCGGCGAAAAATACAACGGCCTCTTGTAGTGTCTGTGGCGCTTTGCTCATACAAGAACTTTAACACGTCAAGCTCCGTCAGTCAAGTATATTATTGCCATTCGAACCCAATCCCATAAATGAACACCGCTCAGCCCAGCGCGCCCGCGAAGGCGGATTCGCCGGCGTTAACCGCGGGCGCGAGCCGGGATGCGGCCGAAACACGGTGTTTCGAATGCCATTTTTACAGCAAGGAAAAGCGGGTAATCAGAAGGTATACTGTTAAACAGTTACAGTAATCTAAAAGAAGGCGACGATGAAGCTTACGGCGATCCTTTCCGCTTTTACGCTTCTAACGGGTGTGTTGTGCGCGCAGACGCCCGCCGCCAAACCCGGCAGCATAGATGGCGTGGTCACAAATTCAGTAACCGCCGAACCCCTTAAGAAAGTGCAGATAGCGCTGCGAACCAGGGACTCCCAAACCACGGCGATCACCGACGCAACCGGCCATTTTCATTTCGACAACGTCAATCCCGACTCCTACCGCATCAGCGCCGAGCGCCCTGGATTCATGGAACCGGGTGCTCCCCTGGGCGGGCCCTACTCCATCACGGTTGGCGACGAACAACACGTGCGGGATTTGGCGCTAAAATTAATGCCCCTGGGCGCGATAAGCGGGCATGTTCTGGATGACGACGGAGATCCCATTGTTAGGGCTGGGGTCAATGTGCTGCGGTACGTCTATGGACCGGGGCGCAAGCAGCTCAAGTCGGTTGCATACGTGGAGTCCAACGACCTGGGAGAATTCGAGGCGCTCTTTTTGGTCCCTGGCCGTTACTATATTGAAGCAACTTCGGCTCCGCCGCCCAACGTTCCGCCGCTCACGCGCTGGGCCCACTCCGAACAAGCCTACCCCTTGACTTTTTATCCCAATGCGAGCGAGGCCACGCAGGCTACTCGCGTCAGCCTTGCGCCTGGGGCGCACCTGGGCAACATCGATTTTCGGTTGCACAAATTGCCCGCGTATCACATCCGCGGGACGGTGGGTGCTGACTCGGGTTCTCGAAGCCCCGTGCTGGTGACGGTTCCGGATTCGGACCTGGGACCGAACCTGGCGGAGTCGGCCGTGCGACGCGACGGCACGTTCGACCTGCGCGGCATCGTGAATGGCGCCTATCAGCTTTCGTACACACACTTTCTTCCCGGTAACATGCTTTCCTTTTCCGACCAAAGCGTGCGCGTCTCGGACGCGGACGTAAATGGAGTTGTCCTCACGCCCAGAAAGCCGGTGGAGGTCTCCGGAAGCATCACAGTAGAAGGCCCGCAGCCTGACAAACTGGAAGTACAAATCGTTCTCTCGAGTCTCCAGGGCCCGGATGGGAATGTGAACAGTCCGGTTGGCCCCGATGGCAAATTCACGCTGTCCGCGCTGGCGAAATCCTACCTGCTTCAAGTCGCCAATGTGCCCGCCGGAAAATATGTGAAATCGATCCATTTCGGGGATCGTGAAATCAAGAACGGCGAGATCGACCTGACGGAAGGCTCCGCCGCTGCGCTGAACATTGTACTCGGCGCGGATGGCGGCGAGATCGATGGGACCGTACAAAACGCAAGCGGTCAGCCGACTGCTGTAATCCTAATCACTCTCGCTCCCGCCGAGGAGTATGACGGACGCTCGGACTTGTTGATAAATGCTGTCACCAATGCCTCCATCATTTTCCAGATGAACGACGTTGCGCCCGGCGTCTACCAGGTTTTTGCGTGGGAAAACGACGCTGCGGGCGGTATTCAATCGTCCGAATTTCGGAAAGCGTTTGAGGACAGAAGCGTGGCTGTTACCGTTGGGCCAAAGGAAAAGGTCTCGGTTCAACTCAATATCATTACCGCGGACGATATGGAGAAGGGGATGACCAAGCTGCCATGATTTCGATTGTTATTCTCGCAGCGGCGCTCCTGGCCCAGCAGGTCTCCGCGCCGGTTATAGTCACAACTCGCGTGCAGGGAACCCTGATCAATTCCCTAACCGGAGCGGGCGTTGCAAAAGCCACCGTGATCTTGCGCGCGCACGATCAGGCCCGTGCGCAGAGCTACGCCGATGAAACCGACGGCAACGGCAATTTTTCATTCGACGATATTCAACCCGGCCGATACGCCTTAATCGCGGAACGCCAGGGCTTCGTTCTGGAGTCCAGCGGCGCAACGGGCGCTCCTCCCCCGGAAATCAAAGTGGAACAAGGCCAGCAGATCGCGGCCGGGAAGATCCGCCTGACGCCGCTCGGAGTAATTACCGGACGGGTCTTGGACGCCGACGGCGATCCGGTGCGCGGCGCGGCCGTGACTGCGCTTCAGTCTGTTTATTCAGCAGGCAAGCGGCGACTGAGGACCATCGCTGAGACACGATCCGGCGACAATGGCGACTTTCGCCTGTTTGGACTTCCCGGGGGAATTTTTTACTTGAAAGCCAGCCGCGGTGGGTCTCCTTTCGGGCATCCCGACGTCGACGTCGCGACGTATTATCCGGCAACGCTCGATTCGAGCCATGCGGCGCCGGTGGAGCTGCGCGCCGGCGCTCAACTTGCGGGTTTCGATATTCGTCTTCAATCGCCCGGAGTCTATTCGGTTAGTTTCAAATTTGCGGACGGACGCCCGCCGGAAGGTGGCATGGGCGACGTACATCTGGAGAACGAGCAAGGCGTCCAGCGGTACATGCTGAACTTTTCCGACACGGGTCTGGTGTTTAGCGGAGTTCCACCGGGCTCGTATGAAGCGGTGATGAGAGCGACCAATGAAGACAAGCAAAGTTACGCGATCCAACACGTCGAGGTGAGCAACAGCGACGTCGACGGAGGAACACTGCAATTTCTTCCCACGGTCGACATCGCGGGATCGGTGCGGGTGGAGGGCGGCCCGTTTAAGGCGCTCACGCGGGTCGTGATTAACGGGCAGCCCCAATATTCAACGCCGGGTATGAACCCGTGGGGCGTCGAGGTGCAGCCGGATGGTTCATTTCAATTGAAGAATATGATGCCGACCGTTCACCAAGTCGGTACCAATCGGGTGCCGGGCGTCTATCTGAAAGCGCTGCGCATGGGCGACAAGCAACTGGCCGATCGGCGTATCGACTTCGCGTCCAAGCTGGAGCCATTGGTGGTTGTTCTAGGCGCCGATGTGGGTGAAGTGGAAGGCTCGGTGCAAAACTCGAAGGGCGATCCAGTGGCGCGGGCCCGCGTGAACGTCATCGCTTATGGGGATCATGCCGACCGTATGGATTTCAATCGCGGGGCCTACACCAACGACCAAGGCGAATTCAGGATCAAGAGCGTTGCGCCGGGCGATTACAAGGTTTTCGCCTGGGAAGACGTGCCGCTGGGAGCGCCGCAGGATCCGGAATTTCGCAAGCCGTTTGAGAAGCAGGCGGTATCCGTCAAGTTGCAACCGAACGGGCATGAAAAGGTGCAAGTAACGGCTATCGCGGCGGCCCAGGCGGATCGTTCGTCACGGTGAAGGGGTCGCCCGTCCGGCTGAAGAACGGGATCCGGTTCCGTCTTCATCGACGATGGCGATCGATGCCCTTGGATACCGTCAGCGCGGACCATTGGTGCGATACGTCGCGATCAGCTTCGGCGTCGGCTGGGACCTGAAACCGAGATAGTTGGGCGTATCGTTTGGGGCGAGCAACCGCACGGCGCGGTTGTCAGTCATTAAGCCTTTCGCTGTGAAGACTTTGTCCAGGCTCCACGATCACAAGGCCCTGCTTGCCGTCCGCGACACGGGCATATTTTCGCGACACATATGTTGCGCGCGTCTTCGAGCGAAACATTCGCGCCTGGAACGACGCGCGAGAGCGAAGTGGCATCCAGAACCTTCAATCCCTGGCGATCCACGCCAAAGGCGTAGCGAAACTGAATCGCGATGCCTGGCGGATGGAGCAGGTCCAGAGCTCCGGTTTCAGACTCCACCGGGCGTGCGAGGGGATTCGCCATATTAGCCACCATCGGTCCCTTGCTCTTCAGATTCGGATCTCCGAGGGATCACTACCAGACCTTCCTTGGGCATCGGTCACGTAGTCGCCCTCACGCGAGACGTGACAATCGGTACCCACTTTGGTTTCGGTAGCGCGCCTGGACTGGCCGATCCCAAGCCGCTCGGAACAGGCAATGCCGCCCATCTGCAAATGTATCGCTGGTGGCTGAAAGGTCGAGAAACGTCTGTTTTCCGATGAGGGTAGTCGCCCTTCAGCTTGTTTTGATTGAGCGGGTCGAGCCAGCGGCCCTTGACGTAGGGCGCTTCAGCATTCGGGTAGCGACGGTAGTCGTCGGGAAACTCGCAACGCCAACGATTCGGGACGCTTCGAACACCTGATCGTCCGGTGGGGCTGCGATTGGTAGAAGTCGGCGGGTGTTGCGGAGAGGACGCAACGGCCGAAATCCCGTTATCGGAGTCATCCGTCAAGGGAATATCGAAGGCTTACTTTGCTACGGCTGCAGCCCCGGCGCGACGTAGGTGTAAAACAGCGCGATCAGGCCGATCACGCACGCCAGGAACGCGCTGTGTTTCAGTGTGAAGCGGAACAGCTTGGCTTCTTCGTCCGGCGGCATGTTGGTGGCCGCGGCGGCCACGGCTATGCTCGACAGGCTGATCATCTTGCCCATCACGCCGCCGGCGGAATTGGCCGACGCCATCAGCAGCGGATTGAAGCCCAGCCGCGTAGCCGTGACCACCTGCAGATTGCCGAAGAGAGCATTGGCGGACGTGTCGGAGCCCGTGAGGAACACGCCCAGCCATCCGAGAATCGCGCTGAAGAACGGGAACGAAGCGCCGGTGGCGGCGAACGCCAGGCCCAAGGTTCCCGTGGCGCCCGAGTAATTCATCAGGTACGCCAGGCCGAGCACGCAGGCCAATGTGATGAGCGAGAACATGAGCTGGCGCATCGTGCTCGCGAAGATTTTCAGCGCTTTTAGCGGCGGCACGCGCAGCGCGAAGCAACTGAGGATGCAGGCGAGCATGCAGGACGTTCCGGCGGCGGACAGCCAGTTCACGTTGAAAATCGCCGGGTACGGCGACACCTTGGCGGTGACCGGTGGAATGCGCGCAATCAAGTTGTGCAAGCCCGGCCAGGGAATCGCAAAGCTGACCGAATTGAGCGGCTTTATCATGGGGGTCCAGCCCCACAGCAGAACGCAGACGACCAGCAAAAAGTAGGGACTCCACGCCAGGAACACTTGTCCCACGGAATGTTGCGGCCCTTCCTCAGCCTTAGCAGCGGCGGAGAGCTCGTATTTTTCAAAGTCCTTCGGCTTCCAGAACATGAACAGCACCACCAGCACGCCGAGCGAGCAGAGCGAAGCGATCAGGTCTGTAAGCTGCGGCCCGACAAAGTTGGAAATGGCGAACTGCAAGCCCGCGAACGTGACGCCGCACAGCACGGCCGCGGGAAACACCCGCCCGAGAGCTCCCCAGCCGCCCATGACCACCACCAGATAAGCCGGAACGATCAGCGATACAGGCGCGCACATACGGCCGACGCCGGCGCTCAGGCGCGCCAGCGGCAAGCCTGTAATTCCGGCCAGCGTCACGATGGGAATGGCAATGGATCCGAACGCGACAGGCGCGGTGTTGGCCAGCAGGCAAATGGCTGCGGCGTTGAAAGGGGAGAAACCGAGACCCGCGAGCATGGCGGCGGCCACCGCGACCGGCGTTCCGAATCCGGCCGCGCCTTCCAGAAACGCACCGAATGCGAATGCGATCAGGAGCGTTTGCAATCGGGGGTCGCGCGTCAGGCTGCGGAGGGAATGTTTGATCGCTTCAAACTTGCCGGTGTCCAGCGTCAGCCGGTAAAGGTACACGGCCCAGATCACGATCCAGCCGATGGGGAACAATCCATAGGCCGCGCCGTAGGCCGCCGCCGAGACGATCCGCTCGACGGGCATTCCATAAAGAAAGAACGAAACCAGGACGGTAGTGCCGAGCCCGGAGATCGCCGCTATCCACGCGGGCGTGCGCCGCACGCCCAGCAGAAACAGCAGTACGAAGATGGGCAATGCGGCGACGAGCGAGGAAAGCACCAGGCTTCCGTGGATGGGTGTGTAGTTGTGTTGCCACATGAGCGAAGGTCATATATATCAGAGTGCGCGGGCCGGTTCAAGCCGGAAGTCTCTAATGGGGAGTACGCCGTGGTCGCAACTCAGCGCGCAGTCGCCCCGCACCACCCTCATTACGGTGCACGAATAGAGCGCAGCGGCGGATTGTGCCAAAAAGCGGCGGATTGCGCCAAAAGGCTACGATGGAAGCGAGAAGGGAGCAGCGGCCACGCAATTGAACGTCCCGCCGGATCTCGAGACGCTCATCAACAAACGCCTTTCCACTGGCGGTTACGACAGCGTCGAGGATGTGCTGCGCGCCGCCTTGGAAGCGCAGGACGAGGAAAGTTGGACCGAGGAGGAGCGCGTGGCATTGTCAGCTCATATCGAGGAAGGCTATCAGCAAGCCGAGCGTGGCGAGCTGATCGACGGCGCACAGGCTCGCTGTGAAATTCAGGCCATGAAAGACGACTGGCGCTTGTCCAACGGTGACGGCCCCTCTTGCTAAAGGGGATATCTTTCGAATTTGGTCTTACATCGCCTACGACAGCGAAGCCGCTGCCGACCGCTGGAACAAGTCTCGGCGCTTCATGGGAGGAGATATACGGCGCATCCTGAAACAGCGCTCATGACGATCGCTCTGCCGCTTTACCAGCGTATTTAGAAGGGCAATTACGCTTACAGTGAAATAGTGCGTTTTGAACTACAGGCCCAGTGCCCCGACACCGGCGCTCGCGCCGGCCGCATCCACACCGCGCACGGCATCATCGAAACCCCCGTCTTCATGCCCGTCGGGACGCAGGCCACCGTCAAAGGCGTCATGCAGCGCGATCTTGAAATTGAGCTCGACGCCCACATAATCCTGGCCAACACGTATCACTTGTTCCTGCGTCCGGGCCACGAGCTGATCCGCAAGCTCGGTGGGCTGCACAAATTCATGTCCTGGCCACGGGCCATCCTCACCGACTCGGGCGGATTCCAGGTCTTCAGCCTCAGCGACCTCCGGAAGATTTCCGAAGACGGCGTGCTGTTCCGCTCGCATCTGGATGGCGACGCGCATCTGTTTACGCCGGAATCCACGGTCGACGTGCAATTCGCGCTTGGCAGCGACATCATGATGCCGCTGGATGAATGTCTGGAATATCCCGCGAGCCACGAATCCGCCAATCAAGCCATGCGCCGGACGGTCCGCTGGGCGCATTCGGCCTACCGGCACTACCAGCGCAGAGTGGAGGAAACGGGCTCAGCTTCGGCACTGTTTCCCATCGTCCAAGGCTCCATGTTCGCCGATCTGCGCCGGGATTGCGCTACCGGACTCCTGGAGTTGAACGCTCCCGGCTATGCGATCGGCGGATTGTCCGTGGGCGAACCGCGCTCATTAAGCCTGGAAATGACCGAAATCACCACTCCCCTGCTCCCGGCAGACCGCCCCCGCTACGTCATGGGCGTCGGGATGCCGGAAGAGCTGCCCGAGTATGTCGCGCGCGGCGTGGATATGATGGACTGCGTCCTGCCCTCGCGCAACGCCCGCAACGGCTGCCTGTTTACTTCAACCGGGCGCGTCATCATCAAGCAGGCGCGCTATAAAGACGATCCAGCCCCGCTCGATGAAAACTGCCCATGCATCACCTGCGGTACCTACTCGCGAGCGTACCTGCGTCATCTATTTCAGGCCGGCGAAATGCTGTTTTCCACCCTCGCCACCATCCACAATTTGAAGTACTACCTTGACATGATGCGCCAAATGAGGCAGGCTATACTGCTTGGGAGATTTCGGGCCTATTTGGACAGCGCCCGCAATTCGGCGGTAGAATCAAGCTAGCTGTTTCCACCGTTGTACTCCCGATTATTTCCCAATGATGAATTGCTTGTGTGATACTCGAAATCGGAACAGCCGTCCGTGAACATGACGACCCTGGCGTTTTTCATGCTGCAACAGACCACGGGCAGTAATCCCGTCATGGGCCTGCTGCTGCCCCTGGCTCTCGTGGCGATTTTCTACCTGCTGGTCTTCATGCCGATGCAGCGTCAGAAGAAACAGCAACAGCAGATGTTGAAGACGCTCGAAAACGGAAGTCAGGTGCTCACCACGGGCGGCATTATTGGTACCATCGTCAGCGTGAATCCGGACGATACGTTGACCTTGCGCGTAAAGCCCGACAACCTGAAACTGCAGGTGGCGCGCAGCGCGGTGGCCAGCCTGATCACCGAAGAGAAGAAGACATAGCGGCGCGCGGAATTGAAAATGACTGGCAACATTAAAATCAAAATTGGCATCATCATCGCGGTAGTACTGGTATGCCTGTACGGCATCATCGGAATTCCCAAATCCAAAGACGAGTTGCTGGCCAACTGGAAAAAGAACATCCACCTCGGCCTGGACTTGAGCGGCGGCACCCAACTCGTCATGCAAGTCCAGCTTCAGGACGCCTTCAAGGCGGCTGCGGACAGCGTGATGGACGCGCTGAAGCAGGAGCTGCAAAAGGACGGCATCACGCCGTCGGGCGATATCACCCGCAACGATCCGAACAGTATCGAGGACGCGGACAAAATCGAGATCGACGTCAAAGGCGTTCCCAGCGACAAGAGCAGCCGTTTCCGCGGCATTGTCAACGATCAGTTCACCGCCTGGGTTCCGACCGCGCTCAACTCCACCGACTACAAGCTCACCATGAAGCCGAGCGACGCGCTCAAGCTGAAACAGGACACGCTCAGCCAGACCATGGCCACCATCGAGCGCAAAATCAACGCTCTCGGCTTGGCGGAATCGTCGGTGCAACCCACCGGGCGCAGCGACGCGGAGGCCGAGCTCCTGATTCAACTCCCCGGCGTGGACGATCCGGCGCACGTGAAGCAGTTGCTGCAGACGCAGGCCGTTCTGGAATGGGATGAAGTGAAGGACGGTCCGTTCAACTCCCGCGAAGAAGGGCTCGCCAAGCACGGCGGGATTATGCCGTTGAACACCAAACTGGCGCCCACTGCCACGCGCGGCGGCCAGGCCAGTTGGTATCTGGTTTCGCGTATCCCGGTAGTGCGCGGCACCGACATCCGGGACGCCAGCGCGGCCGCGGGCGAACTGAACCGCTGGGAAACAAATTTCGTCCTCACGCAGGAAGCCGCGAAAAAGTTCGGCGCTTACACCGAGGCCAACATCGGCCAGCGCGCCGCCATTGTGGTGGATGGCATCGTGATCAGCGCGCCCACCATTCAGAGCAAAATCAGCGATACAGGCAGAATTACGGGTGCGGCCAGCCAGGAAGAAGCCGCGGACCTGGCGCTGAACCTGCGCGCCGGATCGCTTCCCGCCGCGCTGACCATCGAAGAGGAGCGGACCGTGGGTCCCTCGCTCGGCGCCGATTCCATCCGCGAAGGTTTTGCAGCCGGCATCGCGGGGGTGGTGGCCGTGGTGCTTTTCATGCTGTTCTATTACCGGCGTTCCGGAATCAATGCGACGCTGGCGCTGGTTCTCAATGCCGTGATCCTGATTGCCGCGCTGGCGTACTTCGACGCCACCTTGACCCTGCCTGGTATCGCGGGCATCATTCTTACCATTGGTATGGCGGTGGATAGCAACGTTCTGATCTTTGAGCGCATTCGGGAAGAGCTGCGCGCGGGCAAGGCCGTGGTGGCCGCTGTGGACGCCGGCTTTTCCAAGGCTTTCCTGACCATTATCGACACGCACGTTACCACCGTGGTATCTTGTGCGTTTCTGTTCATCTTTGGAACCGGCCCGGTGAAGGGCTTTGCGGTTACCCTGGTAATCGGCCTCGTCGCGAACCTGTTTACAGCCGTCTTTGTATCCCGGACGATTTTCGACGCGGAGTTGTCCGGCAAGCGGCAGGTAGCGGCTTTGAGTATTTAAGATGTTGGAAACCCGGCAACCGTTAGGGAGCCGGTAGTAGAAGATTTTTTACTGACGGGAACCGTTTCCCCTAAGCCGGTGTCTAAGTTTATCGGATGCTGGCGCTGCGACTGGTGACATGGAATTTTTCAAGCACTCCGATTTCGACTTTCTCGGCAAGAAGTGGCCGTTCATCATCCTCTCCCTCATCCTTACGGCAGCCGGCCTTATCAGCCTGGCCGTCAAGGGTGGCCCTCGCTATGGCATCGACTTTCGAGGTGGGGCGCTGATCACCGTCAGCTTTGCCAACCGTCCGCCGGTGGACAAAGTCCGAGGCGCGCTCTCCGGCAAGCTGCCGGTCGAGGTGCAGGAGGTTTCCGGGCGGCCGGAGGACATCATCGGCATCGACGCGCAGCAGGATGCCGCGCTGCAGGCCTCGCGCCAAAAGGTGATCGACAGCCTGGATGCGGCCTTTGGACAGCAGGCCAACGGCAAGTACAATATCAACTCTGGCGGCGCAGCCGCCCTGGCCGATCATCTGCGCGACGGCTTAGCTGCCGCCAGCGTGGCAACAACGGATCAGCAACTGCAGACGCTGGCATCGAACATCCTGGACTACCGCAAGGCGCACTCCGGTCTGATCAAGAGCATTGATGAACTCAGTTCAGTACCGGGCGTAACCCCTCCGGTTCTAAACGTACTGAAGCAGCAAACGTACCCGGATTCGGTCGCCATCGTAGGCACCGAAGTGGTGGGACCCAAGATCGGCGCGGAGCTGCAGCGCAAAGCGTTTCTCGCGGTGATGTATGCTTTGGGCGGAATGCTGGTTTACATCTGGTTCCGCTTTGAGTGGATCTACGGCGCGGCGGCGGTGATCGCCGTCTTCCACGATACGATCATCACCATCGGCCTGTTCTCGTTATTCAACAAGGAGATCACGCTCACCGTCGTCGCGGCGCTGTTGACCCTGGTTGGTTATTCGATGAACGACACCATCGTAACGTTCGACCGGATTCGCGAGAATCTCAAGATTCTGCGGCGCGAAGAGTTGGAGCCTCTGATCAACAAGAGCGTGAATCAGACCCTAAGCCGTACGGTGTTGACCTCGGGACTGACGTTGCTGACCGCTCTAGCTCTCTTTATTTTTGGAGGCCAAGTACTAAACGGTTTTGCTTTCGCCCTGGTCTGTGGCATTATCGTTGGTACTTATTCGTCGGTTTTTGTTGCCAGTCCGATCCTGATCTTCTGGCATAATTTCCTGGAGGGCCGGAAGCGAAGTGCAAGAGGCGCGCTGGCGGTTCCCCGGAAGACGCCGGCTGCGCCAGTGGCAGCGGTCAAAACGTCGGGGGCGCCCAAGGATCGGGCGCGGCCCGGGACGGCCAAGGTGAAATAGGCGTCCAGAGTTTGTATGATGATTTCTACGGTTGCAGGACTCAGGTGAAGTTGGCAGGACTAGGGTAAAATTCGGCACGAGGTGAGGCATGTTTGAGCAAAGTTTTACAGGCACCGGGAAAACGCATAAGTCGTGGTCGGTGTTCCTCTCTTTCGCGGGACAGATGCTGGTAATCATACTGGCCATTCTGATTCCGCTGATTTATACCGATACGCTGCCCCGCGCTCAGCTAACCAGTTTCCTGGTGGCCCCACCGCCCCCGCCGCCGCCGCCTCCGCCGCCGCCCCCAGCGCCTCCCAAGGTGGTAAAGATCATCCCGCGCCAGTTCGACGCCGGCAAGCTGATGGCGCCCAAGAGCATCCCCAAAGACATCGCCAACATTAAAGAAGAGGAGCTGCCGCCCCCGTCCAGTTCGGGCGTGGTGGGTGGAGTGGTCGGTGGGATCCCGGGCGGCGCTGCCGGCGGCGTCCTGGGTGGCATGCTCGGTGGCATCCCCACCGCGGCCCCGCCTCCGCCTCCAGTCAAGGAAAAGGCCGCCGCCCCGTCGCGTATCCGCGTCGGCGGCAACGTGCAACAGGCCAACCTGATCCGCAAAGTCACTCCGTTGTATCCGCCGCTGGCCAAGCAAGCCCGCATACAGGGTGTCGTGCGTTTCACCGCCATTATCGGCAAGGACGGCACCATTCAGAATCTGCAATTGGTGAGCGGCCATCCGCTCCTGGTGGAAGCAGCTAAACAGGCTGTTTCGCAATGGCAGTATAAACCGACGCTCCTGAACGGGGACCCGGTGGAAGTCGTCACCACGATTGAAGTCAATTTCACTTTGAGCCAATAGAAGTATAAATTCAACTCGCAGGAGAATCAGATGTTTTTACAACTACACGTTTGGGCGTTCATGCTTTTGCAAGAGGCGCCCGTTAATTTCGATGTGCGCGGTATGTGGGACAACATGGGGTGGGCGGCGAAGATCGTAGTCATCCTGCTCTTCTTCATGTCCGCATGGTCGATCGGTGTCATGATCGATCGCGCCATCGCGTACAATGGCGCGCGCAAGCAATCCCGTCAGTTCGCCCCCGCCGTAGCGGGAGCGCTGCGCGAAGGCAAACTGGACGAAGCCATCAAGATCGCCGACCGTTACAACAAGAGCCATCTGGCCAAAGTTGTGGTGGCCGGCTTGCAGGAATTCCGGGCGCATCAGTTGAGCGCGGATATTCCCGGTGAAGATATCGAAGCGTCCAAGCGCGCGCTGGAGCGCTCCGAAGCCATCGTTCACGCCGAACTGAAGCGCGGTGTCAGCGGCCTGGCAACCATCGGCTCCACGGCTCCCTTCGTGGGCTTGTTCGGCACCGTGGTCGGCATCATTCACGCATTCCAGGGCATCTCCACGCAGAAGTCCACCGGTCTGGGCGCGGTGGCGGGCGGCATTTCCGAAGCCCTGGTCACCACCGCTATCGGTTTGTTCGTGGCCGTCCCGGCGGTGTGGGCGTTCAACTATTTTACCAACCGCATCGACGCGTTCGACGTGGAGATGGGCAACTCCAGCTCCGAGCTTCTGGATTACTTCCTGAAGCGCGTGCAGCGCGGAGCTGCGGCCACCAAGTAGTCTGAACCGGTGTTTGCGAGTTGAATACGGAAGGGGCGCGGGTCCATATCGATAAAAACCCGCGCCTCTTCTCTGCAAGGAGTTTGAAATGGAAAAAAAGAAAGCCCCTCCGCCAGTAGCCGACATCAACGTGACGCCCATGGTGGATGTCATGCTGGTGCTGCTCATTATTTTCATGGTCATCACGCCCATGCTCACCAAGGGCGTCAGCGTGGATCTGGTGAAGACCAAGAACCCCGTCACTATGCAAGCGGCCGACAAGGAAGACGCCATCCTGATTTCGGTCACCAAGAACGGCGGCGTGTTCCTCAGCCCGGGTAATTTGAGGACCAGCGCCGATCAGCTTCCCGAAAAAGTGCGCGATCTCCTCACCAACAAGATCGACAAGACGGTCTATGTCAGAGCCGACGCCCGCTCCAAGTATTCCGTGGTGGAGGATGTGGTCGATAACTTGCGCGCAGCCGGAGTGAACGAAATCGGGCTGATTACCGAAGAGCCTCACGAGAACAAGACACCGAATCAGGCGGCGGCGGCCGCGACCGCTAAGTAGCGTTTAAATAACCAGAAGCGAGGTAACGAATTATGGCAATGGCAGTAGGCGGTCCCAAGAGCGGGCCGAGATGCGACATCAACATGACGCCCATGATCGATATTCTGCTGGTGCTGCTGATCATTTTCATGGTCATCACGCCGCTCACACCGCACGGATTGGAAGCTTTGGCGCCGGAACCCCCGGACAAAAAAAATCAGCCGCCTCCCGATCAGGATCGTACGGTGGTGATTGTCATCGACAAAGACAAGAGCATGCACATTAATAACGAAGAAACCGACATGGACAAACTGGGTCCGCGGCTCGAGCAGATTTTCAAAACTCGCGCCGAGCGCGTGGTCTTCGTAAAAGGCGATCCCGATCTGGAGTATCAGACCGTGGCTCGGGCCATCGACATCGCCAAGGGTGCCCAGATGGACAAGGTGGGCTTGATGACGCCCAAGCTGGAATCGGGTAACTAGTAGCCATTTAGCCGTTGGCCGCTGGCGATTAGCCAAAGGCCAACAACGAATAACCAAGGGCCAAAAGCATGAAGAGCACAATACTGGTAGCGGGAATCGGAATGCTGATTCTCTTTGCAACGGGCTGCGACAAACTCCGGTCGCGCGACGCCCTCAACCACGGTGTGCAAGCCTACAAAGGCGCGCATTACACCGAAGCGGTGGATTATTTCAAGAACGCGGTGCAACTGGATCCGGAAAACACCATGCCGCGCTTGTATCTGGCCACCGCGTATATGAGCCAATACATCCCCGGCGCGGACTCGAAAGAGAACATGCAACTGGCCCAGGAGGCCAAAGAGGAATTCCAGAAGGTCCTGGAGAAAACGCCTTCCGACACCACCGCGCTCGCCTCTTTGGCGTCCTTGAGCTATCAGCAGGCCCAGGGCATGCCGGATCTGGATCAGAAGCTCAAGAAACTGGACGAAGCCAAGGAATGGTACCTGAAATTGATCGCAGCCGATCCCCAAAACAAGGAAGGCTTTTATAGTCTGGCCGTCATCGACTGGGTGAAGTGGTACGCCGCGTGGATGAAAGCGCGAGCGGACCTCGGTTTGAAGCCCGAAGAGCCCGGTCCGCTGAAGGACAAGAAGGTCAAAGCTGAACTGCAGACGCAGTATACCGCCGTCATCGACGATGGCGTCAAAAATCTGCAGAAGGCGCTGGACATCGATCCGCAATACGACGATGCCATGGCTTACATGAACCTTCTGATCCGCGAAAAAGCCGACTTGGACGACACGCCGGAGCAGTACAAAGCCGACACCGACACCGCCGACAAGTGGGTGCAGAAAGCGCTGGACACCAAGAAGATGAAGGCGGCGAAAGCGGCGGCCGCCGCGGCGCAGGGCGGTATCACAGCGGAAGATCCAGCCGCGGGCGCGACGAAATAACCCGCGCGGAATCTACCGAGCCGCGCGCGTGAGCAAGCGGTCTTTTCAAATTTGTAGACACAGGAGGCTAGAGCAAACGAATCGGTTTGCTCTGCCTCTGGGTGACTTTTCCGATTCGATAAGCGGAAGGCAGCTTCGCTTCGAGCAAAGCCGCATCGCGCTCCGGTAGCGCGATCAGCAGCCCACCGGAAGTTTGCGGATCGTAAAGTAAATCCTCCTGCTCCGAATTTCCTTCCACACACGACGACGCAAACTCCCGGTTGTTGTTCAATCCTCCCGGAATCGCGCCCAGCCGCGCATACTCCAAGGCCCCCGGTAAAAACCGAACGGCGCGCGGATCGATCTCAAGAGTTACATCGCTAGCCAACGCCATCTCGCGGGCGTGGCCTATCAATCCGAACCCCGTCACGTCGGTGCAGCCATGCACTTCGAAGGCGAGCATCGCCTCGCAAGCCTCGCGATTCAGCGTCAGCATGGACGCCGTGGCCGCTGCCACGTCCGCCTCTTTCGCTATGCCCCGCTTCAGCGCCGTCGCAATGACGCCCGTTCCGATGCGTTTGGTGAAGACCAGCGCATCGCCCGCGCGGGCGCCCGCATTGCTTTTGATCCGATCCGGATGAATCAGGCCGGTGACCGCGTACCCAAACTTCACTTCGTTGTCGCTGACGCTATGCCCGCCCAGCAGCGCGCAACCCGCTTCGTGGATCTTCTCCGCCCCGCCCTTGAGGATTTCGGCCAGCTCATCCAGATCGCCCTTGGACGGCCACGCCAGGATGGAAAGCGCGGAGACGGGCCTGCCTCCCATGGCGTAAACGTCGCTGAGCGCGTTCGCGGCGGCAATCGCGCCGAAGGTGTAGGCGTCGTCGACGATAGGCGTGAAAAAATCGACGGTCTGCACCAGAGCACACTCCGGCGTCAGCTTGTACACGCCGGCATCGTCGGCGGTATCAAACCCGACCAGCACGTTTTCGTCCGCCCAGCGCGGGATCCGGGCGAGCACTTGGTCCAAAACCTTTGGACTCAGTTTGGACGCTCAACCCGCAGCGGAACTTTGGGCGGTGAGGCGGTTTTTGGTTGGGTGCACGGTTTTAGGATACAAGAAGTCGCCCGTAGGCTTTCGGACTCGTGAGCCGGGCATTTCACACGGGAGCATTTCATTCGGGAGGACACAGCCGGTCGCATTAATGATTGGCGATTGTCCGGTTATACGGACAAATAAACTATCTAAAATACAAAAAGACCGCTTGCTCACGCGCGCGGCTCGGTAGATTCATCGCGTTACAGACGGTCTTTTCGCGCTTTCGACACAGCCTGCTAAACTATTGTGAAATCCTTAAGAAAACAACTATGACGTACAGTAAGAAGACCATTTTGAAAGCGACGATTCTGATGGCGCTGCCAGGCGGATGGAACGCGGGGGCGCAGACCGCGCCGGCACTCATCGACATCGCGAACGCCCCAGTACCCATTCAGATCCTGGTACGGAGTCCGGCGGAAACGCATACGGACCTGCAGGTGATCTGCCTGTTTCGGTCCTCGCCGATGAATGCGCTCCACGGCTCATTGACTGAGATCGACGAGAGACTGAAGGGGCTGCTGGATCGCATTCGCAAACCGGAGTTATTCGGCGGCGAACTGGGAGAGACGCTTTTGATCGCGTCGCCGAAAGGCAGTCTGGACGCCAAGGAGCTTCTCCTCATCGGCCTGGGGGACTCGCGGAATTTTTCGCCGCAACGCATGCAATTGGTCGGAAAGATCCTGTATGACGAAGCCGCCCGCATCGGCGTTGCGCACCCGTTCTTCGCGCCGGCCATTCTGGATGGTGGAGTTACCGGATTCACCACCGGCCAGGTGGCTGAGGAAGTGATCCACGGATTCCTGCAAGCATCGGCTACGGATAATGTTCTCCGGGAGTCGAATGCCGCGGCCGGCCAACGCGTCACCGCGCTCACTTATCTGGCCGGCGCGAAGAACGCGAGCGGCACCCGCGAGGGGATCGAAAAGGCCGTCGCCGCCGCCGCACGGAAGTAAGCGTTATTATACTGGCAGTCACCCGACAACGCGCCATGAGAATTCCCCTGTCTCGCCAGCTCTTCGTATTATCCGCGTGCGCCGCTTCCAGCTACTCGCAAAATGCCCGGCCGGAAGCCGGACCCCTCGACGCCGCTCGCATGAATATGCAGACCGCTCCGGTTCGAGGCGTCGCTATTCGCGCCGGACGATTGTTCGATTCAAAATCCGGCGCGATGCTCAAGGACCAGATCGTCCTGATTCAGGGCGATCGCATCGCTGCCGTTGGTCCAGCCGATCGCGTTCAGATTCCGCAAGGCGCGGAAACGATCGATCTGAGCCGCGCCACTGTGCTGCCGGGCCTTATCGATCGTCACGTGCATTTGATGCAGGATCAGCAACCCAATGACGCGCGCGCCGCGTATTCCGGCTTAAATTACGCGCTCAAAGATTTGAACGCCGGATTCACCACGCTGCAGGACATGGGGTCGCCCTACACCTACGCTACTGTGGAGCTGCGCGACGCGATCAACAAAGGCCTGGTACCCGGGCCGCGCCTGCAGGTTTCAGGACCGCAGTTGAATCCGCGAGCCGCCGGCTATTATTCGGCGCCGTCGGTGGTAACTCCCTTCGGACAAACCGGCGGTCCCAGCGCCTGGCAGCTTGCGGGCGATGTCAATTCGCCCTGGCTGGCGCGCGCGGCGGTGCGTGAACATTCGCACTACGGCGTGGATTGGATCAAAGTTTATGAGACGGAAGATTATGAAGGCGGCGGCTATCCCGACCCTGCCGGCTCCGGCGCCTTCACTCCCGATGGGAAAATGATCAACGTTCCATCGCTCACGCTGGAAGAAAATCAGGCCATCGTCGACGAGGCGCACCGCCGCGGCCTGCGAGTGGCCTGCCACGCGTATGGCGGCGAGGGCCTGCGCAACTGTCTCGAGGCGGGCGTGGACATGCCGATGCACGTCATCGTGGGTGTCACCGGCGCAGAGGGCCTGGACGACGAAACCATCCGCTTGTTCAAGAAGCCGCTGTGGGACGGCACCCAGCGGCCTGTGATGCAAACTCTTTGGGATTTGATCGGCGACCTGGAAGGGCGCGACCTGAAGGCCAGCGGCGGACGTACCACGCGTTTCCGTCTCACCGAATTCAGTTTTAAGCGGTTGGTGGCCGCGGGGGTGAAGGAAGTTTTCGGAAGCGGCGCGTACACCGGCGGCCATGGCGTCCAGGCTTTCCAATTCGCTTACTATGTGAAATGGGGCATGACTCCGGCGCAAGCTCTGCAGATGGCTACCAGCTCAGCCGCCGAGAGCTTAAACTTCGACTTGGGTAAGCAGGTGGGAAGCGTGGAAGCGGGCAAGTACGCCGACCTGGTGGCCGTGTCCGGCGATCCGCTGGCCGACATCACCGAAATGCAGCGCGTGAAATTCGTCATGAAGGGCGGAGTAGTTTTCCGCAATGAGGTGAAATAACGATGTCGAATAATGTTACCCGGCGATCCTTTGCCGCCACGCTGGCTACCGCCGCCGCTCTTCCGCTCCGCGCCGCGAGTGCTCCGCTCAGTCCTGCGATGGCGAAGCTAAGCTCGTACATGACCGAGGCGGGAAGCAACCCGCTGCCCGAAGAAGCGCTGGAGCACACCAAGCGGCACATCCTGGACACCTTGGCGGCCATGGTTTCCGGCTCCGAACTCGCGCCCGGCCGCTTTGCGATCGATTTTGCGCGCGCGCATTCGGCCGAAAAAACGGCGACGGTCGCGGCATGCGAGGTAGTGTGCGGCGCAATCGAGGCCGCGTTTTCCAACGCGATGCTGGCGCATTCCGACGAAACGGACGATTCTCACGCGCCGTCGGAATCCCATCCGGGCGCTTCGGTGGTGCCGTCGGCGCTGGCGGCCGGCGAGCAATTCAACATCGCTGGCGCGCGATTGCTGCGCGCCGTGGCGCTGGGCTACGACGTCGGAACGCGCGTCACCATGACCGTGGGAGCGGGCGCCTTTCAAACCACGACCCACATCAGCACGCACGCGCTGGCCGGGACCTTCGGTTCGTCCGCGGCCGCGGGTTGCGCGGCTGGCTTGAACGAACGGCAAATGCGCTGGCTCATCGATTACGCATCGCAGCAAGCGTCCGGAATCAAGACCTGGCAGCGCGATACGGACCACATCGAAAAGGCCTTCCTGTTCGCCGGTATGCCCGCGCGCAATGGCGTCACCGCGGCCTTGCTGGTGCAGGCGGGCGCCACTGGCGTAGACGATGTTTTATCCGGTCCGGATAACTTCCTGGCCGATTACGCGCCGCAGGCCGATCCCGCGAAGCTCGCCGCAAATTTGACGGATAAGCTCGGCGAGCGCTACGAAATCGTCCGCACCAATATCAAGAAATGGACGGTCGGCTCGCCCATTCAAGCTCCGCTCGATGCGCTCGAAATTATTCTGAAGCGGCGCCCCTTCGAACCCGATCAGGTGCAATCGGTGACCGTCCGGGTGGCCGCTAGCGAGGCCGCGATCGTCAGCAACCGCGAGATACCGGATATTTGCATCCAGCACATGATCGCGGTCATGCTCATCGACAAAACGGCGTCGTTCAAGGCCGCGCACGATAAACCACGCATGCAAGATCCCGCAATCCTCAAGCTGCGCGCCAAAGTGCAGCTCATTCCCGATGCCGAACTGGAGCGCCGCTTACCCGCCCGTGAGGCCATCGTCGAAGTCGCGCTGGTGGACGGAACCCGCCTTACCGAGACGGTGAAAGCCGTGCGCGGCACCGCCGAAAATCCGATGACGCGGGACGAAACGATCGTCAAGGCGCGCGATCTGATGACGCCGGTTCTCGGCGCAGCGCGCTCGGAGAAGCTCATTCAAACTATTTTCGCTCTCGAAAACCTGAAATCCGTGCGCGAGCTGCGCCCCTTGCTGCAGCGGACTTGATATACTTTTCCCCATGCGCAAGAGTTCCGTTATTCGCTTGTCCGCCGCCGCGTTGGCCTGCGGCGCGCTGTACACCGCGTACACGCAGTTTGGCAGCCAGCCCGCGAAACTGGACACCATCAAGCTCAAGGACGACCTGTACGTGATCCACAACGCCGTGGTGCCCGGCAATACTACCGCGCTGATCACCAACGACGGCGTACTGCTGGTAGACGACAAGTTCGACGTCGATCACGCCGGCATCATGGCCGAACTGAAGAAAATCACGGATAAGCCGGTGAAGTACGTCATCAACACGCATCACCACGCCGATCATAGCGGCGGAAACGCGAAGTTTCAGGCCATGGACGCGAAGATCGTCGCGTCGCAGGAAGCTCGCGAGCAGATGGTGGTGGGCAACCAGCCGGGCCTTCCCGACATCGTGATCGAACATCACGCGCATATTTTTCTGGGCGGGAAGAACGTGGCGCTCTATCATTACGGCCGTTCGCACACCAATGGCGACGTGGTGGTGCTGTTCGGGGCGGATCGGGTCTTAGCGGCGGGAGATATGTACACCAACGGCGACGACGTGCCGGAGCTGATCGATTATTCGGGCGGCGGCAGCGCGGTGGAATGGCCCGGAACGCTGCGCTCGGCGCTGCAACTCGACTTCGATACGGTGGTTCCCGGCCACGGGCCGATGGCCACCAAACAACAGATGGCCGCTTTCCGCGAAAGCACTATCCGGCTGGTGGCTCGCGTTCGCGAAATGAATCGCGCCAAGAAGTCCAAAGACGACATTTCGAAAATGCTGATGACCGAATTTCACTGGCAGGCGCTGCATTTGGGCCGCGGCTTAAACGGCGTGATCGAAGAGGCGCAGTAGCTGGGAAAGAATATCGCGCCGGTCTCTCCGGGCAGGTTAGCGGCAGGGGGTGGGTGCTTAACCGAGTGCGTGCGCCACGGGGGTTTGCAAAGCGCCGGCCGGATCGAGCAAGATGGATCATGCAATCTACCCGGCGGTTGTGGCTGTCGCAATGTGTCGGAATGGCGGCGCTGGTTGATATTGGGGCCGAAGTGGCCGCGGCTCAGCGGCATGCTCGCGAAGCTGTGCAAGCCTCTACGCCGCCGCCATTCCAAACGCTCGATTCGGTCACGGCCGCGGAGATCGACGCGATGGTGTCGCAGATCCTTCCTTCGACGGACGGCCCCGGCGCGCACGAGGCCGGCGTCGTGTATTTCATCGACCGCGCTCTCGCTACCTTCGACGCCGATCTTCGCGAGAACTATCGTGCGGGCATGGCAGCCGTGCAACAGAAGCGCCAAGCGATGTTTCCGGATTCGGCCGGCATTGCGACGCTCACAAACCAACGGCAGATTCAATTGATCCAAGCGATCGAAAGCACAGACTTCTTCGAGTTGCTCCGCACCCACACGCTCTACGGATTCCTCGGCAATCCAAGCTACGGCGGCAATCGCGATCGCATCGGCTGGAAGCTGATCGGCTTTGAGGATCGCATGGCATACCAGCCGCCGTTCGGTTATTACGACGGGGGCGAACAATGAGCGCCACCTTCCGCCCATCCGATCCGGTCGATTTTGTGGTGATCGGCGCGGGCGCGGCCGGCGGCGTGATGGCGAACGAACTATCGACGGCGGGGTTCCGCGTGGTCGTATTGGAGCAAGGCCCTTATCTGAACGAGAAGGACTACAAGAACGACGAGATCGGGTACACCTACCGGCCGGGACTGACCAACAATCCCAAGGTCCAGCCCATCACCTATCGCAAGAACGAATCCGAGCAAGCCAGGCCGCTCAAAGCCATCGAGTACGGGCGGCAGGTAGGCGGAGGCAGCGTCCACTTCACCGCGAACTATTGGCGCTTCCACGAAAGCGATTTCGAGGAGCGCAGCCTGTTCGGCGAAGTGGCGGGCGCTGGCCTGGCCGATTGGCCCATCAAATACGCGGATCTGGAGCCGTATTACACAAAGGCCGAATATGAATTGGGCATCTCGGGTTTGGGCGGCGCGAATCCTTTTGAAGGGCCGCGCTCGAAACCGTATCCGCTGCCGCCGATGCCGGTAAAGTCTTCGGGAGTTTTGTTCGAGCGCGGCGCCAAAAAGCTGGGGTTGCATCCTTATCCGGCGCCGATGGCCATCCTGTCGCAACCGTATCGGGGCCGCGCTGCCTGCGTCCATTGCGGCTTCTGCGAATATTTCGGCTGCGAGATGCGGGCCAAATCCAGCACGCTGGTTACGGCCATCCCCGCAGCCGAAAAAACCGGACGCTGCGAAATCCGTCCAAATTCTTATGTGCGCAAGATTGAAACCGATGCGCAGGGGCGCGCCACGGGCGCCATTTATTTCGACGCCCATCGCCGCGAGATTTTCCAACGGGCGAAGGCCGTGGTGCTGTGCGCCAATGGCGCGGAGACTCCGCGCTTACTGCTGCTCTCCAAATCGAAACGTTTCCCGGATGGGTTGGCCAATTCCAGCGGCTTGGCTGGCAAATACCTGATGTGGGACAACGGCGGCCTCGCCATGGGCTTGTTCGAGCATCCCCTGAACGAATACAAAGGCATTCAAGTGACGCGGGTAATTCACGACTATTATCGCGCGGACCCGAAGCGCGGGTTTTACGGCGGAGCCGGGCTCGATGCGCGCTTCAATTATTACCCGGCTGGTTTCGCGCTGCACGGAATGCCGCCGGACGCGCCGAAATGGGGGCCGGATTATAAGAAATTGCTGACCGCTTATTTCACGCACACCATGACCGTGCTGGCGCACACCAGTTCCCTGCCCCAATTGCGAAACAGTATTTCGCTGGATCCGGGCGTGAAAGACTCCTGGGGCCTGCCCGCGCTGCGCGTCACGTTCGATTACCATGCCGACGACGTCGCCACCATGCAGTGGGCGCTCACCAAGCAAATCGAGATTCTGGAGGCGGCCGGCGCCCAGAAAACCTGGACCAGCAGTATCGCGATGCGGGATATGATGCCATCGGTGCATTTGATGGGAACGTGCCGCATGGGCAACGATCCGAAACAATCCGTGGTGGACCGCAACAACCGCTCGCACGATGTTCCCAATCTCATGATTGTGGACGGCAGCAGTTTTGTAACTTCGGCGCGCCAGCAGCCGACGGCAACCATCCAGGCGCTAGCCTATCGCGCGGCCGATTATGCTATTGCAGCCGCGAAGCGCGGCGAACTGGGGCGCGGCTGAACAGCGGTCCGCAAGCTTGCTGGAACTCACGAAGACTCGGCCCGCCGCCGGGCGTTCCTTAGTTAGGGCGCTGGCTCAATCCATTCAGGCGCAACCTTCAGCCGCTCACGTCCCGGTAGCCCGCAGTCGGGTGCGCTGTGACGCCGCAACTGCCCGGGCGACCTTAAGTCTCGCGCACGGAGAATTCCTGGTTGGCAATGCCTGACGGCGGAGTCTCCATTCTCCTGCGGCCGATTCCGATAATGGAAGTTTGCGGCCACGGTAAATACGCATCCACGCGCCGCCACAACCAAACCAAACGGTCGAAATTCCTGAGCTGCAGACGGCTGATGGTTCTGCGCTTCAGAATTGTTCCGTTGAGCCACCATCCCGGCCGGGAAATACGGTTAAAACTCAGGACTGTTTCCACTTCAAATCCGGCGGCTGTCATTCGTTCCCGCAATTCAGCTTCCGAGTACCGGCGAAAATGCCCGAGTTCTTCATCCAAGGCATTGTACAGGCTTTGCCCGGAGGGAACCAGAATTACGGCGCGGCCCCCGTCCTGGAGCAGGGCGCGAATGGTACGTAAAGCTTCCCGATCGTCTTCAATGTGCTCCAAAACGTTCAGGCAAATAACGGTGTCCATCTGGCCCTGAAAAGGCGTGCCACTTTGCGGAATGGCGGCATTCAGTTCTGCGATTTCCAGGCGCGGCCGATGCGACAGCCGGTCACTGAGGCGCTCCAGATGCTCGCGGTCGATGTCGGTGGCCACATATCTCTTTCTCCCCGGCAGGAGCTGCCGGGTCAGATTGCCCATCCCAGCGCCAATCTCGAGGACGTTTCTGCCGATGTACGGCCGGATAGTGTCCGCCATCCACCGATTAAAATTGGGCGCGCTGGCAAAAGCATCCAGAATGTCCTTGTCTTTTGCGGCGTAAATGTCGCGCGAAAACGCGGTCTTTAGAATCACCCAAAAGGCTTCGAAGGCATCGCGGAGTCCAATCTTCTTTCCTTCCTCGTAAGTGCGGCCGTTATAGCTGACGGCCGTCTCGAAGATACGGGCCTGCCGCTGCGCCAATTTAATGGTGATCTCGGGCTCGAATCCAAACCGTTGGCTCCGGATTGGAATACTTTGCAGGAGAGAGGTACGGAACGCTTTATAGCAGGTTTCCATATCCGTAAGATTCAGATCGGCGAACACGTTGCACATTCCCGTCAACAGATGATTCGCCAGTGAATGCCAGAAGTAGAGCACGCGCCGTTCGCCGCTGGACAGAAATCGCGAGCCGAAAACCGCGTCCGCACGGCCCTCCACCAGCGGACGCAGGAGTTTCACGTATTCGTTTGGATCGTATTCCAGGTCGGCGTCCTGAATGATCGAAAATTCTCCACGCGCCTCGGCAATCGCTCGTCGAAGGGCCGCCGCCTTACCTTGATTGTGGGCGCTTTTCAGCAGTCGGATGACACCGGGGTATTTCTCCGCCACGGCTTCCACTTCCTGCACGGAAGCGTCCTCTGAACCGTCATCGGCAACCACGATCTCTCGTTCAAAACCATCCGGCAGCGGAGCCGCAATCGCGCGCTCCAGCAAAGTGGCCACAAACTCCTCTTCGTTGTAAAGAGGCACCAGAATTGAGATCTTCATCCCGCCACCATCATTGTCCCCGATAGCGGGGGCGGTCCGGCTATCCTCACCGCAAGCGCGCGGCTTGTGCTTTGATGTAAGAAAACCATGAACGGGGCCGAATGTCTGCTGAGAACCTTGCTCCAGTGCGGAGTGGATACGTGTTTCATGAACCCGGGCACATCCGAAATGCAATTCGTTTCGGCTCTGGACCGCGTGGATGGAATGCGCAGCGTGCTATGCCTGTTTGAAGGAGTGTGCTCGGGCGCCGCCGACGGCTACGCCCGGATGCGCCGCCGCCCGGCCGCGACGCTGCTGCATCTGGGCCCCGGTCTGGGCAATGCGCTTTCCAATCTTCACAACGCCCGGAAGGCGCGAACGCCGGTGGTCAACATCGTGGGCCAGCACACCACGCAGCACTTGCGCTACGACGCTCCGCTCACGGCCGATATCGAAGCATTCGCGCGTCCCGTCTCGGACTGGGTCCGGACTCTGCGGCGTGCGCACGACATGGGTGCCGATACGGTGGCCGCCGTTCGTGCGGCGTGTGCGCCTCCGGGCCAAGTAGCCACGCTGATTGTACCCGCCGATTTTTCCTGGAGTAGCGCGGGAGAGACTGGATCCGCCTCGCAACCGGCGGTCCGGCGAAGTCCCCAAGCCGCGTGCGTGCGCGGAGCGGCTTCCATCCTGAAGTCCGGCGGAAACGTGGGATTGCTGCTGGGCGGAGCCACGCTGCTGGCACCGGGATTGGAAGCGGCCGGCCGGCTGGCCGCGGCAACGGTAGTGCGCGTGTTCGCCGACCGCAACGCGGCGCGCATGGAACGCGGCTCGGGCCGGTTCGCACCGCTGCGGCTCCCCTATTTCCCCGAGCCGGCCGAAGCGGCGCTCGCCGGCTTGAAGCACCTGATTCTCGTGGAGAGTCTTGTGCCGGTGTCGTTCTTCGGATATCCGGAGCGCAGGAGCACCCTGGCGCCGGAGGATTGCGAAATCCATGTGCTGGCGTCTATCGACGAGAACGGCGCCCAGGCGCTCCAGGAACTGGCCGAGGAATGCGGCGCCGGCTCTGTTTCTCCGCCCGCTCAGGAAGCCTCGCGGGCGGATTTCTTCGCGGGATTGTCCGACGTCGGCCCCTTGACCCCGGAGACCATCGGCTTGGCGTTGGCCGCGGAGATGCCGGAAGAATCCATAATCTCCGACGAGATGATCTCTGCCGGCGAAGCGATTTTGCAGAATCTTGCGGCCGCGCGCCGCTACACTCATCTGCCGGTAACGGGAGGTTCTATCGGTCAGGGACTGCCAGTGGCCCTGGGAGCGGCCGTGGCTTGCCCGGATCGCAAAGTGATTGCGCTGGAAGGCGACGGGAGCGCGATGTACACGCTGCAATCGCTCTGGACCATGGCGCGCGAGCGGCTGGACGTGGTAGTAGTGATTCTGTCGAATCGCCGCTATCGGATTCTCGAGATGGAGACACGCAGGACCGGGGCCGGCGAGATCGGCCCGCGCGCCAACGATATGATGGACCTCACGCGTCCCGATCTGGATTGGGTGAAGCTGGCGGAAGGGCAGGGCGTTCCCGGCTGCCGCGCCGCCACAGGCGGCGAGTTCCGGTCTCTCCTTAGCGAAGCCGTTCGTGAACGCGGTCCAAGGCTGATCGAGGCAGTTCTGTCCTAGCTTTCGGGCCTGGTTTTTCGGGGTTATCCGTCGCACCGCCTCCGAGCAGTTGCGCGACACGCGGGCAGCCTTTGCGGTGGAGCGGGTCGACCGCCCAACCCGAAACGGGCGCGGACAGCAGCCTGTTGCGTAGTGTGCTCCGTCGCCTGCGCGGGTGCTTAACCGTTTGGGGGGTTCGCGGCTCTGAAGCGGAAATAGCGCTAAGAAGCAGTGAAACATGTCGCGTACACACGAGTGCGCACGCCACGGGTTTGCCAGTACATTCAATGGGTTGGGAGATAGTGGAAGAACGCCTCCGATGTCGAGATGGAGCACTTGTCGCTGCCGCTCGGGAAGGCGGAGTGCTTAATGCTGTCCCATGTCCGGTTCGAGGAGATGGGCTAGTTGCCGGTGGCGGTCAAAGCCCTCCGAACAAGCTCCTCAAGCAAGGTGGCAAGACCCGTCGCGATCTGCTTGCACACGCACGTCGCGCGCGGTAGACGATAATAAGGCCCCTGCCACCGGCTCGTATGAAGCTCTTCCCGGCACCCGAGGCTTTATGGTAGCCTTGGGAGCCTCCTTTCCACGAATGCCATATCAGCCGATAGAAGACTACGGCGTCATCGGAAATTTGCGAACTGCTGCATTAGCCGGCAAAAACGGCTCTATCGACTGGTTTTGTTTCCCTCATTTCGATTCGCCCAGCGTCTTTGGGGCCATTCTGGATGAGCGCAAGGGCGGATATTTCAAAATCTCTCCCACCCTGGACCAGGTTACCCGCAAGCAGGTCTATTGGCCGGATACCAATGTCCTGGTCACGCGATTCCTGTCCGCTGAGGGTGTCGGCGAAATAATCGATTACATGCCGGTCGGCGAATCGCCGGCTGGTCCTGGCTCTTTACAGCAGCAGGACAAGCCGCCCTATCGCGGTCTGATCCGCCGCGTGAAAGTGTCGCGGGGTTCCATGCGATATCGCGTGGAATGTGTCCCGGCGTTCAATTACGGACGCGATCGGCATACGGTGGAAATTATCCCGGAAGGAGCGCGGTTCAACTCGCCAAATTTACGTTTGGGCTTGGCTTCGTCCATTCCGCTCCAAAGCTTTTCGGATGGCGGCGTGGCCGCCGAGTTTTCTCTCGACGAGAGGCAGACTCAAAGCTTCGAATTGCATGGCCTGATTCCCGGGGTTCGCGAACAGATTGGCTTGCCGGAGCACGAGAGCGATGAGCTGTTTCACGACACCATTCGTTTCTGGCGTCAATGGATAGGAAAGTGTACCTATCGGGGCCGCTGGCGGGAAACCGTCCATCGCTCGGCGCTGCTGTTAAAGCTGCTCACCTTCCAGCCGACGGGAGCCATCGTCGCCGCTCCCACCTGCAGCCTGCCCGAGAGCCTGGGCGGCTCGCGCAACTGGGATTATCGCTATACCTGGATTCGCGACGCGGCGTTCACCGTGTATAGTCTGATGCGGATCGGTTTTACCGAAGAAGCCGCACAGTTCGTTTCTTTCCTGGATGCCCGCTGCCACGAAATGGAGCCCGACGGCGCGCTCCAGACGGTCTACGGGATCGACGGGCGGCATGTCCTCACCGAGGAAACACTCGATCATTGGGAGGGCTATCAAGGCTCCAGTCCCGTCCGCATCGGCAACGGCGCTTACCAGCAGCTCCAGCTCGATATCTACGGCGAGTTAATGGACTCGCTCTATCTCTATAACAAATACGGCACTCCGATCTCTTACGATCTTTGGAATTATCTGCGCCGCCTGACCGATTGGGTTTGCAAGCATTGGCAAGACAAAGATCAGGCGATCTGGGAAGTGCGCGGCGGACCGCGTGAGTTCGTTTACTCCAAAATGATGTGCTGGGTGGCGGTGGATCGCGCGCTGCGCCTGGCAGCCAAGCGGTCGTTCCCCGCGGATTGGAGCGGTTGGAGTTCGACGCGCGACCAGATTTACGAAACCATCATGCAGCGCGGATGGAACCAGCAGCGCGGAGCCTTCGTCCAGCAGTTCGACGGCGAAGCGCTGGATGCCTCCACGCTGATGATGCCGCTGGTCTTCTTCGTCTCGCCCACCGATCCGCGCATGCTCCGGACCATCGACGCCATCGATCAGCCGCCCAAGGCCGGCGGCCTGGTATCGGACGGTCTGGTGTTTCGCTACGACGTCGAAAAAACACCGGACGGTTTGAAAGGCACGGAAGGGACTTTCAACCTCTGCACATTTTGGCTGGTGGAAGCCTTGACGCGCGCCGGTTCCGATCCTAAGCTGTTGCGCCGCGCCCGGCTGCTGTTCGAGGAGATGATCGGCTACGCCAACCATCTGGGACTGTACGGGGAGCAGATCGGCCCGCAAGGCCAGGCGCTCGGAAATTTCCCGCAAGCGCTAACGCATCTGGCGTTGATCAGTGCGGCATTTAATTTAGACCGCTATCTGGACGGGTTGGAAAAAACGCCGCCGGTGAGGTAGCACTCATCTACCGAGCCGCGCGCGTGAGCAAGCGGTCTTTTCGGACTTTCGACACAGCCTGCAACCCGTCCATACGAACACGGACGACAAGAATTCGTCGTTTGTTCGCAAAAGCTCAGTGGGTTCAGTCGATGCGGGCACTCTCCCCCTTTTCTTCCGGACCGGGACCACCGCTCCTTACGGTCGCGGCTCTGTAACGCGCGGAATCTGCTGAGCCGCGACCCGCGTTAGCTGGGGGTCAGGCGTTATGCAGGCGTAGAACTCTGGCCCAGTTCGAAACGAAGCCTTGCACCTCTCCACGAAAGCCAAGTCCTCAAGCCGTTCAAATGCCTTATAAGGAGCAATGAGCACCCGCAGTTCCGGAGCTAGAAGGAAGTGGCCAAACTTATCAATCTGGCCGCGGGTATACGGGTAAACTTCTTCGACGTATTTCTTCACCTCGACGGTTCCAGCGGCAATATAATTATCCGGGAGCTGATCGAATGGGCCGTCATACCATGTATTGTCTTGCATGTTCCTGGCGGACACTCCAATCAAGATCTTGCGGGAATTGGCACGGTCTTTGAAAAAAGCGAAGCTTGTTCTCGCCCCGACCTCGACATCGTCGCCGATCTTGTTAAACACGTCGGGTACAGGAACGCGCTCGTTGAGTATCCAAAAGAAATGCGCAGGATACTTCTGAAAAACCAGGTAGAAAGATATCCCCGATTCATCGAAGCTCGGTCCAACCGGTGTCTCGCCGCTCATGAAATTCACTTCGGCTGGCGGCCGAGTGGAGATCTGGTGGAAAGAGAACAGGACCGGCCGGCCTTCAAAGAAAGCTGCATAGTTAAAGCGATTCAACCGAAGCAGGACGAGTCCCTGTTCCCGAGTAATTCGGACGGCGGTCGACCTGCCGCGCCCGTGGCCATCCAGGGAATATGCGAGCGATATTTCTCGCCTATCTCGAAGCTGCGGAGAAAGCTGCAAATTCCCTCGCAATACGCCCTGCCGGCAGAACAGAACAAAGTAGTAATAGTTTTCGGCCGGGTACACGGTTACGTGAGTCCCCAGGCGGCTGTAAACCGATCTAAAAACGCCCAACGGCCGGCTCGGGTCGAGCGCGTCTTCGAAACCCGTAATCAGCGCTTCGTTCGTGAGGAACTCAGGAGATCCGCGGGCGGGAAGGCCATGAACTTGACCGAGAGCGTAACCTAACACAACACAGCCTGCGACCAAAGTTAGGAAACGGAGAACGGCATTTAGCGTAGGAAGATTGCGACGCCGGCGAAGCATCGAAGGGTCACGGCGTGTTCATATTCGACTTTGTGGACAAGGTATCGTGGTCTCCAGGAGGTACATAGCAACCGGAATAGGCGTCATCGGGCGCCGTGATCAACGCCCACTGTTTCGGTTTATACAAGCCCGAGCCGGGGCTGGTCTCCTCCCAGGACTTCATGTAGTCTCCGGCTGGATCGGACGGGATGTTCGCGCTCTTCAACGGGTGCACACAGGAAACATTAGCTGGAATAGGCGCCTTGGCCCCTTTTCCTCCGCATCCAGACAAAATCAATCCGAGAATGGCAAGTGAGAAAGTCTTGTTGACCATTTCAATCGAGTCCCCCAATAGGTTATGAGAATATCACAAAAGGGCCGAGGTGCGATCTCATTCCGTCTTGATGATCCACACGTCGCTTCCTTCCGAGGCGCGGCAAAAGTATACCCAGCGATCGTCGCGCGAAACGGAGAAAGTATCTCGAACGCCCGTGCCAACGGGCAACTGCAGCGGCCGCTGTTCGCGAGTTACGCTGTCCACGACAAAAAGACCTTCATTCGATCGAAAGACGACGCGCTTATTATCGCTAAGCCAGAGAGGCGCGGATCCAAAAGTAGTCAATTGCCCGAACTTCCGCGTGTTCAAGAAGTATTCGAAGATTCCGATCGATTTGCCATCCGGGCGAAATTGCGCCCCTACAAGTTTCATGCCGTCAGAGGACCACGATTTTACAATATACGAGGCTGTGCGGTCCTCTGGCGCGGCGAACGGCTCGCTCGGCTGCGGTGTCAAAGAATCGTCCACCGCGAAAGACCATGTATATCCACCCACCATCGAGAACCCTATGCGGCGGCTGCTGGGGCTCCAAACGGGTGTGACCGCGTCTCCTTTTACATGGGTAAGTTCTCTCAGATCGGAGCCATCCGGGCGAACTGCCCAAATCTGGTCATCCCTGGCGCCGGAGCTGGCCTTTTGGTTGCTTTGAAAGGCGATCCACTGGCCGTCGGGCGACCAGCGTGGCTCGGAGTATTTGGTCGCCTTATCCCTATTGTCGGTAATCTGACGCGGCGCGCCGGCGCGATCGACCGGAGCGATCGCGAGTTGGTCCGGCCGCTCTCCACCCGAAACGAATACTACGGAACGGCCATCGGACGACACGTCGGGCATTGAATCAAACCGGGTTCCTTGAGTCAACGCCTCAACAGCGCCCAACCGTTCGCGCGCCGCATCGAAGGAGGCGCGATAAATTTCGCCGGCCTCGGTCCTATTCACATAAGCCAGCGTTTTCCCATCGCGGGAAACGCTGATATGTTCCGCATAAACAGTGGGGAGAGTTATAGGTTCTGGCGAAGAGACCGGTGTTCCCGCCGCTTCGTCGACGGCGATCCGCCATAAGTTCATGCTTCCGCTTCGATTGCTGAGGAAGTAAATGAATTTCCCATCGGCTGACCAGACCGGGTTCCAATTCACGTGATCGTCATGAACCAGCTCAACGGGGGCGCCACCACGAGAAGAAATGGTTCTTAACCACGGTTGGCCGTCGTGGAACGACCAAAAGGCGATTCTAGATCCGTGCGGCGACCAGGATGGCTGGTATCCCTGCGCTCCGGCCAGTTGCCTTTTTCGGCCCGTCGCAGTTTCAACGATCCACAGAATACTCTCATCGCGGCTGACTCCGGAGAGATCCTGAAGAAGCTCCGTCGCAACCACGAGTTCGGAACCGTCTGGCGACCAGGACGGCTGGTGGCCGAAATTGATCAAGCGTTTAATGGGTTCTCCGGCCGAGCCCATAATGTCGATGCCGCCGCCCTCACGCTCGCTCCGATACGCTATTCTTTCGCCGTCGGGCGACCAGACGGCTTCCGAGCTGTCGAATCGGCTATCAGGCGTCAAGTTCACCGCGTGGGTTCCGCCGACTCTTTGCAAGTAGATGGCAGAGTTACCGCCGACCTCGAGTGCATAGAGAAGGGACCGCCCGTCTGGAGAAAGGCTGGGAAACATCGCTCTTCCAGGCTGATCCGTTATGTTCAAGTACTGAACTGGATTGCTTCCAAGACCAGGCGCGCGTTGCGACACAGGCCGCCAAACAGGAAAATGTCTGCCTCGCATAAACAGAAGACCGCTCGTCAGCGCTATCAGCAACAAAGCGGCAATTACAGAGCGCGTGACCGTTCGGCGCCTGGCAACAACTGACGCATCCTTCAGCGCAGCGCCCCTTAATGTCGAGGCCACCTCCTCAACCTGTGCAAACCGGCCGGCCGAATCGGCTCTTAGACACTTCAGAATCGTGGTCTCCCAGCGCAAATCCAGATCGGGCAGATGGGTTTTTAGCGGCGGCGTATCGCGATTCCCTGGCGGGGTGTGCGGATCGAACGGCAGCGCGCCCGTTAACATCTCATACATAACAACGCCCAAAGCGTAGATGTCGCCGACCTTACTTGCCTCACCCAGAAACTGCTCCGGAGGCATGTAAGGCGGCGTTCCTAAGATGTGTCGGGAAAGCGTCAGGGCTCCGTCATTGGAACCTTCGACGCTCCGCGCGAGACCAAAATCCGTTACTTTTACGCAGGTCCGATTTCCATCCGGGACCAGCATTACGTTCGAACTCTTGAAATCCCGGTGGATGATATGAAGCTGGTGAGCCGCCGCCAGGGCCCCGACCATTTGACTGACTAAAGGGAGCGCCTGCTCCGTGGAGAGACGCCCCAGTCGGCTGATGTGCATCGACAACGTTTCACCGCTGAGGAATTCCATCGTCAAATAGAACACCTTGCCGCCTTGAGGATGAAGGTGGTAGCCAAGGTCGTGAATCCGGCAGACATTGGGATGATTGATTTTTCTCGCGATCTGAACTTCGCGCTTTAGCCGTGCGATATCCTCCTCATCGTGGGAGATTCGGGCCAACAAAGTCTTCAGCGCGAGGGTTTCTCCAAGTTCCAGATCTCGCGCCTCGTAAACTTCGCCCATTCCACCCTTGGCAACGTAGCGCAGAATTTGGTAACGGCCGGAAACGAGTTCACCCGCGGAAAACACGCTGCCCTGAAACACGATTGTTTCTGTCTGGGCGAGTGAAGGGTTGTGGAGTAGACTGTCTTGGAGCAAGCGGGAGACCTCAGCGGAGACGCTGGCGTCGCCGGCGCTAGCAGCCTCAACGAAGTTATTTCGAGTTGAAGCGTCCATTCGCTGAGCGGCCTCGGAGATTGCCTTGGCCGCTTTCCGTTGTTCAGGAGTCATGACGACAGGTAAATCTCCCCCGATCTGGGATCTGTGCTTCCTGACCAATAACCGGCACCACCCCCTCACGATCGCGCCTCGTTAACGCGCGGAATTTACTGAGCCGCGCGCGTGAGCAAGCGGTCTTTTCGGACTTTCGACACAGCCTGCCAAGCGCCCGCGACGGCGCCGGGAAACTGCTCACTTGCTCTCCGGATGCCTTCCCTCTATCCTAGCCAGATTATCGCGCAGCCAAAACGCCGAGCGGGGCTGCGCAAGCAAGGGCGATCGGAGGCTGATATCATCCTCATGTCGAAGACCAATCCCGCTCGGGCTTTGGTCTCGAATAGATCGAGTACAAAGGATATCGATGTTACACACGCGGAACCGCCTCCTGTTCGCGCTTTGCGCCTCCACGCTGCTCCTCGCGCAATCCAATCATAAGATGACCAAGGCGGACTTCGATCGCTCCATGCAGGAGCTCTCCAACTGGGGACGCTGGGGCAAGGACGATCAATTGGGTGCGCTCAATCTGATTACAGCGGACAAGCGCAAGCAGGCCGCGGCGCTGGTCACCGAAGGCGTGCCTGTATCCATGTCGCACGATGCCGAGACGGTGAAGGCGGCCGACAACCCGTCTCCATTCGTCCATACCATGGTGAAGACCGGACTCGATTCCGACGATTTCGCAGCCGACGTTTATGAGGTGAATTTTCACGGCTTGGCCCACACGCACCTGGATGCTCTCGGGCACTTCTTTTATCGAGGCAAAATGTACAACGGATATCCGAAGGAGCTCATCACCAAGGCCGGCGCCGCCAAGGACTCGATTCTCAACATGAAGAACGGTTTGATGACGCGCGGCATTTTGATAGACATCGCCGCGCTCAAGGGCGTCGCGTACCTGGAGCCTGGCACCGCCATCTATCCCGAAGATCTGGACGCCTGGGTGAAGAAGGCCGGCATTCAGGTTTCGTCCGGCGATGCGATCTTCATTCGCACCGGGCGTTGGGCGCGGCGGAAGGCCAAGGGTCCGTGGCCGGTGGAGCAAGGTTTGGCGGGCTTACATGCTTCCTGCGCCAGGTGGCTGCACGATCGCAATGTGGCGATCCTGGGCTCCGATGCCGCCAGCGACGTGAGTCCTTCCCAAATCGACGGCGTGCCCGCTACCGCAATTCACATGCTGGCGATCGTCGCCATGGGAATCCCGATTTTCGACAACTGCGATTTGGAAGCGCTCAGCCAGGCAGCGGCGCAGCGCCATCGCTACACGTTCCTGCTGACCGCGGCGCCTTTGGCCGTTCCAGGTGGAACCGGCTCTCCCATCAACCCGATCGCGACGTTTTGATTCAGCCGCATCAAAGTGCGGACCCAGGCGATGAATACTAAAATGTAAACAATGCACCGGTCCTTTGAGGAACAAGCGCAAAACGGAGTGCGGCGCGAGGCAGTTCCTGATCCGCGTGGAGGTGCGCGCCGCACCCTTTGCGCTTCTGAGGAACACGCGCAAAACGGAGTGCGGCGCGAGGCAGTTCCTGATCCGCGTGGAGGTGCGCGCCGCACCCTTTGCGCTTCTGAGGAACACGCGCAAAACGGAGTGCGGCGCGAGGCAGTTCCTAATCCGCGTGGAGGTGCGCGCCGCACCCTTTGCGCTTCTGAGGAACACGCGCAAAACGGAGTGCGGCGCGAGGCCGTTCCTAATCCGTGTGGAGGTGCGCGCCGCACCCTTTGCGCTTCTGAGGAACACGCGCAAAACGGAGTGCGGCGCGAGGCCGTTCCTAATCCGTGTGGAGGTGCGCGCCGCACCCTTTGCGCTTTAGCGCTGTTTTTCGTGTCCTGGCCGCTCGCCCTGGGCGTTGCGTGGGCGGCGATGCCGCCGGACGCCGACCGGCAGCTCGCGCGCGAAATATACAAGGAGATGATTGAGATTCGGTCGGGCTATTCCACCGGATCGACTACGCCGGTGGCCGAGGCGGTTGCAGCGCGATTACGCGCCGCGGGTTTCCCCGATTCCGACATTTTCGTGGGCGGCGCGAGTCCGAGAAAAGCGAACCTGGTGGTCCGCTATCGGTCGGTGAGAAGCTCCGGCGCCGCCTTGAAGCCGATCCTGCTGCTGGCGCACACCGACGTTGTAGAGGCGAACCGCGAGGACTGGAGCACCGATCCGTTTCAGTTTATCGAAAAGGACGGTTATTTCTACGGCCGCGGCACTTCGGACGATAAAGCCCAGGCCGCCGTTTGGATTGCGAACCTGATCCGCTACAAGCGCGAGGGATTTAAGCCGGAGCGCGATATCGTGGTCGCGCTCACCGCCGACGAAGAGGGCGGCGGCCCCTACAACGGCGTCATTTGGCTGCTCAAGAACAGGCGCGCGTCGATCGATGCCGAGCTTTGTCTGAACGAGGGCGGCGGCGGCGTGATGATTGGCGGCCGGAAGATCGCGAACAATATTCAGGTGAGCGAAAAATCGTACGCCGATTTCAAGTTCGAGGTGCATAACAGGGGTGGACACAGCTCTGTGCCGCTGCCGGACAACGCCATTTATCGCCTGGCTACCGCGCTCGAAAGGCTTTCCCGCTTCAGCTTTCCGCTGAAGACGGACGAGGTAACGCGGGCGTACTTTCGTGAGATGGCGAAGGTGGAGGATGGGCCGCTCAAGGACGATCTGATGAAACTTGCCGATGGTTCATCCGAAGCGGCCAAGGACGCTATGCCGCGTGTGGCGTCCGTTTCGCCGCGTTGGAACGCCCTGCTGCGCACCACTTGCGTGCCCACTGAATTAGCCGGCGGACATGCGCTGAACGCGCTTCCGCAGGTTGCCGGCGCCAACGTGAATTGCCGGATTTTCCCCGGAGATTCGGTTGAATCGGTGCAAAAGGCGCTGCGGCTCGCGATTGGGGACGATCAGGTTGCCATCCATGTGCAAGGCGACGTGGATGTTGGTCCGGCGTCTCCCTTGCGCCAGGACGTTTTCAAAACCGTGGCTCGCTTGAGCGATACGATGTGGCCGGGCGTGCTCACCATTCCCGTGATGAGCACCGGCGCTACCGACGGCCGCTACTTGCGTATCGCCGGAATTCCCACCTACGGCGTATCGGGCTTCTTCGGCGATCGCGACGACGTGCGCGCCCATGGCCGCGACGAGCGCATGAATGTCAACTCATTCTACGAAGGACAGGGCTTTTTATATCAATTAGTGAAGGACTTGTCGACCGGCCAGTGACCGCCATCGGGTCACTTCATTTGCAAACACGCGCAAAACGGAGTGCGGCGCGAGCCTGTTCCTAATCCCCTCGGAGGTGCGCGCCGCGCCCTTTGCGCTTTTGGGGAACAAGCGCAAAACGGAGTGCGGCGCGAGGCAGTTCCTGATCCGCGTGGAGGTGCGCGCCGCACCCTTTGCGCTTCTGAGGAACACGCGCAAAACGGAGTGCGGCGCGAGCCTGTTCCTAATCCCCTCGGAGGTGCGCGCCGCGCCCTTTGCGCTTTTGGGGAACACGCGCAAAACGGAGTGCGGCGCGAACCAGTTCCTAATCCCCTTGGAGGTGCGCGCCGCGCCCTTTGCGCTTTTGGGGAACACGCGCAAAACGGAGTGCGGCGCGAGCCTGTTCCTAATCCCCTTGGAGGTGCGCGCCGCGCCCTTTGCGCTTTAGCTTCAGATTGATGACCGGGGTTTTCTTGCTGTTAAAGACGCTCAGATTTTTCCAGGAAGTGCTGACGCCGTCATGGTCGGCTTTGAGCTGGTATTCCACGTCGGTGCTCAGGCCCGCAAAATGATAGCTGCCGTCTTCTTGCGTGATGAACGAGCGGATCTGGAATGTCTTGGCGTTTTTCAATAGCACGACGGCCTTTGCCACTGGCCGATCTGCGGTATCGGTGACCATGCCTTCCACCGTGCGTGTGGTGTTGTCTTCGTTTTTGCGCTGGGCATCCAGAGTGGCATGGAAGAACCCCGTTCCCAAGATAATCGCTATGCAAAGCGCGCGTGCGAGCCTGGTCTTCACACCTATTTCGACTCAGGTTCCAACTGGAAGGTTACTTCCACACGCTCCCGATCCTGGACGCCGACGCCCTTCTAATTAAGGAGCACGCGCAAAACGGAGCGCGGCGCGAGCGAGTTCCTAATCCGCTTGGCGGTGCGCGCCGCACCCTTTGCGCTTCAAAGACACTTCCGCTCACGATTGCGGAAGTGTTGGAAGGGGGCTTCTTTTTCTGCCGCGTCCGCCGGCGGGATGCAAGCCGCGAGAACGAGCGCAGCCAGCAACGCCCGGCTAATGCCAATCTTCTTCTTCGGCTTCCTCTTCTTCTTCATCCTCGTCTTCGTCCTCGTCGTAGTCGAAGTCTTCCTCGTCCTCCTCCTCGTCTTCGTCCTCGTCTTCTTCGGTTTCCAGCTCCAGGGGATCCACGCCGGTGACGCTGAGATCGGCCCCGCACTCATCGCAGGTCAGCGTGTCACCTTCACCCAGTTCATCTTCGTCCACGTCGATCACTGCGTCGCAGTTCGGACAGTTGACCATCTCCATACCCTCCAGGGCACAATTTTTTTATACAAGAACCGGCGGCGGATTGCTTAAGCGCTCGCGCCTTTGGTCAGCGGCGGCTCGTCGCCCAGAGTCGTTGCTCGATTGAGGCCTGCCATAGACACAGTTTTACCATGCATACCGGCAGTACGCGGGGAATTTTATCGGATGTCGAGTTTGGCTTCGATACGGGTAACGCGGTTGTCCAGGTCGATGACTTTGCCGATCAGGATGTCGAACTTAGCCTCGAGGTTATTAAACCGAGCGTCAAGACGTGTTTCCAGATTGCTTATTCGCGTTTCCACCTGACTGAAGCGTGTTTCCAGGTTGCTGAACCGGGAGTCCATGCTGCTAAAGCGGGCGTTGATGGCGTTGAGTTGAACCACGTTCAACAAAATCCCGATCAGGATAGCCAACGTCGGGATGCCGATCGCCAGATAAAGTTGGGCGTTGCTCATTGATCCTCCATTATACCGCCGACCCATGGCGGCGTGCGGCAGCTAGCCCATTTTCTTTTGCTGGATCGTCCGCATTTCATCGATGATGCGCTCGAAGATGCGCTTGAGGGCATCGGCGGTCAGCGGTCCGGGGTTGTGGGCGGTGACGTTTTCAAAAACCTGATCTTCGCGCTTGGGTTCGTAAATGGGCAAGGCGAACTGCCGCTTGATGCGGCCGATTTCGTGAACGATCTCAGTACGCTGGTTGAGCAACTCGACGATCTTCACGTCCACCGCGTCGATCCGCAGGCGGCAATCCGCGAGCTTTTGCATGCTCATTGGTTCTTCGATAGTAAACCACTGGCGAGGTTTCTAGCCAGCGATTCCAAGCGGTCAAAAAGCTGGCCGCTGGTGGGGTTTTCTTCGATCACCCGTTCGAAGGCGCTGCCCACCACGACGCCGTCGGCAATGGCGCCAACGGATCGCACCTGGCCGGCGGTGGAAATTCCAAATCCGACCGCGAGCGGGAGTGGGGTGATAGCGCGCATGGCGCCAACCAGCGGCGCAACGCTGTCGGAGACGCTGTTCCGCTCTCCCGTCACGCCGGTTCGCGAGACCAGATAAACAAAGCCGGTGGAATACTTCGCCACCAGTTGCAGGCGGCGCGGGCTGCTGGTGGGCGCCGCGAGAAATACGGTATCGAGACACGCCTGCCGCATCACGTGAATGTACGGCTCGGCCTCTTCCACGCTCAAGTCCGTCAGCAGGCATCCGTCGATACCGCTTTCGACAGCGGCCTGCGCCAAGTTGGTGAGGCCATAGCGCAGCACCGGGTTCAGGTAGGTGAACAACAGGAGCGGGATTTCGGATCGCTTGCGGACTTGCGCCGCGATGTCGAGAACGGTGGTCAGCCTGGTTCCGGCCTTCAGGGCACGATCGCTGCCGCGCTGGATTACGGGACCGTCGGCAATGGGATCCGAGAAGGGAACGCCCAATTCGATCAGATCCGCGCCGCCGCGCTCGAGAGCAGCCACGATTTCCGGAGTTGCGAGTGGCGACGGGTCGCCTGCAACGATGTATGCGATGAGCGCGGGCCGTTGTTCCGCCCGCAAGCGGTCAAAGAGCCGGGCGATTCGCGTCTGGATCATCCAGTTCCCTTAAATTTTCACGATAGATGTCAGTGTCCTTGTCGCCGCGGCCTGAGAGATTGATTACGAACAACTCACCTTTCGCCGCTGGCGCGCGGCGCAGCGCTTCGGCCACCGCGTGCGCGGATTCGAGCGCGGGGATGATGCCCTCAATGCGGGCCAGCGTACTGGCGGCGTCCAGCGCCTGGCTATCGGTAACCGAGCAATATTCGGCGCGTTTTTGATCGTGCAGCATGGCATGTTCGGGGCCCACCAGCGCATAATCCAATCCGGCCGAAATCGAGTGCGTCAGCGCGATCTGGCCGTCGTCGTCCTGCAAAAGGTAACTGTGCGCGCCATGCAGAACGCCGGGCGATCCACCGGAGAAGCGCGCCGCATGAGCGCCCAATTCCGGGCCGGCGCCGCCCGCCTCCACGCCGATCAAGCGCACGCCCGCGTCGCCGATGAACGCGTGGAACATCCCGATGGCGTTGCTGCCGCCGCCGACACAAGCGAATATCGAATCCGGCAACCGGCGCTCCCGCTCCAGGATCTGGCGGCGCGTCTCGTCGCCGATGACGCTGTGAAAATCCCGGACCATCATGGGGTAGGGATGCGCGCCCAGCGCGGAGCCCAGCAGGTAGTGCGTGGAATGAACATTGGTCACCCAGTCCCGCATGGCTTCGCTGATGGCGTCCTTCAGCGTGCGGCTGCCGCTGGTGACGCCCACCACTTTGGCGCCCAGCAGACGCATGCGGAATACGTTCAGCCGCTGCCGGCGCATGTCCTCTTCGCCCATATAGACGATGCATTCCAGGCCGAAGAGAGCGCACACCGTGGCGGTGGCCACGCCATGCTGTCCGGCGCCGGTTTCGGCGATGATGCGCTTTTTTTTCATGCGCCGCGCGAGCAGCGCCTGGCCCAGGCAGTTGTTGATCTTGTGCGCGCCGGTGTGCAGAAGATCCTCGCGCTTGATGTGAATCTGGGCGCCGCCGCAAATTTCGCTGAGGCGTTTGGCGTGATAGAGCGGCGTGGGGCGGCCGGCATAATTGGCGAGCAGATCTTTTAGCTCGGCTTGAAACGCCGGATCGAGCCGAGCCTCCAGGTACGCCTGCTCGAGTTGTTCGAGCGGCGCCATAAGGACTTCGGGGACATAGCGGCCGCCGTAGGGTCCGAAGTGACCGGTGGCGTCGGGGGTTACAGGTGTCATTCAGTTTCCGAGCGCGGCTGCGATGAAGCGGCGCATTTTGTCGCGATCTTTCAGGCCTGGGCATCTTTCGATGCGGGAACAGGCGTCAACGCCCCAAGGCTGGGCTTGTTCGATGGCGAGTTGGACGTTGCCCGCGTCCAGGCCGCCGGCAATGACGGTCTTGATGGATAGCTCTTTCGCCAGCGTCCAGTCGAAAGTCTCTCCTGTTCCGCCGTAAAGCTCCGCGGACGGGGTATCGATCAGTAGCGCTTCTGCTCCCCGGTCGACTGTCTGATCGAGAAGGGATTCATCGGCTTGGTAGGCGCGCCAGATTCGTGTCCCTCGCGCTTCGGAGGTTCCATGAAGCTGCGCGATGTCCAGCCCGGCATCGATCACGATCCTGGCTATCGTTTCAGGCGTTTCATGGACGAATACGCCCACCTTCCAGACGTTCGCCGGGATCTTCTCGCCAATTGTCGCCGCACCGGTAGGGGAAATGTATCGCGGGCTTTCGCGGTAGAAATTGAACCCGAGGGCGGAGGCGCCCGCTTCCACCGCGGCTAGCGCATCGTCGCGATTGGTGATGCCGCAGATTTTCACCATCATGACATGAGTTCCCGCAAAGCTGCCGCGGGGTCGCCGGATTTCATGAGGCGCTCGCCGACCAGGAACGCCTGATAACCGCGCGCGCGCAGCCGCTGCACATCGGCTGACGATTGAATCCCGCTCTCGGCGACGCGCACGACGCCGGATGGGATCTGGTCGGCCAGCCTTATCGAAGTCTCCAGTGAAACTTCAAAGGTGTGCAGGTTTCGGTTGTTGACGCCGATCAGCCGGGCGCCGGATGCGATCGCGGGCTTCAACTCTTCTTCGTCGTGGACTTCCACCAGCGCCGCCATGGCATAACTTTCGGCCAATTCGCGGAAATCGCGCATCTGGCGATCGGAAAGGATGGCGGCGATCAGCAGGATGGCGTCCGCGCCATGAGCCGCCGCTTGGTGAACATGATACGCATCCGTGGTGAAGTCTTTCCGTAAAGCCGGCATCGCCACTGCGGCGCGCGCCGCTTCCAGATGCGACAAACTGCCCTGAAAATGCTTTTCATCCGTCAGGACCGACAGCGCCGCCGCGCCGCCTTGCTGGTACAGGCGGGCGATTGCGGCGGCATCGAATGCCGCGGCCAGGAGGCCCTTGCTGGGCGACGCTTTCTTGATTTCGGCGATAACCGCCGGCTGGCGATTGGCGAGGGCGGCCAGAAAATCCCGGCGCTGTGCGAGGGACCGCTCGGCTCGCGCCTCAATATCGGGCTCACGGACCGCGAGATCGAGCTTTTTCTGCTCGACAATTGTGGCCAGGATGTCCGGGAGCGCCTTCACCATGGGCGGGAAACTTCAATTGTAGCGCGACCGCCCCGCCGCGGCCGAAAGGCCGCCTCGACTAGGGTGCTTAACACTTTTGAGGTTTTCGCGGCTCTGAAGCGAAAATCGCGCTAAGAAGCAGTGAAATAGCACGAGTGCGTGCACCACGGGTTTGGTCTGATGCCAGCTACCCCCAAAACGGTTAAGCGCCCGCCTCGACTATTCGGTCTTGTCTTTCACCTTGTCGGCGCCCTTGGCGGTAGCGCTTGCCGCCTTATGGACGCCCTTCTTTGTGCCTTTTGCCACGCCCTTGCCTGCGTTCTTGGCTGCCTTGCCCGTGGCCTTTCCGGCCTTTTTCACGTCTTGCCCGGACTTCTTCAGATCGTCCTTGGCCGTGTCCTGGCCGAATGCGGCAAAACCCATCAGGCTGCCGATCGTCAACGCAATGAAAGTCTTTTTCACGATTTTTGTCCTCCACAGCTTGGACGCACTTAGAAGATTTTTCTGTTCATCCTGCATATTAAATTGCTACAATGAAAAGACCATCATGTCGCGACCGGCCACATCCCGCCCCAGCTTGTTCGGTTCCGACTAGTTTTCCTTCCCCTGCGGCCCGTTTTCCGATAACTCAAGTGTCTGTAGAGAGAGGGAGCTTGAAATGCCTACCAAAGAAATGGTCCGTCTGGACCTTCCTCATATTTTGACGAACCTGCCTGGCCCTCGCGCCACCGAACTGATCGAGCGCGACGCCCAGGTTCTTTCGCCGTCTTACACCCGTTGCTATCCTCTGGTGGCAGCGCGCGGAGAGGGCGCAATGATCGAAGATGTCGACGGGAACCGGTTTCTGGACTTCAACGCTGGGATCGCCGTGACATCCACCGGCCATTGTCATCCCAAGGTGGTGGAAGCGATCGAAGAGCAGTCCAAGCGCCTGATCCACATGTCGGGGACCGATTTCTATTACGAGAACATGGTGCAGTTGGCGGAGAAGCTGGCGTCGATTGCGCCGGGCGCCGGTCCGCATCGGGTGTACTTCGGGAACTCCGGGACTGAGGCGACGGAAGCGGCGATGAAGCTGGCCCGCTATCACACCGGCCGGGACAAGTTCATCGCGTTTGCAGGGTCGTTTCACGGCCGCACCATGGGGGCGCTCTCGCTCACCGGAAGCAAGGTGATCCAGCGCAAAGGTTTTGGACCACTGGTTCCGGGCGTGTACCACGCGCAGTTTCCCGATCCTTATCGCCGGCCGGCGGGCGTCAGCGCGGAGGACTACGGCGTGAGCTGCGTGCGGTTCATTGAAGACGAGCTGTTCCGCACCATTGTAGCGGCCGAGGAAGTGGCGGCCATCGTGGTGGAGCCGATCCAAGGCGAGGGCGGGTACCTGATTCCTCCCCAGGCTTTTCTACAGGAACTGCGGCGGCTGGCCGATCGCCACGGCATCCTTCTGATTTTCGACGAAGTGCAGTGCGGCATGGGACGGACCGGCAAGATGTGGGCGTCCGAGCATTTTGGCGTTGCGCCCGATATCTTCACCACGGCGAAGGGCATCGCCAGCGGGCTGCCGTTGAGCGCTATGATTGCGCGCGCCGACGTTATGAACTGGCCTCCCGGCGCGCATGCATCCACGTTTGGCGGGAATCCCGTCGCGGTGGCCGCGGCGCTGGCCACCATCGAATTGCTCGAAAGTGAATTGATCGCGAACGCGGCGCAAGTGGGCGGGCACATTCTCGATCGGATGCGGCATTGGCCCAAGCGTTTTCGGCAGGTCGGCGACGTGCGGGGCCTGGGGCTGATGATTGGCTTCGAGCTGGTGCGCGATCAACACACCAAGGATCGGGCGCCGGAGTTGCGCGATCGCATCCAGGACATGGCGTTCCAGCGCGGGCTGCTGGTGCTAGGCGCGGGCCGCAACACCATCCGGCTTTGCCCGCCCCTCATCATCACGCGCGATCAGGCGGATTTCGCTGTGGATACACTTGAGGAATGCTTGAAGCTGGCGTCGTAGCCCAGCGCATCCTCGACGTCGGCTGCGGCATCAACAAATACCCCGGCGCCATTGGCTTGGATCGCAACGCGAGCACCCGCGCCGATGTGCTCTGCGATCTCGACCGTTTTCCTTACCCGTTTCGCGACAGCTCCTTCGGTGAGCTCCGCGCGATTCACGTGATCGAACACGTGTCGGACGTGATCCGCGCGATGGAGGAGTTCCATCGCGTGCTGCAGCCGGGCGGGCGCCTCTTCATCGCCACGCCGCATTACACCGACTTCAGTTCGTTCTGCGATCCCACGCACCGCTGGCATCTGAACAGCTTCTCGTTCCGCTATTTTGGCGAGGACCACGGCGGCTTCGCCTATTACAGCGCCGCGCGCTTCCGCGAGGTGAAGGTTCATGTGAAGTTGCTGACGTTCTGGCGCTGGCTGGGCTTTGAATTTTTAGTAAATCGTTTCCGGCGTTATCGGAAGTTTTGGGAATATTATCTGTGTTACGTGGTGCGTGGGAAGGTAATGGAATTCGAGTTCGAAGCGATCAAGTAGCCCGGCGGACAGACACACCGCAGGATCGGACAGTTCGTCGAAGCATAGATCGACGTGATCGAACAGATCGTCGACGTGGGCCCGCAATTTGCGCAATTGCGCGTTATTGACGACGATTCCGGCCACGACAGACAAAGTATTCAGGGCGGAGGCCACGGCCATCGCCTCAACGAACTGCGTATGGCTCATCGCCCGCGTTCCTCCAGATGCTTGAGGCGGGCGTCGATCACTTGCTCTACACGATAAAGCTCGGACCTCCATAGGTCGCGCATTTCGTCGAAACGGCGGTCCACGTCGTTGAAGCGCGCGTCCATGTGGGCGCGTAGTTCGCTGATGCGCGTGTTTGTGTCAGTGAGTCGTGAGTTGTTGATCAGAATGCCCGCCAGAACTGCGAGCATATTCGGGACCGCGGCCAAGGCGAAGGTTAGGATCTGGCTGTTGTCCATCTGCAATCGCTATTTTAGCGCCATCCCGTCACTGAAACGGTCAGTGGTACTTGTTCCAATGGCTCGTGATCTCTTGCACCACGGTATTGCCGATGCGCCAGGCGGATTCGAGCGCGGGCAGGTAGCCTGCGTACTGCCGTCCGGCGTTGTGAGCTAGATTTTCCGCGGCCGTCATGCCGGGCGGGGGTTGATCGAAGTCGCTGGCGGTACGCAGCACCAGGATGCGATTCCAATCCACGCGGTTGGCTTTGGCCAGCATCTGCAGCGAGGAGAGAGTGCCGGTGTCCTCCATGGCGGTGGTGACGTAGTTGCCTTTGGCTCCGGTATGATACTTGACCCACTGATTGGCCCACTCGCTCATCTTAGCGCCAGTGAAAAAAGTGCTGGAAGAGATGCTATCGCCTTTCAGCACGAAGGGCGGGCGGCGGGCGTTGGCGGAGGTGTACCGAGCGCGGTCCTTCTGCATTTCGGGCGTGTCGCCAAGGTCCACGCGCTCGGTCAGATGGAAGGCCCAATCGGCTAGCGTGCCATTCAGATGGTACATCTCACCCCAGTCGGCGCGCGGGAGTTCATAGGGCTTGGACTTGCCGAGCGGTACGAAGCCGGTGGGCCAATCGGAGGGGATTTCGCGACCGTCGATTTCGTAGGCCAGGTCGCCGTCCACGACCCATTCGGCCCACGCGGCCGAACCCAGCGATGCATCCGCGGGATCGACGCCGGCGATGCCCGCGACGATCCAGTACGCCTTGCGCAGATCGAAGCGCGGGTCCAGGCCCAGCGCCATGATGCTGCCGGCGGCTTTGGCTGTCCCCATGCCGGTGAGCACGGCCAGGACTCCGTCGCGATTCATGCGCAGGTCGTGGTAGGCCTGGGGAAACGGCAGGAGCTTGTCGAGACGATTGCGTTCCACCCAGTACTGCAGCTCGCCCGGACGGTCGCCCGTGTCGGCGCCGGCTTCGAACATGGTCACGATGACCACTTTGATTGGGATCGGCGGGTCCTTGCTTGAATTGGCGGCCAGGCTGGGGGCCGGCGTCGAAAGGGCGCCGAGCATGCCGAAAAACAGGCTCGCCGCCACTGCGTTGCTTCGCATGAGCCATGGTAATCCAGGCGCGGGGTGCGGCGCCAAGTCCCTCAGCCGAACTGCGCGCGGTTTCCGATCCGGTGAAAGAGTATTGGGGCTTTTGGATTGGCCGAGGGGCGACCTTTCCGCTACAGTTCAGCGGGCGTTCCGCCCCATTCTCTTGGATCGACGTCCGCGATGGATTGCGAGAAACACCAATGGTGCCCGGCGAAATCCTCGATATTGTATTGCCGTTCGCCGTAGGAAAAGTCGGTGGGTTCCCGAACAATCCTTCCGCCGCTTAGCCTGGCACGGTTGTAGTGAGCGTCGAGGTCCTCGACCCTCACCATGATTGCAGTATGCAACGAAACACCCGTGCTTTGTTCGATCAAGACCACTGCACCCCCGTCGCCGACATTCAGTTGTGCGCGATGATCCCCCATTCGAATGCGGAGTGTAAATCCGAAGGCTTGGCACAACCAGTCAACTGCTTCGCCGATCTTCGGGTACGCCAGTTCCGGAATTACAATGCTGCGAGGCATAGATCGATTGGAAAGCATCGGCTTGATCGTAACAAGCCGGCAACAGAAGATTGATAGCCGGCAACGGGTGGGATTTGACGCGCTCAGGATTTTCTCCGCCAGCCCTTCAGCACAGAAAGAGGCTGTGCTATGATGCTTTTCGCGCTGTCATCCGGGTGGCAAGCTGGGACTTCGAGCCGACGCACCCGCGATGATCAATTATCGTCGCTTACATCGCCTATGAAGGAGGACACGGATTATGCGTTCGACCAGACGCACGTTACTGGCAGCGGGAGCTGCGGCAGCGGCAAGCACCGCCGTGCCGCGCCTGTTTGCTCAGCAATCTGGTGAAAAAGGAACTGGCAAGTTCTATGAAAAGGGCCCCGTTCGCATCTACTATGAGGAGGCCGGTTCCGGCTTCCCGCTGTTACTGCTTCCGGGCGGGGGGTTGAACGCGACCATTTCCTTCTTCGCCGCCAACTCGCCCTTTAATGCGATCGAGGAGTTCAAGGGACAGTATCGCTCGATCACCGCGGACCTGCGCAACGCCCCCAGCGGCCGGTCCACCGGTCCCGTGGAGGTGGAACGGCCCTGGGAATCCTACGCCGACGACCAACTCGGCCTGATGGATCATTTGGGGATCGACAAGTTCATGGTGATGGGTTTCTGCATTGGCGGCCCTTTCATCTGGAATCTGCTGAAGCGCGCGCCCAATCGTATCGCCGCTGCCGTGCTGGCGCAGCCGGTGGGCTGGCGTCCGGAGATGCGCGACCCTAAGTACCCAGGCGCATTTTGGAAGAACTGGGGTGCAACGCTGATTGCCAAGCGGCCCGAGATCACGATCCAGACCACCGACCAATTCGTGACCAACATGTTCGAAACCAACCCCGACTTCGTCTTTACCGTGACACGCGATTTCGTGCGTAGTTGCCAGAACCCAATCCTGGTGCTGCCGGACGAGGTCCCCGCGCATCCATACGCCGTCGCCATGGAGTGCGCGCTGCTCGCGCCCAAGGCCGAAGTGAGCATCTTCCCTTGGAAAGAACCCAAGGAGCGAATCCCCCTGGCGGTGCGCCAGGTTCATTCCTTCCTCAAGGCGCATCAGCCGGCTTAGGCTTGCGCGCGCTGGAGTGGACCTTGGCGCCGGCTTACAAACAACGCGTCGAACTCTAATCTCGGCCCGGACGGGCTGTCGCGCCGTTTTATATCCGCGCGTAGGCCCTTCCACGTCCATGTGCCACGAACGACTTTCTGAGTACGCGATAACATACTTTATCGTCTGGTAAAACGGCTCTCCGCAGGAATTCGTGAATGCTAGCCAAATACAGGCGGTTCAGTGGGATGGTGTTTTTGGCTAGACTCAGCAGGTGACGGATAAAGAATGGACGGCGATTCTGGCTTGGCCGGGGTA
>Ga0302324_100001860_pt1 | contig 50210 bp, 46 predicted proteins | sample Palsa_T0_1_FD_201949 | JGI IMG/M metagenome (GOLD analysis project Ga0302324, IMG submission 201949) | Peat permafrost microbial communities from Stordalen Mire near Abisko, Sweden - Palsa_T0_1 | ecosystem: Environmental > Terrestrial > Soil > Palsa > Peat permafrost | place: Sweden: Abisko...
AGGAGATCGCGGAAATTTTTGAATTGAACGTAAATACGGTGAAAGTTCGCATGTTCCGGGCTCGAGCAAACATGATGGAAGCGTACCGGCGCAAGTTGACCGGGGCCGTGCGATCGCATTCGAAAGATAGGAGGGGCTGAATCGCATGTCTCGACATAAGCTAGGAAAAACTTGCTCGGAATTTGAAGCTCACCTTGAGGACTTTGTCTCAAACGATTTGAGTTCGCCGGAGCAGGAGCGAATCGTAGCGCATCTGCGCGAATGCTCCGCGTGCTCGGAGGCTGTGGCTTTAGCAAAGGCCAGCCGGCGTCTTATGCAAGATGCGAGCGAGCCGGTGGCGGATCCCGGGCCGTTCTTCACGCGACGTGTGATGGCCTCGGTTCGCGCCGAAGAAGATCGTGCCGCTGCCGGAAGTGGATTCTGGAGTCCACTTGAAGTATTTTCCCTCCGCGCCGCGTGGACGGCGGCGGCCGCGCTTGTGCTGCTACTTAGCTACGGTGCGGTTTCCGGTATTCCGGTGAGGCCGCCGGTTGCGGAAGTTCGTTCGGCGGATTTGGTGGGGCTGTTTCCCGATCCTGGGAGTCAGTCAGTTAATCCGGATGATGTATTGACGTACGTTGGTGAAGCTAGCCATGGACAATAAAAACGTTCAGCGCAAGGCGGGAATCCTGGTAGTGGTGGTGTTCCTGCTCGGCGCCGCTTTGGGCGGCGTCGGAATGCATTACTGGGAGGCGCGCGCTTACGGCCACCGCGTAATCGTTCCGACCCACACGGAAATCATGCAGCAGATGACCGACCAACTTTCGCTGACGCCGGAGCAACAGACGCAGATCGGCGCGATCTCCGACAATATTCGAGATCGCATGCGACAACTTCAGGAGCAGACCAAGCCTCAATCAGATGCCATCCGAAACGATGGCCGCCAGAAAATTCGCGCACTACTCACGCCCGAGCAGCAGCCCAAATTCGACGAATTCATCCACCATCTGGACGATCTGAGAGCCAAGGCCGCTGCGCAGCGATAGTTTTTCAGGAAATCGCCGTAGACAGATGCACACCGCAGTTGCAGAGCGAAGCTCGCCCAAGTGTTATTCAAAAGGGAATATCTTCGTCGGAGATTTCTGGCCCGCCGGACATGGAATCGTCCGCCATCGGCCCCTCGATGTCGGAGGAGTGTGAGCTCGGCGCGGCGGACGAGGCGCCTGCGCCGGCTGCCATGCTGTCCGCGCGAGAGGTTAGCATGCGCATGACGTTGCCGACGATTTCGAACGACGTACGTTTCTGAGCGGTGGTCTTATCTTCCCACTGGCGCGACTGAATTCGCCCTTCGATGTAGACCAACATGCCTTTCTTCAGATACTGCTGAGCAATTTCGGCCAGCTTGCCCCAGAGAACGATTCGATGCCATTCGGTGCGCTTCTGGCGTTCGCCGGAGCGATCGCGGAAGGACTCATCCGTCGCCATGCTGAAATTGCAGACGGCTTGGCCCGAACCCGTGAACCGCGTCTCAGGATCCTTGCCGAGCCTTCCGACCAAAATGACCTTGTTAACCGACATGATTGCTTCCGCCTCCCGCTGTATCGCGGTTCGCTTTCGTCTGGCGAGTATAACCGAACTCAGCGGGCGGCGGTGAGGATGGAATTAGTGGGCCGCGGGGCTAGGAGCGAGTTGCCTCAAATGGGATTCGGCACGCTTCGATTCGTCCGTTCCTGGAAAGCGGCTGACCACTGACCGAAACTGACGGATCGCACTGGCTTTTTGACCGAGCGCCAGCATCGCTTCGCCTTTCTTTAGGGACGCGGCGGCCAGCTTGTAGCTCTTAGGATAGTTCACGAGGACCATATCGTAGGCGGCGAGAGCGTCCTGATAATTCGCCTGCGAAAAGTCAATTTCCCCAAGGTAAAACTGCGAGTTACCCGCGAGGTCGGAATCCGGGAAATTTTTGAGGAAGTCGCTGAACTCCTGGCGGGATAGATCGTATCGGCCGCTGTTGTAATCGCGCAGCGCGTTCTGGTAGAGAGTGTCCGAGGAAATTCCCGGGGTCGCCGAGGGCGCTCCAGCCTGGGGCGCGGGAGCACTGCCTGTGGGGTTTGCCGTCGAAGTTCCCGTCGCAGTTCCGGCTGGAATTTTCGCATCAATGCTCTGGAGCAGGTTCTGAACGTCAGAAATCTGTTGCGAAACTTTACCCACGCGCGCCTGCAAATCCTGCATGTTGTCCGAGAGCCCCTGCGATTGCGTGGCGAGCGTATCCACCTTGGCACCGGCGTTGGCCTGCGCATCCTGCATGTTCTTCTGCAGCGCGGCCATTTCCGTGCTCAGGCGGTTTTGCGAGTCGAGCGACTGGCCGACCAACGTGCGGAGTTCAGCGAGTTTTTGTTCCATTGAGCTGCGCAAGTCCTGCTGGCCCTGCAGCAGTTGAGCCACCGACTGCTGAAGCTCCACGATTTCGCGGGACACGCCGGACGCGGGCTGAGGGGCAAGCAGTTGTCCCATCATCGCGCCGAAGAAAACAGCCGCGACGACGATGGCCATCGATCGTATACGCATGAATCATCCTCCCTGGAAACGCCGAGGCGTCCCGCAGAATATTTTCCACGGGACGCCCGCGTATTCAAACGAATTTCGATTCTACTGCCCCCGGGCAATATGAGCCCGGCGATTCTGTTGCCAGCAGGTCTCGTTGTGCTCGGTGCAGAACTGCCGTTCCTTGCCGTAGCTAACGGTGCTCATGCGATCCGAGGGAATCCCGAGCGTGGCTAGAAACTCCTTGGCGGCTTGCGCCCGGCGCTCGCCGAGACCCAAATTGTATTCCGTGGAGCCGCGCTCGTCGCAATAGCCTTCGATTCGAATCCGAATTTGCGGGTAGGAGCGCAGGAATTCGGCGGTCTTCGTGAGCGCCTGTCGCGCGTCGGGGCGAAGGTCCGAACTATTGAACTCGAAGAAGGCATCTCTCACGCTCGAGTTGAAAAGCTGGTCCAAGCTCGCGCTTGGGGCTGGAGGGGGCGCCGCCTCAGGCGCATTCACGGTAACGCGGACGCTCGCCGTTGCACTGCCGCCCGGACCGCTAGCCGTGACTTGATAGGAGGTCGAGACCGTCGGCGTGACCGGTGTCGAGCCTTCTGCCGCGACGCGGCCGACATCCGGCGCGATGGTCAAATCGGTGGCATTTGTGGAAGACCACGACAGCGTCACCGTATCGCCGGGGTTGACGCTGGTCGGCGACGCGTTAATCGTTACGGTTGGTTGCGCCGGTGCCGGCGCTGGGGCAGAGGTCGGCGGAGTCGTCCCAACTTGTTTTTTGCATCCGCTGGCCAGGAACACGAGCGCAACGAAATAGCACAGTACTGAAACCCTGCGGACCAAATCACGCTGCATTGAATAGCCTCCTTCGGCGTTGTACTAATTCGCGATAGCTGGGCTGCGCTGACGTTTTAGATTCGTATTCGCTCACTCAGCCATCCTGAAACGTTGAAACAATTTTATCCGCTACGCGATAACTCGTTCGCCTGCTGATATTCGTCTATCTATTTCGGCGACCAGTTTGGCGATTCGTTCTGTCCTGAATACGTGATTTCTTTCGGCTCGCTTCCATCGGCGAGCATCGTCCAAATTTGCCGAGTGCCGGTTCGCGTACTTTCGAAAACGAGATGCCGGCCGTCGGGCGCCCAGCTGGGCCGCTCGTTGCGTCCTGTGTCGCGCGTCAATTCAACGAGTTGCCGGCTCACGATATCCATTATGTAGATGTCGAAATTTCCCGAAGGACGCCGCCACGCGAAGGCGAGAAGCTGGCCGTTCGGCGACCAGGAAGGATCCACGACATATCCCATATCCGGCATAGCAATTTTCTCGACATTGGAGCCGTCGGCGTTCATCTGGTAGAGCACGGGATCTCCGGCGCGATCGCTGAGGAAAATAATCTGCTGACCGGTCTTTGGATTCCATACTGGCGACGTACTCACGCCCCGCGAGAGCGAGAGGCGGTGGAGATGGCCGCCATCGGCATCGCTCGTGTAAATTCCGGGATCCCCTTGACCGCCGCTGGCCATGAATGCGAGCTGCTTTCCATCGGGAGACCACGCTGGGCAGCAAGTGGTTCCACGATAGCGCGGGAAGCTGATGAGCCGGTTTGAATCGGTCGAGTACATGCAAATCTGGGCTGAACTGTTGCCTTGGTACGGGGCGTAGCACGTGAACGCAATCCGAGTGGCGTCGGGAGACCATCGAGGGGTTAGCGCGATGGTCTTCAGCTGCGTAATCTCGTGCTGGTTCGAGCCGTCGTAGTCCATCACCCAGATTTCTTTGTTGCCGGAGCGATTGCTGACGAAGGCGATCTGCGTGCTCGCGATTCCGGGCACGCCGCCACTCAATCGCGCGATGATGTCGTCCGCGAACTGGTGTGCGAGGCGCCGCGCGTCGCCGTCGGTAGCGTTTCCGCGATAATTTTTTTGGAGCGCGGCGGCAGGCGGCGACGAACGCACATCAAATAAATTGCCGGTGACGGCGAGGCCGTTCTGAGCGTCAATATTTCCGAATGCAATCATGTAGGTGTTCGCCGGAGCGGCGCTCCACGCTGCCGCGTTTAATTCCGAAGGTTGTGTAGGGAAAGTGGTCGGATAAAAGCTCGGGCTCACCATCTCGACGATTCCGCTGTATTCGAGGTCGTTCCATAGGACATCATGAAATGTTTTTTCGAGAGGTTGCGCTGTTGGGGCGGTCGCACCGAAATCGGGAACGGCTAGACGCACTTTCGAGACGCCGAGGCCCGTACCCGTCTTGAACCAATCTTGCGCTGAAGCTGTGCCGGCCGTGGAAAAGAGCGCCGCAATCGCAATTGCGAGCAGTGCGCTACGAATTGCGAATCGCGTTCCAGTTCTCATCTTCATCCCCAAGTCCTGATCACTGCCGGTGGTAATCAAACCAAAAATCTACGGTGACGTAGGATCCGCTGTAATCTCCCGGCAAACTCTGAAGCGGGCTCGACGCGCGTATCGCTCGGATGGCTGACATATCCACCGATTGATTTCCGCTCGAGTGCGTCACCTGAATGTTCGTCACCGTGCCATCGCGCAAAACTTGAAACGTCACGTCCAGTCGCGGCGCGAACTGAATTCCCGGATCGATCGTGGCCTGCAGCCAATTCGACGAGATACGCCGGTTCACAGCCTCTACGTACCACGAATAGCGCGAGCCAAAATTCCCTCCGCCTGCACCGTTGAATGCCATCCCGCCTTCGCTTGCCGCGCCCAATTTCATCGTTGGCGTGGGCGAGGAGTAGGGAACTGCCGGCGAACCGCCGCCTCCGTACGGAACGGCGTTCGGGGGCGGCGGCGTTTTGTTCTCGAGGAGGCGCGACGGCTTCGAGTTGTATTTCGGCGGCTTGTTCTTTTCAAATTTTGGTATCGGTGTAGCTTTTTCTTCGACCTTCGGCGGCGGCACGGGCTCAGTTTTGTATAGACCCTTGCTTTCATCTACGACGCGGCTTTCCGTCACTACGTCCGGCTGGGGCAGCGGAATCGCCGGAACACTGCCAACGAGCCCGACCGTCATCGAACCCCCCGCCATTCCCCAGCCGGAGTCGTTATCGCCGCTATGCGAATACATCGTGGACACAGCGACACCGGCGAGCAGCGCCGCATGAAATACGATCGCCAGCATGAATGGACCTGTGAGGCTTTGGTCCGGCCGAGTTTCGAAATAGGCGTCCATATCACTGCGAATCAGGGCGCTCGCTTAACGGCTTAGTCACGACGCTCACATTTACAATGCCGGATTGCTGCAGCGTGTCGAGAACCGTCGCGACACTTCCGAAAGGCACGGTTTCATCCGTGCGGAGATAAACGGGCTGGTGGGCTGGGTCGGTCAGTTTGCCGCGAACCTGCGTGCCAAGATCATGAATGTTGACAGGAGAATCGCCGACATAAATTCTCTGGGACTTGTCTATTGTGACTACGACGCGCGCTTCGCTGATTTCTTTCACGGTCTTCGTTTTCGGCAGGTCCACTTCGATGCCGGATTGAAGTATCGGCGCCGTAATCATAAAGATGAGCAGCAGCACGAGAACAACGTCAACGAACGGAACGATGTTGATCTCCGATAGTGTCGTGCCCGTGTCTCGTGAAATTTGTGGCATGACGTCAGCTGTAAAGCGTTTCGATCTTTGAAACGAATTCCATCGTGAAATTGTCCATACGCGTCGCTTGACTGCGGATGCTTTGCAAATACTGGTTGTAGGCGATGACGGCCGGGATGGCCGCGAAGAGGCCAGCCGCGGTGGTAATCAGCGCCTCCGCGATTCCCGGCGCCACGGCCCGCAAGCTCGCCGCGCCTGCGTCGCCAAGTCCCTCGAACGCGTCCATTACGCCCAATACAGTTCCGAACAGTCCGATGAATGGCGACACCGAGCCGATCGTCGCGAGCCACGACATCCACTTCTCCATCGCGCGGACTTCCTCGGCGGCGGCCAATCGCATCTCGACGCCGATCGCATTGATATTTCTTGGCTTGGTGCCCGGCGGGTTCGTTCCCGTCAACTGCCCCTGGAGTTCGCGGAACCCAGCCTCGTACAAACCCGCAAGCGGGGAAGCGCCCGCTGCGGCCCGCAGCGTCCGCGGATCGGCCAAACCGCGCCCGGCGCGGAAGACTTGCAGAAACTTCCTCGTCTGCGGATCGATCCGGCTGAACAGCCGCGATTTCGACAGGATGATGGCCCACGAAAAGAGAGACAGGAAGAGAAGAATACCCAGAACGATTTTTGCAACCAAGCCCGTTTGCTCGATGAGCGCCGCGAGCCGGTCAATCATGACCAGCGAAGCTAAACTATGAATCGGACCCCCCAAGCAAAATAATATCGTAATGCGACCTATTTCCCCACTTCAAGGTAACACACGCTATACGCATGGTCAAACGAATCAGCACCATACGTCATCAAGTTAGATGCAACCCGACGCGCCAAGGGTAGCGGTTTTTCGCGCATTTCGGTGTGTTAGAATGCCGTTTGTTGCATGAGTGACACCATTCACGTCCGCCTCGATTCGCTCGCGGCCCCCGGATCCTTCGTCACCGGGCCTGTGGATTCGTGCGCGACTCCGTACTCGGTTCCCGCGAATGGGCGAAATTTCTACATCGAGACGTTCGGATGTCAGATGAACGTTCACGACACCGAAAAAGTCGCGGGGGTTCTCCTCGGCCGCGGATATCGCCAGGTGGAAACGCTCGTGGATGCTGATTTCATCTTCTACAACACCTGCAGCATCCGCGAAAAAGCCGCACAGAAGGTTTTCTCGCGGCTGGGCGAGTTCCGCGGCGATGCGGGCCGCGACAAGATCATCGGAGTGCTTGGTTGTCTCGCGCAACAGGAAGGCGAAGAAATTTTCGAGCGCGCGCCCTGGGTTAGTCTGGTGTGCGGTTCAGCTAGTTATCGCAAGCTACCGCAGCTTTTGGCCGAGATTGAGTCCGGCGGCCGCCGCGTGTTGGGTCTCGACCTCGATACGGAGGAAACCTTCGACACCGAGCTCACTCGCCGCGACAATCCATTTCGCGCCTATCTCACCATTATCGAAGGCTGCGATTATGCGTGTGCGTATTGCGTCGTTCCTCACACGCGCGGGCCTGAGCGAAGCCGCCGCAGCGATGGCGTCCTCAATGATGTCCGGAGACTTGCCGATCTCGGCTACTCGGAAATTCAATTGCTCGGCCAGACGGTGAATTCGTATCGGGACCCTGGTCCGCGCCACCTGAATTTTGTTGGTCTGCTTCTCGAAGTCGCCGCGGTGTGCGGAATCCGCCGCGTGCGATTCACCACGTCGCATCCGAACGACTTCACTCGCGAGATCGTCGAAGCGATTGACGCGACGCCCGCGCTCTGCGACCACATTCATCTTCCGGTGCAATCCGGCTCGCCGCGAATCCTCAAGGCCATGCTGCGCACTTATACGCGTGAAGAGTATCTCGAAAAAGTTTCCTGGATTCGCGCCGCGCGCCGGCCGATCGCCATCACCACCGATTTCATCGTCGGCTTCCCGGGCGAGACGCACTCGGACTTTGACGATACGCTTTCGCTTCTCGACGCGATTCAATTCGATGCCCTGTACTCATTCAAGTATTCGCCGCGGCCCAATACCTCCGCGCAATCGATGCCCGACGCCATTCCCGATGAAGAGAAGGCAAGGCGCCTGGCCGTCCTGAACGACAGGCAGCGCGCCATTCAAATCGCGCGCAACGAATTTTTCGTCGGCGAGACGTTTGAATTGCTGGTGGACTCGCATCACTCCGCGCGAAATCAGTGGTCGGGCCGTTCGAGTCATAATCGCATCGTAAATTTCACTTCGCTCAGTGAGAATCTTCTGGGACAATACGTTCGAGTCAAGGTCACGCGCTCTGGCCCGAACAGTCTCGTCGGCGAGCACTTGCTCTGAGTCTCCGGGAGGTCACATGGAACTCGAGGTCAAGATTCGCGGATTGATGATGGATCCGGTGACCAACATGCCGGTGGTGGTCCTCAAGGAAACGCAGGGCACGGGCATCTTGCCGATCTGGGTTGGAATTTACGAAGCCAACGCCATCGCGCTTGAAATCGAAAAAGTTCAGACCCCGCGCCCGATGACCCACGATCTCCTGAAGAATGTCCTAACAGGCTTGAACGTCGCTGTCCACAAAGTCGTCGTCTCGGATCTAAAAGACGACACTTTTTACGCGCTCATTTGGATGGAACGCGACGGCCAGATGATGTCCATGGACGCGCGCCCGAGCGATGCTCTCGCGCTCGCTCTCCGCCTCGATTGCCCCATCTTTGTCGAAGAAGACGTGATCAAAAATTCCAAGTCGGCGAATGCCATGGCCGAACGCAGCTCCAATGAAGAACTGCGTAAATGGCTCGAGAATCTCAGCGACGAGGACTTAGGCCGTTACAAGATGTAGCTCACCTCTTTAGAGGTGAGGCTTTTCGCCCCTTCTCAGCCTAGCGAAGACTCCGCGCAGTCGTCGGTCAGGCCGCCAGCTAGCCACCTTTCCACGGTCTATGCCAGCCGCCTATTTTCCTCTTGCAGTTAAATGGCTGCGTGGGTAGAGTTGGCCTACCGGTAGTGCATGCGCGGCGGGCTATGCCCACATATAGGCCTGCCGTTGCCGGGGAAAGGAGCGGGGTGAGCTTTTGACCTGCATTGTGGCCGTCACCAACCAGAAGGGCGGCGTCGGAAAAACCACGACGGCTATTAACCTCGCTGCCGCCATCGCTCTGCGCAAGAAAAAAACGCTTCTCATCGATCTCGACCCACAATCGAACGCCACCATCGCATTTTTCGAAACGGCGGACATTCAGACGTCGATGTACGACGTCTTCAGCGATCGGCCAGCTGAAATGGCGGCCATCATTCGTCCGACGAAAGACGCAAATTTGTTCGTCGCGCCGTCGCGTCTGGCGCTCGCAAAGCTCGAGCAGCAGCTCGCCGGGCAATTCGATGCGCCTTTCAAGTTGAAAGACGCGATGACACCGATTCAGCACGAATACGAGTACATCGTGATTGATACTCCGCCTGCGCTCGGAATTCTGACGGTGAATGCGCTCGTCGCGGCCACGCATCTTCTCGTGCCGATTCAAGCCGCGTATTTCGCGATCGAAGGCACCGACGATTTGCTCGAAACGTTCGGCCGAATTCGCTCGCGGCCGAATCCCGCGCTCAAGATTCTCGGCGTCGTGATCACGCTCTTCGATAAGCGGACCAATATTTCGCGTGACACGCACGAGCAGATTCGCGCCGTCTTCGGCGAGGCACTTTTTAAGACGCGCATCAGCAAAAACGTGCGTCTCGAAGAAAGCCCAGCCTACAAAGAGACAATTTTTTCATACGCGCCGAAATCAACCGGCGCCGAGGAATATCGGAAGCTCGCTCAGGAGGTGTTGCAACGTGTCCAGGAAGATCGGGTTGCCCGTCACACTCAAGATGCGGCATGACGCACACTATGTAGAGACGCTGGCCAGCTACAGCGGCGCGTCTATCGGGCGAATGATTCCGCTCGACAAGGTTCGCCCCAATCCCGACCAGCCGCGCAAGACCATCGGGGACGTCCGCGAACTCGCTGATTCGATACGCGAAAAAGGTGTACTCGAACCATTGCTTGTCCGCTACGTTCCGCGCGAAGACACCTATTACATTATCTCCGGCGAGCGCCGCTATCATGCGTCCCGCGCTGCCGGCCTGCGCGAAGTGCCGTGCATTGAGAAAATCGCCGACGACGCCGAAACGCTCGAACTTGCGCTGATCGAAAATTTGCAGCGCAAAGACTTGACTGCATTCGAAGAGGCCGATGGTCTGAATCGGCTCGCAGAGCATTTCGATTACACCCATGACGATATCGCCAGGAAAATTGGCAAGGCGCGCTCCTCCGTAACCGAGACGCTTTCGCTGCGCGTGATTCCCGATGCGATTCGCGATGTTTGCGTCGAGAAGGGAATCGTCACCAAGTCGTTGCTACTTCAAGTCTCGCGCCAACCGAACGAGAAGAAAATGCGCGAGATGGTCGAGCGCATCGCCGCTGGCGGGCTTTCGCGCGATGAGGCGCGCCGCGAGCGACGGCAGGAGAATGCGCCTGAGCCGCGCCCGAAGCCGTTCCTCTTCGATTTTCAGCCGACTGACGGCGCGTTCCGGGTTCGCGTGCAATTCCGCAAGAGCCAAGTCAGCCGCGAGGAACTAGCCGCCGCACTGCGCTCAATTCTCCGTGAACTCGAATCCGGCTCGCTCGCTTCATCCGCATCCGCCGCCTAGTCAGCTGAGTGACGGCCGGATGCGCGGCCGTTCACTCAATTGCACGCCGCCGAGCTCGCGTCGGTGTCATTCCGAACGAAGTGAGGAATCTGCATTTATGAGCAACTACAACCTTTGAAGTTCTTGGCTTTCTGCGTTTCGTAGCAGAGGGCAGTTCATCTTTGAAATCCGAAATTTTAAATTTGAACTCGCCGCGCCTCCCTTCCTCTGTCGCTCGCCCATTCCAATCTTGACTCTCCCCTCGCCCCCGCTCACCCTATCTTCATGCCCGAGTTCTCTCCCGCTCAACTCGCGATCCTCACTCGCCTGAATTCTATCGGTTTTGTACTCGTCGCGTTCCCGATGTACGCAAATCACGTAGGTGTTCGCCGTGGCGATTGCTCGGCTCTTTTAGCTCCCGACTCTGACCGCGGATTCCGCATATTCGGCGAGCCATCCTGGCTCATCAACGGAAATCTCAGCGTGAAAATCGCCGACGCGGGCGGTCAGTTCTACGTGTGGAAAAAATCTAGAGTCGAAGCCACGCCTGATCGTCGTGCTCTCGTCGCCGAATTCGCTAGCGATCTCGCGTCAGCTATTGTCACAGTTCCGTAATTTACCCTCGCGCCGCTTTTGCCCGCCAGTTGCAAACTCAAGCAAACATCCGCAAACTAGGGCGATATGAGCGATCCTGTCGACGTGGTTTGCATCGGTGCCGGCCCGACCGGCCTCGCCTGCGCAATTGAAGTGAAGCGGGCCGGGCTGCGCCCGCTCGTGATCGACAAAGGCTGCCTCTGCAATTCGATTTTTCACTATCCGGCGAACATGCAGTTTTTCACGACTGGCGAGCGCCTGGAAATCGGCGATTTGCCGCTTACATCAGCGGGTACCAAGCCAACTCGTTCCGAAGGTTTGAAATATTATCGTCGCGTTGCCGAACACTACGGCCTCGAGCTTCGCCTTTATGAAACGGTCGAAGGAGTGAGCGGGCATGACGGTGCCTTCATAGTCGCCACGCACGATCAGGAAAGTGCGCGCCACGATTATCATTGCCGAAAGATAATCGTCGCGACCGGTTACTACGACCGTCCAAATCTTCTCAATGTTCCTGGCGAGGATTTGGCGAACGTCTCGCACTACTTCAATGATCCGCATCCTTACTGGCGGGAGGATGTGGTTGTAATTGGCGCCAAGAATTCCGCGGCGGAGACGGCACTCGAATTATTTCGCGCTGGCGCGCGCGTTACGCTGATCCACCGCGGCGCCCAGCTCGGCGCATCCCTCAAATATTGGGTGCGACCCGACATTGAAAACCGTATCAAAGCCGGCGAAATTCAGGCGCATTTCAACAGCCACGTCGTGCGCATCGAGCCCGATCGAGTCTGGGTTCGCAACGGTTCGGACGAGCGGGCGATTCCCGCCGCGCAGGTCTTCGCGATGACGGGATATCATCCGGATTTTCAATTCCTTGAAAAGCTGGGTATTCGTCTGGATCCGGAGACGCGCAAGCCCTCATGCAACCCGGAGACTCTCGAAACAAACGTCGCCGGAATGTATGTCGCAGGCGTAATCGTCGGCGGCAGATTTACCGGCGAGATTTTCATCGAAAACGGCCGATTCCACGGTAAGCAAATTATTGCGGCGATCACCGGCAAGCACGAACCGCTCGGCCCGGCTCCCGTCTCTCCTCCTGGGGAATGAGCGCATCGAAATTGCCCTTCAAAACGTTTCGACGCCTCTCAGAACGTTTTTTCGAGCTTTCAGAACACCGATTCTCCCGCTTCGCGTGGCAACATGCCTCCCCAACCTTGTCATACCGACGCGGACCCGACGAGGATCCGAGAAGGAACCTGCGGTTGATTACAGTCGCGCCGGCCAGGCCATAGCGAAAGCCCCGTCGAATCGCTGCGCAATATTGCAGGTTGTAACCTCACGATCTCGCCGCCATAACCCTCGTGTAGTTGCTGCGCCTTCCCATCTCTGCTAAATTCAATCATATGGCATCGATCATCGGAGAAGTCGGGGCAACATTTTCGACCCTCGTGAAGGGCTTCAGCGTCACGCTGAAGACAATGTTTCGCAAACCCACGACCGAGATTTATCCCGACGGACCGGTTCAGTTTCAGTCGCGTTATCGCGGCATTCACGTTTTGCATCGCGATGAGAACGGCCTCGAAAAATGTGTCGGCTGTTTTCTCTGTGCCGCTGCTTGTCCCGCGAATTGCATTTACATCGAGGCCGCCGAAAACACCGCCGCAAATCGCATATCGGCCGGGGAGCGCTTCGCGCGCGTCTACAATATCGACTACTCGCGCTGCATTTTTTGCGGCTATTGCGTCGAATCCTGCCCGACCGACGCCATCACTCACGGCCACGCCTTCCAGCTCGCGCCCTGCAACATAAACGAATTGATCTATCGCAAAGAGCAGCTACTTGAAAAGGGATCTCCTAAGGATCTTCAGCCCCAGCGTTCTCCTGCACCCGCGGCTTCTCATTACTAGGGACTATTTTTCATTCTCGCCTGTTTTGCGCATTCCTACCCGTCCTCGTAAAAACTTTTTGTGCGAGTGCATGCCCCGATTTTGAGCAAGCTGCTTCGATTTGCTCGCCAGTCCGCGACGTTGCGCATCCAGGCCCGCGCCCACACGCGATTTCGAAAACATTCGCGACTCATTCGCCAAAGGGCGCGGCTCATTAATTGCCTTAATCGAATGCGTCTCTTCCTGTCGCCTTGACGGACTTCCCGGCTTCAGCATGCACTAGGGCTCGTAGCCCTAGCCTCATACTACTCATGCAGTTTCTACGAAGAATCCGAAGATTAAGTTTTTGACCTGAAAATTGATGTGCGGTGTGGCAGGCGCGGATGAATGTTTTTGCGGAAGCAGAACTCCTTGACCAAATTCAGGTTCCCACTCTTCTCCGCTTCGGTAATTTATAGATTATGGTTTGGCGTGGAGGACGAGAAAAAGAAAAGTGTCCGACGAATGCGGGGATTGAGGGGCGTTGTGAAATGCGAGGGGGTGTTCTGACGCCGCGAGACAGACTGAGGGTTGAGGAACGCTTGCACGTCAGAAAAATTAGTGGATCGAGACGCGGAAGCGCATCCTCGTGCCCGATGGGGGAGGGAATTGAGAACTCATCGGTGGAGGAGGTAAGGAGCGAGGCTGAGCGGGAAAAGAGAGATGCCGCACGAAAAGAGACATGCACGATCATGGCGCGCAACGCTTCGGGGGCACTGACGACGAACGCGAAAAAGAGAATTGAATGAGGGCCCAGCAAAGAAAGCGGCGGAAAGAAGATGGGATTATTACGAAGTAGATAACGATGTGAACTACTGTGCTGATGCGTTTACGTGCAGCGCGACATAATGTATGGCCTAAGCACAATTGACAGTCGCATCGCCAATTACCACCGCGGTGCAGGAATGCACGCCCTGGCACACGGAGGGCGAAGACGATAGCGCCGATTGAGCAGCGCATTTCGAGCGTGCGGTGGCGTCTCGGAACAAGTGGCGAAGCGAGGAGGGTCTGTCATGAACTGGGGAACTGAACGAAGCGTTGCGAATGAGCTGCCGCTAGAATCGTGGAGTGCGCCTGCGGAGAGTGCGGCGCGTTCGAAACAAGCTCGATCGTCGCGCGACCGACTGATTGTGCGCCGATTGCACTGGCACGGCCGGTGCGAGATCGGCGAGTACGACGGGCGACGGCAACGGACGCGAAAAAGCGGGTGAGCCATACGAAATGGGCGATGGGGCATTTTGAGACCGCGCGACCAGAGCGCGCTTCCGGTGGATACGGCGGTGAGGGGACGGAAGAGACTTCAAATTTGCGCCGGGGCTTTCGAGCGCCACAAATTCGTCGAAGCGAGTTTGTGAATCGAGACGCCTATGTTCGAGAGCCCATCGGGCCAGGCGTGCTTCAACTTCGGCTTCGATCCATTGGTCGGTCATTTCTTGCAGCTGGCGGCGAAGCTGGGCGGCGGCATTGAGGCGCGCGAGTTCGTACGATTGCAGAGAAATTTGCGTGCAGGTTGCGATGAAATGAAACGGCGGCTTCGCATCGCTCATTTTAGGGGCCCCCGATGGCGTGCCGTCCGCGGCAAAAGTAGGACGGTGTGTTAGCTAGATAATATTAACTGTATCGATATACACAGCTATGGGACTGCCTGTAAAATAACGGGCGGCGTAAAGGCGAACGGGTGTGCCCAGACGCCGCAAATGGTGAGCACGATGACTACCATGAGAATGATTCTGCCTGCGATCGTATCAGAGCGGGCGACTCATAGGGTCAAAAAACGCGTTTCCAACCCGCGAGTCTCCCACGAACCGGAAATTGCCGGCGATGAGCAGAAAGATCTCGCCCATCAACGCAGACAAAACCGGGAATACATGCGGCGCTGGCGCACACGCCCGGAAAATCGCGCAAAAGAAAAGCGCCGCTTCGCCGGTGTGCAATGGCAGCGAAAGCTGGAGCGCGGGACGCAGCAACTGCGCGAAGGCGAAATTCGTACCTGTGCGTACTGCCGTCAAGAATCCGTGATGCGAATTGACCGGCTGCGGCCGACGGAAAACGGATTTAAGAAAGTCCAGTTGCCGTATTGCGGACATTGTTGAGGTTGCTCGCCTGCGCGGGATGAGAACGAAACAGGAAGCTGGAAGTTGTGAACTCGACATTTGAGGAGACGAGAGGCGAATGCGAGGCAACGATTTCAACGTCGCCCTGCGAGGCACGCTTTTTGAAGCGAAGCACTACGAGCGCATGAGCTCGGCGGTGTGGCTTTATGGCTGGCTGGTCTTGCGGCAGACGAGGCAGGACGGAACGACGGGTTGCGTGCTTGGGGGCAAGCCAATCAGCTATCGCGAAATCTGGCTTCGAGCGGAGGACGCTCGAGCGCTGGATGCGCGTCCTGCGCGCAGGAGGCTACATCGAGACGCGGACGGCTCCGGGCGGCGTGATTGTGCAAATCACGAAGGCGAAAAAGTTCTCGCGCGAGCCTGCAGTACGCAATTTTGCGGAGGGGGCCCGCAGAATTGCGGATGCGGGTACGCAGAATTGCGGAGGCACTAGCACGCAAAAGACTGAAATGTCTGAACTTCCATCACGGATAGGTAGTGGATACCTAATCAGAAAAGAAAAAGATAACGAAAAAGGCTCCTATTTCGGCAAGGCAAGTACTGAGGAATTTCGGCATTGGGGTGCAGCTTATGGGACGAATGCGCAATTTCCGCAGGGGCGAGAAGCGTCGCTGGTGTGGCGAAACCTCAAGGAAGAAGCTGTGCGGCGTGAATTGAGAGTCGGCGAAGGTCCGCGAGTGCGCCGGCGCGGCGAGGAAGAAAACGAAAGTGTATGAACTGCGCATGGGAAAAATTCAGCGAATGAAGCGGCGAGACATCGTCGGACGCGAGGTTACGTTTGGCGCGCCGATCCCGCGCGGCTGGCGCCTGGCGTGGTACGAGCCGCAGAGGCGCGTAGCTGTGTACTTTCCGATGCCTCTGCATTGGCTGGCTGGAGCCGCGCGGGAAATCGTGTGGCGAATCGGCATAGCGTGGAACGCGGTGCGGCGCGAGCGCCACGAAAGCCTGGAAATGCAGCGCACGTTTCGCGAGCGCCAGCGGCTTGCTGAGGAATATGGCGCGGGCTACGTCGTTGGCTGGCACGAGTGTCTCGACGCATGCCTGCAAGCACTCGAGTGCAGTCCTCAATCAGAGGATTTGCATTCGAAAATGAAGCGGGAGAACTGAACTCTACGATGTCTCTCGGAAGGAGGCGCGAAGATGTTTAAGCCGCTGGAGGTTTTCGAGGTGTGCTACGACAGGTATTGCGGCCTGCGAAAATGGCTCGGGCGCAAAACTTCTGCGGTCGATCTCAAGCGGCCGTCGGGCGGCTACGTCTGGCGGCCTGAACGCGCACGCGCCGCGGAATACATCGCCGATTTCGAAAATGTCGCGGAACGAGCGCTGCGGCGGCCGGAATGGAAAGGACGGCGGAGGCTGTTCGCTATATATTTTCTGCGAGGCGTCGAATACAAGCGAGCTGTCGCGCTTGTTGGTGTGTCCGAAGGCACTTTCGATTATTGGTTCAAGGAAGTGAAGAAGGCCGTCGGAAAAGAATGCACGCGCGCCGGAATTTTTCCACCGGGGCGATATTTTCGCTAGGGCGGTCAAGTAGGGACAATCGTCGCGCCCGCATTGCGCCAGGGGGATAGAAAAAGCCCGGCCACCGCGGACGACATCGAAACGAGCGGTAAAAGAACCGCGCGAATTACGCCGTCGGGATTTCAGTCTAACGCTTGAAGAGCGAAGCCGCGCGATTACGCAGGGCCTTCAGGCCAGTCAGCGGTTCGCTTTGCTTGGAAACCTTCACAGCTGGCGCAACGGCCTCTTGGCCGGCGCTGTCGAAGCGCTCGCCGTTGTCCAACTTATTCTTTTCACGAATCGCGTCGTCACAAATCTTGCTGAATTCGTCGCGATCGTACTTGACTTTCGGCTTTGTAGAGGTGCGGTGAGATGGATAGAGTATCTTGCGCGCCTTGGCTGTTTCGGCAGATTCCGCGTCCTTCTGCATAAGGTGCGCTTTTTTGCGGAGCGGCGCGAGCAACCGGACCATGTGCCCGAGCTTCTCCTGCTTGAAGGGTTTCGCCATGCAAATGATCGCACCGACGGCGTGCGCGTTCGCGTAGTCGCTCGGATAGGCAGAGCGCGTCGTGAGAATCACGGGCACGCCACGGAGGCGCTCATCCTTCTTGATGTATGCGCAGAGATCGTATCCATGCATGCCATCGCCTTCGATTTCGGCAACCACGACGGCGGGAAGAGTATCCGCAAGGACCTCACGGGCCTCAGCGGCTGAGCCGACACCCATTGCGCTGTACCCATCGTTGTTCAGGTAGCTGCACATTGTTGTACGCGCTCGCTCGTCGGATTCGACGACGAGGATTTTTGCGCGCGTCTGCTCGGTCGGCGCAAGAATGTCGCCCGGAGTCGTTGGCTCCACGACTGTCTTTTCCTGGGCGAAGCTGCGGCCGCCGGCATCTATGAGGGCTTCCTGGCCGACCGGCGCCTTGTCGAAGCAGATCGCAACGCCTTTGCGACCATCAGCTAGGCTAACGTGGCGAACAACGCGGCCAATCTGCTCGGCATAAACTTCGCCTGGAATTGCGCTATACGGGAACACTACCGCGACTTCCATTCCGTTCTTGTAGGTCGTCAGTTGCGAGGCAAAGAGCAAGCCGCTTCGGGAGACGTCAACCGTCGTCGTTACTTCGCTGGGGCCGTCATCAGTGATGTGGACCGGGCGCACGCGCACCGGCGCGGAGATCAGCGCACGGCGTCGCTTCCGGCGGTCTTCGCCCGAAGGATTGGACTTGTGGCTGTGCTCGGATTTCGTGACTGAATTCGCTGAATGGTGGTGGACCGTGTGTCCTGTGTGGTGCGCTGCGTCGTGACCTGACTCAACTGCGCCCTTGCCGCTCGAATGCTCCGCGCGCGCCTCTGAACTTTCCTGCGCTTGTGGCGCGTGGCTATCTTCTACTTCAACTTCAGGCATGCTGCCGCCCACAATGATGACTCCGCTCGCTTCCGACGGATGCTCGAGCGACGCCGTATCCGGAGCGTAAGCTCCAGACGGGCCGTCGGTGCCATCAATTTCGATCTCGTCAGCAATTACGCCGCCGCTAAAACTGATCGGCTCGGAATCGAAATTTGACCCATGCTCGTTCGGTTTTCCAGAGTGTCTGAATTTGCGCATCCTCAATGCTCCTCAATGTCGTCGGCCGTTCCTCCGCCTGAACGCGGGAAACCGTGCCTGCCCGGAGGGGCCACAACCCCCCCGACATCATGAAAGGTACCAATTTAAACCGTCAGGACGCTCTAGCTGGATGGTTACATTCTGTAGGTACCCTCGTACTACTAGTAACTACAACCCAAAACAGCACCAGGAGGGGTATTTACCAGGCCCCCGCGGAAACGCCCGTTTTCAGGGGCGATCAACGGGTTGGCGCCGAGACCCGTGTCCGACTGTGCAAGGCCTAGCCGAACATCTGCCACAAAGCACAACTGCCCAATACTCGATGCTCGGGCATCTTGTCCGGGTCTTTCGTTGGCTGCCGCTGGCCGGAGAATCTGCGGGTAAGATTCCCGCGCAACGAAGTCGCTCGTGGCTCTCGTATCCCGTGGCCGGCCGGGTCATTCTAAGTCGCGCGATCGGGGTCTGTCCGCGGGGACGAATAGGCGTGGGGCACTCCACGGCTCGAACGTCCGGCCGCGGGCTTATCCGCTTGTTATATTCAAGACGTGATAGTGTGCCCGAATTGCGGTTCCCAGAAAGATAGCCGGGACAAATGCGCGAAATGCTATACGACGTTTGCCTATTACGCTGAAACGGCCTCATAAGTCATTAACGGCGGCGCACTCTATTCTCCGCGGGTAGGTTGACGGAACGGCGCCAAGAAAAGCACAGGAACCCGTCCGAGAGCTCGGCGCGTTCGCTGGCCTTCACACCTTTTATCTCCGGGCGCGATGGGTTGTGCTGGCCGTAGTCGTCCTCGTCTTTGTGCTGATTCTTCGCAAAGGCGCGCCGCCGCCGGTGAAGGTTTACTCAAATGCGGCCGCCCGCGCCGAAGAGAAAATCCGGTTTCGGAAGCCGAATCATCGGTCGGACAGCCGGACCAATTACAGCTCGATAACGTCGAGCTGAACTCCAATCTAAATCAGAATCTTGCGATCAACGGGTGTGCGGAGCCCGTAAGCATTTCGCCAATTGCGCCTCTGCCGTCGTCATCCACATTTGGCGCAGCGGACCCAGCAAACCCTGTCGCAATTCCCCAATCCGTGCCCCGATTGTCACCCCAATCATCTGATGAAGCGGCGCCTAAATTCGAGGAAGTCCAATCGTCGGTGAAACATGTTCGTGTGGACTTTCAGGGTGACCTGATAAGGCGTTCATCGTCTACGACTTTCACGGCCAGGACTCGCTCGAGCTCAATAGCGATCTGCACGCTGAGGGCGGCTACCTTAAATTCGAGCCTGTCAGCGGTTCGCTCGGCTCGCTTCCGTTGCCTCAGAGCGTCTTGCAATCTGCCGCCCAACAACTTCTTCTCAATGCTCCCGAGAAATGCGAAAAACCAAAGCTGCCGCAAGATGTCATCGACATCCAGATCATAGACGGCCAGATAGTCGCCTCATATAAATAGCGAAACGGCGAATCGCAGCGCGGGCTGCCAACCGCGATTCAGTTTGGCGGCGGACTATGTAAAATCGTCGGCTCGTGCCGGGGTTTCGGATTTCCGCGAGGCATTAGTAGCGCTGGCCGGCAGGACGCCCCAAAGGCGCCGCGCCGGTTATTCATTCGTATTGGAAATGGAAAGCGCCGAATTCGATCGCCCGCCCCCGCATGCCTTTGGGTTGGCTGGAAGAACTTTTGCCCGCTGGGCTCCCAAATTCCTAGGTGCGTGCGAGGGCGGTCGACCGTTGCCGGGCTCCGAGCTTGGGCGGCGGAGCGGAGGCAGAACCGAGATACAGTAGGTGCCCCTTTTGGGAGGCACAAGGTAGCGGGAAAGGAGGTCGCAGGCAATTCGCAAAAATACGCAAAAACGGAGGTTCATTTACCTACGTAGTGCAGCTACGTAGATTCCGGAGTCGTTTAATGCACTAGGACTATAAGCAGACTTTATCATCATCAGCTCGATTGAGTTCTTGACATCGTATTAACTAGGCAGTATCTTCCGTTCTAGTAATGCCATCTGTTGCTTCAGGTCCTCAGCGTGATGGGGGGTCGCGCTCGACGGGCCTGTTTAAATTGTACCAATATCAGCCGCGACCCACGCTACTTCTATTGCCTCCGAAGCGCGGCGGTGAAATCTGACCCCCGACGGCGTTCGCTGGTAGCAAGTCTGAATGCGGATGTTAAGTTCTCCGGAGCGGCGGGATGACTGTCAATTCGGACGCACAACGTGGCGGCGAGTCGCGGGGCGCTGAAGATCAGATCGGCGAGTATCGTCTGCCTCAATCGGCTTCGGATCCGGCGGAGCCTTCCACTCCATCTACCCCAGATTTTCAGCAATCCGAAGAAATGGCCCTTGAACGGGACGCGCAGATTCTGGCGCTCATCGGCTCGCTGGACGAAGTGCTTTTCGAGTTTGCTCCCGATACAACTATCCTCAACATTTGGGCAATGAATGAATCTCTTCTCGCGTTCCCTCGGGCGGAGATGATCGGGAAGACGATTACCGAGCTATTTGGCGCGGAATTCGCCTGCCCATTCGAAGAAATGTTTCAGCGCGTCGCGTCCACCGGCAGGGGCGAATACATCGAGTACAGCGTCGCAGCCGGAAGAGGCCGAGTTCACGCTACTGGGCGCGTCACGCGGATGACCCCTCGTTCCGGCGCCGCCGCGACGCTCTGGATGCTCGCCCGTGATATCACCGAACAGAAACGCGCCGAAGAGAACCAGCGAATTCTTTCCGCTCGCATCCTTCAAACGCTCGACGAGGAACGCCGCCACACCTCGCAATTCCTACATGATACGACCGTGCAGAATCTCGTCGCGCTCAAGATGAATCTCGGACGGGCGCTCCGGTTGGCAGGCACGGTAATCCCACAATTGCGCGAAGTGCTTGCCGAAAGTGTCGGACTCGCTGAGGTTTCTCTGCAGGAGGTTCGGACACTCTCCTATCTCCTGTTTCCGCCGATTCTCGACGAAGCGGGCCTTGAACCCGCGCTGCGCTGGTATGCCAAGGGCTTTAGCAGCCGTAGCGGCATCCAGACCCACGCTGACATTCCCGAGGATCTCGGGCGCTTCCCGCGGGACGTCGAGACAGCGATTTTTCGCATTGTTCAGGAATCCCTCGGCAATGTTCATCGCCACTCGGGCAGCCTCGTGGCATTTATCCGCCTCGCTCGCAGTGGCTCCGGAGTCGTTCTCGAGATCGAGGATCAGGGCAAGGGCATGGCCGCCACGCCGGGCGCTGCCGATTTGGGTGCGTCGACGCCTGGCATCGGGATTGCTGGAATGGCCGAGCGCGTCAGGCAGCTCGGCGGACAGTTTTCAATCTCATCTGAATTGGGAAAGGGAACCACGATTCGCGCGACTTTGCCAGCAGAAGCGCACGTGACGGCGCCCATCCCGGAGCGACGGGCGGCGGCGTCTGCTGGCGGCGGAGGCTGACGCTGACGCTGACGCGCAATCCCAACCGACATTCTCGGCTTTCTTCGTGCCTAACGCCTCTGGAACTTCGGTGCCAGGGACACAAAACGCAGGAGATATGTTTACAAAAAAACGAAAGGATGAAAAAACCATGCGATTGTACTTACAGCAAACACTACGAAGCCGGTTTCGCACGTCGCAGGATTTGTCTCCGGCGCGCAGGCCGCTTGAGCGCAACGTGATTCGGCAACGTGTGGCATCAAGATCAAGATCGCGCGACGCCAATCTGAAAATGTTTCCCGATACCCCTCCTATTTCGAGAGTGCTGATATCGGACGACCATGCGGTGGTTCGACGCGGTGTGCGCGCACTGGTCGAGACCGACCCGTCGCTTGTGGTGGTGGGCGAGGCGACGACTGGCACGGAAACGATCGATCAGGTGCAGAAGCTGAAGCCGGATATCGTTGTGCTTGATATTTCGCTGCCCGAGAAGAATGGGCTCGATGTAACGCGTTTGCTGCGCCGCGAGTCTCCGGAAACAAAAATCGTGATTCTCACCATGCATTTTGCTGAAGAGGTCGCACGCGAATGCCTCCGCGCCGGGGCCCGGGCTTACGTGGTGAAATCCGATAGCAACGACGACGTCCTCGCCGCCGTGCGCGCCGTTCGCGACGAGCGCGCGTTCTTCACCCCCCAGATCAAAGATCTCTATTACACCGGCTACATGGATTGCGTGCCCAACGCCCCGGCGAACGCCGACGGCGAAATCCCCATCGATCGCTTGACGACCCGAGAGCGCGAAGTGGTGAAGTTGCTCTGCGAGGGAATGAGCAATAAGGAAGTGGCGTACTCGGTAGGGATCAGCACGCGCACGGTGGAATCGCATCGCAACAACGTCATGCGCAAACTGAATCTCGACGCCTTCAGCCAGCTAATCCGCTACGCGATTCGCCACGGCGTGGTGAGCGCGTAGAGCAGTACCTAGGCCAACTCCGCAGTTCTAGGCCTGGCCGAATTGAACGCGCAGGTGTTCTCGACACGCAAACAAAAAGGGCTGACCCTCACGAGCCAGCCCTTCCTATTTGAAGCAGGTATAGCGTGCGGTTAGAATACGATCTTCAGGCCGAAATAGATCGTTCGGCTTCCGCCGCCGGTCAAATTAGGCGTTCCGAAACCGACGCCCTCGTTCATCAGTCCGGCATCTTCGATATTCGCGTCCACCGAGGCAAAGTTCGGATGGTTGAACACGTTCAACATCGTCATGTGGAATTGGACGTAATTGCGTTCGGTGAATTTGATGTTCTTGTAGAGGCCGAAATTGCCGCCGTTGGTCCAGTAGTCCCGGCCGACGTTTCGCGCCACAGTACCGAAAGGCGAGTTAAACGCCAGGTCGGAATAGAATCCGTTTCCAATGTAGCGGACCTGGTTCTTCGACACGGGAGTAATGGTCGCGCCGCCAGATGCGTTGAAAGCGTTCAGCGAAATAAGTGTCGTTGGCGCGACGCCGCAGACTGGAGTCATCGCCGGCGAAGCTCCAAATTCGAGTTGCTCGCCGCACTCATCTCCCGCATAGACGCCGACGCTGTTAGCAGGCGCCGACGCGCTGCCCCAGAATGGCCGGGCGAAATCATAAAGCCCGACGATGCTCGAATTAAACACGAAGTCGTTAGGGGGGTTGACTCCCTGCGCGAAGTAGGACGTTGATTGGAGGAATTCCTGAATGGGCGTAAAGCCCTGTCCAGATGTAATTGCATAGTTACCCGCGATGCCCCAGCCACCCAGCACATGGCCCACGATGCCATGCTGGTGCCGGAACGCTGGAATCATCTCGTTGAAGCTCACTGTCCAGCTATTCGGAAAGTCCAGACCAGAAATGCCGTGCTCGCCGCCCTCAAAGTCGAAAGGATTCTGAGCGAAGGCAAGGCTGCTTCCGCCGGCCACGTTTGTATTGAACGCCGTTGAAGCATTGTCGGTGGTCTTGCTAAAAGTGTACGCGGTGATGAATGTCAATTGGTGCCATAGATCCGTAGTACGCAATTCAGTTTGTACAGCTTCGTAGTCTGAATACCCGAAATTTCCGATTTGAACGATCACGCCGAGATTGCAGTTTTCTCGCCCTGCGGCGGCCGGAATCGCGGGAGTCGCGCATGGAGTGACTCCCGAGGGGACCACATTCGGAAATGTTCCTTCGAAACCCGCGACATACGGATTTTCGTTAATGGATTGGAAGAGGTTCGTCGCGTGGTTACCGACGTAACGGACTTCGAGCGCCACGTTCTTCGCCAGTTCCTGTTGAATCCCGAGCGACCAGCTCTGCACGTGGTCGGGCCCGAAATTCGGCGTGAGAGCGAATTGGGTGTCATTTCGCGGATCTTGTACTCCAAACTGGAGAAAACTCGCGAGAGAACTTCGAACGTTTACGCCCGTGGGAACCGCAGGCAGCGCGGGTCCGGGGTTGATCGTTTGCGAGAGCGATAGCGGTGCGAAGTAGGGGAACAAAAGATAGATGTTGTAGAACGGAGGATCGAAAGCCCTGCGATACCCCCCTCGTATGACGGTCTTATCTTTCCCGAGGAGGCCTTGCCAGAAATGCGGCGTGTAAGCAAATCCGATATTTGGGCCGAACAGATTCTTGATCGAAGGAAGCTCGGGCAGCGTGGTGACGGACTCTGGCAACGCGGGATTCCAGAACGGCGCAGAACCAGTCTGGTCTTTCACGCTCAGGTTGTGCAAGAGATTAAACGGCTGGCCGTAGTAAGACCACGTTAATCCAAGATTTATCGTGAAGTTCGGCTTCACCTTCCAGTCGTCAGCGACGTAAAGGAATGTATCGTGTTCCAGGAAGTTCAAGGTTGGATTTCCTTGAGTGATTGCATCGAATGCAGGAGTATTCGCTGCGTAATTTCCCCAGTCCGGAAAAGTGTAGACGCCGTTGTAATTGGGCAGGAAAACGTTTGGCGAGTATTGGCGTGTAAAGTTCGCACCGGCCTTGATCTGATGGTTTCCGGCGGTGATGCTGAAGTTGTCTTGGTACTGATAGGTGTTCACGATCCGGCCGTCCGGCAGGTTTGACTCAACACCGAATGTCGCGAGTCCAGGCGCCTGGAAATTAATTTGTGCTATTGCATCGCCAATATTCTGCTGGTTCGGAACCGTCCCCAGCGTGTTCCCTCCGAATTCGACATTTTCACGGCCCCAGCTGGCACGAAATTGATTGACGGCCCTGGCGGAGAACGAGTGCGTCCAGTCAATCAGCATTATTTGCGAAAGCGCCGGAATGTTGACTGGGTATCCCTCGGCAGCATCGCCGCTCTCTGCGTTCAAAAAATTTGACTTTTGAAAAATGTAACGGCCGAAGAGACGGTCGTTCTTTCCGAGAACCAGGTCCACTTTGTAGATCCAGTCGAATTCGTGGACGCTGGTGTTCAGAGTTCGGGTGATGCCGCTAAGTTCAGTGTTGCAGCCGGTCCCGCCATCGTTCGGCACGATGGCATTCGGATAGTCCACAACCATCTGAGTGCCGGGAAGAATCTGTGGGTTTCCGCCGCCGATCGCGAACGGGCCAAACTGTTGCAGTGCGGCGACCGATGCGCTGCCGGGGAAGCAACCGGCCAACTCCGAAACTCCCAATGGATCGGGCGTCAATGCTCCCGTCGAGTAATTCGTTACGCCGGGGTTGAGCTGAGCATCAAATCCGCCAAAAACGAAAACGTGATCCTTCCATAACGGTCCGCCTACCGTGGTGCTGGGCGAATTGAAATTAGAGTGAGGCACCTTGGTCAGATCGTCAAAAAATTTCTGCTGGTTATTCAGGGTGTTCAGCACGGAATTGTTTTCGACATCTGATACCGTGCCGTGCCAGGTATTTGTACCGCTTTTTGTGATTTCGTTCACCACAGATCCGGCGTTGCGCCCATACTCGGCTCCGAAGTTGTTGGTGACGATCTGATATTCGGTAACCCAGTCCGCGTTCTCGATGAAAAGTGCGGGCCCGCCAATTGAATTATCGTTGTTGTTCTGACCGTCCACTTGTTGGTCGTTATTTTGGCCGCGTAGCCCGTTGACGCTGAAGCCCGGGCCGTTCGTGTTCGAGTAGTTGATGTCTCTCGTCGTTACGACTCCGGGCACCTGTAGCGCAAGAAAATCCAGGCCTTCCTGTTCGTTCACCCCGGCGAAAGTGGTGATTTGCTGGTCGGTGAAAGTATTCGTAACCTGCGAAGTTGTTGACTCAATGATCGGCGGGGCAGCTGTCACTTCAATGGTCGACGACTCAGCGCCCAATTCCAGCGTGATGCCGGCGAGGTTATTGTCGGCGTTCACTTGGACGGCGGCGGCGGCAATTTTCTCGTTGCGAAATCCCGACTTCGAAATCGTGATGTCGTACTTGCCGACCGGCAAGAATCCAAGTTTGAAATATCCTGTCTCATTTGTTTGAGTGAGTGCGGGCGCACCCGTCTCGACGTTCTTAGCCGTAATGGATGCGCCGGAGACGGCCGCTCCGGTTGGATCGATGATCGTTCCTGATATCGAGCCGGTCGTCACCTGCGCGCTAGATGGGATTGCGAATGCGAAGATTAGGACCGCCGCCAATGCGAACACATAGGCCGTTAGGCTGAATCGCTTCATCTCAGTCTTGCCTCCTGAGGACGCCAAGTCTCATAATTATTGGAGTTCTTTAATATTCGAACTTTGGGATGCGGCCATGTCTGCGCTGGCGTACTTCGTCACTTGCCCCGAGTAACGACCTGAAGATTCTGATTAGGCTTTGCGGCACCCCGAAAACAGCTCCGCAAGCGACTTGCCAGGAGTCCATTTATCCGGGGAATACCGTTAAATTCTCTGTTTGTAATGCATTGTATCGTACGGAATGTTGGCGCGGCTGATTCAAATTGTCGGAGGGCGCGCGTTAATTCCAAATTCCACATAAGTATTCTAAATTCTATATCCAACCGATAACGGATGGGACCCGCGGAAATTGTAGGGCCGGCAATCGTTCCGAACGATAGGCGAGAATATAATTCATGGCGCAGGCATCTTGCACGCGATTTTGTTTTCGATTACCGCGCGAAGAACCGAAGGGGAAGCTGGCGCTACAACTGACCGGTTGGTGGTAGCTGGAAGCGGTTGGATCGGGCAGCCGGCGGAGCGCGCGTCCGCTTTCGACCTCGCCGGAAAATAAAAAAGGCCGGCATGTGCCGGCCTTTTTTCAATGTTTCCAAACTTATTTTCGGTGTCTTACGCTTTGGCTGCTGCCGCCGCCACTGCTGCAGCTGCTGCCGCTCCGGCCTTTTTGCGGCGTCCACTGCGGCGAGACCTCTTCAACGGCTTCTCGGGAGCTTCGCCAATCAGCTCGGCGATCCAGATGCTCGTCACGAACTTCTTTAAGCCGTGATCGTCGAAATCAATCGAAGTGCGCTCGGAATTCGATTCTGTAACCACGCCCATCCCGTAAACGTCGTGGCGAACTGCTTGACCTTCCTCTAAGACCTGCACGGCTTCCTCCTTGGAATAAACGGCGGAAAATAGCGGGTGGTTCTGACGGCTTCTACTGGCTGAGGCTTAGGAAAGAGCGGGGTAGCGTTGCCGCCACCCCGCCCCAGCGAACTAGAGGCTTACGACGTTCTCTGCCTGCAAGCCCTTCGGGCCCTTCTTGACCTCGAACTCGACAGCCTGTCCCTCATTGAGGGACTTGTAGCCGTCGGCCTGAATGGCCGAAAAGTGTACGAAAACATCCTCGCCGGACTGGCGCTGAATGAACCCGTATCCCTTGCTGGCATTAAACCACTTTACTGTTCCTTGTTCTTTCACTTCGGTATTACCTCGTTAATTTAAAGCTATTTGCGCTTCTCGTTCGCCTCTAGGCGTCATAAAAAAAGGCCGCACGGCATGGTTGCCTTGCAGCCTCGAAACTACGTCTCTGAAAGCAAACACAAGAGCAACAAACGCAACCCCAGCCTAACATAGGAACTCGGCGATTTCAATACCCTTCGTGATAAATACCGCAGATTACCGGGGTTAGGGGTACTAGGAAGGCCCGAGGTTGGTTGGCACGCCCGGCGTTTGACTTCTGTAGGGCTGGTCGTCAGACCAGCCGGTTTATCGCAGATTCGGCGCAGCGATTGCACTCTCGCCAATCGGGCGGTCACGCTGCGCGCTCGTTTGCTCTGCGCAAATGCCACAGCAGCGCCACGCCCAATATCACCGATGCGACGCTTGCGGTTTGCGCGTTCGTCATTCCGAGGAACGATCGCGGGTTGATGCGTATGAACTCAACCAGGAACCGCGCGACACCCGTCGTGATCATGTACGCGGCAAAAATGTAACCGTCCGGGTGTCCCGCGCGCGCCGATCCAACCGTCGCGCGGGGCGAATCTTTTTCTCGCGCGCTCGCGGCGGCGTTTTCACGACGCGCGCTCCCCGCGCCCAGACGCCAGAGGAACCACGTGATAAGCAGCGCGACGAGAAATTCGTAAATCGGCGTTGGGTGAACGCGCTCGGTCGTCGGCACGAGTCCATTCGGAAAGCTCATGCCCCACGGCAACGTGGTCGGGATGCCGTAATCTCCATCGCCTGAGAGCAGGCATCCAATTCGCCCGATTCCGTAGCCCAGCGCGCACGCGGGCGAGGCGATATCGAACAGCCGCAAAATCGGAATCTTGAATTTCCTGCCGAGATAAACGAACGCCGCGATCCCCGCGATCAGCCCGCCGAACCACGCGAACCCGTACGAGGAGAAAAGTTCCCCCAGCGGATTGGCGAAGAATTCGCGCGGCGACTCGAGAACGTGATAGAGCTTCGCGCCGATCATCCCCGCGATCGAAGGCACGGCAACAAGCGTTTCCGCCTCGGCGTCAATGCCGCGCCGCCGCAAGTCCGCGCGCAGCACGAAATACGCGCACAGCATCGCCGTCGCTACCATAAGCCCAAACGTCGGCAGTGTGATTGGGCCGATATGGAGGAAGGGAATCATGCGTCGAGGCCGGATCCGTGGCGCGTCTGCATCAACGACAAAGTATACACGACGCTAGATGGCGTTTCTCGCGGGTGCCGGCATCGGCAGTTTCGGCAGGAATCAAGTTGCGCTCGCGAACAGAAGCGTCCCGGAAACGGACAAGGGCGTGATGCCGTTCGCCGAACCACATCTGCAAGCGGTTGATAATTAACGGCTTGTGGCCCGACCGTCGTGGTTCGCGTCGTGCAATCTACATTTCGGCGTTGTGTAGCCTGCGGATTGCGCGGGGACGGCGGTCAGGCCGTCGTAGCGCCGGCATCTTGCCGGCGATTTTCCGCGCGGTGGCAACGAACAAAACCGCCGGCAAGATGCCCGGCGCGACGGATGCGCTCTGGGTTTGCGTAGGGCTGGCCGGCAGGCCGGCCGGGTTTTGGGCGATTGATGGGACGAAAAACAAAATCGTGAAATGCCGGTCCGTCTGCCGACGGACCCTACGGGTGCTGTGCGGGCGGTTGTACGGTCTGCTCGCTTTCGTTTGGTTTTCTTGGAGAGGCGATGAGCTCAATATTTCAAGACATCACATTCGCAATTCGCTCGATGCGGAAATCGCCCGGCTTCACCATCGTCGCCGTCCTGACGCTCGCGCTCGGCATCGGCGCCAACGCCGCAATTTTCTCGCTCATCAACGCCGTCCTCCTGCGCCCTCTGCCATTCGCGAACGCCGACAAAATCGCATCCATCAGCGAATCCGCCGTGGCCCTCGGCTTTCCGCAAATTCCGTTCAGCCCGGCCGACCTCCACGAATTTATGGCGCGCCAGCGGAGCTTCGAAACGATTGCCGGCTACACCAACGTTCACTTCGAGCTCTCCGGCGACGGCGGCGCAGGCGAGCGAATCGTCGTGACGCGCTCGAGCGCGACCCTTTTGCCGCTTCTCGGCGCCCAGCCGATGCTCGGCCGGAACTTCGCAGCCGAAGAGGATGCTCCCGGCCATGCCGTCGCGATTTTGAGTTACGGCTTGTGGCAGCGCCGCTACGCTTCCGATCCCAAAATTACCGGCAAGACAATTGAACTTGACCGCGAGCCGTATCTGGTCATCGGCGTAATGCCGCGCGAGTTCGTGTTCCCGATGCATGGCCCGCTGACGAACGATCATCCGGCCGATCTCTTCGTTCCCCTCGCGTTCACGCCGGTGGAATTGCAGGCGTGGGGCAAATTCTACAATTGTTCGGTGCTTGGCCGGCTGAGGCCAGGCGTCACCATGGAAAGCGCCGGCGCGGAGGCCGAGGGCGTGATCAGGCAGATCGTCAAGCTCTACCCGCAGTCCATACTCGAGGCGTTTCACGATGTGCACGTGGGTGCGATCGTCCATCCGTTGCAGCAAGACGTCGTGGGCCTGGTGCGCGCGCCTCTCCTCGTGCTTCTCGTCGCTGTCGGGCTTGTGCTTCTGATCGCTTGCGCCAACGTGGCGAATCTGCTTTTGGCGCGCGCGACTTCCCGCCACAAGGAAATCGCGATTCGCGCGGCGCTCGGCGCGAGCCGCTGGCGATTGATTCGCCAGTTGCTCTCCGAAAACATATTGCTCGGTCTAATTTCCGGCGGAGTCGGCGTCCTCATCGCGTACTGGGGCGTGGCTTTGCTTGTGTCGCTGTCTCCGATTGACCTCCCTCGCGTCCGGGAAATTGGTATTGACGGTCGCGTTCTTGCGTTCACGTTCGGGCTGTCTTTTCTGACCGCGATTATTTTCGGGCTGATTCCCGGCGTGGAGGCTTCGCGCACTCTTCCGCAGGAAGCGCTCAAGGAAGGAGCGCGCGGCGCATCCGCATCGCGCGCGAAGAAGCGGTTGCAAGGCGCGCTGATTGTCGCGCAGATGGCGCTCTCCGTAATGCTGCTCGCGGCCGCGGGGCTGGTGATGCGCAGTTTCGTCGGGATGCTCAGAGCCGATCCGGGATTTCAGCCGGAGCACGTACTCGCCGTCGGCGTGCCGCTTCCGTTGCGCGCCTACCCGCACGCGTCGGAAGTCAGAGGATTTTTCGAGGAGATGATTCGCCGCTCGGCGGCTCTGCCGCGGGTGCAATCCGCCGGAGCTTCCACCGATCTTCCCCTCGATGCGATCGAGCACGACGCCATCATCATCGAAGGACGCGACACGGCCACGCAAGGCCAGCCTCCCTCCTGCGTGCAGAGCTGGATCCTCGGCGACTACTTCCGCACGATGGGAATCACGCTTCTCGAGGGCAGGGCATTCACGCCGGAAGATATTCAGGGCCGGCAGAACGTTGCCATCATCAGCGCCGCCGCCGCGAAGCAATGGTGGCCGGGGCGCGACCCGCTCGGAAAGCGGTTCAAGGTCGGCGCGCCCGAATGGCCTTGGATGACGGTGGTGGGCGTGGTGGACGACGTCAAGGACACATCGCTCAGCAATCCGGCGAATCCGCACGCGTACACACCGTATCTTCAAGTCGAGAATTCCTGGCTCGAGAGCCCGCTCTTCAGTGAGGCTCGCAAACTGAATCTCGCGGTGCGCACGCAGGGCGACCCGGCGGCCGCGACTTCATCGGTGCGCAAGATTATTTCGGATCTGGATCCGGCGATTGCCGTCACGAAAATTCACACGATGACCGCTGACGTTCAAGAGTCCGTCGCGCCGCAGCGATTTATTTTGTTCCTGCTGGGAATTTTTGCGGGCTTGGCGGTGTTCCTCGCGGCGGTCGGCGTATATGGCGTGCTTTCGTATTCGGTGGCACAAAGAACGCATGAGATCGGTGTACGAATTGCGCTCGGCGCACCGAACAATAGCGTGCTTGCGCTCGTACTAATGGAAGGCATGCGATTGACCGCGCTCGGCGCGTTGATTGGAGTCGTGGCGGCGCTGGCGGTGACGCGATTGATGGCGGGATTGCTGTACGGCGTCACGGCGCACGATCCGCTCACGTTCATCGGCGTGACCGTGGTGATGTGCGGCGTCGCGTTGCTCGCGTGTTACATCCCCGCGCGCCGCGCCATGCGCGTGGATCCGATGGTGGCGTTGCGATATGAGTGAGCGCCGCCGGTCGAAACGGCGGTCGGTCTCACGACCGACCCTACAATTGCTGGCCGCTCGATCACGGCGAACCGGTAGCGGATTTTGTAGGGCTGGTCGTTAGACCAGCCGGTTTTCGTTGATCGTTGCCGCGACCGCGTTCTCGGCAACCGTTGAATCGGGGGCGCGATGAATAATTTTATTCAGGACATCACTTACGCGCTGCGCACGCTGCGCAAATCGCCCGTTTACGCGATCATCGCCATCATCACGCTCGCTCTCGGCATCGGCGCGAACACCGCCATCTTCAGCTACGTCAATGCCTGGCTGATCAAGCCTCTGCCTTATCCGCAAGCCGATCGCTTGATGGTCCTGCTCGCGCACGACACGAAGAAGGGCTGGACAAACAGCGGCGTCACCTCCACCGCCGATTTTATCGATTTAGAAAGGCAAGATACCGCCTTCGAGCAGATTGCTTCGTGGACGGGCTGGTACTTCAATCTGACGAGCGACGGCCCTCCCGAGCGCGTGATCGGCGGCCTGGTGAGCTGGAATTTCTTTCAGACGCTCGGCGTGAAACCGATGCTCGGCCGCGTATTTCTGCCGGAGGAATCGCAGCCCGCGTCGAGCCACGTGGCCATCTTGAGTCGCGGCTTGTGGCAAAGCCGCTTCGCCGGAGATCCGCAGATCGTCGGCCGCACGATCAAGCTGCAAGGGGAGTCCTACACGGTGGTCGGCGTGATGCCTGCGAGCTACCAGTTCCCACTGATGGGCATCGCGAATATCTGGACGCCGCTCGCGCTCGATGAAAAGCAACAAGCCGACCGCGACACTTCGTGGTTCAACGCCTTCGGCCGCTTGAAGCCGGGCGTGACGCAGCAACAGGCCGCCGCGGAAGTCACCGGAATCGCTTCGCGCCTCGAAAAGCTCTATCCGAAGACGAATACCAACGCCACCACGCTGCTGAGTCCCATGACGTACGAAATCGGGAAAGAAGAAGGAACGCAGCAGGTCATGATTTTATTCTGGATCGTGGGCCTCATCTTATTGATCGCGTGCGCGAACGTGGCGAACCTGATGCTGGCCCGCGCGGCGCGGCGCACTAAGGAATTTGCGGTTCGCTCGGCGCTCGGCGCTTCGCGCGGGCGGCTTGCACGGCAATTGCTCACGGAATCGCTGGTGTTATTCACAGTGGGCGGCGGCATGGGAGTGCTGTTCGCCCTCTGGGGCGTGCATTGGATCGCAGACTCCATTCCAAGCCGAATACGCGGCTTTCTGGTGAACTACGGCCGCGTGGATATTGACCTCACCACGCTCGCCTACACTCTCGGCATCGCGTTCGTGTGTGGAATCGCTTTTGGTCTCGTGCCGGGATTCGGAAGCACGGGGCTGAACGTCAATGCCGCGCTCAAGGAATCCATGGGCCAGGTCTCCGGCGGAGGGCGAGGCGCGAAGCTGCGCCGCGCGTTTGTCGCCGGCGAAGTGGCGCTCGCCGTGGTCGTCCTGATCTCAACGGCGATGCTCGTCGAAAGCTTCATCCACCTCGTGTACGACAAGCTCGGATTCGAAACGAAAAACCTGGTGACCGCGCCGCTCGTGCTTCCCAAGACGAAATACGCGGACGATGCCCAGGTGCGGAGTTTCTACGATCAGGTGATGGCTCGCGTCCAGGCGCTTCCGGGAGTGGTCTCGGCGGGGATGAGCCAATCCGTCCCGTTCGGCGAATCTTTCACGACCGTCCTGATTCACATCGCCGGGCGGCCGTCGGCCGAGCCGGGCGAAGAACTCGGCGCGCTCTATTCGCCGGTCAGCCCGGATTATTTGTCGACGATGCAGATTCCGCTGATTCGCGGGCGCATGTTTTCGAGCGGCGATGGCGCGGGCGCTCCGAACGTCATTCTGATCAATGAAGCGCTGATGCGGCAACAATTCGCGAACGAAGATCCCATCGGCAAGCAGATCGAATACACCGAGATGCGCACGCTCGGCACGATCGTCGGTGTGGTGGGCGACGTCAAGACGTACTCGATGAGCGATCGTCCGCAACGCCAGATCTACGTTCCGGCAGCGGAATTCCCGAGTGCTTACATGACGATCGTCGCGCGCACGTCGGGTCCGGCGCCGGAGCTGCCTGCGGCGATTCGCAATGCCGTGTGGTCGGTTGACAGCGAGCAGCCGATTTCTCTCGTGCAGCCGTTTGTCGTGGCCATTGACGAGCAGAACGCCGGCAATCGCATCCTCACGCAATTGGCCGGCTTTTTCGGCTTGGTGGCGATGTTGCTGGGAGCCATAGGAATCTACGGCGTGATGGCTTACACGGTCGAGCAGCGCACGCGCGAAATGGGAATCCGCATGGCGCTCGGCGCGAGCCCAGGCGATGTGACGCGGATTGTGCTGGTTCAGGGTTTGAAGCTGACACTCGTGGGCGTCGTGATTGGAGTCGTGCTCGCTGCGGGGGCAACTCGCGGAATGAGCGCCATTTTGTACAAGGTGAAGTCGGGCGATCCGATTACGTTTATCGCTGTTTCGGCGCTTTTTACGTTCGTGGCGCTCGCGGCATGTTACATCCCGGCGCGGCGGGCGATGCGCGTGGACCCGATGGTGGCGCTGCGATACGAATAATGGCTTTAGCAACCGTCGCGCGACCTGAAACGGAGGCGATATGGGCACTCTGATTCAAGATGCCAAATACGCGCTGCGGATGCTGCGCAAATCGCCGAGCTTCACGATTATCGCGGTGCTCACAATCGCGCTCGGCGTTGGCGCGAACACGGCAATCTTCTCCGTCGTCCATGTCGTCCTGCTGAAGCCTCTGCCGTTTCCCCAGCCCGATCACCTCGTCGAGCTCTGGGAAACCGAAGCCGCCCCAGGCAATTTCCCGCTCACCGATCAGGATTTCCTGGATTGGCGTGCGCAGAATCGCACGTTCGACGACATGGCGGTGTACACCTGGCCGGAGCCGAGCAACATCAGCGGCGCAGGTGTGCCCGAGCAAGTGCGACTTGTCGAGACACAGGCGAATTTCTTTTCGGTTCTCGGCATCGCGCCGCAAATTGGCCGTTCATTCGTCGCCGGAGAGGACGCCAAAGGCCGCAATCACGTCGCTATCGTCACCAACGCACTCTGGAAATCGCATTTCGGCGGCCGTTCGGACGCTCTCAATAAAACAATCGAGTTGAACGGTGAGAGCTACACCATCGTCGGCGTAATGCCCGCGTGGTACACCGCACCCGGCACCGCTGATGTGTGGACCCCGATGGATTTGTCGCCCACTGCGATGCGCGGCCGCGATAGCCACTATCTTCGCGCACTCGGGCGCGTCAAAACTGGCATGATGATCGAGCAAGCCCGCGCGGATCTTGGCGCGATTTCCGCGCGGCGAGCTATGCGCGTCGACCCGATGGTCGTTTTGCGATACGAGTGAGTGTGCCGAGGCGGAGCGATCGCAGCGCGGAAAATCGCCGGCACTGCGAGGCTCGGGGTTCTCGACAGATGCCCGCGCCACCAATGTATTTCGCATGAAACGGAGGCGGAATGAACACCTTAGTTCAGGACATCAGATATGCGCTGCGAATGCTGCGCAAATCGCCCAGCTTCGCGGTTATCGCGATTATCACGCTCGCGCTCGGCATCGGCGCGAACACGGCGATTTTTTCCGTCGTGGACGCCGTGCTACTCAAACCGCTGCCGTATCCCCAGCCGAATCGAATTGCGGCGGTCTGGGGCACGCATTCGAAAATGGGTGAGAACAGGCGGACTCTCTCGTACCCCGATTTCAAGGATTTGCAGGCGCAGAACCACGTCTTCGAGCAAGTTGCAGTGTATTCGGATACGACGACCGCACTTACCGGCGCGGGCGAGCCAATGCATCTCTTTGCCGAAAAAGTCAGCGCGGACATGTTCACCGTGCTTGGCGTCCAGCCGGTTCTCGGCCGTGCGTTTGTTTCAGACGAGGACGAGCCGGGCCACTTAGTGGCCATGATCAGCTACAAACTTTGGCAGAGCCATTTCGGCGCCGATCCGGGCGTCGTTGGCCGCGCGATGACGTTCGGCGGCCGCGATTTCACGATCATCGGAGTACTGCCAGCGTCGTTCGTTTTCCCGTTCAATTCGGATGCGCCCGACGTATGGAAGACGTTTTCGGAGGACACGATTTTCAACTCCGGGGATGACAAGCCGATGGTTGAAGAGCGGGACGCGCATTTTGTGGAGGCTCTGGCGCGATTGATGCCGGGAATCACGATCGCCGAGGCCAATGCTGAAGCCGATGCCATCGGCAATCGCCTTGCAGCTCAGTATCCGGACACTAACAAGTACATGAGTTTCGAGGTTGAATCTGCGCTCGACAGCCTCGTCGGCAGCCTGAAGCCGCAGCTACGTGTGCTGCTTGGCGCCGTGGCGTTCGTGCTCCTGATTGGCTGCGCGAACATCGCGAATCTTCTTCTTGCCCGCGCGACGGCGCGGCAGCGCGAAATGGCGATCCGTTCGGCAATGGGCGCGGGACGCGGGCGGATCATCCGCCAGCTCCTGATCGAAGCGGGAATGATTTCACTCGCGGGCGGGACATGCGGGTTGATCGTAGCCGCGTGGGGCACGGAATATCTCGTGAAGCTCGCGGCCGGACAATTCGCGCGCGTCGCTGGAACGGCCATTGACGGGCGCGTGCTCGCTTTCACTTTCGTCCCATCCGTCGTGACCGGATTTCTTTTTGGCATCGCGCCGGCGATTCAGCTCTCGAGCCAGCCGCTTTCCGAGATTCTGAAGGAAGGCGGGCGCAGCTCGAGCCAAAGCGCGCGGCAGCACCGTCTGCGAAATATTCTGATCATGGGTGAGATGGCGCTGGCGGTGATTCTCCTGTCCTGCGCCGGCTTGCTGATTGAAAGCCTATCGAACCTCCGCCATGTGAATCCAGGAATCAATCCGCACGGCGTGCTCACTTTCGCGATCGATTTGCCGGGCAGCCGGTATTCGAAGCCGGAAGCGATCAAAGGATTTTTCCGGCAATTGACGGAGCGAATGCGCGCGCTGCCAGGCGTCGAATCGGCCAGCACGGGCGTGCCGCTGCCGTTCAGCGAATCCAGGCTCGGCACGACGTATTCAATTGAAGGGCATCCCGTGCCGCCAAGCGAAGAACCGCACGTGCACTTTCGCGCCGTCAACGTCGATTATTTCCGCACGATGGGAATTTCGCTTCTGGAGGGACGGGCGTTTGCCGCCACGGACAATGCGAGCGCGCCAAATGTGATCGTCATCAATCAAGCGCTCGCGAACAAAGCGTTTCCAGGCGAAAACCCGATCGGCAAGCAGATCAAGCCCGGCGTTTCCGAGAGCGGCCTCCCGCCGTTCCGCGAAATCATCGGCGTCGTTGGCGACGTAAAAGTGCGCGGGCTCGACTCGCCCGACGATGCGGAATGCTACACGCCCGAGGAGCAAACGGGATTTGACTGGCAATTTGGCGTCGTGCGAACGTCGGCGCCGCCCACCACGCTGGTTCCCGCGATCCGCGATCAGGTGCGCGCGATCGACAAGGACGTGGCGATCTTCGACGTGAAGACGATGGACGAGTATGTCGCGAAGGCTACGGCGCAGCCACGGCTCGATTCGGCGCTGCTCGCGCTCTTCGCGGGGCTCGCGCTGATTCTTGCGATGGTGGGAATCTTTGGCGTGATGTCTTACGGCGTCGCTCAGCGTACGAATGAGTTTGGAATTCGCATGACGCTCGGAGCTCAGCGCGGGGACATGATGGGGCTTGTGCTCAAGCAGGGACTGGGAGTTGCGGCGATTGGAACGACGGTCGGAATTGCAGCCGCGGTCGGCGCCACGCGGCTGCTATCGACCCTGCTCTTCGGCGTGAAGCCCGGCGATCCGCTAACGCTGGTAGCTGTTTCGGCGATTCTGCTCGTGTGCGCGCTTGTTGCATGCTACATCCCGGCGCGCCGAACAATGCGCGTGGATCCGATGGCGGCGCTGCGACACGAATAACCGGCTGGGCGTAAGCGACGGGCAATTGGGCGTTGGTAGCTCCGGCATCCTGTCGGCGGTTCTCCGCCTGGTTCCGCCGAACAAAGTCGCCGGCAAGATGCCGGAGCTACGAATTCGTTCTAGATCGCAAGCGGGCGGCTCGCGGTGGATAGACGCCGTGCTACAGCAATCCCTTCTTCTCATATTCGCGGAATCCTGCAATGGTCAACACAGCCAACTCCGTAAACAAGATCAAGTCGACTTCGGTGAAATTGAAACATGCCTTGCCCTGCATGTGCTTTTTCAACGCGGGCGAGATGGTGGTGAGCAGTCTTGGATTCGTGTAAACCGGGAACAGGTGATAGCTGACGTAGTTTTTCTTCAATTGAAGGGCCGCGAAAAAAAGCGGCTTGCCTTTCCAACTTGGCGATGCGGTGTTGAGATAATAGTTGTCGGGTTTGTCGGCCACGACGCTGAGCTGCGGAGCGAGAGTCTCGAGGATCCCGTGAATCGCCTGGAAGACGCCGCGGAATTGATCGCTTCGGCCAGCTTTTGTAGCGCGCGCAGGCGCTTCCTTGCGTGCTGAGGATTTCGCGGAATGTTTAGGCTTGGCTTTCTTTGATTTCTTGGTCAGCATATTGTGTCCGTCCTTCACTTGACAATTCTTCTCGCTCGACAATTGCCATTCGCAGCGAGCGCGTCTCGAAATTAGAGATGCCGCTGCAAAAATTTGAGTGTTTCGCGCCAGGCTACCACGCGCGCTTGCGCCGTCGCCTGCGGCTTGCCGCCGAACGCGACTCGCAAATCGAAAGTCGGCACTTTTGACGCCACTGTCGTCGCGGGCGTATGCGGCAGCCGCAGAAGATGTCCCGCGTCAGGGTTCTTGACGTGGAGTGCCTCGTATTCGAAGCCACGCGCCTGGAGCCGCCTCACCGCTGCCTCCGCCATGGCTTCGGACGGCCACACTGCGTCGTCACTTGCAGACACGAGCAAAATCGGCGCTCGAATGTGCTCGACGGGAATTCCCGCGAGCTCAACGAAGTGACGTTGCCGAAGCGAATCATGGTGTAGATCGAGGAAGCGCACTGCCTTGCGAAACGTAATCACGCGCACCGCGGTCCAGATGCGAAACCAGCTCATCGCGTATGGCACAAACGGAATCTGCTCTCCGCGATATGTCCACGACGATCGCGCCCCATTTCCTCTCACGCTTGGAGATTTACCGTCCTCCGGCGCTCTTCCGGTGCCTTGCCACGTCACGTGACCTGGTACCATTCCGATCACTACGCGCAGCAGCGGAATCTTCGACGCCAGTAGCAGCGCCAGTTCGGCACCGCGCGAAATTCCGTACACCGCAATTCTATTGGGATCGATTTCCGGCTGGCGGCAAAGCCACGCGATCGCCCGCTCGAAATATTCGAGCGGAATGCTATTGAGCGAAGGCGGCAGCGGATCGAATCCGAAGTAGGGAAGCGCGAATCCAGCATAACCGTGGCCCGCAAGCGCCGCCGCTACTTCCCAATCGAGCCCGCCGCCCGAACCGCCTAGCGTGATGACGACGGGCAAGCGTTCGTCCTCGATCGCGCCGCCTGCCGGCGATTTCTTCGAAGCGCTCAGGAGCGACTGCGTCACGGCGCGAGGAGTTCCGTCCGCGTCGAAATATTCCTGTTCGCGAGCTTCACCCGAAGGCAGGAATAGCAATCCCGCCAGGCCTTCTTCTTCGACCGCACGCACGATTGTTCCTTGCGGCACAAATTGCTTTTCAAGCCGTTCGCGCGCGGTGTGCAGCATGTCCGGCGTGGTCGCTTCGAATGTGATCTCGCTCGGCTCGAGTTCTTTCTTCAAGTATTGGTCGTTCTGGCCCGCGTCGCCGGGATTGAGCCGCATGGACCAGAAGAGCCCGGCGGGATCCACGCCACTATACGTTCCGGAGCGTGGCGCGTCCTGGCTGAGGATCACCGTGCCATCCAAGCGCGACATAAATTCCGCGTGCGATTCCCAGCGGCGATTCTGATCGTCCATCGTCCAGGCGACGATTGTTACCAGTGTGCGCGGAGGCGCGCCGGTGATGCGTATGCGCACTTCATCGTCAACGAGCGCGGGATTGGGAGTAATGATGATTTTCAGCGGTATGTCTGACATGGTTGGGGATTCATGTGTAGCGAAAATCTATGATACTTCGAAATTGTTATTTTTAGCGCCGGCATCTTGCTGGTGGTTTTCCGCACGGTGATGTCTAACAAAATCGCCGGCAAGTTCGATTTCAGGACTCCGGTGGAATAATCGGACTCCCGAAACCGGAAATGAGGGCGCTAGGATGCGTATCGCGCGATCACGCGGTCAGTTCGCCACTTTTCGCTCACTTCTTCGCATAGACCAGCACAACAAAAGATCCAGGCAAGATCGCCGGGCGCGGATGGGGATTGTCGGCCGTAGCTGCGGGCGGCGGACCGAAATCGGCGGTGACCAGGAAGACTTGATGCGTTTCGCGGTCGAGAGTCATCGTCCGCGCGCCCTTGCGTGTGGGAACATCCTCGATGACCGTGAAGTTCGATGGCGAATTTTCGTGCGCGACGGTGAGCGTGGCGCTTTGCCCATTCGAAGCGAACGCGTAGCCGGTGCCGGGATCAAACGCCGTCGCGTCCACGCCTTCGCCGATCGGAAGTGAAGCAATCAGTTTGCCCGAATCGGCGTCTAAGACTGTCATCATTTTGTTGTTGCAACCGGAGAATAGCCGCCGCTGCACCCGATCGATCGCCAGTCCGGACGGCGATTCGCACGGCGCGAGAGGCCAAGTGTTGGTGACAGTGAGCTTTTCCGCGCCAATGCGCGCCATTTCGCCTTTGTCTTCGATATTTACGAAGATTCCTCCGCGGCCGCCGGACACCGCAAATTCCGGTTTGCCTGGCAGCGCGATTGTGCCGAGCACTTTCCCGGCGACCGCATCGATCGCAGTGGAATCTTTGCTGCGGCCGTTCATCGTGAAAATGCGTTTCGTCCCTGCGTCATAGACGATTGCATCGGGATTTGTTCCCGCCGCGACGGTGCCGAGGGTCTTGAGTGTTTTCATATCGAAAATCGTTACGTCGTTCGCGCGGCCGTCGGAGATGAAGCCCTTTTCAAGGTCCAACGCGAGCGCGATGCCGTGCACTCCCAGGGTATTTGGAATTTCGCCGACGACTTTTTCGTCGTCCACGTCGAGGACAACAACTTTCGTCGCGCGGGAAATATAGAGGTGGCGCGTTTCCGAATCAAACGTGATGTAGTCCCAGCCGCCTTCGCCGCCGAGCTTAATGGTCTTAAGCAGCGAATAGCCCGAGGGCCCGGCAGGTGTCGCGCTCCCAGGATAGAATTTTGCGTTGCTGTACGACTCTGCAGCCATGATCGCGGCGAGAATCAGCGCGCCAGTCGTCAGTCCCAAGCGAATGCGGCGTTTCATTCAGATTGTCTCCCGTGAAATCATTATCACGGACGCTGCATCGCCGCAATATTACATCGTGGAACAATATCTAGTTGGCGATGCCGCGATCGCCTTCTAAAAAAGCGTACCGAATGAGCCGGCTCTGGTGTAACGGAACCGTCAAATTCTTGTCTGCGTTCGCGCTCGAATCCGAGTCAAAAATAGACCGCCCTGACGGCGGAAGCCTGCAACTCCGGCGTACCTCGGAACGTCAAATGAGTTAGAATGAGAGACAGTCCCCGGAAGGAGCCGATCATGGAGGATATTCGCAGCTCCGAATCCACCGAGGGTAACCCCGGCGAACATCTGGAAGATTCCCGCGCGCTAATGTCGCGCCCTAGAGTATTGCCATTTGCGGCGGCGCTTCTTGCGTTTGTCTGGCTGTGGGCAGCGCCGCGCCCTGCGTTTGCGCAGCATGGCGGCGGTGGGCATGCGTCGGGCGGAGGTCATCCTGGCGGTGGGGCTCCCGCGAGTCATCCCGGGGGCGCTGCGTCGGCCGCGCATCCATCTGCTTCGAGCAGCGTCGTGAGCACGCGGACATCTGTGCCATCGGCGTCGGCTGCAAGAGCCGGGGAGCGCGGAGAATCAGGAAGCCGCTCTGAGACCGGGCAACGCGGTGATCTAGGCGAGGGCGAGGACGCGGAACGCGGAGGGGCGGACGCTACTCCTGAACCAGCTCCGCACGTCGTTTATGGAGGCTATGGCTATTTCGTTCGCGAGAATGAATCCGCACCGGCCCAACACTACACGGCGTCAAGCCACATTTGGCAAGAACCTGCTTCGCGCCCGCCAACGAACGTAACGCTACCTTCGAATTCGTTCACAGCTGCCAATCACATGATCGCCGCCCCGACGCAACCTGCCATTCGGCTTCGCGGAACCGGTGCGGCGAGCACGGCTCCGAGAGGTGTTAGCGTGAACTCCGCTCTCATCCCGATCCCCGTGTTCGGCACCGGCGGCAGCCGGTTTGGGGTCAACAATTTTGGATTCGGCGCACGAAGAGGTTTCCGCGGCAGAGGCGGCTTCGGCTGTTTTAATTTCGCGTTCGGACCCTGCGGCGGATTCGGTTATGGATTTGGTCTCGGTTGCGGGTATGGGTATGGCTACGGAGCGGGATACGGCTACTGGGGCGGTGGTTATGGCATCAATCCGGCAGACTTCAACGCGCAGGATGTGACGGCGCCAAATCCCTGGATGGGTGATTACGTCTACGAGGGAAGTGACGAGGCTGCTCAAGTAGAAGCGGCGACTGCGCCCGGACCGCTCACCGTAATTTATTTCAAGGACGGCTCGAGCTACGGCGTTCGCGATTACTGGATGGATGGCGGGCAACTTCACTACGTGACTTCGTACGGCGGCGAGAATTCAGTGGCTGCGGATCGCGTGGACCTGCAGCGTACTGTGGATGAGAATGCGAAGAATGGAATTGACTTCACGTTGCGTCCCGCGCAGCCGGGCTCTGAAAAGCCGTAAAAGCGCGAATCGCAATTGCAAAGATTAATTAGCTGGTACTGAGTTTTCGCTTTTGATGTCCTTAAAGAATTGTGTTGCGCCGCGTCAATCTATTCTTCGGCGACCACTCCCGTTTACTCCTCAACATCGTGAGCGTATAAACGCTATCGCAGCGCCGGCATCTTGTCGGCGATTTCCCGCGGCGTAGCCCCGGACAAAACCGCCGGGCCTTCTAGGATCAGGGTAGACAAGATGCCGACGCTACGGCTGCATTCCCGGCTGCCGTTGTGCGGATCGAATTGAATGACTCAGTATTGGCGAAAACCGGCGGAGATTTGCGCTCTCGAATTGTGGGTTTTGGCGGAGACGGAGCCTTACACGCAGCCGTGAACTAAAAATCCTTACGATTTAGTCATTTGACAAACGCACAACACTCGTGTACAAATCTTAACTGTAAGCTCGATTTGTGTAGCAAGCGCCTCCCCTGATTTTTTCCGAGCAGTAAATCCCAATCAAGGCTATCGGGCAATTCTAGCGCCGGCATCGCGCCGACGATTTTCTTCGCGCCAACTTCGGCCAAGAACGCCAGCATGATGCCGCCGCTACGATTGCCTGGTCACTATCCACCGGCGTCGCCGTTCACTCGTCTGTTTGCCCTAGAGCCGCGACAGCGGCTGAATGGGTCATCCATTGCTCGTCACTGATTCTTCAGGAGACATCATGCCGAACTACAATACGCAGAATCCGCCGTATGCCATTTTCCCCGGCGATGTCACGCTCGCATTCAACGCCGAGGCGCCGGCGGCAGCGCAGGCGAGCCAGCAATTTTCGCTGCCGGATTATTCCGGACGGGGCGAACAGGGCCGCACCGTTCGCTGGCAGACGCTCTACGGCACAGCGCCGAGCGCCGTTAACATTGCGCTGCAGGTGGCGCTTCAGGATGTTGACGCGCAGTATCAGACGGTTGATTCGTCCACGGCTACTGCGGGTGAATCGCGGAGCGTTTCGGGCGTGAATGCCAAGTTCATTCGCGCCAAAGTGACGTCGATTACCGGTGGCAGCGGCGTCACGGTGCAAATTCTCGCGTGACGATTGGCGTGGCAATGCGGCCGGCCTGTTGGCCAGCCCTACGAACGGCAAGAATGCAATCGTAGCGCCGGCGCTGCGAATGACTGATTGCCGCTCGTAGAATCATTCGAAAGCCGGAACTGTACCCTAATATGCCAACCAAAAAATGCAAATCGACATCGGCGCGCACGAAGGGCGCTGCGCCGGCATCGCACGCAAAAGCGGCGAAGCGGGTTTCGCGCGCGAAGCCGGCGGCAAGAGCGGCCTCAAGGACTTCCGTGAAATCCGCGAAAGTTGAGGCGACGCAGGATAAGGCGCCGAAACGCTCCCTGACACGCGTGAAGATCGGCGAGGCGATGCGTGTGCTCGGTCTCGACGAATCGAAGCTGGCGGGTAAATTCGATCGACTTCTCGATCGCCTGGAAGAAAATAACAGGCCTCGCGCCAGTGAGAAGCTTTTGCTCGAAGTGCTGCGAGAATGCGGCAAGCTGCTCGAAGCGTATCCGGTCGCGCGCTCCTCGACCGCCAGCGCTGGCGCCGCACCAAACGTGCCGGTCCAGCTCGTCACGATGGTTCCACGCCCGGAGCGCGAAACAGAAGTGGCGCCCACTCAATCCGACTCGCCAGACAACGCTCTGTCCGGCGCGATTCATCCATAGACCTTCCGTCCGTTCGTCACTCGTCGCTTTTCTTGAGGAGGAATCATGTCCGTTAGCAAAAAAACGCTTGGATATGCGGTTCAGCTCGGAGGCGCGGGAGGGCTGGTCGTCGGCGCAGTTCTGGGTGTACATCATGTTGGAATTGCTGCGGCGATATTTGGTGGCGCTGCTGCGCTTTACATCGGCAAGAAGATTCGCGCACTGGGCTAGTCAGCTCGGCTATCGAACAACCACCTGTCTCGTGGCGCGGGCATCCTGCCCGCGCCACGAATATTCGCGCCACGCACGCATTGTATCGCCCATGTCCGCAACCATCCAATCCGGGCTGGAGCGCTGGTTCAATGATGGCGTTCCCGCTGCTGATTGCATCGTCGAGGACGCCGCCGATGGGATCACCATCGCCGATGCGCATCTCGACCCAAGCGCGTTCGCGCCCGCCGACGATTCGTCCTCGCGACTCGTGCTGCCCTATACGCCATTTCCGCGGCAGCGGGAATTTCATCGGTCGCCGGCGAAGTATCGTCTCTTTGGCGGCGCAGCAGGGCCGGGTAAATCGAAGGCGCTTCTCATGGAGGCAATTCTTCAGGCGCACGAGCATGCGGGTGCGAATTCGCTGCTCATGCGCCGCACCTTTCCAGAGCTTGAGGCGTCGCTTCTGCTCTATTTTCGCCGCGATGTTCCGCGCGAACTTTACCGCGCGTTCAACGACACGAAACACGTGGTCTCCTGGTGGAATGGCTCGACGACGCGCTTTGGCTACAGCCGCAGCGAGAACGACATCTACCAATATCAAGGCGCTGAATATCTTTTCATTGGCGTTGACGAACTCACGCTTTTCACCCTGAAGCAGTGGCAATTTCTGACGTCGCGCAATCGCTGCCCGGTGCCCGGCGCGTTTGCGAACATGGCGGCTGCATCGAATCCCGGCAACATAGGCCACGCCTGGGTGAAATCGCTTTGGATCGATAAGCAGGCTGCGCCAGGAATGGAGCGCCCTGGTGAATACGATCCCGAGGACTACGCGTTCATTCCGGCGCGCGTCTGGGACAATCCAATTTACGCGACCGACGCCAACTATCTAAAAACCCTTCATGCGTTGCCCGAACATTTGCGCCGCGCGTTTCTAGACGGCGATTGGGACGTTTTTGCGGGGCAATACTTCAGTAATTTTGATCCCGCGCGACACGTCGAACGCGCCGAGCGCATCGGATTCGCGGATTGGTGGCCGCGGTGGATTTCGATGGACTGGGGTTTCGAGCATCCCGCCGCCGTCTACTGGCACTCGCAGGATAAAACACGGACGGTGACGTATCGCGAATTCGTCCGGCAGCACATGAGCCCTCGCAATTTGGCGCATGAAATTGTCGAACGTTCGCGCAGCGAGAGAATTTCGAATGTGTATTTGTCGCCCGATGCCTTTGCGCGCCGCACGGATGAGTCTTCGATCGCCGAGCAGATCGGCGACGTACTTGGGGCGAACGGATTGCCGCGGCCTGTTCCGGCAGACAACGATCGCGTTGGTGGATGGCTATTGATGTACCAAATGCTTGACGCCGGCGAATGGACGATTACGGAGAATTGCGCGGAGTTGATTCGCACATTGCCGTCGCTGGTGCGCGATTCAGCGCGCGTCGAGGACATCGAAAAAATGGACGGCGATGACGCCGCCGACGCGGCGCGTTACGGATTGAAATCGCGGATGCGATCGCAGACCGGAGCGAATGCGCCATTCGACCAGCGCATCGCCGCGCGCGTTACATCGAACGACCCGACCATTCGCGCGATTCAGGCGCGCAAGGCCGAACTCGACGAGCAGCGGCGCAGCGGACCTATTTCATTCGCGCGGCACCATCCGCGCCCCGGTGCGCCGTTGCGCTGAACCTGCGAGGGCTTCCAGCCCGCGAATTCCCGCCGCGGCGATCAGCGAACATTTGCGGGCGAGGTGCCAGAGCCACGAATTCACGCTCGGCAACTGTAGAGCTGGTCGTAAGACCAGCCGCTTTTAGGATGGAATACGCATGTTCTCATCGCTTCGCAAAATCTGGGTGCGCATCACGGCGTCACGCTATACGCGCGCCCTGGAAGACGAAAATGCCCGGATGCGCGCGGAGAATCGTGCGCTTCTGAATTCGATACTTGGGATTGCGGGCATTCCGCCGTTACGCATGGATGCTGAAATCGAGCGACAGCGGGGGGGCGATGTGCGGGCTGGGTCTCGCAGCGGGAAAGGCGGCACCTCTTATGACGCGTCCCACAATTTCCATCCGCGCGTTGACGATAAACATAAAGCCGGACCGCAACGCGAGACTGCTGAAGGTGACGTAAGGTACAGCGATGGCAGCGCCGACGAGATCCGCCGCAGCGTTCGCGCGAAGGGCCTGATCGTTTCTGCGAATCCGTTGCGGCGGCGTTCGTGGCAGCAAATCGGACGAATGCTTGAGATCGAAAACGTCCGCCGCATGAACAATCGCGACAATTCCGATTCGATGCTGTAGCGAGGAGCAAACATGCCGATCATTCGAGGACGATATTACATGAACCCCACGATGGGCGCAGCGATCGAGAACACTCGCGCGCTTGGCAACGCTTCGCAATTGGGCGACGGCCCGAGCGATCCATTCACTGACGAGGATGCAAGCGAATCGTCCAGGCAGGAAGCCGGCGACTTACCCGCGACCGCGATACATCGCGTTGAAATTGAAATCTCAGCGACGCGGGGTGGCGGGCGTTACGGTGGGCGAAATTCACGTGGGTACGTGGCGCATATACATCGCGAAACGATTGACGCGGCGCCGACGGGAGCGAATAGCGTGCGCGGCGCGTTTGGAGTTCCATCGGAAGCGCCGGGGATTGCGGCGCATTTTGGAACGCAGGCGGCGCCGGGATTTGTGCCTCGCGGCGTTTTCGCGCTGGCGCCTGAGACGCACGTGTTCACGACGCCGGGGGATCTGGTGAATTTTCTCCGCGACACGCTCACCGAAGATTAACCCTAAACCCCAGCCGGCCACTCCATCCGATTCATCGAGGACACATGGCGAACGATTTCAATATTACCTTTCCGGGCGAACCGGCGCCGGCGAATCCGGCTGTCGTGCCGGTGGAGAGTCCCGCGACTGGGCCTGCGCGGCCTGATGATCCGATTTCAGTTCTCGAAGCCGTGGCGTATGGCGCGAACAACGAACATCTGCCCGATCGCCTTCAGGCTGCGTTGCGCCGCATCGTTTTCGATTTCACCACGGAATCCGAGACATCACGCCGCGCGGAAGTCCGCCGCATCAAGCAGGCGCACCAATTCTGGCGCGGCCTGCAATATCTCTGGTGGAGCGAGCAGGATCAGAACTGGCATCTTCCGTTCGAGCAAAAATTTAGCGATCAGACTTCGCTCGAGGATATGCCGCGGTACGAATTCGTCACGAACATCTACCAGGCTTTCGGCCTTTCCATCATCGCCGTCCTTTCACAGGATATTCCGCGCGTGCGATTCTTTCCTCAATCGGCGCAGGCGGAAGAGGATGTCTCCGCCGCGAAAGCTGCCACGGAAGTATCGCAGCTCGTCGAGCAAAACAATCGCATTGGCAACGTGATCGTTGAGGAAGCGTTTCAGCTTTGGACGAGCGGCAAAGTTGGCGCGTATGTGCGCTACGTCGTGGACGGCCAGCGATTCGGATTTCATCCCGAAACGCAGATTGCAGCGCGGCAGGTGAAGATCGCGCCGGATGTTTGGCGTTGCAAGCAGTGTGGAGCGGAAACGCCGGCGAATGGAAATGCCGTGGCGCCGAATGTTAGTGCGGCGCTTGCTGCGCCGCCGCCCTCGGGAGCTAGCACGCCGATGAGAAACGGCCGGCCTTCCCCCGAGCCCTATGGAAACGCGTCAGCGGCAGCCTTGCCGCTCTGCGAATGCGGAGCGCTCTTTGAGCTTGGCGATTACGTGCCCGGCGACGTGGTGACGGTGCCCGCGGCGCAAACGCGCTTGCGGGTACCGAATGGGCAGGAAGTGGTCACGATCGTCGGCGGCCTCGAGCTGAAGACTCCGCCTTGGGCGAATGAGATGCACGAGTATCCGTTTCTGCAATGGAACATGGAAGTGCACCAGGCGCGGTTGAAGGCAGCTTACCCGCATGCGGCCAGCAAGATTGGGCCGCCTGTCGCGCCGGGGGAATCCGCGCAGTACGAACGCCTCGCGCGCCTAGCGCAGTCGCAAGGCGGTCCGCTCACCGAGGGCGGCGACTACAACATGAATTTGATCACGTTCCAGCGAACGTGGCTGCGCCCGTGGTCGTTCTACCAACTCGACGATCAGAAACTTCGCGATGAATTGCTCGCGCTCTATCCCGACGGCTGCTACGTGGCTTTCGCGGGTGACGCTTACTGCGAATCGCGCAACGAAAACATGGACGATCACTGGCGCGTACTTCACGCATTGCCCGGTGACGGATCGAGTGGCCGGCCAGCGCTTGGCGATGCGCTGATTTCCGTGCAGGAACGGTTCAACACACTCTCGAATTTGCAAATCGAAACGTACGAGTATGGTATTCCGCCGATTTACGCGGACAGCGAAGTCCTCGATTTTGACGCGCTGCAATCGCAAACTGCCGAGCCCGGCGCGCACTATCCCGCGCGCGCAAAGCCAGGGCAGCCGCTTGCCGCAGGATTCTTCCAGCCCGAACCCGCGCAAATTCCTCCGGACCTCGCCGAGCACGCTGCGAGTCTTATGGGGCCTGTTGCGCAATTTCTTACGGGCGCGTTTCCGGCCCTTTTCGGCGGCGTGATGACGAACAACGACACCGCCGCAGGATACGCGATGGCTCGCGATCAGGCGATGGGGCGGATAGGTCTTGTTTGGCGCGCGATGAAATTCTTCCACGCGGACGTGATGCTTCTCGCCGTGGATTGCTTCCGAAAGAATCGTCCCGGTGACGTCGAAATGACCCTCCTGGGCGCGGGCTCGGCGTTCGAATCGAAGTGGATTCGCATCGCCGACCTGAAAGGGAATTTGTTCTCGTATCCTGAAACTGACGAGCAATATCCGACGATGTGGTCGCAGCAGCGGGCTGTCTTGATGCAATTGATCGGCAGTAACGACCCGCAAATCCAGCAAATCCTTGCGCATCCGGACAACTTGGCACTTATTAAGAGGCTCATCGGCCTGGAAGAAATCGTGATTCCCGACGAAGAGTCGCGGACGAAACAGTATCGCGAAATCGCGCAGCTCGTCATCGAGCAGCCGTTGATTGAGCGTGATCCGCAAACCGGCGCGGAAACAATTTTGCCGAGCATCATGCCGGATCCGTTTGCTGATAATCACGCGGTCGAACTTGAAACGTGCAAGCGGTGGTTTTCCGCGGATGCGGGACAGGCGGCGAAAGTGGATTCGCCAGCGGGATACGCGAACGTGCGTGCCCACGCGTTATTGCATCAGCAATTCTTGCTGCGGCAGCAACAGGCGTTATCACCGCCGCCGGCAGCGCGCCCACAAAAATAAAACAGGGCGGCCTAGGGCCGCTTCGTCGCGCTGTTCTCTGCTTTCTCCTTCGACTTGCAGCGTGTGATTAAAACTGTGTTTTTGCCAGGGAGATTCTGTTTTTACAGCGTCCTGTTCACCGCATTCGAGTCGATGCGCCCGCCGTAGGCGGTGCGCTGCGATGGCGGCGGCGCGACCATCCGCACGACGTGCTGCAGCCGTTCAGGATTGAACGGTTTCGCCATGCACACGACGGCGCCGATTTGATGACTCTCTGAGTAGTCTGCCGGCGACGC
>Ga0302324_100001862_pt1 | contig 50135 bp, 45 predicted proteins | sample Palsa_T0_1_FD_201949 | JGI IMG/M metagenome (GOLD analysis project Ga0302324, IMG submission 201949) | Peat permafrost microbial communities from Stordalen Mire near Abisko, Sweden - Palsa_T0_1 | ecosystem: Environmental > Terrestrial > Soil > Palsa > Peat permafrost | place: Sweden: Abisko...
AAGCGCGGGAAATACGGCCGTGCGTTTTCTCGGCTACGGTCATTTCCTGGAGCGCCAGGATGTGCTTCTGCTGCTCATCGATAGCGGACGTCAGCAGCTTCTGCGTCTGGCCGGCGGAGTCGTTCAGCGAATCGTACAGCCGGCGCTCGATGGTGGCCGGGCGTTCGCGCGCGCTGAACCAGGTGTACAAAGTGGTGTACGAAAACGCGATGGAGATGATCGCGGCAACCACATAGACGCCGATGAGCAGCGGACGCCGATCCACATGCCTGCCGGCGGAACTGAAACCGATGAGCCAGGCCACCAGCACCAGCGCGGTTTGGACCCCGATGGACGCGAGGACCGAGAACCACACCGAAAGATACAGCGTCATGCCCTGGTAGGTGGTGTACCAGGACACGATGGACAACAGGACACTGGCGACGAACAGCGCCTGAACCATGGGCCGCGTGACGGCGGCGGAGTCGGAATTCGAGCTAGAGGCCCACACGTATCCTCCTATGGCAAATAACTGCCTTAAGCGAATAACGGCTGGCGGGTAAGGAAAGTTCCCGCTCTTTACTCTTCTTCCTCCTCCTCGCCCGTCTTGGCGGCCTTGGCGGCGGCAATGATCTTGTCGGCCTGCAGCGCGGGAACGTAATCGTAATGCGAGAATTCCATCGAGAAGTGCGCCCGACCCTGCGTCATCGAGATCAGGTCGTTTTGATAGCTCAGCATATCGGCCATCGGCACCTGGGCGCGAATAATCTGAGTGATGCCTTTAGTGTCCATGCCTTGAATGCGGCCGCGGCGGCCGTTGAGATCGCCCATCAGGTCGCCCGCGTACTCGACCGGAGCCTGCACCTCCACGTTCATGACGGGTTCGAGCAGCGAGGGTTTGGCCTGCTGCATCGCGGCCTTGAAGGCCTTCCGAGCGGCCAGCTTGAACGCCATTTCCGACGAGTCGACGTCGTGGTAGGACCCGTCGTAAACAGTCACCTTGAAATCTACTACTGGAAATCCCGCCAGGAAGCCCAGGGCGGCGGCTTCGACGATTCCCTTCTCGACGGCCGGAATGAAGTTGCGAGGAATGGCACCGCCGAAGACTTCGTTGGCGAACTCGAACTTTCCGCCGCGCGGCAGAGGCTCCAGACGAATCCAGCAGTCGCCAAACTGCCCGTGCCCGCCGGTCTGCTTCTTATGACGGCCCTGGACATCGGCTTTGCCTCGAACGGTCTCGCGGTAGGGGATCTTAGGCGCGTGCAATTCGACGTCCACGCCGTAACGCTTCTTCAAGCGTGAAACGATCACTTCCACATGCTGCTGACCGCTGCCCGCCAGCAAAAACTCCTTGGTCTGCGGATCGCGATAGAACCTGAGCGATTGGTCTTCTTCGAGAATGCGCTGCACGGCGTTGCCCAGGCGGTCCTCGTCCTGGCGGCTCTTGGCGGACATGGCGAAGGCGATGGAAGGCTCCGGCAATTCCACGTGAGGGTAGGCGATCAGCGAACTCTTGTCGCACAACGTATCGCCCGTGAGGGTTTCCTTGAGCTTGGCCACCGCTCCGATGTCGCCGGCGTGCAACTCGGTTATGGGCTGTATCGTCTTGCCCATCAGGATGCCGATGTGAGCCAGACGCTCCCCGCCCGACGTCCGGGAGTTCACCAGATTGCCGTCGTTTTTGACGACGCCGGAGATTACCTTGAAATAGGTGACGCGGCCGGCGAACGGATCCGCCACGGTTTTGAACACGAAAGCGGAGACGGGCTCGCTATCCTTAATGGCGCGCTGGACGTCCTGGCCGTTCAATTTGCCGGCGATCGGCTCGTGCTCGATGGGCGCCGGAAGATTCTCGACGACGAAGTTGAGGAGCGCGTCCGAGCCAACGTTGTGGAGCGCTGAGGCGCACAAAACCGGATAGATGCGCTTTTCGCGGATGGCCTGGCGCAGCCCGCCCAGGATCTGTTCCGGTTCCAGCGTGCCTTTGTCAAAATACTGCTCCATCAGCGCGTCGTTGCCTTCGGCCACCATCTCGATCAGGGCTTCATGCGCCTTTTGAGCGGCGTCGGCGCGGTCGGCGGGGATCTCGGCTTCCTTGCCTTTGCCGTCGCCGTCGTTGGCGTAGGTGAAGGCCTTCATTCGGATCAAGTCAATAATGCCCTTGAAATCCTTCTCCGCCCCTAACGGAAGATGAACCGGAATGGCGGTGCGTCCGAAGATCTCTTGAACGCTGGCGAGAGCGCGGTCGAAATCGGACCGCTCGCGATCCAGCTTGTTGATGACAATGGCGCGGGGCATTTGGAACTCGTCTGCAAAATTCCAGACTTTTTCCGTTTGCACCTCGACGCCCGCCACTCCATCCACCATTACCAGCGCGCTGTCGGCGGCGATCATGGCGGCTTTGGTGTCGTTGATGAAGATATTAAATCCGGGCGTATCGATGAGGTTGATCTTTTTCTTGGCCCACTCGCAGGGGGCGAGCGCGGTGGAGATGGTCAGCTTCCGCTGAATCTCGTCGTCGTCGTAATCGGTGACTGTGTTTCCCTCGTCCACTCGCGTCAAACGGTTCGTCCCGCCCGCGGTGTAAAGCAGCCCAGCGGCGAGGCTGGTCTTACCGGAGTGGCCATGTCCAATCAGGGCCACGTTTCGCACATCGGTCCCTTCGTATACTTTCACTGGTTTGTCACTCTCCGTGGAATGTCAAAACCGGATGTTAACACAATTAAATGATGATGACATTTTGTTCGCAAACCACGATGCCATCGAGAGATGGCGGTTGCCCGGCGGGGTCGCCCGAACGCCGTTTTTGGGGCGGGGGGAGAAACGAGAGCGACCCTAAATTCGTCTGTTGAGGTGAGAGCGAAGTTAGCTCCTCAATCGAGACCAAGGAGCACACACATGAAACGGCTCGGCAAAACCGCGTTAATCGGAGGGGCCCTGGCTTTTTTGTTGATCGCGATGTTTGCGATCAGTCCATGCACTTCCTCGCCATTCTCGGCGCTGGCGCAGCAGCCTCCTCCGCCACCTCCGCCGCCCACGTTGCCACCGGGTGAATTGGACCGCCTGGTGTCACGGATCGCTTTGTATCCCGATTCGCTGGTCGCGCAAATCTTGGCAGCCGCCACCTACCCGGCCGACATTCCTCCGGCAGCCGACTGGGCCCAGCAACACAGCGATCTTCACGGCGACGCCTTGGCCAACGCTATTTCGGCGGACCAGTTGCCGTGGGATCCCAGCGTACAAGCGCTGCTTCCCTTTCCGGCCGTGTTGGATACGATGGCGCGCGACATGAGCTGGACCACCCAATTGGGCAACGCGTTCATGACACAGCAACCGGACGTCATGGATGCCGTGCAACGCGAGCGTCAGAAAGCGTACGACTATGGATACCTGCGCACCAATCCTCAAATCGTAGTAACACCCGGTCCCTACATCACAATTGCGCCGGTGAATCCGGCGTTCTACTACGTGCCGGTTTACGATCCGCTGGTGGTTTTCGCGCCGCCCAGACCGGGCTTCTTTATCGGCGGGGCGATTAGTTTCGGGGGCGGAATCACGATTGGTGCGGGATTCGCGCCGTGGGGCTGGGGCCGAACCAACTTCCTGTGGGCGTCGCATTCGGTGATCGTCAACGCACACCCCTGGACCCGCGCGTGGGTTGGCCGGGGCGCTTATGTGCATCCTTACACCGGAGTGCAACGCTACGCTCCGGAGCGACGCATCGAGCGGCACGATATCCGCCGTCCGGTGGAACGGGGCCGTGAAGAGCGGCATTAGGGCTTCGCTGAAACCTAGATCCCGCGTATCGCTCGGGTACCGTCACCTAAAGATTTTCCACAGTTAGGGCAGGGTTCTTCGCCCCTTGAGCGACCGCCGCAATTCGAGCACACGCTATCACCAGTCATCTTCTGTGCGAGGGCGCTTCCGACAGGGGTTCCTATAGGCACTATGGCGTCAGAGCCACAAACTGGACAGACTTGCTTACGAGCCGATAGCCTCCATATTCCGTAGATCAAGCCGGGAATGATGAAAGAAAAGGAACAGGACGAGCTCGATCCAGACGCTGCCTGGCGTGTGCTTCTTCGCGTAGGCCTGCGATCCACACCGCGTGCAGATCATTAGTGGCGCTGCCATAAAGAACTGAGCAATTCTATCGCAACTGGCGGGATCGCGCTTTGGAAATCTAGATTCGCTTTTCGCCGCCTGCGGCTCCTGCGCCTGCGGCGTTAAAGCGCGGACCTATTTGCCAAACCAGCGCAGCGGGGCCGTCGTCAACCAGGGAACGTACGTAATCAGGAGGACGGTCCCCATCAAGATGAACAGGAACGGTAGCGTCGCCCAAATGATGGTCCCCATGGGCTTCTTGAAACGGTAGGCGGAGAGGAACAGATTGATGCCCACCGGCGGATGCAGATAGCCGAGCTCCAGGTTGGCGATAAAAATGATGCCCATCTGCACCGGGTCGATGTGATACGCGGCGGCCAGGGGCTTCAGCAACGGCACCACCACCAGAATCGCGGCGAAGATATCCATCATCGCTCCCACCACCAACAGGGCGCCGTTCAAAATCAAGAGAAACAGGTACTTGGAGTGGACGTGTGCCTGCACCCAATCAATGAGGCGGGTGGGAACTTCGGCGTCAATCAGGTAATTAGTGAAGCCGAGCGCGACGCCGAGAATCAGCAGAATGCCTCCCACGATGGTGGCGCATTCGACGAATACTTCGCGGTAGTCGCGCGTGAGCTTTAGATCGCGATAGATAAAGACTTCGACGACGAACGCGCAGAAGGCTGTCAGAGCGGCAGCTTCCGTCAAGGTTCCGAAGCCGCCGAACAGGCCCACGATCATAATCACGGGAAGGGCCAGTTCCCATTTCGCTTTCCAGACGGCGGCGGCGGCGTGGCGCGGCGAGAAGGGCTCGCGGACGGCGTCGCTCTTCAGCCCCATCCAGATGCCGACCGTAGCGATACTGGCCACCATCACCAGCTCCGGAAGAATGGCGCCGGTGAACAGACGAGGCAGCGGCGTCTGCGAATAAACGCAATAGAGGATGGCGGGCACGCTGGTTGGAAACAGCAAGCCGAGCGAGCCGGATGCCGTCAGCAGGCCGATGGAGAAGTTTTCCGGATACCGGGTCTTGATCAGCATCGGCACCAGCAGGCCGCCCAGCGACAGGATGGTAAGTCCGGAGCCGGCGAAGGTGAATACCGTGCAGATGGCGACCGTCGCCAGCGCCAAGCCCCCCGGAATCCAGCTAAACAAAGCGGTGAAGACTTCGAGCAGCCGCCGTGTTGCGCCCCCTTGGACCATGAAATAGCCGGCCAGCGTGAACAGCGGAATGGAAGGCAGCAGGGGCGAGGCGACCAGGCGGTACATCTCCACGGGAACCGATGCCGCCGGAGTGGTGCTGTTCCAGAAGAGCAACAGGGCCAAGCCTCCGAATACGGCAAAAATGGGAAGGCCCAGCAGCGTGGCAAATATCAGGACTACCAGCGCGAGTGGCAGCACGCCGGTAGTGCCCACCGGGATCGCGAAGCCTAACAACAGCGGAACGGGAAGCCCCAACGCGGCAATCGCGCGTCCCTTCCAATTCGGGCTGGCGTGCCACACGGCGCGCAACGCGATGACCGAAAACCCTACCAGCATGATGGCGAGCGCAATCCACTTCGGCAAGCCGGGCAATAGCTCGCTGCCGGACTCCCGCTCGGAGCGCACGAATACCCAGCTGGCCCAAGCCAGACAGGTGGAAACCGCGGCTAAGACGGCGCCCGTGAGGACCTTGGCCGGTCCGCGCCAGGAGTCGGGCAATAGCTCGCCGGACGACAAGCCGAGCAAACGATCGGAGCGCGATGCCAGCATACCGCCGAGCATACCGATCCACAGAGTGAGTTGCTGGACCACCACGGCGGATCCGGGAATCCCGTTCCAGCGGAACTCTCGCGCCACCATTTCGATGACGGGCAGAAGCGTCATCAGGGATAGCGCGACAACTGAAAGTGAATCTTCGATCAACTTGAGCGGGGTGCTGGGCCCGAGAGTCTCGGGCGCCGGGGCCGCAACGCTCACGGAGCTCCTGCCGCGTCGGCCGGATGAGCCTTGCGGTACTCGTCTCGAAGATGCCTTACTTCGTCGAACAAATCGGCCGGGAGCGCCGTTCCGCGCAATTTCGGCCAGATGCTCTCGGCGAGAGTCCGCCATTCGGCCACGGCCTTGGGATCCGCATGCTCCACATTGAGCCCGAATTGCTGCATGATCGGGATGGAGCCGGATTCGGCCTTTCGAATCTCCTCGCGCAGAGCCACGCCGGCGGTGCGCGCGGAGGCCATCATTTGTTTCTGAATCGGCGCGGGGATCTTCTCCCAAACATCCTTGTCGATCACGGTAGCGCCCACCAGTTGCGCGAACTTAATATCCAGCATGTTCTTGGCGCCGCCGAACCATTGGTTGCTGAGCGCGAACAGCGGCGGAGATTGGAAAGCGTCGATCAAGCCGGTCTGCAATCCCGTGAGAATGTCGGTGGCCGCCAACGCTACCGGGTGAAAGCCGTTGACTTTGTACAGCTCGAAGGTGCTGTTGTCGCCTTGCAGCACGCACAGTTTCATTCTCCGAAGCTCGTCGGGATGCGTGGCGGGCTGCTTGGTGAAGAAGTGGACCCAGCCGGCATCGCCCCAGTTGAGAACGATAAAACCGTGCTGCGCCAAGCCCTTCTCCAGACGGTCCGAGATGTGGTCGCGCACGTAATCCAGCTCTTCGTAGGAAGAGAGCATCATGGGCACTTCGAGCGCGGTCACCGAGGCATCGATGCCGCTCAACCCCGCGCCTGAAAGCGCGACGGACTGGAGCTTCTTGATGCGAATCTTTTGAACCATCTCCGGTTCGTCGCCTTGTTCGCCGCCCGGATAGAGTCGCAACTCGATCTTGCCGCCCGAGGCCTTCTTCCACTCCTCGCCCATATTGAGCAGGATCTCGTGCCAGGGGGAGCCTTTGGGCACTAACGTACCCATGCGGATGATGGTCTGGGCCGGCAGCGCCGTTGCCAAGAGCACAAGTGCAGTCAGAACGCGAGCCATGACCAGCATGGTACCGCAAAGCCTGTGATTGGATGTGGATGGAACGGGCCGTTCCACTTTAACGCTGGGGCTGTGCCGCCAGATCATGCTCAAAGCTCACCGGCGGATTGTAAAAGAGGAATCGTCCGCAGCTCTCGCAAAACATCAGTTCGTCGCCGTTGCGCAGTTCTTGGAAGAACTGGGGCCGCAAAAGGATTTGGCAAGCCGAGCATCGTCCGCCGGTTGCTTCGGCCACTACGATCCCGCGCCACTTCTTGCGAATGCGCTGGTAGTCGGCGTAGAGCTGAGGCTTCAGCGTGGCCACCAATTCCTTGCGCTCGGCCTGCAATTGATCCAGCTGCTTCTGATCGACCGCCGTGCGCTCGAGGGCCTTGGCCTTCTCCGCATCCACCTGCTCTTTCTCTTTCCGCAAGGCCGCCTCGGCCGTTTTCACGTTGGCGTCCAGAGGCTCTGCTTCGGCCATCAACTCCAGGATTCGATCTTCCGCCTGCCTAATGCCGGTCTCGCAAAAAGAGATCTCATGCTGGAAGGCGCGATACTGCTCGTTGGTTTTGGCGCCGAGCATTTGATCTCTCAGTTTCGAGATCTTCTGATTTTCAACCTTGGCTTCGTCCTCCAGGCGCTTCCGCTCCTTCTGATTAGCGGTCAGAGCGGCCCGATCGGCCTCCAGCTTGCGAAGGTGAGAATCGAGCGCCTTCTCGATTTGCGCCACGTGCTTGGGAAGAGTTGCCACTTCCCGCTCCAGCTCGGCAATCCGCAGGTCCAAGGATTGCAGGCGGGTGACTTCTTCCATCTTTCCAGTCATCCATAGGAGATTCTAACATGGTCCGCAAGAATTTGATTTGCGGCCAGGTAACGCACAACCCATCGGAGCACATCATAAGTACAGATGCATCGAACGCGGAGCGTTATATTGGCGGCCGTGGTTGCGCTAACCCGGGCTGCGCTAATTGGCGATGACACTCTGCCGCCGGTAGAAATCAAGGCCGGCCAATCGATCATCCATGTAACTTTCGCGCGAGGGAAATTCGATCTGCCGGAAAGCGCGATTGAAGCCTGGATTTCCAATGCGGGCAACGCGGTGGTGGCCTATTTCGGCCGGTTCCCCGCCGCGCAGGCCCGCATTCTGGTCCGCCCGGTGGAAGGCCGGAGCGGAGTTTTTAGCGGCACAACATACGGGTCCGGTTTTGGCGCTCCCGGGCCCTTCACTCGAATCTCCGTCGGTCAGCTCACAAGCCAAAAGGAACTGGACCGCGACTGGATGATGACCCACGAATTGGTTCACATGGCATTCCCGGACGTCGCGGGCGACCGCCGCGAACACCATTGGATAGAGGAAGGCATGGCGACGTACATTGAGCCGATCGCGCGCGCTCAAATCGGAGCGATCACCGCAGATCAGGTTTGGAGCGACCTGGTGCGATACCTTCCGCAAGGGCTGCCACAAGAAGGCGACCAGGGTCTGGACCACACCCACACCTGGGGCCGTACTTATTGGGGTGGCGCACTATTTTGGTTCGTGGCGGACGTCCAGATCCGGGAGAGCACAAAGAATCGCAAAGGGCTTCAGGACGCCATGCGCGGTATTCTCAACGCCGGGGGCAACATAGAGCATGAGTGGACCATCGAGCAGGTGCTCAAAGCCGGCGACCAGGCGACTGGGTCGACGGTTCTCATGGATCTCTACGATCGGATGAAGGCGACGCCCGTCCACACCGATTTGGCGGATTTGTGGCGGCGGCTCGGAGTTGAAATAATTGATGGCAAAGTGCGCTATAGCGACCGAGCGCCGTTGGCCGACGTCCGAAAAGCCATCACCGCCCGCGGGGAACCTTAGCCTTAGCCTGGCGCTCCGAGCCCGTTACGGAAGGAAACGGTAGCCCACGCCATGCACCGTTAAGAAGTGCCTGGGCCGACCCGCGTCGTGTTCCAGCTTTTGCCGCAGGCGCACGACATGTGCGTCCACCGTCCGAGTGTGCGGCAGCCAGTCGTAGCCCCACACCGTGTTCAGAATCGCTTCGCGCGTCAAAACGCGGTCGGGGTTTTGGAGAAAGTGCGTGAGCAGATTGTATTCGGCGCGGGTAAGCTTCAGCTCCGTTCCGGCCTTCTTGACGATGCGGCGGGTAAGATCGACCTGAACGTCTGAAAATTCCACGGTCTTGTGGTCCGGAGGAGAAGCGCGCCGGAGCAGCGCCCGGATTCGTGCCAGCAGCTCGCGAGTCCCAAACGGCTTGACCACGTAATCGTCCGCTCCGCTTTCGAGCAACTCCACTTTGTCCATCTCGCCGCCCAGGGCGCTTACAACAATCAGCGGAGTCTTCATTCCAGTCGCGCGAAGTTGCTTGCAGACCTCGGCGCCGCTTAAGCCCGGCATCCGCAAATCCACCAGGATCAGACCCGGCTTTATGGTCAAGGCCTGGAGGAAACCGGCCTGGCCGTCGCCGGCCAATACGGCGTGGAAACCCTCCCGTTCCAGCATCATCCCGATCGTGTCTCGCACGTTGCGATCATCGTCGATCACCAGAACGGTTTCCATGGGAGGCTACCAAAAGTCTAGCCGAGTTCAGCGGTTTAGCCAGCCGCATTCGTGGACGGCGCGCGCTTTTTACAAGATCTTTACCGCATTTTCAATAAACCGTGCCGCAATGCTACTATTCGAGCATCGCGCGCAGGCGTACGCGCCAAATTCCCTCGGCCCGTCCCGCCGAACGACACCCACATTTTCATGGCTTGGCCGGTTCTACTCATGGCTCGCGAACTCGACCTGGGGGGCAGCGAGCGCCAGATGACGGTGATCGCGAAAGCGCTCGATCGCTCCCGGTTCGAACCTTTCGTCGGCTGCTTTCGGCCGGCGGGATTACGGGGCTCGGAGCTTGCGGCCGAGGGAATTCCGATAGTTCACTTTCCAGTCCATTCATTTGCTTCGCCGGCGGCCGCCTCCGGCGCAATCGATCTCATCCGGTTCGTCCGCAAGCGCAAGATCCGGTTGCTGCACACCTTCGATTATCCGCTTACGGTTTTCGCGGTTCCGATTGGACGGTTATTCACGCAAGCGGCGGTGGTTTCGAGCCAACGGTCGCATCGCGATTTGATCCCCGGCAATTATCGCAGGCTGGTCTCGGCCACCGATCGGCTGGCGCACGCGATCGTGGTGAATTGCGAGTTCGTCAGGCGGCACCTGGAGCGCGACGAACACGTTCCCAGCGAGCGAATCCGGCTGTGCTTGAACGGGATTGATCTGGGCGAGTTCCGCGCCGGCGCTGGTTCGCGGCCGCCCTCCCTGCCTGGCGGGTCGCTGGTCATCGGCGCGGTGTGCGCGTTGCGTCCGGAAAAAGGGTTAGAGACGCTGGTCGAAGCTTTCGCCCGCCTTCGACAGGCGCGCGCGGGAGTGACATTGGCGATCGTAGGCAGCGGGCCAATGTCGGCTTCGCTCCAGGCACAGGCCGGCGCACTGGGCGTACTAAATGATTGCGTGTTCGCCCCCGCCACGGCACAAGTCACGACTTGGCTGCGAGCCATCGACATCTTCGTTTTACCCTCGCGGTCCGAAGCGCTTTCCAATTCGCTCATGGAAGCCATGGCTTGCGGCTGTTGCGCGGTAGCATCGAATGTCGGTGGCAATCCCGAGCTGGTCCGCAATGGAGAAACGGGTCTGCTGTTCGAAGCCGGCGACGTCGCCGGTTTGCTTACGGCTCTAAGGATGGCGGCCGATAGCGAACCGCTGCGCCGCCGGTTGGGAGAGGCGGGCATGCGCCAGATCCACGAACATTTTTCGGCGCGCTCGGCGGGGCAGCGAATGGGCGAGATTTATTCGGAATTGATCGGCCGGGCTTCGCGAGGTTCCACGCGTTGACAGCCCTTCGCGATGAGTTCCACTTCGGCGGCCGTCAGCTCCCGATACTTGCCGATGGGAAGGTTGCCGATGCGCAGGCCGCCGATTTCAGTGCGTACCAGCTTCCGCACGTTGCTTCCAATGGCTTCGATCATGCGTCGCACTTGGCGATTGCGCCCCTCCCGGATGGTAATCTCCAGGAACGTCGACCGGGCGGAATTACGCACCCGTTGCACCTCGGCGGGTTGTGTGGGGCCGTCGTCCAACAGAATCCCTTTTCCCAATCGGTCGAGCTGTTCGTCGCTGAGCAAGGTCGATGCCTTTACAAGATAGGTCTTCGCCACCTTGTTTTCGGGATTCGACACTCGCTCGGCGAACGCGGTGTCGTTGGTCAGCAAGAGCAGGCCGCTTGAATCTTGATCCAGCCGGCCCACCGGGACCACCCATTGGCCGACATCCTGAAGGAGATCATAGACCGTGGGACGTCCGCCGGGATCTTTGCGAGTGGTGATGTAACCCTTCGGCTTGTATAGCAACAGGTAGATTTTCTTCGGAGCGCGGACCGCCTTATCGTCCAACGTCACCCGATCGCGCTCGAGGTCGACCCATCGGTCCGGTGTTTGGACGAGGGTCCCATTGACTTTCACGCGGCCGGCGCCGATCCATTTGCGCGCGGCCGCTCGGGATCCGAGGCCGGCCTTCGACAAGACACGTTCGAGAGTTTTGAGAGGCCGCTCGCCGGGTGGCGGTTTCACTGCTGATTAGCCTAACAGGCTACTCGACGGTCGGTGAGCCGGTGAACCTCGCCAAGCACCGCGTGGGCCTGGAACGGTTTGCGAAAGACGGCCTGAGCGCCGAGCTTCTTGGCCAATTCCAGATAGGCTCCTCCGTACGCCCCCGAAATCGCGATCACGGGGATGTCGGGCCACTGGTGGCGGATCGCGTGGATAGTCTCCAAGCCCTCCTGTTCCGGCATGATTAGGTCGGTGATTACCAAATCGAGCGCGGATTCACGACACCGCGCCTGTGCCTCTCTTCCATTGGAAGCTTGCACGACCGTGTATCCATCCGCTTCCAGCAGCGTGGCCAGGAAGGAACGGATTTGAGCGTCGTCGTCCACGATCAGCAATTTCGCCGGACCCTTGCCTTTGGATAGAACCGCGCCGGCTTTCCACAACAGGTCTTCCGGACGGAAGGGCTTGGGAAGGAAATTCCAGCCTGGGTCCAGAAGCCCTTTTTGGTTGATTGCGTTTTCCGTATAGCCCGACATGTACAGGATCTTGACGGCCGGATGCGCCGCGGAAAGCTGGGTGGCAAGTTCCTGGCCGTTCATGCCCGTCATAATCACGTCGGTGAGCAATAAGTCGACCGATGCCAGGGCGTCTCCCAGCGCGAGGGCTTCCTCTCCACTGGCGGCTTCCAGGACCTTGTAGCCCCGATCCCGCAAAACCTCGCCGGCCAGTCCGCGGATGCCAGGGTCGTCCTCCACCACCAGGATTGTCTCTCCGGCCACGGGGCAGGAAGGAGGCTTGAGCTGCTCCGATCGCGTAGCTCGATCCTCCACCAAAGGAAGATAGATCTTAAACGAAGTCCCCACGTTGATTTCGCTATACACCGAGATTGCCCCGCCGCTCTGGTTCACAATACCGAGTACCGTGGATAACCCAAGACCGGTGCCAATGCCGGGGTCTTTCGTGGTGAAAAACGGCTCGAAAATTCTCGCTTTCGTTTCCTCGTCCATGCCGCACCCGGCATCGCTGACCTCGAGCACCACGTAAGGACCGGGCGGAAGCGAGTGCAAGCAGGCGCTGCCCGAATCCAAGTTTTGCCGGCGGGTCACAATAAGGAGCTCGCCTCCGTTTGCCATCGCGTCTCGGGCGTTGATGCAGAGGTTCATCAGCACCTGTTCAATCTGGCCTGGATCGGCCTTGATATTTCCTACCGCGGGATCGAGCGTGACTGACAGCCGGACATTTTCCCCGATAAGCCTGCGCAGCATCGGCTCGGCGTCGCGCGTGAGGTGATTCAGCGAGAGGACACGCGGGCGCTGCACCTGTTTGCGGCTGAACGCGAGCAGCTTCTGGGTCAATTCCGCGGCTCGTTCTCCCGCTTTTCGGATCTCGAGGATGTTCTTGCCTAACGGATCGTCCTTGGAAACCTTGCTCTCCATCACGCCGCTGTATCCCAGAATCACGGTGAGCAAATTGTTGAAATCGTGCGCGATGCCCCCGGCCAGACGCCCGACTGCTTCCATCTTTTGGGATTGGCGCAACAGCTCCTCCAATCGCTTGCGTTCGGTGATGTCGCTGAACATGCAGAGTTCCCCGGCGAAGTTTCCGTTTTCATCCACTCGAGGGCTGGCCGAGACGTTGGCCCAAAGCGGCTTTTCATCCTTGCGGCGCAAGCGTATCTCATACGATTCGTTACAGCCTTGCTTCCTGCGTTCAAATCCACGCCGAGCGTCTTCCGCATCGTCGGAGAAATGAATTTGAGGGCACCCGAATCGGGCGTCCGAATGGCCCAGCATTTGGACGAGACGCTGGTTGCAGAACGTTTTATGGTTCTCGAAGTCGCACATACAGATGCCTTCGTGGGTATTCTCCACGATGCTTCGATAGCGCTCTTCACTTACCCGCAACGCGGCTTCGGCCTTCTTTTTTTCGCTCACATCCTTGAAACAGACCACGCTGCCTTCAATGCGCTGGTTCTCGATGATCGGGTTGCACAAGTATTCCACCGATACAGAGGAACCATCCTTCTTCCAAACCAGTTCGTTGTCGGCTCGGCTCTCCTGCCCGGTTCGGCATGCCAGGAAAACGGGGCACTCTTCTTTCGGATATGGCGAGCCGTCGGCGCGCTTAAAATGGATCAAGTCGTGCATGCTTTTCCCGATGCACTCTTCCGGTTCGTAGCCTAGAAGTGCCGCTCCGGCTCGATTGATGAACTTGCATCTTCCATCGATGTCCAGGCCGTAAATGCCGTCACCGACCGAATCGAGCATCGCCACTCTCTCGATCATCAATCGGTCGCGCTGCCATTCGGCGCGCTTGCGGTCGCTTAGGTCCAGCACCAAGCCAACCGCGTCCTGTTGGGGCTTGGGGAGTTGTACAATCCCTATCAGGACAGGCACCCGCTGGCCGTCTTTGCGCAAGTACTCCTTCTCGAAGGGTGGCGCCGCTCCGGTGGTTTCAACTCTCATGGCGGCCTGTAAATTAGTGTCGCGCCACTCCGGCGGGGTCAGACTTTTCCAGTTGAGCGCGCCTTGTTCAAGATCCTGCCGGGAGTATCCAACTATTCGCAGAAATTCGTCGTTCGCGCGAACGATGGTTCCATCCGCCCTGGAGAAAATGACGCCAATGATGTTGGAATTCGCCAGAGCCTGGAGGGAAGTCGAGTTTGGCGGGGTTGCGTCATGCTGCTCGGATTGCATAGAACATACCTCTTGATTTTCCATGGACGGCTATCCACATTCGTGCTTTACTCTCACCGTGCAGACACCGCCCACGAGGAGTATCCGGGAGGTCTTGCGGCGAAGAAACTCCCTCCGTTTGGCTCATCGGCCAGCCGGGTCAGTTCCTTAGCAGCACGCGGTGCGGTGCGCCGGCCGTGGAAGGGCTGAAGCATGCGTAAGGTAACGTTGATCCGGGGGGCCCGGCAGCTTCTCACGCTGCGCGGACCGAGCGGCCCCCGGCGTGGAACCGAACTCGGGAACCTGGGGATTATCCAAGACGGCGCCGTTTTGATTGTCGACGGTCTGGTGCGCGAAGTCGGGCCCAGCCGGCGGTTGGAGAATCTGGCAGCCGCGCGAGAGGCCGACGAGATTGACGCCAGTGCGTGCGTCGTGATGCCCGGCTTTGTCGATACGGGCGCGCACCTTGTCAGCGGCCCGGCGCGCGTTATCGATTACCAGACGCGCTTGGGCGGCCCCGCCTCTGAGCAGGTCGCGTACGCCGGCGGAGAGACGCTGGCAATCGCGCGATCCATCCAGGATCTTTCCGTCCGCTTGCTGGAATCCATTGCGCTTGGCGTGCTTGAGGAGGCGGTCCGCCACGGCACCACGGCGATGGAGACCAAATCCGGTTTAGGACTCACCGACGCCGGCGAGATCAAAATCCTGAAAGCTCATTCGGCTCTTCAGGAACGGCCCGTAACGATTGTCTCGACCTTTCAATGCGACCGCCCGCCGCCGGGATATGAGCGTGAGACCGACGAGTACATGCAATGGATCAGTTCTCACCTTCTACCCCTGGTGAAACGCCGCAAACTGGCCGAGTTCGCCGGTATTCGCTGTGGCGAACGCAGCTTCACTCCGCGGCAAGCTTTCCGTTATCTGACCGCCGCGCAACAACTCGGCCTTGGGTTGAAGCTGCGCGCTGACGCGGGCGCGAGCCGGGAGACGATACGCCTGGCGGTGGAGATGGAAGCGACCAGCGTTGACGACATAGTCGATCTCCAGGAATCGGAAGCGCGGCTACTCGCGAGATCGCACGCCATTGCAACGCTGTCGCCCGGCGCCGCCTTCCACCTGGCGTTGGAGCGATACCCTCCGGCTAGAATGCTCATCGACAGTGGCGCGGCAGTAGCACTCGGGACCAATTACAACCCAGCGACCAGCCCGTCCCAGAATATACTGATGATGATCGCCCTGGCTTGCCGGAGCATGCATATGAGCGCGGCTGAAGCGGTCACGGCCGCCACGGTGAACGCGGCGCATGCGATCGGCCGCGCTTCCAGCATTGGCTCGCTGGAGATCGGCAAGAGCGCGGATCTGCTGCTTCTCAGCGTCCCTGACTACCGCGAGATACCCTATCACTTTGGAGTAAATCTGGTGGAACTGGTGATGCAGAGCGGGGTAGTGCTGGTGGAGCGATCCGAGGTGAAGTGGCCGGCCCGTTGATTACCAGTCCATTGATCGAATGCGTTCCGAATTTCTCGGAAGGACGGGATGCGACTACCGTGAACGCCATCGAGAGGGCTATCGCGTCCGCGCCGGGCGCATTCGTTCTTCGGTCCGAGATGGACCCGGACCACAACCGAGCGGTTATTACTTTCGCCGGATCTCCGGAAGCCGTTGCCGAGGGCGCGTTTCGAGGCATTGCGGAAGCGGTGGAGCGAATCGATCTGCGGCTGCACAAGGGCGTCCATCCTCGGATCGGCGCCGCGGATGTCGTGCCTTTCGTTCCGCTGCGCGGCGCCGGCATGGAGCAGTGTGCCGGCATCGCGCGCCGCGTTGGCCAGGCGGTTTGGGAGCGATTGGGAGTGCCGGTGTACTTTTACGAAGCAGCGGCTCGGAGTCCGGAGCGCGCTCCGCTCGAGAACGTCCGACGAGGCGGATTCGAGAGCCCCGCGCTGCCGCCGGATTTGGGCGGTCCGGATCTCCATCCGAGCGCCGGAGCGAGCATCCTGGGAGCGCGTCCGCTGTTGATCGCTTTTAACGTCAATCTAAACACCGAGGATCTCGGCGTTGCCCGGGCGATCGCTCGGCGGATTCGCGCTTCCTCGGGTGGGCTCGCGGCGGTAAAGGCGATGGGAGTGGCGTTGCCGAGCCGCGGATGCGTGCAAGTATCGATGAATTTGACCGATTTCGAACGCACGCCGATTGATCGTGTTCTGAACACAGTGCGCGAGTTGGCGGATCGCCACGGCGTCGCTGTCGCGGGCACCCAGACCGTCGGGCTTGTCCCCAGGAAGGCGATTGAGGATGCCGCGTCGCGCGAGCCTGAATGGAAGACTTTCGACGGCCACCTCATTCTCGAGGACCGAATCGCGTCGGCGGGGCTATAGAATGGAATTAGTGTTAGTTTCGATTAGCGCTCCCGCGGAACGGCCGGCTTGGCTGCGGGCGCCCGCCCCGGCCGGCGATAACTACCATGAGTTGAAACGCCTGGTGCGGGAACTCAATCTGCACACGGTGTGCGAGAGCGCGGCCTGCCCGAACACCGGAGAATGCTGGAATCGGCGAACGGCCACGTTCATGATTCTCGGAAACGTCTGCACGCGACGCTGCGGGTTTTGCGCGGTGCAAAAGGGTCAGCCGCTCGACGTCGATTACGACGAACCGCGTCGCGTGGCGGAAGCATGCGCGGCGCTGGGCCTCAAGTACGCCGTCGTGACCAGCGTGAATCGGGACGACAGGAGGGACGGAGGCGCCGAACTGTTCGCCTTGACCATCGCCGCAATCCGCGAGCGCATTCCCGGCTGCAAGGTGGAAGTCTTGGTTCCGGATTTCCAGGGATCGCGCGCGGCGCTCGAGATCGTCATGAACGCGCACCCGGATGTGCTGAATCACAACATCGAGACGGTGCCGAGGCTTTATCGCCAGGTGCGGCTTGGGGCTCGTTACGATCGCTCGCTCCAGATGCTGGCCCATGCAAAGCGCGTGCGCCCGTTTGTGCCCACGAAATCCGGCTTAATGCTGGGCCTCGGCGAGAATACGGCGGAAGTGGAGCGGGTGATGCGGGACCTACGGGCGCATCAAGTGGAGATCTTGACGCTTGGCCAATATCTGCGCCCGTCCGCGAAGCACTTGCCGATTATTCGCTATGTCTCCGAGAGCGAATTCGCCGAACTGAAGAAGCTCGGCTACGAGCTTGGCTTTTCGCATGTCGAGGCCGGGCCCCTGGTTCGTAGCTCCTACCACGCTGGTGACGCGATTTGAACATGTCACATTTCCGCGAGGTATACCCGCATGTGCTTTCGCTCACCCTGCCTCTGCCGTTCGAACTCGAAACGGTGAATGTGTACCTGGTGGCGCTCGAAGAAGGCTATCTGCTCATCGATTGCGGCATGGAAACCAAGCCAGCCTTCGAGGCTCTGAGCGCTGCGATGGAAGAACGCGGCATCGGGTGGCGGGAAATCCGTAGGATTTTCCTGACTCACATGCATCCCGATCACATGGGGCTGGCGGCCCGACTGCTGGAGCTGACCGGCGCCGAGCTCGCCATGCACGAGGCCGAGGCGAGCCATCTCCGCATGGTAACGTCCAGCGACCGGCGTTTTCCCTGGATCGATTTGGTGTACAGCCAGGCCGGCGTCCCCAAGACGCTCGAAGACAAGATGGACGAGCATTTCCTGGAGGTCCGCAAGAACTTTCACGACCTGTCGCCGCACACCCTGTTTTCGGGAGGTGAGGAGATTCCAACCGCGATCGGACCGCTCGAAGTGCTTTGGACCTCGGGTCATTCGCCTGGCCACATCTGTCTCTACGCTCGCGAACGCAAGGTCCTGTTTTCAGGCGACCAGATTCTCGAAAACATCACGCCCAATATCGCTTGGCATCCCGGCCGCGACATGCTGGGCGAATTCCTGGAATCTCTCGAAAGGCTAGCGGAGCTGGACGTGGAATTGATTCTGCCATCGCACGGCGAACCCTTCTCCGGCCACCGTCGCTGGATCGAAGAAACCATCCAGCATCATCGCGAACGTTGCAATGAGATCTTCGGATTGGTCGAGCAGTCGCCTCGCACCGCCTACAGCCTGGTGGGCGAGATGTGGCGCAAAAAGTTGTCACCGATTAACCACCATTTTGCGATCTTTGAGGTGCTGGCGCATTTGGAGCACATGCAGCGCCAAGGGCGTGTGCGGAATCACCAGGAAAACGGGGCGTTGGCCTGGCACGCCTAACTGGGCATTCCTAGCCGATCGGACGTCGTCAAAACCCCGCCGGCAGCCGTAAAATCGGACAACGTCTTCCGAGCCGCGGCCTCATCCAGAGCCTTCACCGCATCGGTCACTATCTCCACGCGCTTGCCGGTCTTGAGCAAGCCGAAAGCGGCAAAGCGCACGCAGATCTCGGTAACGACGCCGTAGACGACATAGCGGTCCGCGTTCAATTCCGCCAGCAGCGGCATTAGGTGGGGATTGCTAAAGCAGTCGAGCTCCTGCTTTTCAAGAATCAACTGTTCCGCGCCTTCGCGCCGCCCTGAAATCAGCGCGCGTTTTTCGCGGAGCGTCGCCAGCGGCTTCTGCTGGCCGACCGTTCCGGATACGCAGTGATGCGGGTAAATAGCGAATTCGGGGTCGTCTTCCGAATGCAAACACTCGGTGGATATCAGCACCGGCGCGCGCCGGTTCAGTTCCGCGACCACCGGCACAATCCGCTCCGCCCCCGGCACATACAAGGCTCCGGCCGGGTAGACAAAATCGATTTGGGTGTCAATGTCGAAGAACAAAGTTTTCATGCTGAACCTTTTCGTACAGCGCGGTCAGCGCGGAGCTGTGCTCCACACGATAATGCTGATCGGTGTCGAAGAGACTGCGAATCGCGGTGGGCAAGCGACGGATGGCGTCCGACGCGTATTGGCGCGCATCGATCAAGCGCGGCAGAGGCTCCACCAGCCGGCCCGCCAGCAGCACCGGACGAAGCAGCGCTCGAGCTTCTGCTTCGCCGGCGCCGCATCCCATGCACTCCCATGAGCACGCGATCACGTCGTGTCCGGAGAACCGAAAAACCTGCTTGGCGCCGGGCAAGGTATGTTTGTCTTCGCTGAACTTGGCGGTGGAGCGGCCGTCCAACTCCACCAGCTTGTACACGACGCCCAGATTCGGCGAATCGGTGGAAGTGGCCAAATCGGTTCCAACACCAAAGGCGTCGATGGGAGCGTCGGCGGCGGCGAATTCGAGAATCTTGTACTCGTTCAGGTCGCTGGTCGCCATGATTTTGGCGTCTTGGAGACCGGCGGCATCCAGAATCTTCCGCACCTCGCGCGACAGCTCCACCAGGTTTCCGCTATCCAGGCGAACGCCCCACATCGGACGCTCGAGTTTGGCGGCCAGCTTGGCGCCCTCGAGGGTGTCAAAGGTATCGATTAAATAAACGGTGGCGTCGCCGAGCAGGTTTTGCAATCGCTCGAATGCTTCTCGTTCGGTGGGGAACGCTTGCACCCACGAATGCGCGGCGGTTCCAAACACCGGAATGCCGTAGCGGAATCCGGTTTCGGTATTGCTGGTGCCGATACAGCCACCGATATAGGAAGCTCGCCCGGCCAGTACGCCCGCTTCCGGCGAATGAGCGCGGCGGGTTCCGAAGTCCACCACGGCGCGGCCGCCGGCTACTTCGGCGATGCGCGCGGCCTTGGTTGCGATCAGGGACTGGAATCCGACGGTCGCAAGCAGGTATGTCTCGACGATTTGGGCTTCCATCAGCGGCGCTCGAACCGTGAGAATGGGTTCGCTCGAGAAAACGGGAGTGCCTTCCCGCATGGCGAAAAGGTCGCCGGTGAACCGCAGATTGCGAAGTACGTCGAAAAAGTCCGGCGAAACGCGCTGGAATTGGGGCAGCGTCCTCAGGTAGGCGATTTCTTCGTCGGTGAAACGCAAATTAGAGAGATATTCAACCACCTGCTCGAGGCCCGCGGCGACCACGTAGTTCCGGTAGCGCGGCAGATTTCGGAAGAATAGCTCGAATGTCGCGATCTCGCCGGCCTTACCGGCCTCGAAGTAACCGGCCGCCATGGTCAGCTGGTAGAGGTCGGTTAGGAGTCCGGTCATGGTGGTTGTGGCCCGGATCTATTTTTTCGCGGGAGGCGGCGGCGCCGGTTTCACATCCGCAGCGGCTTTGGAAAGGTCGTCTACATTCTTGGCGTCGAGTCCGTAGAGCGACGGTTCGTTGTCGCGTTTTCCGATGTAGTCGCTCCCTCGCTTTGAAATCAGTAGCTTTTCCGTTCGCTTGCCATCGCTCCAGGTTACGGCAACGTCCATGGTTTGCGCTCCGGCCTCTCCTGAATCGATGAACTTGCTCGCGGAAAAGTCGCGCAATTTGTCCAGAAAAGATTGTACGCTGATGCTGTCCAGCTTCTTGCCGTTCGAAAACCAGTCATCGCCGGTCTTTTGGAAGGTGTAGGACTTGCCGCCATCGTGCATTTCGATCTTGCTGGGATCGTTGAAGCCGAAGTCGAAGAGCCGCTTGTTGCGGAAGTCGTCGAGTCCCTTGTCGACGGCCGTGCCAAGATCATTGGGCACTTTGTAGACGCCTGCAACCATGCTGGATTTGGCGTAGTAGTCGTCCTTATTCTTGCGAATCTCGATTTGCTGGGTGCCCGTTGGGTCGGTCAGCTTCACCGTCGCGATAGGCGTTCCGGAGGCGAATGCCGCGGCGGCTTTCTTCGCGTCCTCATCGGAGACCGAGAGATCCATCTTGGCATCGCGGACCTTGCGGATCAGGTCGTCGATCTGCGAACCGTCCGCCCGCACCGGCTTGGGCTTGACGATCTGCCACTGATCCTTGTCGCGTCCAAATTCAATATCCTGCTTCTTGGCGATCAGCTCCACGCGGCTGAGTTTATCCTGATCGACGGTGAGCAGGCGCTTGTCGCGCAGATCGTTGTAGGTTTTGTCGAGACCGGTCTTCACGTAGCTGGCGACGGTGAACACGCGCGGATCGCCCTCCACCATTGCGTAGCACCCGCTATTGGTCGGCGTGTCATCGCCGAGACGAAGCTTGATCACCCTGATCGCCAAATGTTCGGGTCCGCCCTTGCTGGTGATGTCCACGCTGAGCGACGGATCGTCGAAGCCGTAAGCTTTCGGATCGGAATCCTTGTCCTCCACCACGCGGTCAGCGGTGACGTTCGTCGCGGCTGTTACCAGCTGACTGACCGTATCCTGATCGGCCGGGTATTCGGGACTGACCATCACCCATTTCCCGACGCCGTTCCTTTCGAGAACAGTTTCAGCTCCGCCCTTTTTCTTGACCGAGATCTTGGCGATCTGGCTCTCGGTCAGCGAAAGAACTTTGGGAGCAGCATCGGCGGGAGGCTTGGAAGCCTCGGCCGCCTTTTGCTTGTTCGAAAAATAGAGGCCGACCGCCAAGGCTGCCAATACTACAGCCGCGGCAAGTAAACCACGAAACCGCATTTTCCTATCTCCTCACGCAAACTATCTTCTGCGAAACCAGACCATAACACCGCCGATGATTACGATCAGCGGCAACAGGAATTGGCTCACCGCGCGAACCGTCAGAAATTGAGCCCGCGTCAAGTTGATGCGTCGATCTTCCTGCTCTTTCGGCCGGATGGAAATCAGGTCCTCGTCCGACGACAGCCAATTCAACATATTGAGCAACAGGTTCCGGTTGCCGTTAAAACGCAGGAACGAATTGGATGCCCAGCGCGAATTTCCGACCGCCACAAACCGGCCCTGGCTGTTCGGCTTCCCGGTGTCATAAGTAACGGCGGCCGCCAAGGTAAACGGACCTTTCTTATCTTTGTTCGGGTCGATCCGAATCTCGGCCGAGCTGAGATTGGTGGTCGCAAAACTATTGGCCGAGGTGGAGAACAATTTTGTAACGGAGGTGTGATCGGCGTTCTTGGTCTCGAGCGACCGTGCGATGGGGAAGCCGGTGGCTGTCCCGGCCAGATCGTTGACGATGGGATGCGAGTCATATGCGGTTACCAACGGGACTTCCGGCCCGACGCCCACCAACTGCGCCACCGGGTTCTCGTCGAGCACCAAGTCCGGATCCACCGTGACTCCCCAATTCGCCAGCAACTGGGTGAGCGCGGCGTTATCGCTGATCTCTTTCCGCCCGACTTTGAGCGGAGGATCCAGCAGGAACAGCGCGCGGCCGCCGCCTTGCACGTAATTCTTGAGGGCATCCACCACCGGCTGGATGTAGTCTCCAGTCGGTCCGCCGACCACCAGCACCGTGCAATCGGTGGGGACCTCGGCTTTCTCCAGCAGATTGACGGCCTTCACCTGGTAATTGTCGGTTTGGGCGGCCTTTTGAAAATCGGTAAAGCCGTCGGCCGCGGAGTCTTCCAGGCGATGCTCGCCGCTCCCGGAGGCGACACAAACCGTCCGAGCGCCCCCTTTAAGCGCGCGGATCATGGCGCCGGTTATGCCTTCCTCGTCGAAAGTCTTGGCTTCTTCCTTCTTGGCGCCCATCTCGATCACCGCTTCGCCTTCGTGGGTGATGTTGGCGGCGCGCGCCATCTGGGGCTTCTTCATCAAATCCACGTACTCGACGTGGACTTTGGGCGAGAGTAACGCGTAGCGGTCCAACAGATCCCTGCCGGTCTGCATTCCGGTGGGCCGGTCGAAATATTGAATCGTGACGTCCTGCTTGAGGTCTCCGACTACTTTCTTGGTCTGGTCGGAAAGAGAAAATCGCTTGTTCGCGGTGGCGTCGTAGCTTTTGTTGTACCGGTTCGCGAGGAAATTCGCCGCCACCAAGACGGCCAAAATCACGAGGATGTAAATGCTCGCGTAAGCTGCGTACTTAGTTTGTCTGGTTTTCAACCACTCGGTATTCACTACGACCTCCAGCGCAATGATTCCATGGCGCGCGACGTCAAAAAGAGCCCCAGGAATATCACGGAAACATAGAACACGGCGTCCTTGGTATCCAGAACGCCCTTGGAAAACGATTCAAAGTGCGTGACCACGGACAAATAGGCGAGCACTTTGGCCCAAGTGGCCGTTTCGAGTCCAGCCACCCACTCCAGCACCCACAGCAGCAGGCAGACTCCAAAGGTAGCACCGCCGGCGATGATTTGGTTCTTGGTCAACGTGGAGATGAACGTGCCGATCGCCAGCAATCCGCCGGCCTGCAACAGCAAGCCTAGATAGCCGATCGCCAACGGCTTCCAATCCGGGTTGCCATAGCGGAACAGGAACGCGAAGTTGACGGCGGTGAACGCCAGCATGGTGGCGTACAGAATCACGGCCGATAGCCACTTCCCGATTATGATCTCCATATCGCGGATAGGCGAAGTGGCCAGCAGTTCGATAGTGCCGGTGCGCTTCTCTTCGGCAAACAGCCGCATGGTGATCATGGGGATGAAGAACAGGCCGATGACGCTGACGTTCGAGAGCAGCGGCCGGATGACATACTCGTTCACGCTCATCGGAAAGGACTGGCCGCGCATCTGCGATTCCAATCCCATATTGTTGAAGGCCATCACCGACACCCAAAAGAAGAATCCGAAAATGACCGCGAACATGGTCAGCAATAGATAAGCGACCGGCGAAACGAAATAACTTTGCAATTCTTTTCGACAAATGATCCAGATGTTTCTCATTCCTTCTCCCCTTGCGCTACCACTTCGGCTTGCGGCTCCTCGTGCTGTTGCACGGTACCGGTCAACTGCAGGAAGATTTCTTCCAGGCTCATGGCCGTGGGCCGAAGCTCGTTCAAGTTCCAGCCCGAGTCCACTATCGCCCGGGCGAGATCTCCGCGAATGATGCGATCCTTCAAACTTTCCACCTCGAAAATCGATTGGTTGTTGCGGTGGTCTTTGAGCACCACGCGGCTGACGCCGGGCACGGTTTCCAAGCGATGCTTGATTACGCCCGAATCAATTGCGCCATCCCGACCCTCGACTTCGACGAGGATGGCTTCGACGCCGCGGGCGCGATTCTGCAGATTGTGCACCGAATCGGTGGCAACCAGCTTGCCCTTGTTGATGATGATGACTTGCTCGCAGGTCTGCTCCACCTCCGGCAGAATATGCGTGCTGAGAATGATGGTGTGATCGCCGGCCAGGCTTCGGATCAACTCGCGTGTGTCGTTGATCTGCTTGGGGTCCAAGCCGGCTGTGGGTTCGTCGAGAATCAGGACATCCGGGTTGTGAATGATCGCTTGGGCCAGGCCGACGCGTTGCCGATAGCCTTTGGAGAGCTTGCCCAGCAGTTTAGCCGAGACGTCGGCGATGGCGCACCGCTCGGAGACTTCCACCACGCGGTTGGCCAGATTGGCGCCGGACATGCCCTTCAGCTTGCCGACGAAGCTGAGGTACTCGCGAACTTCCATTTCAGGATAGAGCGGCGGCGTTTCCGGAAGGTATCCGATGCGCCGTTTGACTTCCATGGGCTGCTCGATGACGTCGAAACCGGCCACGGTAGCCGTTCCGTCGGTGGGCGGCAGGAAGCACGTCAGGATTCGCATGGTGGTGGTCTTCCCGGCGCCATTGGGGCCCAGGAAACCCACGATCTGCCCCTTCTGTACTTCGAACGAGATGTGGTCGACCGCAAGCGTGCGGGCGTAGCGCTTCGTGAGGCCGTTAACTGTAATCATAAGTAAACTCAGAGGAACGTGCGGACTGATGTGATGCGCCTAAATAGAGCCTGGCTCCAAACAGGCTGCACGAAGTACATGATAAAAAGCGCGCTAGGGCATTGTCAATTGGGATGCTTAGCCGCCGAGGGCGCATCCCCGGTTCAAGAGCAATCATTCCGCGCGAGTGAATCCCATAATCTGCATGCCGGCGTCGACGAACAAAACGTTGCCGGTGACGCCGCGCCCCAGGTCGCTCGCCAAAAACACGGCGGCGTCGGCTACTTCGGCCGGTTGGGTATTGCGTCGCAAGGGGGCGAGTTGCGCCGCTTTTTCCAGCATCGTAGTGAAACCGCTGATGCCACGCGCGGAGGCTGTCTTTACCGCTCCAGCCGAAATCGCGTTTACCCGAATGTTGGACGGTCCCAGGTCGTTCGCCAGGTACCGCATTGTGGCCTCCAGGGCGGCTTTTGCGACCCCCATCACGTTATAGTTTTCAACCACGCGCGTGGAACCGAGGTAGGTGAGGGTGGTGATGGACCCGCCCGCCGTCATCAAGGGAGCGGCCGCCCGCGCGACGGCGACCAGCGAATAGGCGCTGACGTCCTGGGCGAGTGCGTAGCCGGAGCGCGAAGTTTCGACGAAGGGCCGGCTCAAATCGTCCCGGTTGGCGAAGGCGATGCTGTGAACTACGGCGTTCAAGACGGTTCCCTGCTGCTTGAGTCCGTCAGTTAAGGCGACGAGTTGGTCGTCCTGGGTTACGTCGCAGGCGATCGCCTGGTGGGCTTTGAGATCGGCGGCTAGCTCTTCGACGGTCTGCTTCTGGCGGTCGCCCTGGTAGGTGAGAATGAGCTTCGCGCCCTCGCGGACGAAAGCCTGGGAGATGGCGTAGGCGAGACTCCAACGATTGGCCACGCCGAGAACGAGGGCAGTCTTGCCCTCCAACAGTGTGGGCATGAAGGTCCCATTGTAGCGCGGGGCGGTGGGTGGGCTATACCGGGCTGCGCTTAATCGCGTAGTCGATGGCTTCCTGCGGGACTTCGAACTTCGCCACGGCCGTGTTGCCCAAATATCCGATAGCCTTGATGCCCTCCGGGCTTGTGTAGTAAGCGTCCACCACCATTTTGCGGGCCCAATCGAAGAACTGGATGCCGGGGCCGAGCTCGGCCGATTTGTTCTTGCGATAGGCAATTAAATCGAGCAGCGCGGTTTGCTGTTCCGGTTTGGCGCTCACGAAATCCGTGGCGGCGCGCCGTCGCATGGCGGAATCCAGCCACGCGGTCCCGCCCGTGTAGATCGCGAGAAGCTGCGGATTCTGACTCGCCAGCAAATCGATGAACTCGCAAACTCCGGCGCTCGCGGCGCCCGGACCGTGTTCGTCGGCCGGAACGATGAGGTCCGCCAACCGCTCCAGCGTCTTGTATTCGTGCTGGGTCAGGGCTTTCGGTTCGTAGCCCGAGGCCGTCCTGGCTTGCGCCACCAGTCGGTGGACGTGCTGGGCCGCCTCCAGATTCAGACCGCCGGCCGTGACGGAAAGCGCGATGGCGCGTAATAAATCGCGGCGCGAGGTTTCAGACATTTCCCTGCCTCATTTCCTGGGCCAGATACTCGGCGGTTCGCCACGCCAGCGCGATGATGGTCAAGGTTGGGTTCTTATCGGGATTGCTGACGAAAGGCGCGGCGTCGGCGACAAACAGGTTCTTGACTTCGTGCGCCTGGCAGTATTTATTCAGAACCGACGCCGACGGGTCTTTACCCATCCGGATGGTGCCGAGCTCGTGGATAATTTCGCCGCCCATCGAAATACCTTCGCCGCCGAGGAAATTGGGCTTCGGCCTGGTCACTGTCCCGCCCATGGTTTCGAGAATGGCCTGGAAGGTTTCGTGCATGTGGCGAGCTTGCTTCAGCTCGTCGTCGGTCCAGCGGAAATGGAAGCGCAGCACCGGGATTCCGAAGCGATCCACCACGTCCGGATCGATCTCGCAAAAAGTGTGCGGGTTGGGGATCTGTTCGCCGCGCCCGGCGAAGCTGACGTTGGCGCCGTATTGATCGTAGATGGCAGCCTTGAGATCTTGACCGTAGCCTTCGTGCCGGCTGCAAATACCGTTGAACGAACCGATGCCGGGCATGTGGAAGCCGCCGCCGATTTCGACATGGTAGCCGCGCGGAAATTCCTTGTTCTTGGCGTCCCAAAGCCACCAGGGGATGTAGACGTGCATGCCGCCCATGCCGTCCGAATTGTGACGCGGCAACCCGTCGAGGGCCGGAATGTGCGCGCCGAGCGAATAGCCGACGCTGTCGGTGAGGTTACGTCCCACGTGCCCAGATCCATTAGCGATTCCGGTAGGATAACGGCTGGACTTGGAGTTGAGCAGCAAGCGCGCCGATTCGCACGCTCCGCACGCCACCACCACGGAGCGGCACCGGATCTGATTTTCGGCGCGCGTGATTTTGTCCACATAGGAAACCGCCGTGACGCGGCCGGAATCGTCCGTGATGAGCTCGCGCGCCATCGCGTTGGTGAAGAGCTTGACGCGGCCCGTTTCCATGGCCGGAAAAATCTGCACCTGGCTGGAAGAATAATTCGAGGCGCTCACGCAACCGCGCCCGCATTGCGCGCAGTAATGGCAGGCAGGCCGGCCGTTCGTGGGTTTCGTGATGACGGCGAGCCGCGAAGGGATGCAGGGTATGTTCAGTTTCTTAGCGGCGCGCTGCACCAGGATCTCGTGGACGCGCGGCGGCGGGCACGCCTGGAAAATGCCGTCCGGCGCGCTGCGGATGCCTTCCTGGCTCCCGGTGACGCCGATGAAACTCTCGGCCTTATCGTAATACGGCGCGAGTTCGTCGTAGGTGATGGGCCAATCCGTTCCCAAACCGTCGCGGCTGTACGGGGCGAAATCGTAATCGGCGAAACGAAGCGCGATGCGTCCAAAGTGGTTGGTCCTCCCGCCGACGACGCGCGACCGGAACCACTCCCACTTGTCGCCGGGCGCTACTGTGTACGGTTCGCCCGGCAATTGCCAGCCGCCGGAAGTGGTGGTGAAGTACCCGAAATCCCAAGGCGTCGGTCCAAAGTAGCCTAATCCGCCGTCGCCGATGCCTCGGTGCGGGACTTGATAAGGCCACATGTGTTCCTTGAAATCCTTGGCGGGATCGATCATGGGCCCGGCTTCGAGCAGCGCGACATTCACGCCTAGATCGGCCAGGACTTTTGTCGCGGTTCCGCCACCGGCGCCGGAGCCGATGACGACCACGTCGTAGACGGTGGAGCGTGGCGCGACTTGAAACATGTATTGCTACGATTGTAACCCCAGGCCGGCCAAGCGTGACGGATTGACGCTCGCGCGTCGCGAAATCGGATTGACGCCCCCATCCTGCCGTTGATTCCAAAGGCAATAGATCCTGGCGGCTCGATTGCAAGGCTTTGTTAGGAGGTAAACGAAGATGCCAACACCTGCTTTGACTTCCATAGTGGCGCTGATCGTTGTGGCGGCAGCTTTGTGGATTCTCAATGTCTACATTCCGCTGGCGGGCAACATGAAAAGGATCGTGAACGTCGTCCTAGTGCTTATCCTGGTGGGGATCGTTTTGTGGTTGATCAACACCTACATTCCGATGGCCGGTAGCATCAAGGCGATTCTGAATATCGTAGTGGTGATCGCCACTTGCGTGGGAGTGCTGCAGGCGGTCGGCTTGTGGGGTGAAGTGGTGCAGGGGTGGAATAAGCTTACTAGCACCATCACTGCCACCATAAGAGACCATAAGAGCGACAGTGTCTCTCGCGAGGCGAGCAGCCAGCCACCGCCCGCCCAGGCGCCTGCCACTCCGGAAACTGCACCGAGGTAACTCGGGCTTTATTCGTACCTCAGCGCTTCCACCGGCGCGACCCTGGTTGCGCTGGTGGCCGGGTAAAGCGTCGCGATGAAGCTGATGAAGATCGCCGCGGCCGCGATCCAGATACCGTCCTGCCAGCGGGGATTGAAGGGCACGTAGCTCAGCGAGTACACGTCCTGGTTGAGGGCGATCCAGTGGTAACGGTCGGCTACGATGGATAGGCCAAATCCCAGGACGAGTCCGATTACCGTGCCCACCCCTCCGATAAGGACGCCTTGGTACAAAAAGATCTTGCGAACCTGTTGTCGCTTTGCGCCCATCGACATCAGTAGCGCGATATCGCGGTTCTTCTCCATCACCATCATTACCAGCGTGATCAGAATGTTGAGCGCGGCCACCAGTTGAATTAGTCCGATGGTCACGGCCGTGACTACTTTCTCGGTGTTCAACGCGCTTAGGATCTGGCGATATTGCTCCATCCACGTGTTCGCCACCAAGCCAGGGCCGGCGATCTTCTGGGCGGCGATCGCGACCTCGGGCGCTTGATAAATATCGTCGAGACGCAGCTCGATGCTGCTCACCACGTTTCCGACATCGAATACCATTTGCGCCGTCGGCAGCGCGGTGAATGCGTAGTTGGAATCGATTTCATAGAATCCGGATTCGAAAATTCCGACCACGCGGAATTGATAGCGCGTCACTGTTGGGCCGAAGGGCGTCAGTTCACCTTGCGGGCTGATCACTGTCGCTACGCTGTGGAGCAGCATTCCGGTGTTTTGCGCCAGACGCGCGCCTAGGATGATACCGGGGAAACCCGCGGTGTTTTTGAGCGCGTCGAACGAGCCTTGCTTCAAATGCAGGAGCATGTCCGGCGGCGCGTCCACCGGTACGCCTTTCAACACCGCACCCGAGGATTGGGCGCCGCCCAAGGGTCCCGAAAGCAAAACAGTTCCGTACAGGCCCGGCGCCACGCTGGCGACATGCGGAAGCTTGCGCAGCTCGGGATCCAGTTCCTTCCAGTTCGCGATTCCCTCGGGGGAATTTTTCGCGAGCAGCATCACGTGCGCCGTGGTGCCGAGCAGGCTGCGTTGGAGCGTGTTCCGGAACCCATTGTTGATCGCGATCGCGATCACCAGCGCCATCACGCCCGCCGCCACTCCGGCGATGGAGATGACGGTGATGACCGAGATCACCGCCTGCTTGCGCTTCGCGCGCAAATAGCGGGCCGCGACGAACAGCTCAAACGTGTTGGCGCTCATACCGGACGCGTCATATTGGACGCAGTAGGGGAAACAGGATCACGTCCCGAATGGATTTCGAATCCGTCAGGACCATAGTGAGCCGATCGATGCCGATGCCTTCGCCGCCCGCCGGCGGCATGCCGTGCTCGAGCGCGCGAACGTAGTCTTCGTCCATTTGATGCGCTTCTTCGTCGCCCTGGGCGCGTTCGGATAACTGCATTTCGAATCGGTGGCGTTGCTCGCGCGGATCATTGAGCTCGGTGAAAGCGTTTCCAATTTCCATGCCCGCCACGAAGATCTCGAAGCGCTCCACGAAATCCGGATCGTCGGGTTTGTTTTTGGAAAGCGGCGACACCTCGACGGGATAGTCGTAGATGATGGTGGGCTGGATTAGTTTAGCCTCGACGTTTCGCTCGAAGGATTCGACCAGCGCGTGACCCTTTAACTCCGGCGCTCCCACGGCTTCTCGCATCGAGACGCGTCGAAAATTTCCGAAATCGATCTTCTCGCCCTGATAATCCACTACCGCCGATCCCGTGGCATCCACCGCCGCTTGTCTGAGCACCTGCTCGGATAAATCCATCATGCCTTGGTAGTCGGTGTAGGCCTGGTAGAACTCGAGCATCGTGAATTCGGGATTGTGGTGGGTGGAGATTCCTTCGTTGCGGAAGTTCCGATTAATCTCATATACGCGTTCCAGCCCGCCCACCAACAGGCGTTTCAGATACAGCTCCGGCGCGATGCGCAAGTACAAATCCAGGTCGAGCGTGTTGTGGTGAGTGACAAACGGCCGCGCCGCCGCGCCGCCATAGAGGGGCTGAAGCATTGGCGTTTCCACTTCAAGAAACCCGCGCGCTTCGAGCTCGCGCCGCAACGAGGCGATGATTTTTGAGCGTGTGACAAAAACCTTCCGTACCTCGGGATTCGCGATCAGATCGAGATAGCGCTGGCGATAACGTGTCTCGATATCTTCCAGACCATGCCATTTCTCGGGCAGCGGAAGCAGCGCCTTCGCCAGAAAATGCAGGCGCTCGACGTGAACGCTTAGCTCGCCGGTCTTGGTCCGGAAAAGATAGCCGTCGACGCCGACGATATCGCCGAGATCGAGGCGTTCGTACAAAGCGAAATCCTTTTCGCCCACGGCGTCCTTTCGAACGTAAATCTGGAGCCGTTCGCCGTTCTGGAGAAGATGCGCGAACCCGGCCTTGCCCATGCGCCGGATGGTCAGGATCCGGCCGGCCACGCGCACCTCGACGCGAGGTTCCAGCTCCGCGGCGGTCTTATTGCCGTGCTCGGCCAGAATCCGCGGAATGGTGTGGCTAAAATCGAACCGCTGGCCGTACGCTTGAAAACCCAGCGCTTCGATTTGGTCGATACTCTGGACGCGCTGCTGGTATAACTCGTCTCCCAAAGACAATAGTAGGCTCCTATGTTTGATGCCGTCGCGGACCGTCCGCTATTCCTTAGTGGACTCCGACTGCCCGCCGCTGCCGAGATACTCCTTAAGCCAGCCGATCCAGCGCCGATCCACGTCGCGCTGCCGGACAGGGTCCGCGGGGCTGTGTCCGCCGATCGGATAAGCGAAGAATCGCGTCGGCACACCGTTGTCCTTCAGCGCGTGGTAGAGCTCATACGATTGCGTGATCGGCACGCGATAGTCGCCGACGTCGGACAGGATCAAAGTCGGCGCCTTGATCTTGGTCGCGTACGTTAGGGGCGACTGCTGCAAGTAAGCCGCTGCATTATTGCCGGCGTAGGGCGACCCGCCGAACCCTCCGGCGCGACGAACGTTGGCGTCGCCCAGGTTGTATTGATCCAGCCAATTCGTGACCGCCGCCCCGGCAATCGCGGCTTTCCAAACCGGATAGTGACCCAGCAGCCAGGTGGTCATGTAGCCGCCATACGACCAACCCGTGACGGCCATTCGCGTTTCGTCCACAAAGCCGCGCTTTTTGAGCAAATCGACGCCCGACATCACGTCTCGGCCCGGCCCGTCGCCGGCGTCGTTCCAAATCGCGGCCTGGAATGCGTTGCCGAGGTTGTCGCTGCCGCGGTAATTCGGTTCGAAGACGATCCAGCCGTTCGCCGCCAGCAGTTGCGCGCGCGAGGTGAAGGCTTCTTTGGACGCCGAGCGAGGACCGCCGTGAATGTACAGCACCAGGGGATATTTGCGGCTCGGCGCGAAATCGGTCGGATAAGTCAGCACGCCGTCTAAATGGAAGCCGTTTGGTCCGTCCCACTCGAGCGTTTCGGTTTTTCCGAGATCCAACGCCGCGATTTCGCGATTGAAATCGGTGAGCTGCTTCACCGGGCCGGCCGGCGAAGCGAGATAGTAAAGCTCCGTGGGACGTTCCGGCCGAGCGCCCGCGAATGCGATTTCACCGTTCCGTCCAAGAGCCACATCCACCCAGAACGAGGAGTTAGGGCATACTTTGCCGAGCGGCAGGCGATGCGCCGAGCCGGTGAGCGGCTGAATCCACAAGCCCACGGAAGTGCCGTCGTTCGCGCCTACCAGCAGAGATTTTCCATCCGCCATCCAAATCGCCCTTTGGATGTTCCGGTCGATATCGCGCGTAAGATTGACACTTTCGCCGCCCGAGGAAGGAACCGCGTAGATTTCGTTCACATTTCTGGTTTGGCCTTCGCGAGGGTACCAATAGGCGATGCGCGAACCATCCGGAGAAAAAATCGGATAACCCTCGTTCTTCGTGCGGCCGGTGACGGGATGAAAGGCGCCGCTCGAGACGTCCAGAACCTGGAGCGCGCTGTTGTCGGCGTCTCCTGGATGCGGAGTTTCCACCCTCACGAACGCGATGGACTTGCCATCGGGCGACCACGAGATGGGAGAAGCCGGCGAACTCGGCGGATGGCTCACGGGCAACGTCCAGGCGCCGGACGTGAGACGGCGAGCGTCTCCGCCATCGGCGGGAACCAACCACAGGTGCGCGGGCATGGGCGGCGCTTTCACCAGATAGTCGTCGTTGCCCACTTCGAACGAGTCGTTGAATTTGTCCTCGCCCGTTTTCTTGGGCGCCTCGTCCGCGGCCACGAACGCCAGCATCGTCCCATCGGGCCGCCAGGCAAATTGTTGAACGCCGGTCGCCGATTTCGTCACTTGGAACGCTTCGCCGCCCGCCATGGGGAGCGCGAAGATCTGAGTCTCGTTGTTCGTTCCCGCGGACAGAAACGCCAGCCGGTCTCCCGCCGGCGACCAGCGCGGAAAACTGATACCAGGCCGATCGTGCGTGAGGACGCGCTGATGTCCGTTGGCAACGTCCACCAGAACCAGTTCCGCGTCGTATCGGTCCATCGCAAAGTTCGGACGCGATACGACGATCGCGATCCACTTGCCATCCGGCGAGATCTGGGGATCGGCGACGCGCGTGATCTTATCGAGATGCGAAATATCGAAACGGCTCGCGGCCGGCGCGCAGATCGTGCTCAGCACCAGGCAAGCGGAGGCGGCGAAGGTCTTCATGTACCCTCCTGTTCAGCGTTCATCATAACTCGCAATCAGGATCGCAACCGATAAATGGCGGTGTGTCGGACGGTCTGGATCAGCCTGCCGCCGCTCGCGAGCAGCATTACGTCCAGCGCCACTAGTTCGTGGCCTTTTCGGTCGAAGCGATCGTGAATGCGTCCGCGCACCTCGATCTCATCGCCGACTTTCACGACGCCCCAGTTGTCAACCTCGCTGGCGGTGTGGATCCACGGCGCGAGCCGGAAATTGCGCACCAGGATGTCGTTCGAGAGCTGAAGCAACCGGCCCGGATCGGCGGCGGCGAGCCGCAACTTCACCGTCCCGAGCAAAGCGCCCGGCACTAAAGTATCGCGCGCAGCCGTGAGTCGCTGCTCCATCGCGGGCAAAGGCGCCTCGGCATAGGCTACGGGAGCGGTGCGTGAATCTCGCCGGACCAAACCGGTCGCCTGAGCGCACACCGTGCCGTCCGCTCGTTCGGCCGTGACGCGAATGGAACCGTCGTCATCTACCTCGGCCCGCACCGTCACCTCGTCGCCGTCATAGAAAGGCTCGATCAGGCGCAGCGTCATCGAGCCATGTTCCAACCAAGCCGGCGCGGATTCGGCGATAGGCGACAGCATGTATCCATACACGGTGGTCCCCGCCACCAGTCCGGCGCGAAAGCCGTACTGCGCGGCTATGCGATCGTCATGAATTTTGTTTTCGGATTCGGCGACGGTGTTGACGGCGCGAACGCGATGCAACAGGAGCGGCCCGGCCACTTAGACCGCCGTGGTCTCGGCCACGCGTGCGCCCGCGTACCGCCGGTCGACGTAGTTGTTAAGGATCTCGATGAACTCCGCCACAATGCGATCGCCGCGCAGTGTGGTAGAGAGCTTGCCATCGACGTACACCGGCGCCACCGGCTCCTCAAACGTCCCCGGAAGCGAAATACCGATGTGCGAATGCTTCGATTCGCCGGGTCCATTGACCACGCAGCCCATCACCGCCACCTTCATCTCTTCGACGCCGGTGTACCTGCCCTTCCAGACCGGCATCTGCTCGCGAAGATAGGTCTGGATTTGATCGGCCATGTCCTGAAAGAACGTGCTGGTAGTGCGGCCACAGCCTGGACAAGCCGTAACCTGAGGCGTGAAACTGCGGATTTCCAGGGCTTGCAGAATCTGCTGGCAGACCACCACTTCGTCGGTGCGATCGCCGTTCGGAAGCGGCGTGAGCGAGGCGCGAATCGTATCGCCGATGCCTTCCTGCAGAAGCACGCCGATCGCGGCGGTGGATGCAACGATCCCCTTAGATCCCAAACCCGCCTCGGTCAGGCCCAGATGCAGCGTGTAGTCGCACTGAGCGGCCAGCTTGCGATAGACCTGAATGAGATCCTGCACGCCGCTTACCTTGGCGCTCAGGATGATCTTGTCGCGTCCGAGTCCGTAGTGCTCGGCGGCCTGGGCGGAATTGAGCGCACTGCGGACGATGGCGTTCATGGTCACTTCTTTCGCGTCCAGCGGGTCGGCCAAGCGCGAGTTTTCATCCATCATGCGCGTCAGCAAGGCCTGATCCAGCGATCCCCAGTTCACGCCGATCCGCACCGGCCGGTCGTACTCGATCGCGGCTTCGATCATGACGCGGAAATTGTCGTCGTGCTTCTTGCCGATGTTGACGTTCCCGGGATTGATCCGATACTTGGCCAGCGCGCGGGCGCAGTCGGGATACTTCTTGAGAAGGATGTGGCCGTTGTAATGAAAATCCCCAATTACCGGGACGCGCACGCCGAACTTGTCGAGCGTCTCCACGATCTTGGGAACCGCTTGGGCGGCTGCGTCGGTGTTGACGGTGACGCGCACCAGTTCCGAGCCGGCCTGCGCCAGCGCCATCACCTGGTTGACCGTGGAAACCGCATCGGCGGTGTCGGTGTTGGTCATCGACTGGACAACCACCGGGTGGTCGCCTCCCACCCACACGTTCCCAACTCGTACGGGCACCGAAATCCGGCGCTGCTCAACCGCCATTCCACCTCCAAAGAAAACTCCATTGTAGCAACTCGGCCTCGAATCCACGTATTTCCGAGGGAACAAGAGCACGCGGATGGGCATCTAACGTTACGGGAAGTTGCAGCCGTGACTCGGATTCGGATATACTCCGCAGTTGCACCAGTCAGGTTTCCTTAAGAGTGTCCCTGTGACCACACTCGACACATTTGAACGATCGGGAGGCGGCAGTGTTTTTCCAACCATCTAAGTTTGTACTAGCGATTGCTACGACCGCTGTGTTCGTCCTGGCTCCCGCCCGGATGGTCGGGCAAGCCACGGCGCCCTCATCCCAGCAACCTCAGAAGAACTGGAAGGATCGCGCGGAGTACGATTTGTACGACGCGATCACGAAGGAGAAGGATCCTAAAGCCAGGCTGGAGAAGCTGCAGCAGTGGGAAAAGCAGTATCCGCAGACGGACTGGGCCGCTGAACGGCGGACGCTTCTCCTAACAACGTACTTCGCGCTCGGCGACGCCAAGAACGCCACCGAGACGGCCAAGCGGATTCTGGCCGATGATCCGAAGAGCTTCAGCGCACTGTACATTATCGTGACGTTGACGCAGGCGCTGGCGGGCGGCAATCCCACGCCCGAGGTGCTCGATCAGGGCGAGAAAGCCGCGAACGCGCTGCTCGCAAACCTGGATACGCCTCCGCCCAACTTCACCCCCGAAACGTGGAAGAGCCAGCGCCCCCAGGTGGAGGAGCTGGGTCACACCACGCTCGGATGGATCGAGATGCAACGTAAGAATTGGCAGGCCGCGGAAGCAGCATTCCAGAAAAGCCTTCAAGTGAACCCCAACAGCGGCCAAGTGGACTACTATATGGGCACCTCGATCGCCTCGGAAAAAGACATCAAGAAGATGCCGGCCGCGCTCTTCTATTTCGCGCGAGCCGCTACCTACGAAGGTACCGGCGCGCTCAACGCGACCGGCCGCCAGCAGGTGATGACCTATGTGCAGAAGGCTTACAAGAGCTTCCACGGCAGTGATGAGGGATTCAACAATCTGATCGCCGCGGCCAAGACCCAGCCCGTGCCGCCGGCGGATTTCGCCATCAAGAACGCCACCGAGATCGCCGAAGCCCAAGCCCAGAACGAAGATGAATGGAACAAGGCGCATCCGCAAGAGGCGCTCTGGAAGAGCATCAAGGCCGCTCTCACCGGACCGGACGGTGCGACTTATTTTTCAAGCAACATGAAGGAGACGCAGGTTCCCACCCTCAAAGGAAAAGTGGTGAAGCTGGATCCCGCCTTGCGTCCCAAGACGATTCTGCTGGCCATGGAAGACGGCGCCAACAACACCAATACCGCCGATGCTACGCTGAAGTTCGAGACTGCGCTCGCCGGCAGGTTGGACGAGGGGACCGAACTGTCCTTCGAAGGCGTTCCGGAAAGCTACACCGCCAGCCCGTTCATGGTGGTCTTTAACGTGGACAAAGACAAGCTGCATGGTTGGACCGGGAAAACTGCACCGGCGCCGGTGCACCATCGGCCGAGCTCGAGCACCAAGTAGCTTCTTCGATCCGTCACCCCGATTTGTGACATCGTTCTCAGAATTCGCGCGGGAGCTTGCGTTTTTTGTACTCTAGTACTACTTTCTAAATTACTGGTACCCTGTGACGGGCAGTGGATGCGAGACTCTAGCATAATAATGTAGAGATTTGGAGGCCGCGAAATGTTGATCCAACCATCGAGACTTTTATTGATCGGCGCAGTAGTGGGAGCGCTCTGCCTACCGGCGCACATGCTGGGCCAGGACGCGGCTCAGAGCCAGCCGCAGTGCAAGGATCAGCAGGAATGCGATCTTTACAACGCCATCCTGCAGGACAACAATCCGAAGACCAAACTCGACAAGCTGCAGCAGTGGGACAAGCAGTATCCGGATTCTGCCTTCAAGAAGGTTCGTCGAACGCTTCTCATCACCACTTACGCTGCGGCGGGTCAGCCCAAAGAAGCTGTGAGCGTCGCCAAGCAGAGTCTCGCCGACGATCCCAAGGACTTCAACGCCCTTTACTACACCATGTTTCTAACGCGCCAGTTATACGGGACCAACCAGCAGCCTGCCGTATTGGACGATGGCGAGAAAGCCGCCAAGGCGCTTCTGGGCGATCTCGATACTCCGCCGCCCGGCGTCGCCGCCGATAAGTGGGCCACGCTGCGGCCGGCTCTCGAAGTGCTGGCCCACGTTACGCTGGGTTTCGTCGGCATGCAAAGAAAAAATTGGGACGGCGCCGAAGCGGAGTTGAAGAAAGCGCTTCAGGTGAAACCGAACAACAGCGAAGTGGATTACATGCTGGGATTCACGCTGGCGAGCAAGAAGGAAAATTCAGCCGCTCTGTTTTATTACGGGCGCGCTGCCTCCTTCGACGGGGAGGGCGGACTAACCGCCCAGCAGCGTCAGGGCGTCCAGACCGAAGTCCAAAAGATGTATCTCGTCTATCATGGCAGCGCCGACGGGTTCACCGACTTGTTGGCCGCCGCCAAGACGCAACCGAATCCGCCGGACGGTTATCATATTCCGAGCAAGGCGGAGCTCGCTAAAGCATCCGCGCAAGCCGAGGCCGCCGACGCAGAGAAGTTCGCCAAGGAACATCCCGAACTCGCCCTCTGGAAGAATATCAAGACCCAGCTCACGGGCGCCGACGGCGCGAATTATTTTCAGTCCGGAATGAAGGGCGCCAAAATCCCGACACTCCGAGGCAAGGTAGTCAAACTCGAACCCGCGCTCAGACCCAAAACCCTCATACTCGCGCTTGAAGACGGGACCACCCCGGATGCGACCTTGAAGTTCGAGATGCCGCTTCCCGGAAAAGTAGAAGACGGAACCGAACTGACCTTTGAAGGCGTCCCGGATAGCTACACCACCGCGCCATTCATGGTTGTGTTCACCGTCGAGAAAGAGGACCTTCACGGCTGGACCGGAAAGAACGCTCCGGCTCCCCGCAGGCCTGCGGCTAAGGCCGCGAAGTAGACCTCCGCCGCCCTGACCTCTATTCGTGCCCTGAGATGGCGTACTTCAGGTCGCTCGAAAAAGCCCGAATCTTTTGTACTCGCGTTTCGTCGGCGGGTTGCTCGAACCCTTTTCCAACAAAGAAAGCTTGATTCCCCCGCCACACCAGCGCCGCAAAGCCGCGGTCGGTCATCAAGCCGGAAGCGCCGATATGGCCGAAATCGTTATCGCCGCGTTGGATAAACGCCACAAACCCGTCGCGCTCCACGATGAAGTGCTTGCCGAGATCCGTGGGAATGACCTGAATGCCGGCCGCGGCCAGCCGTTCGAGCGCCCCGTTCACATCTTGTAGCGGCCGAGATCCTCGTCGTCCAGGCTCTCCAGCCACCGGCGTTGCTCTTCGTTGTTGATCTTGTCGGCGGTGGCGTTGGAAATCTTCGAACTCTTGAGCACCGATTCGTCGACGTAGATCGGACAATCCAACCGCAGCGCCAGGGCGAGCGCGTCGCTCGGGCGGGAATCCACGCTGATCAACTCGCCGTCGCGGTCTAGCCAGATGACCGCGTAAAACGTATCTTCCTTCAGCTCGCTCACCACCACTTTACGAATTCCGGTCCCCAGGCCGAACAGCAGCGTTTTGATCAAGTCGTGCGTCATGGGACGAGGAGTGGAAACCTTTTCGATCTCGAGGGCGATCGCGTTGGCCTCGTAGATACCCACCCAGATCGGCAAGATCGTATTGCCGTTGGTATCCTTCAGCACGACGATCGGCATGTTGGTGACGGGATCCATCATCAAACCGCGAATTTTCATTTCAACTTCCATTGGTTCGCCCCCTTGCTGCTTAGACGTGACTGACAGCTTCCCCGGCTAACGAATTGGGACCCGCTCGCGTAACCCGAACGTTCCAGTACTGACCCACCAACGTTGCATCGTCGCCTGGACGCGAGTACTCCGGATGGATGAAGTTGAGAGTGCGATTTTGCGAAGTCCGGCCCACCCACTGCCCCGTGGCCTGATTATAGCCCTCCACGAAGGTCTCCTCAATGACGCCCACCAGCTCGGAATTCCGACGGATCTGAATCGCCCGCTGCCGCTCTTGCAGGACGGCCAAGCGGCGGCTCTTCTCCTCTTCCGGAATCTGATCTTCCAACGCCAGCGCCGGCGTATTCGGTCTGCGGGAATACTTGAAGCCGAACAACGAATCGTATTGTACTTCGTCCAGCAGCGACAGCGTCGCCTCGAAATCGGCTTCCGTCTCGCCGGGAAAGCCCACGATGATGTCCGTGGTGATGGAGATGTCGCGGCGCGCCGTCTTCATCCACCGGATGCGGTTCAAATAATCCCGGCGCGTATACAGCCTCTGCATCCGCTCCAACACCGCGTCCGATCCCGATTGCACCGGCAAGTGAACGTGATTGCACAGCGCCGGATTCCGATCGATGGCCAGCACGATGTCCTCGACGAAATCGCGCGGATGCGACGTGGTGAAGCGGACCCGCCGGATGCCGTCGATTTCCCCCACGGCGGTAAGCAGGCGCGCGAAGTCCCAGCCGGCGGGCGACGGATCGCGATAGCTGTTAACGTTCTGCCCCAGCAGTTGAATCTCGGTGTACCCCTGAGACCCCAGCCCGCGCGCTTCCTTCAGGACGCTGGCGCTGGTGCGGCTTCGCTCCGGCCCGCGCGTGAAAGGAACCACGCAGTACGCACAGGATTTGTCGCAACCTTCGATGATGGTGATGTAGGCCCGGTGCGGATTATCGCGGCGCGTGAACGGCGTATCGAAGGCTTCCTCGGTCTCGAAATTCAGGCCCGTCACGCGGCGCTCGCCCGCTTCCAGTTGCACCAGCATCTGCGGCAGCTTCGCGTAACTCGCCGAACCCGCCACCAGGCTCACGTGCGGCGCGCGGTCGAAGATCCGCTCGCCTTCCTGCTGCGCGACGCACCCCAGAACGCCGAACACTTTGCCCTTGCCGTGCTCTTTCTTGAACTGCTGTAGCCGGTGAAAAACCTTTTGCTCGGCTTTGTCCCGAATGCTGCACGTGTTGTAGAGAATCAGGTCCGCGGCCTGAGGCTCATCCACGCGAGCGTAGCCTTCGGAAACCAGAGTGCCCACCACCTTCTCGGAATCGTGCGCGTTCATCTGGCACCCGAAGGTCTCGATGTAGAAGGTCTTCATGAATCGCTTCGCTTCCATTGTACTGGGTTGCGTGGACTAAGAATCAAAGACAGAGGGTCGGCAAGTGCACTGTGCGCACGGGCTTACAATTCGAAGAGTCCGAACATGGGCTCATCTCGAGTGCCGGACTAATCTTCGTTCGCCTTCCCGGCATAACGGACACGACTTCGACGATGAAATCCGCGTGCCCTTTGAGAGAAGCGACCAGCGAGTAAATGCCCGGCGCCAATCCCGACAACTTGAAGTTGCCGCCGGAATCAGTCGAGCTGTTGTACCGGCGCCCCTGGCCCGAAATCGCGATAGTCACGCTGCGGACGGGTTTGAAGTGAGAGTCCACGACTGATCCGTCAATCTCGCCGCGTCGGATCGAGAGCGGTGTAAGCGTCATTGTGGGCGGCCCGGATGCTTGACAAGGCGGACGCGGGCTGACTCGGAGCATGATGGGGCGTAGAAATGTAGTTCCACCCGCATCGACTGCCGCATCCACTTTCGATTCGTCGAACCCGATGGCGCCCGCGACGATCACGTAATCGCCGGGCGCCACCGATTCGAATTTGAAAACGCCTCCGGCATCGGTGGCCACCTTGAACAATTCCTTGCCCGATTGGATCAGGCCGACGTGCGCCCCCGGGATCCGCGTCTCGATTTGATCCACCACGCTACCCACCAACGTACCCGGAGATTGGCCAATGAGAGCTCCGCCGCCGAACAGGCTCGCCAAAATTGCTCTGTGCACCCGAGCTTTCATCGGATCGAAACTATCTTACACGAACTCCAGAGCAACTCCATGGTGCGCATCGTGTAGAATAGATGTTTTAGGAGGTGCGTCTTCAGCAGTAGCCGTATCGCAAGAGCTGCCTCAGTTGAGTTCGCGCCTTCTTTTGTCCGAAAATTTTCCAACCGCCTTTTCTCCCTGCTCTTCCCCGATGAGTGCCGCTTGTGCTCGCACCCGCTGGAAGAGGCCTCGCGTGTTCCAGTGTGCCGCGCATGTCTCGCTAAACCGGTGCCGCTAGCGGCCGATTATTTCTGCATCCAGTGCCGGGCGCCGTTCCGCAACCAGTTCCCTCTCGACGAAGAAGGGCGTTGCGCGCTCTGCCGCTTGGGCGTCCGGGGATTCGATGCCGCCTATTCTTTCGGATTTTACGAGGACGAGCTTCGTCAACTGATCCATTTGTTCAAGTACGCCAGAGTGCGGACGTTGTCGAAACCGCTGGGCCGCTTGCTCGCCTTGGCCCTGCCTCGCGATTCGGCCTTCGACGCTATCGTTCCCATGCCGCTGCACTGGCGTAAACGCTGGCACCGCGGATTCAATCAGGCTGCGCTGCTGGCACACGAGATCTCGAAACGCACCCATGTCCCAGTCGCGAATGCGTTGCGGCGCGTTCGTCACACCACCGCCCAAGCTGGACTCACCAACGCCAAGCGCCGCAAAAATGTCTCCGGCGCCTTCCGCGCGAAAAAGGGCGCCCCCCTCGAAGGCAAACGCATTCTGCTGGTCGATGACGTAATGACCACCGGCGCCACCGCGGCGGCCTGCGCGCGCGCCCTCAAAATGGCCGGCGCCGCGCAAGTGACTTTGATGACGCTGGCGCGGGCCGACCGTCGTATCGGATTTGACGCTTTGAACCTTGGTTCGCATTCCTCCTGGAGTTCTTCTGAAGATGCCCAGCCTCGATCGATTGCATAAACCTGTTCTGGTCTTAAACGCCAGCTTTGAACCGATCAATATTTGCGCGGCCCGTCGTGCGTTGGTGCTGGTGCTGAAGGGCGTCGCGTCGGCCGAAGAGGAGTCGCACGCGCACGTCCATTCCGCCCGCCACGCCATGCGCGTGCCTTCCGTGATCCGGCTGCTCGAATATCGGCGCATCCCCCATCAGACTCGCGCTCTTTCCCGCAAGAATATTTTGATGCGCGATCGGTATACCTGCCAGTACTGCCATCGGCCGCTGCCATCCGCCGAGCTCACGCTCGACCATGTCGTGCCGCGGGCGCGCGCCGGCGAAACCACTTGGGAGAATCTGGTGGCCTGCTGCCATCCCTGCAATAATCGCAAGGGCAGCCGTACGCCCGAGGAAGCCGGCATGCGGCTGGCTCGCGCGCCGCGCCCGTTCAGCCTGCACACCAGCCGTCACTTGATGCGCCTGCTCGCAAAGAGCGACGACCAGTGGAGGAAGTATCTGTTTTATTAGTTGCGACGCGCAACTATGGAGCGGCCGGGCCGGCGGGCTTATCTTTCGGCCCCGTCGCCTTGATTGGGCTGATGATCACGTGCGCGTTGCGTCCTTCGAGACGCGGCTGCCCTTCCACTTGGCCGTGCGTGGCCAAATCCTCGGCAAATCGCAGCAGCAGCTTTTTTCCAAGATCGACGTGCGCGATTTCGCGTCCCCGGAACTGAACCACGGCCTTCACGCGATTGCCTTCCTTTAGGAACCGGATGGCGTGATTCTTCTTGAACTCATAGTCGTGATCGTCGGTGTTGGGACGGAATTTCAATTCCTTCACCTGGATCACGTGTTGCTTTCGCTTGGCTTCGTGCTGCTTCTTCTTGTTCTCGTACTGCCACTGGCCGTAATCCATCGCCTTGGCGACGGGCGGCTCGGCGGTGGGCGCGATCAGGATCAGATCCAAGCCGAGTTCCTGCGCCTTGCGAACGGCCGCCAGCGTGGGCAGGATCTCGACGGTCCCGTCGGGAAACACCGCGCGCACTTCACGCACGCGAATCGCCTCGTTTACGTTTTCCCGAACCTTCGGCCGGCGCGGGGGATATCTGGAAGGATTCATTGATAAGCGTGAGCGGACCGCTCGAGAGGGAACTCTTGACAGGGATACAAACTCATTGAACTTATAGTACCAAAAATCCCCAGCCATGGAATGGCGGCGTCGCTCAGCACTTACTCGTGCAAACGTTAGCACGAAAAGAATGTGGCATCCTGGGAATATAGCGGGTAGATGAGTACCTCGAAGGAAGCGCGCGCGCGCCCGAGAATCGTGAAGTGGCGCCTGCTTACCCTGGTTTTCGGACTGGCAACAACATCACCGATCTTCGGCCAGCGCCCGTTCCGCGAATATCCGGGCTGGGAATACGAGAACTTTCCGAAGCCGCCGGATTGGCGAGTTCCCGGCGAGTGGACCTTCGCCCGATTAATGTACCCTTCCTCGCGCCGCATCTACGACCGGCCCTTCACGAACTGGATTTATGGCGCGGCCAACTGGACTATCGACTATCCGCGTTCCGATCGGCATCTGTCGGAAGCCGTGCGGCGGCTGACGCGCATCCAGACGCGATCCATCGAGCAGCCCGTAAATTTGGATGACGGCGACGACGTGTGCAACTGGCCGTGGCTGTATGGCGTGGAGGTGGGCCATTGGGATCTTACCGACAGGCAGGCCGCCAAGCTCCGGGATTTTCTACTGCGCGGCGGATTCTTCATGTGCGACGACTTTCACGGCACCGAAGAGTGGGCCATCTTCATAGCCAGCATGGACCGCGTCTTTCCAGATCGTCAGATCGTCGATATCGACGATGCAGATCCGATCTTCCATACCATTTTCGATCTGGACGACCGCTACCAGGTGCCGGGCGAGCAGTTCGTCTATACGCATCGCAGGGCGGAAAAGAGACGGCTATGACGCACACTGGCGCGGGATCTACGACGACAAAGGCCGGTTGATGGTGGCCATCTGTCACGACATGGACCTCGGCGACTCTTGGGAGCACGCGGACAATCCCAAGTATCCCGAAATGTTCTCCGCGCTCGGAATTCGGATCGGAGTGAATTACATAACGTACGCGATGACGCACTGAGCGCCAGGTTCAGCTACTGCACTCAAGCAAACATCACTCTGGTAGTTTAGTTCCGGCTGGCAATTGATGTGTTAAGGCTTGTTCTCGGCGGTAGTTGCCCGTGAGCCGATGTGCGGCGATGGCGTGTAGCACCAGATCCAAGCTGTCGGGAGCATAATCTTTAAGGGCGGCCTCGTACACCTCGGCTGACTCCGTGTACAAACCAAGCTGGCGAAACCGGTAGGCGCGACAGATGTAGGGTAGGATTCCCTCCTGACCATTGCACTCCGCCAGTTGCCGTAGAAGTGTGTCCTCCTGCTCTTTCGAAATCACCTTGAACACAATGCGGGATTCGTCCCCTTCCGGGTTCGTTACAACTAGAGTCAACGGTCCCTGCCGCCCACCGGCCTGATACTTCACAAGTTCCTGGCGCAGATCCGGGGCAACCAGTTCCCCGGCCGTTGCAGCCACCTCCGCGCGTCGGTCCTTGCCGCGCGGCCAGAGCGGGTTGCCCGATTCGTCACGAATAGCCAGCGTGATGTTTCCAGCCGTCGTCTGTGGGATCCATCGAATCACGAAACTTGCGGGCCATACAGCGCTTCCGGGGCTGCCCCCGGACGGCGAGTAGACCCAGGCAAGTGTGCCAGCCCGGGGAGAACCGGCGAGTTTGAACCAATCGTCGAGTGGATCCCTCATCGCGTCTCTGCGCTGCAAAGGGCCTCCACGAATAGTCGTCCATTCATCCTTGGGGGAGGGATCGATGGTGGTGCGCCACTTTCCCGCCGTCTGGGTATTTTGAAGTTCGATGGTCAGTCTCCCTTCCTTACCTTTGAGGTCGTCGCAGCGTACTTTATCGCCAGTGTGCAGGCGCGTCGAAGCCGTAACTTGTCTCTGGGATGACTGGGTTTGCAGCCAACAGGTGCCCTTCACCTCAGCTACGATGCCCACGTGGCCCCCATCGTCTTTCTCCGCTTGGGCGCGCACGACGGACGCCGACGCGAAAACCAGCAATAGGGCTCCGGAAATGTTCAATGACAGATTCATTCCTTGCCTCCGTCGATCAGGACAAATATGAAGCGGCACCAAACCTTCGGATTTCGTTGGCGCTTCCGCTCCACATACGGCTCAAGATGTTCTTCCAACCAACCTTGGATCAGCACTGCAACGCACGCCCACAACCAATCCGTCCAAAGAATTCGCGTAGCCCGAACAAAGCCAACTCCCAACCCTGCAAAGAGGAAGATCATAGCCCAATTTTTCCACCACCGCATCGAATGTTTCTGGACAGCACTCTTTTCCTTGAGCCGACGTCCATGCAGCAAGCACGCTCCGAGTAACCCCAAGCACCCAACGACTAACCCAATGCCCGGGTCCAAGAGTAGCCGTCCTTCGCACGTAATTTCGCGCAAAGGGCCTTTGATCAGTGTGTACACGCCGCTCGCATGAAAAAACACGCCCGGTGTTTCTGCCTCCCAGGGCGGAATCGGGTACTTGTCAGGCGTAACTTCCCATTGAGTATTGCCGAGAATTACAATTCTCTTTTGAAACCCCATCAGTGCATGGTTTATGTTCAATGAAGCGTGTTCGCCAAGGGCGGTCGCTTGGGAGAGCTGGTCTTGGACGCTCTGCGCCGCCCCATAATCCACCCAGAAATACTCGGCCTTCTTCTGATCGAGCGGCTTGATCGACGAGGACCGCGCAAACCACTCCCACCCGCACGATTCACGGTCTTTATTGCCGCGGTAACGTTGCGCGAGAGCAGTGCTCATGGAAGGCAAGCAGGCAGCGCTTGCAGCGGGCGGGATGAGATCCTTCCTCCCCAGAAGCCCTGCCACTGTCGCCGAGCATTCTTCATTTCCGATCCAGAGCGGCAACGTGCGGTTGTCGTCACGCGGAACGGAGATAGTCACTGCAAGGTCTTTGTATTCGTTTGCGCCAAGCCAACTTTCAGGGGCGTCGTACCGGGATCGGCTCACTCCGAGAAAGACGGGAATCTTTAATCTCTGGATATAGTCGAATAACTGCGGGCCGCCTCTTTCCGTCCACCCGTTCCCCTCGGGAGAAAAGTCGATGTCGATTCCGATCGCGACTGGCTGCTTCGCCACGACGGCATCGATCACTCGTCGCAGTTGCTCCCGCGGGCTGGGGTGGCCCTCAATTTGTCGGGCGTCCAGACGACTGATATCCACCACCGCCACGGGAAGCGATCCATCGCGGGTCAGTCTGGTTTGCAGTAAGGCATACACGGCGCGTTCGAGAAGCTTGCCAGGGGCTGTATCGTCGAAATAACATTTAAAGACGAGTAGTGATACCCAAATCAACCCCGGGAGAACCGACCTAGCCAACCACAGGAGAACCGACCTAAATGATGGGACATGACACGCCATATTCCTTCCGAATCGAACAGAACTGCGGGCAACAAACCGTCAAATACCAGCACGCCAACCAGCGTTGCGCTGGATCTGTCTAAACTGTTGTGATAATATATCACAACGTATTAGCACTCGGGAGGCGTGTTGTGTCCTTCAGAATCAGTCGAAATAAATTGCAGCGTGTCGCCGTTTTAACCGCGATGTTTTCAATCCCGGTTCATCTTGGCGCTCAGGGCTTTGGCGGATTCGGCAGCACGATCGGCTTGAAAAGGCCAAAGGAGGCCGTCCTGAAGCGTATCCTTCCGGCGTCCGTCAATTTGAATCAGAAACGCATTAAGGTGCTCGCTATCCCAGCGTCGCCCACGATTCCTCAAGACCTTTTGACAATCTTAAGGACGAAGCTTGTGACTTCAATTCAGAAGGATTCGCGTTTTATCGTCGATGATCGCAATCCAGAAACGCTGTTGAACTTCACCGTCACCAATTATTATGTGGAACCGCGCACTTTCGCGGCTTCAGGAAACATTCCAGCCTGCACCTTCTATACCGGGAAGATAGAGGCCAGCTATCAGGCGGTCGAGGTGGGCACGGAGGCGCCTCTCGATTCGGAAAATCTTCTTCATGCGATTTCGGAGGAAGGCGTCAGGAGCACGACGAAACTGCTGAGTCTCCACAGGCCCACTGGTGGCTGCGGAACTCAAGCCAAGCAAACAGCGAACGAGGCTCGCGACGAACTAGTCGATGGCATCGTGACCGAGATGTCGCGCCGCGCCGCACCATTCGAAGAGTCACTGGAGGTCCCGGTCCCAGGAGGTAAACTAGAGCCGGTGTCGGCACTGGCGATTAGCCAGCGCTGGGCCAAACTGCTGGAGGACGCTGAGAAGATGGATCCCTTGCCGAAGGCAGAAGACGACGCCTATCGCCGGTATTTAATAGGGCTTGCTAATGAGGCACTCGCCTACCAAGACGCCAAAGACGCAGCGGACCTTGAGAAGGGACGGCGCGGAGATGTGACATCGGACAAGGCAAAACAGGCGATCGCACAAGAGGGAAAGGATTTCAACGAGGCACAAGGATACCTGGACAAGGCGGCCAAGGCCTATAAAGACGCCATGGAAGCTAAGCCTGGCGAAAAGGAGTTCCGCTCCCCCGACGGACGCATGGAGGAGGCGGTTCGCCTCTACGCCACGATCAGCCGCCATAAAGCTGAATATGAAGAAGCCGTACTCAGGAAGAAAAACGAGAGGGCGACTCCCACTACAGTCGCAGTTCGGGGAGGCGGTACATCTTCGGGAGCCATTTCAGCTTCAGCTTTCGAACGAGTTGTCGTGATGTGCCAGGATCATACTCTCGAACTGGCTCAACTAATCAGAGATCACCCGGGCGAACTTCATTTCGAGAGAGGATTAACTCTGGATGAGGAGCTCAGGCTCAGGAAGGAATGCGGCTCCGATGCCAAGGGAATTATCGCTGAAATCAGAGCCCAGCTGTCGAGGACACCGGTGCAGCCTGTAACCAAACCCGCAGCCAAAAAGTAAAATAGTGACCCGTTACGAGCCGCCTTCTCCCCGATGAAGCTCGCGACTTTCGGCGTTGCGTGCCTGATAACAGTGGTCGCGACGGACTTAAAAGGTCAGATTTCGGATCGCTGCAGTCCGGGTTGGTCCACGCTGAATCGCCTGCGGGAGCAACTCACCTCAGAGACAAGCAACGATAATCTCAATTTGCTGTACGTTCGGATCCAAAAAGATCTCAACAACTGTAGGGAGATCCCGGACTTGTGGTATTACCGGGCCCTGGTCGCCGAGCGTTTGGGCGACAAAAAGGACGCTGTATACGCGCGTAAACAAGCCGAAAGCGGCGGTTCGGAAGCGCTTAGCACGGGTGTTAATCCGTTTGAGGGTATCCGAGATGCGCAACCCTCCGAGCTGTCCGGGCAAATTCGCGATAAGTACGCCCTCGTGGTCGGCATCAATGAGTTCGAGAATGCGCCCCCGCTACGCTTCGCCGTCAACGACGCCAAAAGTTTCGCCGACGCCCTGATGAGCCTTGAACCGGGTCATTTTCAAAAAGACCATGTCTTTCGTCTGTTGGATGGGGAAGCGACGCTGAACGGGGTTCGAACTGCAATCGGAAGAATTCGCCAGCGCGCGCAGGCGGACGACTTGGTGGTGGTCTACATCGCGAGTCACGGCTCGCCCCGGGAATCAGATCCAAATGGAGTTAGTTACATTTTGCTGCACGACACCAAAATCGACAGTGCTGCGACTGTGTACGCCACTTCGCTTCAGATGATTGATCTGGTCGAAAGCCTGCGGCGGGATATTCGGGCCACTCGACTCGTCCTCATTCTCGACACGTGCTATAGCGGCGACGCCACGGGCGTGAGAGGTTTGGTCGTGCACTCCACGGATAAGTCGTTGGGGCCTGAGAGTGAATTCAGCGCGGCAGTCGACAGGTTCGACGACAAGACCGCAAAGGGCAGGGCTCGCGTTGTCATTTCGGCCAGCCGCGCGAACGAGCCATCTCGGGAAGACGAGATGCTGGGTCACGGCTACTTCACATACTTCCTACTGGACTCCCTACGGAGTAGTGCCGGCGCGCGTACATTGGGCGAGGTCTTCGAATCCGTGCATGATCGGGTGATTCGAGAGGTTCGCGATCGCTATAAGGCATCGCAGACTCCCACCATACGTAGCTCGCCGGAAGGTTTACAAATTGTCCTCGGAGCGGCCGTCCAGGCGCAGTGAACTAATAGCGCTTAAGCAGCATCTCCACTGTTTCGCGCGTACAGCCGACGAAGTAGCTTATGGCAAAATGAAACAAATGTTCCGCACCCTTACGGTGGAACCAGAAGTCAGCGCCATCGCGGAAGCGAGGCACCGATCGGAGGACGTTAGATAGGTGGCGGACGCGCGCGCCGCAACGGTCGCATCCCGCGCCTGGCATCCCTCCACGCCGCCGCCGCTGATCGCGGTGACGGTGATGCTGGCCACTTTCATGGAGGTGCTCGACACCAGCATCGCCAACGTGTCGCTGCCGCACATCGCCGGCAACCTTTCGGCCAGCATCGACGAGAGCACTTGGGTCCTCACGTCTTACCTGATCTCGAACGCCATCGTGCTGCCTTTAACAGGCTGGTTGCACATGTGGTTCGGGCGCAAGCGATTCTACATCACGTGCGTCGCGATTTTCACCATCAGTTCGCTGCTCTGCGGCCTGGCGCCCAGTCTCCCGCTTCTGATTCTTTTTCGCGTGATGCAAGGCGCGGGAGGCGGCGGATTGCAGCCCACTTCTCAGGCCATTCTGGTTGAAAGTTTCTCCCAAAAGCAGCAAGGCATGGCGATGGCCGTTTACGGAATGGGCGTTGTGTTCGCGCCGATTATCGGGCCGAC
>Ga0302324_100001863_pt1 | contig 50121 bp, 39 predicted proteins | sample Palsa_T0_1_FD_201949 | JGI IMG/M metagenome (GOLD analysis project Ga0302324, IMG submission 201949) | Peat permafrost microbial communities from Stordalen Mire near Abisko, Sweden - Palsa_T0_1 | ecosystem: Environmental > Terrestrial > Soil > Palsa > Peat permafrost | place: Sweden: Abisko...
TCGTTGAGGTCGTGCGCAGCGCGAGCGCGGGCGCAACGCGCCTCTTCATCCAGGTGATCGACTTTCTTGCCATCCGCCGCCGGCCCGATCCTGAGCGCTATCTGAGTCAGTTCCTGACCCTCTCCGCGGCGCATCGCGCAGCGTTCGGCAATCCGTGTGCGGGCGAGGCCGAGGTGCGCACGTGGCTGCGCTCACTGTCGCACGCGCAGCTTGCGCAGGTGCTCGCGCCGCGCGAGCTCGAGGCACTCGAGTACGGCGCGCGCGAGCGCGTGACCGACACCCACCTCGAGCACGTCCGCGAGCTGCCGGAGAAAATGCCGCGCCTGTTCGCCGCTGCCGCGCGCCGGGCTCGTGCGGCCGGATTCGATGGCGTCGAACTGCACTTCGCCCACGCCTACACCATGGCCTCCTTTCTGTCGCGCCTCAATTGCAGGGATGACGGTTACGGCGGGGTGCTTGCGCAGCGCGTGCGCCTGCCGCTCGAGGTCGCGCGCGAGGTACGCCGGGAAGTCGGTGCCGACTATCCGGTCGGCTGTCGCTTCCTCGCGGATGAATGCATCGCCGGCGGCTCAGAGGTCGAGGATGCGGTGTACTTCGGCTGCGAATTCGCAGCTGCCGGGCTCGACTATCTGTCGCTCTCGCGCGGGGGCAAGTTCGACGATGCCAAGCAGCCCAAGGTTGGCGAGGCGGCCTACCCGTACACCGGCCGCAGCGGCTACGAATGCATGCCCTCTTATTATTCCGACTCACAGGGCCCGTTCGGACGCAATCTCGCCGCCACCGCGCGCGTGCGCGCGGCCGTGCGCGCGCGCGGCTTCAGCACTCCGGTGATCGCCGCCGGAGGCATCCACGGCTTCGAGCAGGCGGAGGCCGTGCTCGCGCGCGGGCAGGCCGACATCATCGGCTTCGCCCGCCAGGCGCTTGCCGACCCGGACTGGTTCCGCAAGGTCGCGAGCGGTCACGGCGCGCAGGTGCGGGTGTGTCTGTACACGAACTACTGCGAAGCGCTGGATCAGCGCCACCGGCAGGTGACCTGCGAGCTGTGGGACCGCGAAGCGCTCGATGAGCCGGGCGTCAAGCTCTCGAGCGATGGCAAGCGCCGGCTGACGCCCCCCGCCTGGTCCCCGCCCTGAAGACCCTCTCAATCCCCTTCAATGCGCACGCATGCCCTTTGACTTGAGGTCCTCGTAGACGATGGCGAGCAGATAGGGCTGCTTGACGAGGTTGCCGCCCCACACCTTGTCCAGGTCATCGAGCGGATGCGAGTCGATCAGCGCGGACTCAGACATACCCTGGGCGATCGCGCGCGCAACCCGAGTGCGCACCTCGCGCAGCATGCTCTGGAACCTGCGAATGTCCTCGCGGTTGGCTACCGGGCCGTGTCCGGGAATGACCTTGGTGTTGGCTCCGCACATGCGATAGAGCGTGTCGTAGAAACTGATCATGCCGTCGACGCTGCCGCCGTGCTCGAAGTCGATGTCCGGGTAGAAGCCGTTAAAGAAGGTATCCCCGGTCTGCAAGACATCCGCCTCGACGAAACGCACCACCAGATCCCCGTTCGTGTGCGCCGGTGGCGCGTGCATGATTTCCACCGTCTGCCCGCCGAGGTAGAAGCGCTGTGTGCCCGAGTCGAGTACCAGCGTCGGCACCCCCGCCGGGTCGCGCCGGTACTGCGCGGTGTTCTGCGCGTTGGCACGCTGCGCCTCCAGGATGTAGTCGTGCGTCTCCTGGCTCGAGATGATGAGCGCGCCGCGCCTGGCGAAATCCGCATCGCCCCCTGCATGATCCCAGTGCCAGTGCGTGTTGATGACGTAGCGGATGGGTTTGGCCGAGATGTGTGCCACCGCCGCACGCACCTTGGCATTGAGCTCCGGCCATTCGGCGTCGACCAGCAGTACGCCCCCCTCTCCTGCCAGCACACCGATGTTGCCGCCGAAGCTCTCGAGCATGTGCACACCGTGGCCGAGATCGTGCTCGACCACCAGAGTTTTGCTCCACTCGGGCAGGTCCATCTTCAGTTCGGGGGCGGCCAGAGCCGGGCACAGTGTGCTCACAAGCACAACGATCAACGTGGCGTGCAACTTCCTCACGTAAGCCTCCCGAGCTCTCGAGCCGCGCGAATTTAAGCAATGCGTTGTTGGGGTGTCAAAGCGCCAGGTGCCGACTTGGGCTTCGGCGGCGGTCAGTTTGATGATGGCCCCGCGGCCTGCCTGCCGGCCCCGTAAGCCGAGGCGCTGCCTCCGGGATAGCCGGTAACTGCAGGCACCCCCGGTGGGCGCGCCCGGACGCCCCGGGTATCGCGCCGTTTGCCCCATGGCGATCATTTGATAGAATACCCCCCCATGGTATCAGCTGCCGCAAAGACGGGTCACACCGTTCGTGACCAGCACAAGCTCCTCAATCGCATCCGGCGCATCCGCGGTCAAGTCGAAGCCGTGGAGCGCACCCTGGAGGGTGAGGCCGACTGCTCGGACGTCATGCACCTGCTCACCGCAGCGCGCGGCGCGATCAACAGCCTGCTCGCCGAGGTGCTCGAGGACCACGTGCGGGAACATCTGGTGGGGCGGATCGCAGGTGGCACGCGGGCCGAGGCGGCCGACGAACTGATCGACGTGATTCATGCTTACTTCAAGTAAGTGCGCCGGGGGCGCGCAGTGACCCGCCCCGGGCGGATCTAGATCATGTCCGCGCACGGCCACCCGGCACATCAGCACGAACATCGCCACGGCGAGCACGGCCACACGACACACCGGCACGGGCATGCCGCAGCCGCCGGCTCCCGGCACGCGCATGGGCACGAGGCAAGTGAGCGGCGCCTGATCGGCGCGTTGCTGATTCTGGGGACCTTCACCCTGGTCGAGGCGATCGGCGGCTACCTGGCCCATTCGATTGCGCTGCTGGCCGAAGCGGCCCATATGCTGGCCGACTCCGCTGCGCTCTTTCTCGCCGTGATTGCCGTGCGTGTCGGGCGCCGCCCCGCCGACCGGCGGCGCACCTACGGCCATCGGCGCTATCAGCCGCTGGCGGCATTTGTGAACGGGCAAGCGTTGCTGCTGCTGACCGTGTGGGTGGTGTACGAGGCGGTCGTACGCCTGGCGCACCTGCAGGCAATCAACGGGCAACTGATGCTCGGCATCGCTCTCATCGGCGGGCTCGCCAACCTGTGCGCATTTCTGGTGCTATCGGGCGCGCGCTCGCTGAACGAACGCAGTGCGCGGGCCCACGTGCTCAGTGATCTGCTGGGCTCGGCGGCAGCCAGTTCGGCGGCCATCCTGGTGCTCGTCCGGGGCTGGACCATCGCCGATCCACTTCTGTCGCTGTTCGTGTCGGCGCTGATATTGCGCTCGGCGTGGACGCTGACGCGCGAATCTGCCGACGTGCTGCTCGAGTGCGTGCCTGCCGGCTTCGACGTCACGCGCGTCGAGCTTGAGCTGGTCGGCCACGTCCCGGGGCTCACCGGCATCCATCATGTGCACGTCTGGTCGATGACCGGCGAGCGCCCGACGGTCACCCTGCACGCAAATCTCGTCCCCGGCACGCGGCACACAGAGGCCATCGCCGCGATTCATGCGCGTCTTGGTGAGCGGCTGCACGTGGAACACACCACTGTGCAGATCGAGGAGGATGGTTGCTGCGACATCGCGGCGTGCAACTGATCGTGAGCGGCCTCATGTGGCGCGCAGCGCCGCGGTCACCGGCACGCGTGCCGCGCGCAGTGCCGGCAGCAACCCACCCGCCAGACCCATCACCAGCGCCCATTCAATGCCAAGCACCGCCAGCGCCGGGGTCACGGCGAGCTGAAAGGTGAAGCCGAAGGGACTCGCCTTCATGCCGTTGAAGAATGCCCAGGCGAAGGCACTGCCCAGCAGCGCGCCCGGCAGGGCGAGAAGCACCGACTCGCATAGCACGGACGTGAGAATCGCTGCCGGAGCAAAACCGATCGCGCGTAGTGTCGCCAGCTCGCGCCGACGCGCATCGACGATCGAGTACAGGGAGTTGACCGCACCGAGCGTCGCACCGAGTGCCATGATGGTGCCAACGAACAGGCTGACGAAGTTCAGCAGCGCGGTAAATGACTTCATGCCCTCCTCCATCATCGCGCGCTCCGGTTGCGCTTCGAGGCGCAGACTCGGATTGTCCTTGACCGCCCTGGCAAATGCCTCGTAGTCCCCCGCAGAGCGCAGCATCACCGCCACCCCGCTGTAGGTATTGCGGGCGAAGGTCGCCATGATGGTCTCGACGTCGCCGTACACGATGCACTGGTGCGTGTGCCCCTGAGTGAAGCGCCCGACGATGCTCCAGTCGATGCCGCGCAACGCTCTTTGGTTACCGAGCTCAAAGCCGGTGAACTGCGTACAGGCATCGCTCGCGATGAGCTCGTGCAGCCCGCGCCGAAACATGCGACCGGCGGTGAAGTGTATCTCCGGATAGTATTCGGTCACGTTTGCGCTGATACCGACGAGCGGAAAGTAGATGCGCGTGCCGCTTACGCGGCGCCGGCCCTCGATCGGAACCAGGGACTCGAACACCACGATCGGCTTACCATCGCTGCCGTTACGTATGTAGGGCAGGTCGAGCGTGGCGGTCGCCTCCTCGCGGGTGATGTTGCTCATGATGCGCCGCGCGCCGATGCTGTTGAGCGCCACCCGATCGTCGCGCACATCCCCCAGCGCCTGGAGCCGGGCACCGGTGCTCATGGCGAGCATCGAGACCAGGACGCCAACCGCGCAGGTAACCCCGATAAGGATAGTCAGCACCGCCCCGGCACGTTGCGTGACTCCCGCAAGATTCATGCGCAGCAGGGCGAAGAACTGGCGCGCGAAGTTCATGCCCGAGCGCTAACGGCTGGCGAGCGCCGCCGCGACTTTCACTCTGGCCGCCAGCACAGCTGGCACCGCTGTGCTCACGAGCGCCACTAGCGCGGCGCTCAGCAGGCCCACGACGACAACGCTAGCGGGCATCGAGAGCCCAGGAACGATTTTCGCCGCCCACGGAAACACCAGATTCGCCAGCGCAAGCCCGCACGCCCCGGCTGCTACGAACACGGCCAGAGCTTCGGTGAGTATCAGGAAAAACACCGCGCGATCGGTGAAGCCGACGGTCTTGAGCACCCCGAGCTCCCCGATACGCTCGCGGATCGATTGCATCATCATGGTGGCGGTTGCAAACAGCAGCGCGACCAGCACCGCCGCGACGATCGCCCGCACCAGGAAGTTCAGATCCCCGATCGACTGCATCTGCGCCTGTGCCAGCTCGCGCAAGGATTCGGTGCGCGTCTCGCTCGCGGAATTCGCGAAGCGCCGATCGATCTCGTCCGCCACCGTCGCCGCGAGCTTCGGATCGGTGATTGCGACGTTGAAGTGCTTGACGGTGCTCTTGCCGTTCACGCGCGCCTCATCGAAGTAGTCATAGTTGATGATGATGACGTCATTCCCGGGGCCGATGTCGCTGTCGGTGTAGAGCCCCACGATCTCGAACGCCCAGTCTCTGGAGCCGTCCTTTTTCTGGATGGTGGATATCAGCGGAATGCGATCACCGATCTTCCAACCGTACTTGTTCGCGAGCTCCACGCGCGCGAGTGCTCCGGTACGTGTCTTTTTGAAGGCCGCGAGATACTCCGGCGCGATGTGGTACGTGAACGCCGATTCCCAGTCCTTATCCGGTGGGATCGCGACCACCCCCACGCCCTGATTCGGCTTCTGGTAAGTGGTGCCGAAGAGCTCCACCGGCTCGACGATCTTGACGCCCGGTACCGACTTGATGCGCTCGATCCCGCCCAGTGGCAGCCCGTCGACCAGCCCGAGACTGCTGTGCACCAGCAGCAGATCGGCGCGTGCAGCGGCCACCGCGTGCTCGACGCCGGTCTTCATGCCCTGCAGCACGCCAAACAGCGCAAAGGCGACGCTCACCTGCAGGAAGAGCAAAACGGTGCGGCCCGGCTTTCGCCAGATACCGGACCAGATGAGGGGCACGAATTTCATGCGCAGTCCGTGCCGGGGAGTGTTCAGGTCCCAAGACCCATGCACGCACCCTAACAAAGGGGGCGCCGGGCGTCACCCTCCCTCCCCGCGTGCGGCATCTGCGTCCGCCGCGAGGAGCTTTCCCCCTATCGCATACCGGGTGCCTCGCGCTTAGACTTCGGGCGAGCCGCCGATCGGCAAAGGACCTGGGGATGAACCGCATTTTCGTGGCGTTGGCCGCCGCAGTCGCACCGCTCCTGCCGTGCGCGCCGCACGCAGCGACGCTCGGGGTCTCGATGGCCCAGTTCGACGACAACTTCCTCACTGCCGTGCGCGCCAGCATGCAGGAGCGCGCCGCACAGGTGCACGCCTCCATTCAGTTCGAGGACGCGCAGAACGACATCGGCAAACAGCTCAACCAGCTGCAGAACTTCATCGCACAGAAGGTAGACGCCATCATCGTCAACCCCGTCGACACGGATGCAACCCCGCCGATGACCCGGCTCGCGCTACGCGCGGGCATACCGCTGGTGTACGTGAACCGCATGCCGGGCGACAAGCAGCTGCCTCCCAGGGTCTCCTTCGTCGGCTCGGACGAGGTCCAGTCGGGCACACTGCAGATGACCGAGGTCTGCAGGCTGCTGCAGGGCAAGGGCGACATCGTCATCATGATCGGCGAGCTCACCAACCAGTCGGCCCGCCGGCGCACGCAGGATGTCTACGACGTCATTGCCACGCCGGCCTGCCACGGCATCCGGGTGCTGGAGAAGCAGCCCGCCAACTGGAAGCGCACCGAGGCCGCGGACCTCATGACCAACTGGCTGAGCGCGGGCCTGCGCCCCCAAGCAGTGGTCGCCAACGACGACGAGATGGCCATCGGCGCCATTCAAGCGCTCAAGCGAGCGAAGCTGCTCGCCACCACGATCGTCGCCGGAATCGACGCCACCGCCGATGGGCTCGCGGCGATGAAAGCCGGAGAGCTCAGGGCGACCGTCTTCCAGAATGCCCCCGGTCAGGGTCGCGGCGCGGTGGATACCGCACTCAAGCTCGTCCGTAACGAGAGCGTTCCGAGCTTCATCTGGGTCCCGTTCGAGCTGGTGACGCCCGCGAACCTCAACAGCTTCCTGGGCCGGCACTGAGCCCGCGATGGGCAGTCTCGCCAGCGAGCCGCAGGACTGCCTCCTCGAGGTCAGGGGTGTCAGCAAGGCGTTCCCGGGTGTCATCGCCCTGGAGGACGTGTCCGTGCGTCTGCGGCATGGAACCGTGCATGCGCTCATGGGAGAGAACGGCGCGGGCAAGTCCACCCTGATGAAGATCCTGGCCGGCATCTACAGCCCCGATGCCGGGGAGCTGCGCCTCGAAGGACAGGCGCTGCGTTTGAGCTCACCGCGCGATGCGCTCGAGCACGGCATCGCGATGATCCATCAGGAACTGAACCTGATGCCCTTCATGAGCGTGGCCGAGAATATCTGGATCGGACGCGAGCCCACGAACGCCCTCGGGATGATCAATCATCGCGAGCTCAATCGCCGCACGCGCGCCCTGCTCGAGCGGCTGCGCATCGACCTCGATCCGCAGGCCGAGCTGCGCACGCTGTCGATCGCCTCGCGCCAGATGATCGAGATCGCCAAGGCGATTTCCCATGAGTCGAGGCTGCTCATCATGGACGAGCCGACCTCGGCATTGACCGAGCGCGACGCGCAGCAGCTGTTCACCGTAATCCGCGAGCTCAGGTCGCACGGCACCGGCATTTTCTACATCACCCACAAGATGGACGAGCTGTTCGAGATCGCCGATGACGTATCCGTGTTCCGCGACGGCCGACACATCGCCACGGACCGCGCGGGCAACCTCACGCGCGAGGGGATCATTCGCATGATGGTCGGACGCGAGCTCGCGCGCATCTTCCCGGGTGAGCCGGCCCGCCCGGGCCCGCTGGTCATGTCGGTGCGCGCGCTCACCCTCGAGCACGCCTTCCGCGACGTTAGCTTCGAGCTGCGCGCCGGGGAGATTCTCGGTGTCGCGGGACTGATCGGATCGGGCCGCAGCAAGCTCGCCGAGGCTCTGTTCGGGCTGGCTCGCGCGAGCAGCGGACAGGTCCTGATCGAGGGCCGCGAGGTGCAGATCGACTCACCGCAGACGGCCATGTCACACGGCATGGCCCTGGTCACCGAGGATCGCAAGGAGAGCGGCTGCTTCCTGGGCTTAAGCGTGCTCGAGAACCTGGAGATCTCGGTGCTCACGCGCGAGTTCGCCCGCCTGGGCTTCGTGCGCACACGCGCCCTCACCGAGGCGTGCAACGACATGAGCCGCTCGTTGCGGGTCAAGACCCCGAATCTTCACGAGTGCATCGCGAATCTCTCGGGTGGCAATCAGCAGAAGGTGCTCCTCGGCCGCTGGCTGCTCACGCGGCCTAAGATCCTCATTCTTGATGAGCCCACTCGCGGGGTCGACGTCGGCGCCAAGGCCGAGATCCACCAGCTGATTGCACGTCTGGTCAGCGCGGGCACGGCGGTGCTGATGATATCTTCGGAGCTGCCGGAGGTTCTGGGCATGAGCCACCGCATCATGGTCATGCACGAGGGGCGCGTGACCGGGATCCTCGAGCGCGAGCAGGCCGACCCGGTGAAGATCATGGACCTGGCCTCCCAGTAGCCACGCAGGCAAGCCATGCAGCAGACCCTGGCAGACCGCACCGTCCGCGCCCTCACCGGCAGGCGCACGCGACGCTGGCCGCCCGAGGCCGGCATCCTTCTGGTGCTCATCGGTCTTGCGCTCACGTTTGAGCTTTTGGGCTGGATCTTCGTCAGGCAGAGCTTCCTCTTCAACGAGCAGCGCCTGGTGGTCATGATCCTGCAGGTCTCGGTGATCGGCATCATTGCCGTGGGGGTGACGCAGGTCATCATCACCGGCGGCATCGATCTTTCCTCGGGCTCTGTGGTCGCCCTCACCGCGATGGTGGCCGCGAGCCTTGCGCAGTCCTCGGATGCGGTGCGGGCGGTCTATCCCGGCCTCACCGATCTGCCGGTCATCGTCCCGGTGCTCGCGGGGCTCGCGGTCGGAGCGAGCGCCGGGCTTCTCAACGGCACGCTGATCGCGGCCACCTCCATCCCGCCGTTCATCGCCACGCTCGGTGTCATGGTCAGCGCGCGCGGCATTGCAAAGTGGTATACGCGCGGACAACCGGTGAGCATGCTGAGCGATGCGTTCGCCGACATCGGCGGCGGGGCCGTCCCGGTGATCATCTTTCTCGGCACTGCGGCGGTGTTTCACGTCGCGCTGCGCTACACGCGCTACGGCAAATTCACCTACGCGATCGGCGCCAATCCGCAGGCAGCACGGGTTTCGGGCATCAACGTCGGCAGGCATCTGATCGTGGTCTACGCGATCGCCGGCACGCTCTCGGGACTTGCGGGCGTTGTCACCTCGGCGCGCGCGGTGTCAGGTCAGGCCGGCATGGGCATGATGTACGAGCTCGATGCCATTGCCGCAGCCGTGATCGGCGGCGCATCCCTTTCCGGGGGTATCGGACGGATCACGGGCACGGTCATCGGCACCTTGATCCTCGGCGTGGTGACCTCCGGCTTCACGTTCCTGAGAATCGACGCCTACTACCAGGAGATCGTCAAAGGCGCGATCATCGTCGCGGCCGTCGTGGCGGATCAGTACCGGCATCGCGGACTGCGCCAGCGCGCCTGAATCACCCGCCAAAGGCGGTCTACCGGACGCTGCGAAGCGCTAGGCACCGATGTTGACGACCCGCCCCGTGCGCAGACTCTCCTCGGCGCAGGCGGCGAGCCGCAGGGCTTCCACGCCGTCGGTGAAGTCCGGGCTCATGGGGCGCCCCTGCTCGAGCGCGGTCACGAACGCATCCAGCTCCGACTCGTAGGCTTCGCGATAGCGCTCGATGAAGAAGTTGAGCACCGGATCGCGCGCAGCGGTGCGTTCGGCGCTCCATGACTCGAGCGAGGTTGCGCGCCGGTTGCCCGCCTGCAGCATGCCGCCGCTTCCGAACACTTCGATGCGCTGGTCATAACCGTACGCGCAGCGGCGGCTATTGCTGATCTGCACCAGCGCGCCGGACTTCGCGCGCAGCGAGAGCGTGCAGGTATCGATGTCACCGAGCTTGCCGATGGCGGGGTCCACGAGGTTGGCACCGAAGGCGTGTACCTGCGCGATATCGCCGGCCAGGTAGCGTGCCATGTCGAAATCGTGGATCGTCATGTCGCGCAACAGTCCGCCCGAGCCTTTGAGGTAGCCGGCAGGAGGCGGGGCGGGATCGCGGCTGGTGATGACCGCCAGCTCCAGCCCGCCGACCTCTCCGTTCTGCAGCCGCGCGCGCAGCGCTCTGAAGGAAGGATCGAACCGGCGGTTGAAGCCGATCATCACCTTGGGATTCGCGGCCGCAAGCTCCCTCCAGCACGCCTGCGCGCGCTCGAGGTCCAGATCGACCGGCTTCTCGCACAGCACGGCCTTGCCGGCTTTGACCGCGGACTTGATCAGCGGCACATGCGTATCGGTCGGGGTCGCCACCAGCACCCCGTCGACCTCGCCGGAGCCGAGCACCTCCTCCACGCTGCCTGCCGCCTTCACGTTCAGTTCGGTTGCCGCCTGCTGCGCGGCCTCCCTCACCAGGTCGAACACCATGGCCAGTCGGGCCCGGGGGTGATGCGCGAGGTTGCGGGCGTGCACCCGCCCGATGCGGCCACAGCCCAGCACTGCGATGCCCGCCATGTCAGGATCTCCGCTCTAGCTCGGTCTCATGAGGAATTCATAGCCGGGCGCGGTAGTGAACTGCCATTGTCTTACCGGACCGGCCATGACGTTCAGGTAGTACAGATCGAATCCGTGCGCTGCGCTCACCGGATGATAACCGCGCGGCACCAGCACCACGTCCCGATCCTGCACCGTCATCGTCTCATCCAGCGTGCGATCGTCGGTGTAGACGCGCTGGAAAGCGAAACCGCCCGCACGCGCGAGACGGTGATAGTAGATCTCCTCGAGCTGCGTCTCCCCGCGCTCCTGGCAGTCGTGCTTGTGCGGGGGATAGCTGGACCAGTGCCCTCCGGGTGTCAGGACCTCGACCACCAGGAGCCGCTCGGCGGGGGCACTCGCCGGCAGCACGTTGCGTATGTAGCGGGTGTTGGTGCCCGTGCCCCTCACCTCATCACCGATATCCTGCGGCCGGATCAGCCGCGGGGGCAGGCGCCCCTCTGCCGGGGCTGAGCCCACCGCGAGCTCACAGCTCGTATGCGTGTCGACCACGACCTGCGATCGGGGCGGTGCATACAGCGCGAACGGCTTGCCCTCGAACGGACTGGTGCGCGCGCCGAGCTCACCGAACGGCTGTCCGTCGACGCTGACGGACGCCCGCCCGGAGAGCAGCACCAGGCACTGCTCGCGCTCGGACATGTGCCGCTCGAGCCTGTGCGCCTCGGGCAGATCGAACACCTCGAATCCGACATAGTTCCAGGCGGCGCTTTCCGGGGTGATCCGGTGTACCTGGCCGCCCGTGAGCGAAGGCTTAATGAGGAGCGAGTCGTTCATGGCATAGCCGCGGACAGCAGCTGCCGCAGGTTCTTGTATCCGAGTGAGGCATAAGTCATCGGGTCGGCAATCCTCGGATCCTGCTCGGCCTCGAGGATCACCCAGCCGCGGTACCCAGCGAGCGCATCGAACACCTCGGCGAAGGCAACGCAGCCGTCGCCCGGCACGGTAAACACCCCCTGAAGAACCGACTGCAGGAAGCTCCAGTCCCCACGCTTGGCCTGCTCGCATACGCCTTCACGCGCGTCCTTGGCGTGCAGATGGCAGATCCGCCCCGCGTATCGGCGCGCCAGCGCCGCGGAATCCGCGCCCGCAAACCTCGCATGCCCGGTGTCCAGCAGCAGCCCGACGGCAGCTCCTGTGACCTCCATCAGGGTGTCGATGTCCGCCTCGCTCTGCACCACCGTGCCCATATGATGGTGGTAGGCCAGGCGCACGCCCTGATCCTGGGTCGCATCCGCCACTTCCGTCATACGTCGGCCGAAGTCGCGCCACTCGCCGGCCCGCAGGCGTGGCCGCGCGGACAGCGGGCGCTTGAGATCTCCATGGACCGCCCCGCTGACATCCGCGAAGACCAGCACGTCACTGCCGAGGGCCTTGAGAAGCTCGAGGTGAGATCGCAGGCATGCAAGCTCGGCGCGCGCATCCCGTTTCAGCAGCTCAGCGGAGTACCAGCCCGATACGCAGGCCAGTCCGAAGCGCTCGAGGACCGCTGCCAGCTCGCGCGGCTCGCGCGGGAACTTGTGTCCGAGCTCCATGCCCTCGAAGCCGATCTGGCGCGCCTGACCGAGGCAGGTCTCGAGTGACGTTTCAGCGCCGAGCTCGCGCATGTCATCGTTCGACCAGATGATGGGGTTCGCGCCCAGGCGGAAGCTCTGCGGGGCGCTCATCATTTGCGCGCTTGCAGCGCGGCCGCGTAACGCTCGCGTGCGGCCCGCACTTCGGAACGCTCGGAAACCTCCGGCACCGCCACGTCCCACCAATACCCGCCGGCCGTGGTGCTCACAGCCGGGTCCGTCTCAATGACAAGGACCGAGGTGCGCTCGGCCTTGCGTGCGGTGGCAAGCGCGCGCGTAAGCTCCGAGGTGCCGCGCACCTTCATGGCGAGTGCGCCCAGGCTCTGCGCGTGCGCCACGAAGTCGGGGCCGGCCGGCTGCGCGGGCGCCCGCAGATTGTTGAAGCTCGCGTTGCCGGTGGCAGCCTGCAGCCGCTCGATGCAGCCGAAGCCGCGGTTGTCCAGCAGCACGATGATCAGTTTGAGTCCCATCTGCACGGAAGTTGCGATCTCGCTGTTGAGCATGAGGTAGGAGCCGTCCCCGACCATCACAATCACCTCGCGCGCCGGATGAGCGAGCTTCACGCCCAAGCCGCCGGCGATCTCGTAGCCCATGCACGAGTAGCCGTACTCCAGGTGATAGCCGCCCGGCTGCTCAGCCTGCCAGTGCCTGTGCAGCTCGCCCGGCAGGCCGCCGGCGGCACACACGATGATGTCGGAGTCCTGCGCACTGCGCTGCACCGCGCCGATCACCTGCGCATCCGATGGCAGCCCCTGCGCGCCCGCACCCGTGAAGGACTGCGTCGTGCTCTGCCATGCGCTGTGCTCGGTGCGCGCGCGCTCGCTCCACGCCGCCGACGCGCGCCACTCACCGAGGGCGGCGCTCAGTTCCCGCAACCCCTCGCGCGCGTCGGCAACCATGGGCAGGGCGCCGTGCTTGCAGGCATCCACCGGCTGGACGTTGAGCGCCACGATCTTTTGTCCCGCAGCGCGGATCAGCTTTCCCGAGCCGGTCGTGAAGTCCTGTAGCCGCGTGCCGACCGCGAGAACGACGTCGGCGTTCGCGGCCAGGGAATTCGCAGCCGCCGTCCCCGTGATACCGATGCCGCCGAGGTTCAGCGGGTGACTCCCCGGCAGTGCAGACTTGCCGGCCTGCGTCTCGGCGCTCGGAATGCCGTGGCGCTCGCAGAACTCGCGCAGCGCGCCATGGGCTTCCGAATACAGTACACCGCCGCCGCAGAGGATGAGTGGCCGGTGCGAGGCGCGCAGCACGTTCACCGCCTGCTCAAGCTCATCGCGTGCCGGCGGTGCTCGCCGCGGCATCCACACCCGCTCCTCGAACAGCGAGCGCGGCCAGGCGAAGGCCTCCGCCTGCACGTCCTGACAAAGCGCGAGCGTCACCGGACCGCAGGCGGCAGGATCGGTGAGCACCTGCATCGCCCGATGGAAGGCCGCCACGAGCTGCTCGGGGCGTGTGATGCGATCGAAATAACGCGACAGCGGCCGCAGACAATCGTTCGCCGTGATGAGCCCGTCGCCGAAATCCTCGAGCTGCTGCAGAACAGGATCGGGAGCACGCGTGGCGAACACGTCCCCGGGCAACAAGAGCACCGGCAGCCGGTTGACGTGAGCCACCGCGGCGGCCGTGGCGAGATTCGTGGCTCCCGGCCCGATGGAGGTCGTGCACGCCATCATGCGGCGGCGATAGGTGGCCTTTGCAAAGGCGACCGCCGCGTGCGCCATCGCCTGCTCATTGTGAGCGCGCCAGGTGGGAAGCACCACGCGCGCGTCGTACAGAGCCTCCCCCAGTGCGGCCACGTTGCCATGCCCGAAGATGGCCCACACGCCGGCGAACAACCTGCGCCGCTCGCCGTCGATTTCGGTCCACTGCGCGGCCATGGCGCGCACCAGAGCCTGCGCCACGGTGAGGCGGCTCGCCGTCAAATCGTGCTCCTTTCCGGCTGATCGAGCCTGCAGTTGCGGGCCGATGTCCACATTTCGGTGAGAATCCTGAAACGCTCCGCGATGTCCTCGACCGCCGCGGCGTCGGATATCTGCCCGGACAGCCACGCCTGCGCGGTGCCCGTAAGTATCGTACGCCCGGCGGCGAGGCCGCGCACGATGGGTAGCACCGCTGCCGAGGCCAGTGCAGCGTCCGCCGGCGCATCCACTGCGAGGATGATTCCGCGGCAGAACGTGTCATGGCGCGTGATTAGCTCCTGGCAGCGCTCCCAGTGTTCGGTGCCCGGCTGCGCCTCGAGCCCCCACCAGTCCGGACGAATGCCGAGCTCGTAGATGCGCGACAGGACCCGGGGCGTGGTGTCCGCGGCGCTATCGCCGCAGGCGCCGGTGAGGACTTCGAGCAGCAGCTCGCGCCCCTGCGCGCGGCAGGCCGCGGCGAGCCGCAGCAGCTCGCGCTCCTGAATGCGTCGCAGTTCGGGCGGATCATCCGGGTGATACCGACACCGGCACGTGACCGTGAAGTGCATCGGCCACTCGATGAGCTGCGTCGCAAGGCTTCCCGAGCACTCGAACTCGAGCGGCCGTGAATCTGCGCACTCCACGGCTCGTCCCAGCCACAAGCCCGCATCGGCGGCATGGCGCAACGTCATCGCCTCGGGAGTCCTCGCACCGAAGAGCACACCGAAGCCTTGCCGGCCGGCCGCCACGCGCACCGCGGCATCGACAGCGAGACGGGTGAGCCTCGCGAGGCGCCCGGGAGCCGCGCCCGGCTCGCGGTGATCGACGGCAAGCGCCAGCAGCTCATGCGGCCTGGCGCTGCGCGTGCCGGCGCGATGCAAATGGTTCAGTTGCGGGTCTTCGCGCAGTGCATGGTGTGTGCTGCCATGCACGAGGTAGTACTCGAGCTCCGCGAGGGTCGGAAATTCGCTCGAGCACAGCAGGCGCGAAACCGCCAGGGCACCGCAGGCGTTTGCCAGCCGCGCGCTCACTCCGTGCGGCTCGTCCCGGAGGTAGCCACGCAGAAAACCGGCGAGAAACGCATCCCCGGCACCGAGCACGTTGTAGACCTCGACCTCCATGCCCGCTGCCACGAGACCCTCATCGAGAAGCTGCGGGATCGGGCCAGGAAACACGATGCAGCCCTGCGCGCCGCGCTTGCACACGATGACCGCCTGCGAGCGCGCACGGATGTGGCGCAGCGCGGCGAGTGTGTCCTCAAGACCGGCCGCGATGTGCAGCTCCTCCTCGGTGCCGACGATCAGATCGCACTCGGGCAGCACTGAGGCCAGAGCGTTCGTGACCTGTGCAGAACGCGCGTAGCGCGTCTCCCCCGCGCCGTGTCCTCCGATCCCCCAGAGGTTCGGCCGGTAGTCGATATCGAGGATCACCCGGGCGCCCAGATCGCACGCGATGGCGATGGCCTTGCGCTGCGCCTGCGCGCCCTGCGGCAGGGAGAAATGCGTGCCGGTCACGAGCACCGAGCGCGCGTTGGCAATGAGTTCATCGTGGATGTCGTCGGGGCACAGCGCGCTGTCGGCGCAGTTATCGCGATAGAAGATGAGCGGAAAGCTCTCCCGGTCGCGGACACTCAACAGCACCAGTGAGGTCAGCCGCTGCGGATCGACGGTGAGCCCGCGTGTGTCGACCCCCTCGCGCTCGAGCTGCTCCCTGACGAACCGTCCCATGGGCTCATCGCCCACGCGGCTGATCAGCGCGCACTTGAGCCCGAGGCGCGCAGCGCCGATCGCGATATTCGCCGGGCATCCGCCGACCGCCTTGGCGAACGTCGCGACATCTTCCAGCCGCGTGCCGATCTGCTGTCCGTACAGATCGACGCTCACGCGACCGATCGAGATGAGGTCCAGCCGGGTGCTCACACCTTGCGGGTCAGCGTCATTGCTGCGCCTGCTTTCGCAAGGCGGCAACCTCGCTCTCCCCGAGTCTGGAGCCGGCAACTCCGAAGCGCGCGGTGACGTAGTTGGCCACCGCCGCAATCTCCGTATCCGAATACGTTGTCCCGAATCCGGGCATCTGCAGCGCGCCCTGCGGGGTGGTGCGATCGACTCCCGCGAGAATCACCTGCACGACGTTGGTCGCTTTGGGGTCATTGACCGCACGCGCACCCGTGAGCGTGGCAAGGGAACTGAGCGGACTTTGGCCGCTCCAGCCATGACAGCTCGCGCACGCGCCCTCGAACACCTGCTTGCCCAGGACATCCTGCGGGCCGTCACGGTGGGAGGCTGATGCGGGACCTGCCAGCTGCGCGGGCAGCTCGCGCGAGCTCACAGCGGGCACGCTGCGCAGGTACGCAACCAGTGCGGAGATATCGGCAGGTTCGAGACGACTGAAACTGTCGTCCACCGCCTCCCCCATGGGGCCCGAGGCCGTTCCGCGCCCCCGCGCGTGGCCCTCACGAAGATAGGCAGCGAGCTCCTCATCGCGCCAGGCACCGATTCCGGTACCCGGATCGGCGCTGATGTTGTAGGCGTGCCAGCCTGCCGTCAGCGCACCGGCGAACTTGCGGCGCTCGTTGAGCGCGAACGCGAGATTGCGGGGCGTATGACACTCCCCGCAATGCGCGAGCGCCTCGGCGAGGTAGGCGCCCCGGTTCCACACCGGACTCTGTGAGGCATCCGGGCGAAAGCGCTCATTGGCGTTGAAGAACGTGGACCACAGCACCATGAGAGCGCGCTGATTGAAAGGGAAGCTGAGCGTGTTGGGTCGCGCAGGAGCATGCAGCGGCGGCAACGAGAAGAGATAGGCCTTGATCGCCAGTGCATCGGCATCGGTCATGTAGGTGTAGGAGGGGTACGGCATTGCCGGGTAAAGGCGCGCGCCGTCGCGGCGCTTGCCCCGGTGCACCGCCTCAAGAAACTGCGCATCGCTGTAGCTGCCGATGCCGGTCTGAGTGTCCGGAGTGATGTTGGTGGAATAGATCGTTCCGAACGGCAGCGTGAAGGCGAAGCCCCCGGCGAACTGCGCGCCCCCGCGGGCGGTGTGGCACACCACGCAGTCCGCAGCGCGGGTCAGGTACTCGCCTCGCTTGATGAGGCTTTCGCTGGCAAGGGCTGCCGGCACGCCGGTGGGGTCGGCGCCGTGGTAATCGGCCAGCTGAACCTTGGCACCCCTCGAGAAGCCCGTTGGCCCGGGCCCGCCAACCAGCCAGACCCACGCCGCCGCACCGACGGCGACGATCACCAGGAGCACGAGGAGCCAGGGCCGCGCCGCGCCGCGTACGCCCCGGGAAGTATGGGTGCAATGGCTGCCTGGATTCATGTCTTGGCTCCTCGCGCGATCGCCGCACGGTCGATCGGCAGGCGGCGCAGCGCCACCCCGGTCGCAGCATAGATCGCGTTGCGCAGCGCCGGCGGGCCTGCGGTCGTGCCGGTCTCCCCGATTCCCCCGGGGGGCTCCTCGCTTGCGATCACATGGACCTCGATGTCCGGGACCTGGTCCACGCGCAGCATGCGGTAGTTGTTGAAATTCGACTGCCGCACGCGGCCGTTCTCGATGGTGATCTCACCGTAAAGCGCAGCGGTGAGTCCGAAAATGAGCCCGCCCTGCAGCTGCGCCACGATAGTGTCGGGACTGACTGCGATGCCCGTGTCGACCGCGCATGTCACGCGCTGCAGCGTCACCTCGCCGCGATCATCGACGTGTGCCTCCACGACCGTGGCGATGAAGCTTGCGAAGGAAATCTGCGCCGATACCCCCCGGCCGGTGCGTGGCGGCAGTGGCTGTCCCCAGTGCGACTTTTCGGCGACCAGCTCGAGTGCCGCCTTGAGACGCGGGTTCTTGCCGAGCATGTTGGTTCGGAATGCGATCGGATCCTTGCCGACCTTTCTTGCGAGCTCATCCATGAAGCACTCGGTGGCGAACACGTTGTTGTTGGGCCCGACGCCGCGCCAGAAACCCGTCGGCACTCCCTTCGGTTCGGCCCGCACGTATTCGACATGCACGATGGGGATGTCGTACGGCTCGTCGATCGCACTGTCGACCGCGTCGATGTCGATGCCGTTCTGGAAGGCAGGCGGAAGCCAGCGTGCCATGACCGAGGAGCCCGCGACCTTGTACTTCCAGGCCGCCACTTTACCGTTGGCGAGGGTAGCGGAAATGGTGTCGCGGTACTGCGGACGGTAGTAGTCGTGCTGAATGTCCTCCTCGCGCGTCCAGATGACCTTGACCGGCTCACCGTCCAGCTGCTGCGCGACCCGCACGGCTTTCAAGGCCATATCCGGTTCCAGGCGCCGCCCGAACCCGCCGCCGAGATAGTGGTTGTGCACGATCACCTTCTCCAGCGGCAACCCGGTCAGCTTCGCCACCGTGCCCTGAACGCGGGACATGATCTGCGTGCCGAGCCAGATCTCGCACGAGTCCTTCTTCAGCTGCACGGTGCAGTTCATGGGCTCCATGGTGGCATGCGCGAGAAACGGCAGCTCGTACGCGGCGTCGTACCGCTCACCGCTGCTCAGGGCATGGTTGATGTCGCCCACGGATTTGGCGACGGCTCCGTCCTTGGCGCTGGCGCTGCGCAGATCCTCCCAGATCTCGGGCGATCCGACCTGCGCGTGCGGACCTTCGTCCCAGGTAATCGCGAGCGCCTCGAGCCCCTGCTTGGCCGCCCATATGTGGTCCCCCACGACTGCGACCAGGTCATCGGCCACGATGACCTTGTGGACACCGGGCAGCGCACGCGCGGCGCTGTCGTCGACGCGTGCCACCTTGCCGCCGAACACCGGGCTCGCCGCAATGGTCGCAAAGCGCATGCCGGGCAACATGACGTCGATCCCATAGACCGTCTTGCCGATCACCTTGTCGGGGGTGTCGTAGCGCTGGCGCGGCTTGCCGATGAGCGTGAAGTCCTTCGGGTTCTTGAGCGGCGGCTTGGCGGGCGGGGGAATCTGCTGCGCCTGCTCGATGAGTGTCCCGTACCCAAGCCTGCGGCCGGTCGTCGGGTGGATGACCTGACCGCTGGAGGCGGTGCAGCTCCCCGGGGCGACGCGCCATTGCCGGGCTGCGGCCGCTACCAGCATGGCGCGCGCGGTGGCGCCCGCCGTGCGCAACGGTATCCAGAACGCACGGATGGAGTTGGAGTTTCCCGTCGCCTGAAGTTGGAAGACGGGGTTGCCATAGAGCTTATCGCTCGGGGGAGCGTGCTCGAGGCTGACCTGGGCATAGTCCGCGTCGAGCTCCTCCGCCAGGATCAAGGCGATCGAGGTGTACACGCCCTGCCCCATCTCGACCTGCGGCATGACGAGGGTCGTGTGGCCCGCGGGATCGATGCGAATGAAGGCGTTCGGCGCGAACTGCCCCTTGGCGGCGCCACCCTGCTTTGGCGCAGCGCGCCCGAGCGCCGGCAGATGAAAGGCGAGCAGCAAGCCACCCGCCGCGGCCTCGCGCAGCATCTCGCGCCGTGTGAGGGCGCGGGCGATCTCTTTACTGGCACTCATGTGTTCGCCTCTCAGGCCTGGGCTGCGCGCTTGATGGCCGCGCGAATGCGCACGTACGTGCCGCAGCGACAGATGTTGCCAGCCATGGCCGCGTTGATGTCCGAGTCTTGCGGCTGAGGCGTGCTCGCGAGCAGCGCGGACGCCGACATGATCTGGCCCGACTGACAGTACCCGCACTGCACGACCTCAAGATCCAGCCATGCTTTCTGCACCCTGGCTCCCGCAGGTGTCGCCCCGACGCCTTCGATGGTCGTGATCGCGCGGCTGCCGACCGCGCTCACCGGCAGCACACAGGAGCGCACCGGTTTGCCCTCCAGATGCACCGTGCACGCGCCACACTGGGCGATCCCGCAGCCGAACTTCGTCCCCGTCAGACCCAGAAGATCCCGCAGCACCCACAACAGCGGCATGTCATCGGGGGCATCGACCGTGCGTTGCTGACCGTTGATGTTGAGCTGCTTGGGCTCGGGCATGCGACTCTCCCTGAAAGACCGCGGGGGCGGTTCATGCCGAGTCTGACGAATTTCTCCTCACTTCGCATCGCTCGCTTGAGGCGGAGCGTTTCCTGGACTCAGCTGTCTGCAATTACTACCATTTGGACGCATGCGGTCGTCATTGACTTGCCCCCGGTTGCCTCGCGTGCGCCCAGCACCTTCATCCGGCACTCTCTGAAGTGCCAAGACATTTCGTCCTCCTGTGCGCGCTCACCCTGCTGGCCGGGATGCCGCTGCGCGCCTCCCCCGCGGACACTGCGGCAGCGGTCGCCGCTCCCGACCGCTACGGCGCGGACACCGCGGCTGCGATCCTCGCCGCCGGCGGCAATGCGGTCGATGCCGCGGTCGCCGTGGGGTTCACGCTCACGGTGACGTATCCGGAAGCCGGTGCCCTGGGCGGCGGGGGATTCGCCACCGTGCTGATCGATGGCAAGTCCTACTTCCTCGACTACCGCGAACGCGCCCCGGCCAGTGCGCGCGCCGATATGTATCTGGATGCCAAGGGAGAGGTGTTGCCGCAGGCCAGCACCATTGGCGCCGGCGCTGCGGCGGTCCCAGGCACCGTTGCCGGCCTTTGGGAGCTGCATCGCCGCTTCGGCCGCCTTCCCTGGGCGCGCGATCTGGCGCCCGCCATCGGCTACGCGCGCGAGGGCTTTCGCGTCAGTCCCATGCTGAGCGCGATTCGCGGTCAGCGGATCGCGGAGTTTCAGGGCCGCACCAACTTCCTTGCCCATTTCGGCGCGCTCACGACCAACGCGACCTTCCGCCAGCAAGAGCTTGCGCTGACGCTGCAGCGCATCGCAGCACAGGGCCCACGCGGATTCTATGCCGGGCGCACCGCCGCACTCATCGTCGCCGAAATGACCCGCGACCACGGCCACATTACCCTTTCCGACCTTGCCGCCTATCGTGCGGTGTGGCGCGCGCCGCTCGAGGGCGACTGGGCGGGCTATCACCTCATCACCGCACCGCTGCCGAGCTCCGGGGGCATCCTGCTCTTGTCCATGCTTGCCATGAAGGCAGACCTCGCCGCTGCGTTCTCGGGCGTGGCGCAAAACTCCGCGCAATACGTACACCTGCTGGCGGAGATCGAGAAGCGCGTGTTCGCCGATCGCGGCGATTACCTCGGAGACCCGGATTTCAACCCCGCCCCGGTATCTGAGCTGCTCGACCCGGCGTACCTCGCGCGGCGCGCGCGCGAGGTCAACACCGAGCGTCCGACGCCGACGCTCGAGGTGCGGCCGGGCCTGAACGAGCACCACAATACGGCGCATTTCTCGATTGTGGATCGCTGGGGCAATGCCGTGGCGAACACCTACACACTCAACGATGACTTCGGCTCCGGCCAGGTGGTGAGCGGTGCGGGATTTCTCCTGAACAACGAGATGGACGACTTCTCCGCCAAGCCCGGTGCACCGAACATCTACGGCGTGGTAGGCGGGGATGCCAACGCCATCGCGCCGGGAAAGCGGCCGCTGTCCACCATGACGCCGACGATCCTGACCGAAGGTGGCCGTGTGGCGGTGGTAATCGGCACCCCGGGTGGCTCGCGCATTGCGACCTCAATCTTGCAGGTGCTCTGCAACTGGCACGATTTCCACATGCCGCTCGCGGCCGCGGTCGCCGCCCCTCGGGTGCATCATCAGCTGCTGCCCCCCGATACGCTCTTCGAGGAGCCTTATGCGGGGCTCGATCCGGCGGTGCGCGCAGCACTCAGCGCGCGCGGCTACCAGTTCGTGATGCAGGACTGGAACGGGGACATCGAAGTGATCGCAGCGGGAGATTCGGAGACAGAAGCGGTCTCCGACCCGCGCGGACGCGGCGTGGCGCGCGTGCTCGTCCCGGCGCGCATCAGCCCTTGAGACGCAGGTTGTCCGGATCGTAGAGGGGCTCGCGCGCGACCTTCGCCGGTAAACGATCGCCGAGAATCTCCACCTCGATCTCGGTGCCCGGAGTGGCGAGATCTGCGCGCACATAGGCGAGCGCGATGCTGCGCTGCAGCCGGTAGCCGAATCCACCGGAGGTGACGAGCCCGACCGCCTCGGACGCGCGGTACACGACCGATACGGCCGCCGCGTCGGCATCGCGCGCCTCGACCAGGAGTGGCACGAGCCGCTGCCTGGGCCCTGCGGCGGCCTCCATGCGCAGCGCATCGCGACCGATGAAGGCGGACTCCTTGTCCAGACGCACGAAACGCTGGAGCGAGGCGGCGAGCGGGCTGTAGTCGATGGAGAGGTCGCACTTCCAGCTGCGATAGCATTTCTCGAGCCGTAGGCTCTCGAGCGCATAGAGCCCGAAGTGGCTGAGCCCAAGCTCGCTTCCCGCCTCGACGAGAAGCGCGTGCACGTTTGCGAGCTGCTCGGCGGGTACGTGCAGCTCCCACCCGAGCTCGCCCACGTAGTTCAGCCGCAGCGCGAGTGCTTCGCCGTGAGCGATGCGAATCGTGCGCACCGTGCGCCACGGGAAAGCGCGATTGGAGAGGTCCGCATCCGTGATCCGCCCCAGCAGCTCACGCGAGCGCGGACCTGCGAGTACGAGACAGCCGTGGCGAGCGGTCAGATTGACGATGGAGACCGGACCGTGACGCTGCGACAGGTGGCCGAGCAGCCAGTCCTCATCGTGACGCTCGGCCGCCGCGGCGGACAGGAGCCTGAAGTGCCCGGGCGCCAGATACGACACGGTCATCTCGCTCACGATGCCACCGCGCGGGGAACACAAGTACGCGAGCCCCGCCCGCCCTTGAGCGGGCAGGGCACCGGCAATCATGTGATCGAGCCAGCCGGCAGCTCCGGCGCCGATGACCTCGAACGTCGCAAATCCAGGAAGATCCAGCACTGCCACGCCCGTTGCCACTGCGGCACACTCGCGCGCCACGGCGCGATGCCAGTGCGGGCGTCGGAACGAGCACTCCGAGCCCCCAGGATCGCCGGGAATTGTGTAGTACACGGCCCGCTCCCAGCCAGCACGCGCGCCGAACACGGCGCCGAGGCCGCGCAGGCGCTCGTAGAGCGCTGATGTCTTTGCCGGCCGTCCTGCCGGGCGCTCCTCCTGCGGATAGCCGACGCCGTACTCGTTCTGATACGTCTCGAGCGCCTTCGACAACGCGTACCTGCGGTTGGCAAAGTCAAGGTTGCGGCGTGAGTCGAGCGGCCACACATCCCAGTCCGGCTCTCCGTTCACGATCCAGCTGGCCACGATCCTGCCGGCCCCGCCCGCCTGCACGATGCCGAACGTGAAGGCGCAGCAGTGAAAGAAATTGCGCACTCCGGCTGCCGGACCGATGAGCGCATTGCCGTCCGGCGCATACGGGATCGGCCCGTTGATCACGCGCTTCACGCCCACCGAGCCGAGGATCGGCATACGCCGGCAGGCGTCCTCGATGTAGGTCTCTAGTCGTGCGAGGTCGTCCTCGAACAGCTGGTGCGCGAACTGCTCGGGCAGGCCCTCGAGCCAGTGCGCCCGCGCGCGCGACTCATACTGTCCAAGAAGCAGCCCGTGCCGCTCCTGCCGCAGGTAGTAGCTGACGTCCGGGTCGCGCACCAGCGGCAGCCGCGCCGCGCCGCGTGCGATGAGCTCCGGGATGTCCTCGGTGATGAGGTACTGATGGGAGAGTGTCACGATCGGCAGGTATTCGCCGATCATCGCGGCCACCTCTGCCCCGCGGTAGCCGGCCGCATTGATGACATACTCGGCCTCGATGGAGCCTCCCGGGGTGTCGATGCGCCAACCGCCCTCCAGTGGCGCGATCGCGGTGACGCGCGTGTGCCGGTACACGCGGGCGCCGGCATCGCGCGCGCCCTTGGCGAGTGCCTGCGTCAGCTGCGCCGGGTCGATATCGCCGTCGAGCGGGTCCCAGAGACCTGCGCGGATGCCGTCGAGCTCGAGAAAGGGGTGTCGGGCCTTGATCTCAGCCGGCGAGAGCAGCTCGAAGCCGATCTGCTGCGCGCGCGCCTGGGAGGCGACGTGCCGGAACTCATCGCAGCGCTCCGGGGTGTGTGCCAGGCGAATGCTGCCCGTGAGGTGATAGTCGATGTGATAGTCGACCTCGCGCGCGAGCCGTGCATAAAGCTCCGTTGAAAAACGTTGCAGCCTGAGGATGCTCCAGGAGGTCGAGAAGTTCGGGCAGTTGCCGGCCGCATGCCAGGTGGAGCCGGCCGTGAGCTCATCGCGCTCGAGCAGAACCACGTCCGTCCAGCCCAGACGGGTCAGGTGATAGAGCGCGCTGCAGCCGGCGACTCCGCCGCCGATGACCACCACCCGTGCCTGAGGCTGCATCAGCGCCCCGCATCAACCTTTAACACGCTCGCTCGTCGGGTCGTAGAAGGCACGCAGCGAGACCCGCGCCGGCACCCGCTCGGCAGCGATCTCGATCTGGTAGTGACCGGCGGCGATCCACTGCGCATCCACGGTTGCCTGCGCGCTGGCGATGTAGCCGAGCCCGAGTGCTGTCCCGAGCGTATGGCCGAACATCCCGGAGCTGACGCGCCCCACCAGGATCCCGTCGCGCCAGATCGGCTCGTTGTGATAGAGCAGGCGCTGCGGATCCTCGAGGGCGAGCCCCACCAGGCGCCGCCCTACACCCCGCGCGCGCTGCTTGAGAAGCGCCTCGCGGCCGACGAAGCCGCCGGGCTTGTCCCAGGCGATTGCGAAGCCGAGGCCGGCCTCAAGCGGGGTGTCTTCGTCCGAGAGGTCGTGGCCCCAATGGCGATAGGCCTTTTCCATCCGCAGGCTGTTCAGCGCATGGTAGCCGGCGAGGCGCAGCCGGAACGGCTCGCCCGCGCTGATGATGGCATCAAACACCGACTGCGCGAACTCGGTGGGGATGTACAGCTCGTAGCCGAGCTCGCCGACGTAGGTGATGCGGCTGGCGCGTACCCGCCCGTAGCCGAGGTCGATGAGCTGCGAGGTGCCGAACGGAAAGGCCGCGGTGGACAGATCCGCATCGGTGAGGCTCGCGAGCAGCTCGCGGCTCTTCGGCCCCATGAGCCCGAGCACCGCGTAGGCGCTAGAAACATCGAGCGCGATCGCGCGCGCATCGCTGCCGATGCTGCGGCACAGCCAGCTGAAGTCGCGTGTCTGCGTCGCGCAGGAAGTCACGATGAGGTACTGGTCCTGCGCCTCGCGCGTGACGGTCAGGTCCGCTTCGATCCCACCGCGCTCGTTCAGCCACTGCGTGTAAACGATCCTCCCGACCGCCACGTCGACGTCGTTGGCGCAGATTCTGCCGAGCACCGAGACGGCATCGCGACCCTTGAGCACGAACTTGGCGAAGGAGGACTGGTCGAAGAGCCCCACGCGCTCGCGTACCGCAGCATGCTCGAGCGCCGAGACCTCGAACCAGTTCTGACGGCCGTAGCTGTACTCGTACCGTGGCTTGAGGCCCCCTGCCGCGAACCAGTTGGCACGCTCGTAGCCTGCCACCTCCCCGAAACACGCCCCGGCTGCGGCGAGCCGGTCGTGCAGGGCGGACTTGCGCACGCCGCGCGCCGTCTCGTACTGCCGGAACGGCCAATGCATGGCGTAGAGCAACCCGAGCGACTCGACGGTGCGATCGCGCAGATAGCGCTTGTTACGCTGGAAGGGCGCGCAGCGGCGGATGTCGACGTCCCACAGGTCGATGGGCGGGTGCCCGTCCACGATCCAGTCTGCGAGCACCTTGCCGGCGCCGCCCGCGGACTGGATGCCGATGGAGTTGAAGCCCGCCGCCACGAACAGGCCGCAGGTCTCGGGCGATTCGCCGAGCAGGTAGCGGTCATCGGGCGTGAAGCTCTCCGGCCCGTTGAAGAACACCTGTATGCCGGCTGACTCGAGAATCGGCACGCGCCGCACGGCGGCCGCGAACAGCGGCTCGATGTGGTCGAGGTCCGCAGGTAGCTGATCGAACGCGAAGCTCGCCGGGATCCCGAGCTCGCCCCAGGGCTTCGCCTTTGGCTCGAACCACCCCACCAGGAGCTTGCCCGTGTCCTCCTTGAAGTACGAGCAGGCATCCGCGTCACGCAGGATCGGCAGGCTGGGATCAAGTCCCGCGATCGGTTCCGTCACGATGTAGAAATGCTCCGCTGCATGCAGCGGCACGCTGACGTTTGCCCAGCCTCCGACCTCGCGCGCCCACATGCCGGCGCAGTTCACGACTACATTCGTGCTTAGCTCGCCGTGCTCGGTGAGAACCCCCGCTACCCTGCCCTCGGCCACGCGGATCGCGCTCACCGCGAGGTTCTCGAGGATGCGCACACCGGCGCGGCGCGCGCCCTTCGCGAGCGCCTGCGTCGTGTCCACCGGGTTGGTCTTGCCGTCCTTCGGCAGAAACACCGCACCGACCAGATCCTCGGTGGCGAGCAGCGGCCAGCGCTCGCGCGCCGCATCCGCCGAGATGATCTGCACGTCGAGGCCGAACGAGCGCGCCATGGAGGCGCCGCGCTTCAGCTCTTCAAAGCGTGCCTGGTGGGAGGCGACCGCAATGGAGCCCACCTGCTTAAAGCCCGTGGCCTGGCCAGTCTCGCGCTCGAGCCCTTCGTAGAGCTGCGTGGTGTACTGGGCAAGGCGGGTGAGGTTGTGCGTGGCGCGCAGCTGCCCGACCAGCCCCGCCGCGTGCCAGGTCGTGCCGCAGGTGAGCGCCCGGCGCTCGAGCAGCAGCACATCGCTGCAGCCGCGCTTCGCCAGGTGATAGGCCACACTGCAGCCGACGATGCCGCCACCGATGATGACGACGCCTGCCTGGGACGGAACGCTCGGCACTTTTTTAAGGTTCAGTACTCTGCGATCGCATCGCGCAAGATCGCGCCCATCGTGTCGATGTCGGCTCGGCTGGCGATGAACGCAGGCGCCATGATCGCCACATCCCCGGTGGTCTTCACGTGCAGGCCGCGATCGAAGAGCCGCGCCTGTAGCTCGCTGCCCCGCGCGCCCGGCACCTTGCCGGGCTTCACCTCGATGCCGGCCAGCAGGCCGAAGCCGCGAACGTCGTTGACCGCCGCCAGATCCTTTAAGGCAAACATCGTATCGAGGAAGTGACCCGAGAGCTCCTTGGCCTTCGCGAACAGTTGCTCGCTCTTATATATCGCAAGCGTCGCAAGTCCCGCCGCGCAGGCCGCCGGGTGCGCCGAGTAGGTGTAGCCGTGGAAGAACTCCGGGACGCCCTCGGGAGCGGCGTCGATGATGGTGCGATAGATGCCGTCGCGTACTGCCACCGCGCCCATCGGCTGCGCACCGTTGGTGAGCGCCTTCGCCATGGTCATGATGTCGGGGGTCACCCCGAAGGAGCTCGCGGCGAACGCATCCCCGGTACGGCCGAAGCCGCAGATCACCTCATCGAACACCAGGAGGATCCCGTAACGGGTGCAGATCTCGCGCAGTCGCTCGAGATAACCGCGCGGCGGGACGATGACACCGGTCGAGCCGGCGATCGGCTCGACGAACACCGCGGCGATGCGCTTCTCGCCCACGAGGTTCACGAACCGCAGCAGGTCATCGGCGAGCTCGGCTCCCGTGGCACCCATGCCGCGGGTGAGCCGGTTTTCCGGCAGCAGCGTGTGGCGCAGGTGCAGGATGGCGGGCATCAGCGCGCCGAAGGTCTCGCGGTTCTTCACCATGCCGCTCAGCGCCGTGCCGCCGATGTTCACGCCGTGATAGGCGCGCTCGCGGGTCACGAAATAGGTGCGCTGCGCCTCGTTGCGGGCGAGGTGATAAGCGAGCGCGATCTTCATCGCGGTGTCGACCGCCTCGGACCCGGAGTTGCAGAAGAACACGTGATCCACGCCCTTGGGCGTGAGCGCGGCTACCTTCTCGGCGAACTCGAACGCCGAGGGGTGCCCGCGCATGAAGGACGGAGTGTAGTCGAGTGTCTGCAGCTGCTCGGCGACCGCAGTGGCAATCTCCGGGCGGCAGTGCCCTGCCGGGCAGCAGAACAGGCCCGAGCTCCCATCGAGAACGCGCCGGCCGCTCGGATCGAAGTAGTACATGCCGCTCGCGCGCACGAACATGCGCGGATGCCGCTTGAAGTCGCGGTTGCTCGTGAAAGGCATCCAATGGCGTTCCAGGTTCTCAGGCATCGTTTCCACATCGCTCTCCGCTATCAACCGAAAGTAGTCCCCATATCCTGAGCCGCCGCCCGCAGGCGCGGGATGAACTCGATGGCTCGCATCAACGGCAGTCGCGCGGTCGCCCCCTGCACGGCAATCGCGGCGATCACCTCGGCGTGAGAGTTGCGCACGGGCACCGCCACGCACGCCACCCCGAGCACGTATTCCTCGTTGTCGACCGCGTAGCCGCTGCTGACGATCCGGTCCAGCTCCGACTCGAGCACCGCCCGGTCGGTGATGGTGCGCTCGGTGAGTCGCTCGAGCGGCATCAGCTCGAGCAGTCGCTGCCGCTCGGGAGCTGCCAAGTGCGCCAGCAGCAGCTTGCCGCTCGCGCAGCCGTGCGGGGGCAGCGCAATACCCTCGGGAAGATGAAGCCGCAGCGGCCAGTGCGCCTCGATGCGGTCGAGGTAGATGAGGCTCCCCTTGTGTAGCACGGCAAGATTGCACGTCTCGGCGATCTCACTCACCACGCGCCGCAGGATGGTGCGCCGCTCGGCCGCCGCCGCATCGTTGCGCAGCACATCGAGCGCAAAGCGCGACAGCCGCTCGCCGATGATATAGGCACGCCCGCCCGGCTCCCGGGCGAGGAACCCCGCCTCCTCGAACAGTGCCAGTGCCCGGTGCAGCGTTGGCTTGGGCAAATCCGTGGCCTGCATGAGCTCCGAGAGGGTCACTGCACGGCCGGCCCGCACCAGCACCTCGAGCACGCCGAAAGCCTTGAGCGTAGAGGAGGTCTCGCTCGCGATCTCGGTGCTCTCCATAGGCAGCGAGAGCGCACGGGTGCTCACGTCAGCACCGGCTGCATTCCGATAAGTGGGATGAGAACCAACTCATGGCAGGGATTTATCTTGCTCCGCGCGCGCGCGCTGGTAATACTACCGTATCTTAGAGACAAATCGTCTCGTTTGCCGAAATACCGTACGGAGCGCGTTCATGCATCCCCCGCAGAAGATGGGCCCCTCTGAGGCTCTGGTCGAGACCCTCGCCGCCAACGGCGTCACGCACGTATTTGGCATCGTCGGCTCGGCATTCATGGACGCGCTCGATATCTTCCCGGCCGCCGGGATCCGCTTCGTACCCGTGGCGCACGAGCAGGGCGCGATTCATATGGCCGATGGCTATGCGCGCGCCTCCGGTCGCCACGGTGTGTGCATTGCGCAGAATGGCCCGGGAGTCACGAACTTCGTGACCGGGGTCGCGGCCGCCTTCTGGGCACACTCCCCGGTCGTTTTCATTACCCCCGAGACCGGCTCGCTGACCATGGGGCTCGGGGGCTTCCAGGAGACCGAGCAACTCCCGATCTTCTCGAAGATCACCAAGTACCAAGGGCACGTCAACAACCCCAAGCGCATGGCGGAGATTGCGGCGCGCTGTTTCGACCGCGCCATGCTGGAGATGGGGCCGACGCAGCTCAACATCCCGCGCGACTTCTTCTACGGGGAGATCGAAGCGAGCATACAGGAGCCGCTGCGCATCGCCCTCGGCGCCGGCCATGCCAACGCGCTGGATCAGGCGGCGGACCTGCTCGCCGGTGCACGCTTCCCGGTGATCATCGCCGGCGGCGGGGTCATCATGGCCGGAGCAACCGCCGAGGCGGTCGCCCTCGCTGACAGGCTGGGCGCGGCGGTCTGCAACTCCTACCTGCATAATGATTCCTTCCCCTGCTCCCATGCACTCGCCGTCGGCCCGCTCGGTTACCAGGGCTCCAAGGCAGCGATGAAGCTGATCGCGCAGGCGGACGTCGTGCTCGCGCTCGGCACGCGTCTGGGTCCTTTCGGCACGCTGGCGCAGCACGGCATCGACTACTGGCCGAAGCAGGCAAAGATCATCCAGATCGACAGTGACCCGCGCATGCTCGGACTCGTCAAGCCGATCTCGGTCGGGATTCACGCCGATGCGCGCGCCGCGGCCGCCGCCCTCACCGAGCGCCTGAAGGCCACGCAGCTCGCCGGCTCGGCGAACCGCGCCGAGCGCCTGGCGAAGATCGCCGCGGAGAAAGCCACCTGGCACGCAGAGCTCGTGCAATGGACGCACGAGCGCGACCCCTACTCGCTCGAGGTCGCCGCCAACTCCCGGCACATGCACCCGCGCGAGGCGCTGCGGGCACTCGAGGAAGCGCTGCCCGAAGATTCCATGGTCTCCACCGACATCGGCAACATCTGTTCGGTCGCCAACTCCTATCTGCGCTTCGACAAGCCGCGCTCGATGTTCGCCGCCATGAGTTTCGGCAATTGCGGCTACGCATTCCCGGTCATCTGCGGCGCCAAGATCGCAGCGCCTGCCCGTCCGGCATTCGCTTACGTCGGGGACGGCGCCTGGGGCATCAGCTTCAATGAGCTGCTCACCTGCGCGCGCGAGAAGATCGGTGTGACGGTGGTGCTCTTCAACAACTCGCAGTGGGGCGCGGAGAAGAAGAACCACGTGGATTTCTATTCGCGGCGCTATCAGGGCGTCAATCTCGAGAATCCGAGCTGGGCGGCCGTAGCGCGCGCGTTCGGCTGCGAGGGGCTGACCGTGGAACGGCTGAACGATGTTGGGCCGGCGCTGCGCGCAGCGGCGGCCGCCCAGCGTGAAGGCAGGACCACGGTGCTCGAGATGATGGTGACGCAGGAACTCGGCGACCCGTTCAGGCGCGATGCCCTGTCAAAGCCGGTGCGTCACCTCGAGAAGTACCGGAACTTCGTGTGAGGCAACATCCCGTGCAGTACGCCGCCATCCGATGAGCGCCGAGGGTGCCATGACCGCGGCGCAGCCGTCTGCGAGCGGCCTGCGGCGCTCGCTCCGGCGGCGGCACATGCAGATGATCGCGCTCGGCGGCGTGATCGGTGCGGGACTGTTCGTCGGCAGCGGAGTCGTCATCCGCACGGCAGGGCCGGCGGCCGTCATCTCCTTCGCGCTCACCGGCACCCTGGTGGTGCTCGTGATGCGCATGCTCGGAGAGATGGCCGTGGCATACCCTGCAATCGGCGGCTTCTACGAGTACAACCGTCTCGCCCTCGGGGAGCTGGCGGGCTTTCTCACCGGCTGGATGTACTGGTACTTCTGGGTGATCGTCGTGGCAATGGAGGCGGTTGCCGGCGCACACATCCTCAGTGTCTGGTGGCCGACGCCCGCTCCCTGGCAGTTCACCCTCGCGCTCATGAGCGTGTTCACGATCGTGAACCTGCTGTCGGTGCGCTCGTACGGTGAGGCAGAGTTCTGGTTCGCATCGGTGAAGGTTGCGGCGATCGTGGCATTCCTGTTCGCCGGCGCGGCATTCGCGCTCGGCGCCTGGCCGGGCGTTGCGGGAGGGGTCGGGCATCTCACGGCGCACGGCGGCTTCATGCCTAATGGCATCGTGCCGGTCCTGAGCGGTGCGGTCGCCGCGACCGGTTTCTACTTCGGTGCCGAGATCGTCACCATCGCCGCCGCCGAGTCCGCCGAACCGGAAAGGGCCGTGGCGGAGACCACTCAATCGGTGATCTGGCGCGTGCTGGTCTTCTATATCGGATCGATCTTCCTCGTGGTCGCCATCGTGCCGTGGAACGACAGCGTGCGCATGGCGCGTCCCTACGTCAGCGTGATGGAGGCGTTGCGTATCCCGGCGGCGACGACGGTGATGAGCGTCGTGATACTGACCGCCGTGCTGTCGGCGCTGAACTCGGGACTGTTCGCCTCATCGCGCATGCTGATGGCGCTGGCGCGCCGCGCGGAAGCGCCCGGGATATTCGCCACTCTCGATGCGCGCGGCGTGCCGGTTGCCGCGATCCTCGGCGGCACCGTATTCGGCTATGTGACCGTGGTGATGAGTTACCTCTCCCCGGACAGGGTATTCGCGTTCCTCGTCAATTCCTACGGCACGGTCGCGATCTTTGTCTACGTGCTGATCGCCGTGGCGGAGCTGCGGCTGCGCCGGCGTCTCGAGCGCGAGGCGCCCGAGCGGCTGCGCATACGCATGTGGGGGTATCCGTGGCTTACGTGCATCGCGATCCTCGGCATGCTCGCGGTGGTGGCCGCCATGGGTGTGATCCCGGAGCAGCGCACATCGCTCCTGTTCGGGGCGGTCAGTGTCGCGGTGCTGCTGGTGGCGTACGCGCTGCGGCGCGCGCTGCGCGGGCCGACCGCCAGCGTGTACTCCGGCGCAGGCACCTGACTCGCATGGAGTTGGCAATGTGTTCGTTATATGAGCGACATATAATCTCGCAGCGCCGGCGGAGTAACTCCTGCAGCCCCGCCGCTGTGGCACGCGGCGTGACGCGTCCGCGGACGCATTTTCCGCACCCGAACCTGAAGCGGGCAGTCCCATGAGCACCGAGCCGTACCTGCTGACCCCCGGACCCCTCACCATCTCGATGCGCACCAAGCAGAGCATGCTGCGCGACTGGGGCTCCTGGGATGTCGATTTCAACAACATCACCGGCCGCGTACGCGAGCAGCTGTTGCAGATCGCGCACGCCACCGGCACTCACGAGTGCGTGCCGCTGCAGGGCAGCGGCACGTTCTCGGTCGAGGCCGCGATCGGCACCCTGGTGCCGCGCGGCGGTCATGTGCTCGTGCCGCAAAACGGCGCCTACTGCCAGCGCATTGCGAGGATCTGCCGCGTGCTCGGCCGCAAGCTCACCACCATCGACTATGCGGAGAACGCCCGCGTCGCGCCTGCTGACATCGAGCGCGCGCTCGCCGGCGACCCCTCGGTCACGCACGTCGCGCTGGTGCATTGCGAGACCAGCACCGGCATCCTCAACCCGCTCACGGAGGCTGCCGAGATCGTCGCCCGCCACGGCCGCTCACTGATCGTCGATGCGATGAGCTCCTTCGGTGCGCTCGAGATCGACGCACGCCAGACTCCCTTCGACGCCGTCGTGGCCGCCTCCGGCAAGTGCCTCGAAGGCCCGCCGGGCATGGGTTTCGTGATCGCACGCCGCGGGGCACTCGAGCGCTCGGAAGGCAACAGTCACTCGCTGGCGCTCGATCTGTACGATCAGTGGGTCTACATGCAGAAGACCACACAGTGGCGCTACACACCCCCGACGCACGTCGTGGCGGCATTCGATACCGCGCTCACGCAGTATCTCGAGGAGGGCGGGCTCGTGGCGCGCGGCGCGCGCTACGCCCATAACTGCCGCACGCTGATCGATGGCATGGCGAAGCTCGGGCTCAGGAGCTTCCTGCCGGCGGCGATCCAGGCACCGATCATCGTGACCTTCTATGCGCCGGACAACCCGCGCTACACGTTCAAGAGCTTCTACAACGCCGTCAAGGCGCGCGGCTACATCCTCTACCCCGGCAAGCTCACGACGGTGGAGACATTCCGCGTCGGCTGCATCGGTCAGCTCGGTGAGCGCGGCATGGTCGGTGCGGTCGAGGCCATCGGCCAGGTGCTGGCCCAGATGCGCGAGGCGGCCTGAATACGAGGTGACTGACCCATGAGTCGTATCGAGGTAAACGGTCGCAGCTATCGGCTGCCCGAGCAAGCGAGCGTGGTGGTATGCGTGGACGGCTGCGAGCCGGACTACATCACCCAGGCGGTGGCCGGCGGGCACATGCCGTGGATGAAGCGCGTGCTGGCGCAAGGCAGCGCAGTGATCGCCGACTGTGTCGTTCCGAGCTTCACCAACCCGAACAACCTCTCGATCGTCACCGGGGCGCCCCCGGCAGTGCACGGGATCTGCGGCAATTACCTCTACGATAGCGAGAACGGCGTCGAGGTGATGATGAACGACCCGAAGTGGCTGCGCGCCCCGACGCTGCTGGCCGCCCTCGCCCGTGCCGGCCGCAAAGTGGCAGTGGTGACTGCCAAGGACAAACTGCGCCAGCTCCTCGGTCACGAGCTGCGCGGCATCTGCTTCTCCGCGGAGAAGGCCGACCAGGCGACGCTCGCAGCGCACGGCATCGACAACGTGCTACAGCTGGTCGGCCTGCCGTTGCCGAGCGTCTACAGCGCCGCCCTGTCGGAGTTCGTGTTCGCAGCGGGCGTGAAACTGATGCAGCAGCGTCCGCAGGACGTCATGTACCTCTCGACCACCGACTACGTGCAGCACAAGCACGCCCCCGGCACGCCAGCGGCCAACCTCTTCTACCAAATGATGGACCACTACCTGGCCGAGCTCGATGCCCTCGGGTGTGTCATCGCAGTCACCGCCGACCACGGCATGAACCCGAAGACGCGCCTCGATGCGAGCCCGAACGTGATCTACCTGCAGGATCTGCTGGACGGCTGGCTGGGCGCCGGCCGCGCGCGCGTGATCCTGCCGATCACCGACCCCTACGTCGTTCACCACGGCGCACTCGGCTCGTATGCGACGGTTTACCTGCCCGCCGATGTTGCCCCCGGCGCGCTCGCCGCGCGGATCGCGGCGCTGCGCGACATCGAAATCGTGCTGACACGCGAACAAGCCGCACGACGCTTCGAGCTGCCTGCCGATCGTATCGGAGATCTCGTGGTGGTCTCCGGTCGCTTCGTTGCTTTGGGCGGCGCTGCCGCCAAGCACGACCTCTCGGGGCTCGATGCGCCGCTGCGCTCGCACGGCGGCACCTCCGAGCAACCGGTGCCGCTGGTGATGAATCGCCGCATCCCCGAGCTCGATGGGCAGCAGCGCTGGCGCAACTTCGACGCTTTCGACTGGGTGCTGAACCGTGGCTCATGAGCCGGCGCGTCGCGAGAGCCTGCGCATCGGTGGGGAGCGCGTCAGCACCCCGCGCACGAGTGATGTCTTCAATCCCTACACACGCGCGCTCGTGGGTACGGTGGCCCGCGCCTCGGTCGCGGACGTGCGGCGCGCGATCGAGCTTGGCAAGGCATTTCGCTCGCCTCTGACGCGCTACGAGCGCTACCGGATCTGTTACCAGGTCGCCGCGGCACTGCGCGCGCGCACCGCGCAGATCGCCGATCTCATCACCGCCGAAAGCGGCCTGTGCAAGAAGGACTCGACCTACGAGGTGGGCCGCGCCTGTGACGTGTTCATCTTCGCCGGCAACGCCGCGCTGCAGGACGACGGCCAGATCTTCTCCTGCGATCTCACCGCCCATGGCAAGCACCGCAAGGTCTATACGCTGCGCGAGCCGCTGCAGGGGGTGATCTGCGCTATCACCCCGTTCAATCACCCGCTGAACCAGGTGGCGCACAAGGTCGCTCCCAGCATCGCGAGCAACAACCGCATGCTGCTCAAGCCATCGGAGAAGACTCCGCTCAGCGCGCTGTTGCTCGCGGACATTCTCTACGAGGCGGGACTGCCGCCGCAGATGTTCAGCGTGCTGACCGGCGACCCCGCCGAGATCGCCGACGAGATGCTGACGCACCCGGATGTGGATCTGATCACCTTCACCGGCGGGGTGGCGGTCGGCAAGTACATCGCCGCCAAGGCCGTCTACAAGCGCCAGGTACTGGAGTTGGGCGGCAATGATCCGATCATTGTCATGGAGGATGCGGACCTGCAGGAGGCGGCGACGCTTGCCGCCATGGGCTCGTACCTGAACTCCGGGCAGCGTTGTACGGCGATCAAGCGCATGCTGGTGCAGGAGTCCGTGGCGGAGCGCTTCGTCGGACTGCTGCTGGAGAAGACTCGCGCCATCCGCTACGGCGATCCCATGGATCCCAACACGGACATGGGGACGGTGATCGATGAGGCCGCCGCGCGTTCGTTCGAGGAGCGGGTGAACGAGGCCGTGGCACAAGGTGCGCAACTGCTCTACGGCAACATCCGCGACGGCGCGCTCTACTCACCCACGCTGCTCGATCACGTGGAGCCGCAGATGTCCCTGGTGAGGGAGGAGACCTTCGGACCGGTATCGCCGGTCATGCGCTTTCGCACGATCGAGGATGCGATCCGCATGGCGAACGGCACCGCCTACGGGCTGTCATCCGCGGTGTGCACCAACCGGCTCGACTACATCACGCGCTTCGTGTCGGAGCTGAATGTCGGCAGCGTGAACGTGCGCGAGGTCCCCGGCTACCGCCTGGAGCTGACCCCGTTCGGCGGCATCAAGGACTCGGGACTGGGCTACAAGGAAGGCGTCCAGGAAGCCATCAAGAGCTTCACCAACACCAAGACCTACTCGTTGCCGTGGCTACGGTAATCGCGCCCACGGCGCCGCCGGGTGCCGAGCGCGCGACGCGCGCGCTGCGCGGGGCGCAGTGTCGCACGGTCCTGCTGCTGTTCCTGGGCTACGCCTCCTGCTACTTCTGTCGCTCCAATTTGTCGGTGGCTACCCCGCTGCTGGTCGAGGAGCTCGGCCGCCACGGAGTAAGTCACGGCGACGCCATCGTCAGCATCGGCTCGATGGCCTCCTGGGGCGTGTTCGCCTATGCGCTCGGCAAGTGGTTTTTAACCAGCCTCGGGGATTACTGGGGCGGCAAGCGCAACCTGCTCATTGCCACCGGCGGCGCCACCGTCTTCACGCTGCTGTTCGCGTCAAGCTCAACGTTGCCGATCTTCACGCTCGCGTGGGTCGGCAACCGGCTGACGCAGTCGATCGGCTGGTCGGCGCTCATCAAGGTGTCCTCCAAGTGGTTCCACTACTCGCGCTACGGCACGGTGGCCGCGATCCTCACCTGCAGCTACCTGGTAGGCGATGCGCTGGCGCGCGAGAGCATGGGAGTGCTGCTCGAGCGGGGGGTCGGCTGGCGGGCACTGTTCGTCTTCGGCGCGAGTATCGCGGGCCTCATGTTCCTCGCCAACCTCCTGTTCCTGCGCGATTCGCGTGCCGAATGCGGCTATGCGGAAGCGGCGGTAAATCCGCGCAACGTGTTCGCCCAAGCGCAATCGGGGCCGACCAACTACCTCGCGCTGGTGCGGCCGCTGCTGCGCAGCCACGCTTTCCAGATGGTCTGCGTGCTGGGTTTCGCCACCACCATGGTGCGCGAGACGTTCAATACCTGGACGCCGGTGTACCTGCGCGACTACCTCGGCTACAGCATAAGTCACGCGGCTGGCCTGTCCGCGATCTTCCCCGCAGTCGGGGCGGTCTCGGTGCTGCTGGCCGGCTGGGGGAGCGACCGCCTGGGGCGTAACAGTCGGGCGCTCCTGCTGCTGCTGGGTCTCACCGCCACCGCCGCGGCGCTGCTGATACTCGCGACGCTGCGGCCGGCTGCGGCGGGCGTGGTGCTGCCGGTGCTGATGATCGGGGTCGTCGCCTTCTGCCTGCTTGGCCCCTACGCCTTTCTGCCCGGCGCCTTCGCTCTCGATTTCGGCGGCAATCAGGCCGGCGCGGTGGCTTCCGGCATGGTCGATGGCACCGGCTACCTGGGTGGCGTGGCAGCTGGCACAGTCATGGCAAGACTTGCGGTAGCGTTCGGTTGGGGCGGCGTATTCCTCACCCTTGCGCTCGTCAGCGCGCTCGCGGCGCTCGGCGCCGGATACCTGTACGTACTCAACGCGAGAGCTGCAGCGAGGTTGCTGCGATCATGAAGATCGCGCGCCTCGAGACCTTCGCCAGCGAGTTCGTGTGCTTCGTACGCCTCACCACGGACAGCGGCGCGGTCGGATGGGGTCAGACCTCGACCTACAATGCCGACATCACCGCCACCATCTTCCACCGGCAGGTCGCACCCTGGGCGCTCGGTGCGGATGCCTTCGGCATCGAGACGCTGGTGAGCCGCATCGAGCAGCGCGAGCACAAGTTTCCGGGCAGCTACCGCTGCCGCGCGATCGCCGGGCTCGATACCGCGCTGTGGGACCTGCGTGGCAAGCTCGAGGGCAAACCGGTAGTGGAGCTGCTCGGCGGCAGCCCGCGGCGGCTGCGTGCATACGCCTCCTCGATGCGGCGTGACATAACGCCCGCAGCCGAGGCTGAGCGCCTGCTGCGGCTGCGCGATGAGCAGGGGTTCGACGCCTTCAAGTGGCGCATCGGGGCCGAGTGCGGAAACGACATCGACGAATGGCCCGGGCGTACCGAGGCGGTCGTGCCACAGGTGGCGCGCGTGCTCGGCGACGGGGTCGCCAGGCTTGTCGATGCCAACGGCGGCTTCTCGCCCGCCCGGGCGATCGAGGTGGGACGGCTGCTCGAGGCGGAGGGTGTGAGTCATTACGAAGAGCCCTGCCCGTACTGGCAGCTCAAGGAAACCAAACAGGTCACCGACGCGCTGCAAATCGATGTCACCGGCGGGGAGCAGGACTGGGATCTGGCCACCTGGGAGCGCATGATCGAGATGCGCGCGGTCGATATCGTGCAGCCGGACATCATGTACATGGGCGGCATCGTGCGCACGCTGAAGGTCGCGCAGATGGCCGCGGCGGCAGGTCTTCCGTGCACGCCGCACAGCGCGAACCTGTCGCTCGTGACCTTGTGTACCATGCATCTTCTGGGGGCAATCCCGAATGCGGGCAAGTACCTGGAACTCTCCATCGAGGGCCGCGACTACTATCCTTGGCAGGAGGGCCTGTTCCTCGGTGACCCGTACGCGGTGCGCGAGGGCCACGTGAGCATCCCGTGCGCTCCGGGGTGGGGTGCGGAGATCAATCCCGAATGGCTGCGCTCGGCTGCGTACCGCGCAAGCAGCCTGCCACCATAGAATTGCCGACGGTCCCCGGGGACCACTGAAGGAAGCTTCCGCCATGCAACCAGAAGATGTGCGCACCAACGCGCAGGCCCGGGCGATTGTCGAGGAGCGGGGCCTTTCGCACGTCAAGGTCGCTGTCTTCGACAACGACGGGGTGCTGCGCGGCAAGTACCTCGACCGCGAGAAGTTCTTTGCGGCGCTCGCCTCGGGAATGGGATTCTGCGATGTAGTGCTCGGGTGGGATTCGAACGACCAGCAGTACGACAATGTCACCTTCACCGGCTGGCACACGGCCTTTCCGGATGCGCCCATCCGGCTGCTGCCGGAAACCTGCCGTGCGCTGCCGCTCGAAGGCAACATGCTGTTGTTCCTCGCCGAGTTTGCCGGAAATGCCGAGGCGGTCTGCCCGCGCGCAGCGCTGCGGCGCGTGCTCAAGCGTGCCGGCGACATGGGCTACGGCGCCAGCGCCGCCGCCGAGTACGAGTTCTTCGTATTCAGCGAGACCCCCGCCAGCGTGCGCGCCAAGCGCTACCGCGACCTCACCAACATGACCCCGGGTTACTTCGGCTACTCGATGCTGCGCAGCTGCGTACATGCCGAGCTCTACGAGGCGCTGCTGAGGCTCGCTGCAGACATGCGCATGCCGATCGAAGGCCTGCACACCGAGACCGGGCCGGGTGTCATCGAGGCTGCGCTGCATTACACCGAGGCGCTCGAAGCGGCTGACCGCGCGGCACTCTTCAAGACCTTCGTCAAGGTGCTCGCGCAGCGCCGTGGCCTGATGGCGACCTTCATGGCCAAGTGGTCCGAGCAGCTGCCCGGACAGAGTGGCCACCTGCACGTGTCGCTGACGCGCAAGAGCGGCTCGTCGGCGTTCTACGATCAGGCCGCCGCGCACACTATGTCCGAGGAGATGCGCTGGTTCGTCGGCGGACAGCAGACACTGATGCCCGAGCTGCTCGCCATGGTCGCATCCACCGTCAACAGCTACTCGCGCCTGGTCCCGGGTTTCTGGGCGCCGACCTCCGCCACCTGGGGCATCGAGAATCGCACCTGCGCACTGCGCGTGATACAGGGCGGCCCGAAGAGCCAGCGCGTGGAGTACCGCATCGCCGCCGCGGACATCAACCCCTACCTCGCCCTCGCTGCCGCGATCGGCTCGGGGCTCTGGGGCATCGAGCACCGCATCGAGCCCGATGAGCCGGTCACCGGCAACGCCTACGACAAGAAGCTGCCGTCCAAGCGTCAGCTGCCGCGCACGCTGAGCGAGGCCGCGGAACGCCTCGCGCACTCGAAAGCCGCGCAGGAGCTCTTCGGCGCCCCCTTCGTCGAGCACTTCGCCGCCAGCCGCCTGTGGGAGGAGCGCGAGTTCCGCCGCGCCGTGACCGACTGGGAGCTGGCGCGCTACTTTGAGATCATATGAGCCTGCAGTGCATCTCACCGGTCGATGGCAGGGTGTACGCCGAGCGCAGCGCCGCCTCCTCCGCGCAGATCGAGCTGGCGCTCGCGCGTGCGCGCGTAGCGCAGCGCGCATGGCATCAGGTGCCCCTCGGCGAGCGCGGCGCCATCATCGAGCGCTTCTGCAGCGAGTTCGAGCGGCATGGCGAGCAGATCGCCAGCGAGCTCAGCTGGCAGATGGGGCGCCCGGCGCGCTTTGCCGCGAGCGAGGTGCGCGGCACGCTCGAGCGCGCGCGCTACATGCGGCAGATCGCAGCGGTGGCGCTTGCCGATCTCGACCCGGAGCCCAAGCCCGGCTTCCGCCGCTTCATCCGCCGCGAGCCGCTCGGGGTGGTGTTCAGCGTGGCGGCCTGGAATTACCCCTATCTGATCGCCGTCAACAGCGTGGTGCCCGCATTGCTCGCCGGCAACGCCGTGCTGCTGAAGCATTCGGCGCAGACCCCGCTGTGCGCTGAGCGCTTCGCCGAGTGCCTCACCGCCGCGGGCCTGCCGCCCGATGTTTTCCAGGTGCTGCATCTGACCCACAGCGACACCGAGCGGGTCATCCGCGATGCGCGTGTCGACTTCGTGGCCTTCACCGGCTCGGTAGCCGGCGGACGCGCGGTGCAGCGGGTCGCCGCCGAGCGCTTCATCGGGGTGGGACTGGAACTCGGCGGCTGTGACCCGGTCTACGTGCGTCACGACGCCGACCTCAAGCACGCGGTGGAGAACATCGTGGACGGTGCGTATTTCAATTCCGGGCAGTCCTGCTGCGGGCTGCAGCGCATCTACGTGCACGAGAGCATCTACGAGCGCTTCACTCAGGACTGCATCGAGCTGATCCGTGAGTACCGGCTCGGCGATCCGCTGGATCCGGACACGACCCTCGGCCCGGTGGTGCGCACCAGCGCCGCGGACACGATCCGCGCGCAGCTGCGTGCGGCGATCGATGCCGGCGCGCGCCCGGCGTTCGAGGAGCGCGAGTTCCCGCGCAGCAAGCCCGGCACGCCCTATCTGGCGCCGCAGCTACTCATCGATGCGCCGCCGGGCTCCTCGGTCATGCGCGAGGAGATCTTCGGGCCGGTCGCGGGACTTATGAAGGTCCGAGGCGATGATGAGGCGGTCGCGCAGATGAACGACAGTGCCTTTGGGCTCACCGCGGCGGTATGGACGCGCGATGAGGCCGCGGCCGTGGCACTCGGGGAGCGCGTCGAGACCGGTACGTGGTTCATGAACCGCTGCGACTATCTGGATCCGGCCCTCGCCTGGGTCGGCGTCAAGGACTCCGGGCGCGGCTGCACGCTCTCGCGGGTCGGATACGAGCATCTGACACGACCGAAATCATTCCACTTGCGGGTGAGTACGTGAGCGCACCTCTCAAGGCAAACTGGAATTACCCGACCACCGTATGGGCAGGCCCCGGACGCATCGCGGAACTGCCCGCGGCCTGCGCCCTGCTCGGCATCCGCCGGCCGCTGCTGGTCACCGACGAGGGACTTGCGCATGCCCCGATGGTGCAGCGTGCCTGCGGGCTCGTGCCCGGCGCGGGGCTCTTCGCGCGCGTGCGCGGTAATCCGGTCGCCGCCAATATCGAGGATGGGCTCACCGCGTACCGCGCGGGCGGCCATGACGGGGTGATCGCCTTCGGCGGCGGCTCCGCGCTTGATGCGGGCAAGGTGATTGCCTTCATGTCGGGACAGAGCCGGCCGCTGTGGGACTTCGAGGACGTGGATGACTGGTGGCGCCGGGCCGATCGGGCCGGCATCGCCCCAATCGTCGCCGTTCCTACCACGGCAGGCACCGGTTCTGAGGTCGGTCGCGCGGGCGTGGTCATCAACGAGTCGACGCACCAGAAGAAGATCATCTTCCACCCGCAGATGATGCCCGGAGTCGTCATCAGCGACCCGGAGCTCACCGTAGGTCTCCCCCCTGCCATCACCGCTGCCACCGGCATCGATGCGTTCGTGCATTGTTTCGAGGCCTTCTGTGCGCCGGGCTTCCACCCACTCGCCGACGGCATCGCGCTCGAGGGCATGCGGCTGATCCAGAGCTATCTGCCGCGGGCGTGCGAGAACGGCAAGGACATCGAGGCGCGCTCGCGCATGCTGGCCGCAGCGAGTATGGGCGCGACGGCATTCCAGAAGGGCCTGGGGGGCGTGCACGCCATCGCGCACCCGGTGGGCGCGCATTTCAACACCCATCACGGCCTGACCAACGCGGTGCTGCTGCCGTACGTCATCGTGCACAACCAGCCGGCGATCGAGTCGCATCTGCCGGTGATCGCCCGCACGCTGAACCTCAGCGGCGAGCCGTTCGACGCGTTCTTCGAGTGGGTGCTGGCCTTTCGCAAGCGGCTTGGCATTGCGCACACACTGGCGGAGATCGGCGTCACGCTGCGCAATCCCGATACCATCGGTCATGAGGCGGCGCTCGATCCCTCGGCGGCCGGCAATCCGCGACCGACGACAGCTGCCGACTACGCCCGCATCTTCCGCTCGGCGGTGAAGGGCGATCTCGCCCTCGGCAGCTGAGCCTTAAGCGCCCAGCTCCTTCACCGCCTGCCGCCACAGCGCCTCGGTAGAAGCGGCCACCACGCGCCCCTCGGAGCTGCTCGTCAGCGACGCCCCGTGCCAATCGCTGATCCGGCCGCCGGCACCCTCGACCACCGGTATCGCGGCCATGAAGTCGTGCGGCTTCAGCTGCACCTCGATGACGAGCTCACAGTGCCCGCTTGCGAGCATGCCGTAGAGGTAACAGTCCCCGCCGTAGCGACGCAGCAGCGCGCGCGAGCCCAGGGCCTCGAACCGGCGCCGCTCCTCCGTATTAAAGGTGTCGGGCGTGGTGGTATAGATCACCGCCTGCTCGATCGTTTGACAGGGGCTGGTCCTCACTTCCTTGCCGTTGAAGCGCGTGGGACGACCCTCGCACCCCACCCAGCGCTCCTTAACCGCCGGGGCCTCGATGACCCCGATCACCGGGCGGCCATCCTGCAGCAGCGCAATCAGGGACCCGAACAGCGGGAATCCGGTGACGAAACTCTTCGTCCCGTCGATCGGATCGAGCATCCAGGTGAACTCGCCATCCCCCTCGGCGGCAAACTCCTCGCCGCGAATGGCGTGCCCGGGAAAGGCGGCGCGGATCATGCGGCGCATCTGCGTCTCGATCCCGCGGTCGACGATCGTCACCGGGCTGCCGTCGCTCTTGCGCTCCACCGCGAGCGGCGCGCGGAAATGCTCCAGCGCGATGGCGCGCGCCACGTCGGCGAGTTGCCCGGCAAGTGCCAGCGCTTTCGGGAAGTCCGCGTGCTCGCTAAAGCTCATGGGTCGGATCCTTCAAAGGCGCCGCGGCGCACTTTCAATGCCGGCGTCGCGCATGCGGCGACACCTGCTGCTCAAGCCAGTTGCGCAGTTCCGCGAGCCGCAACGCTTCCTGCTGCAGGGCCGGCCCGAGACCATGCTTCCAGGTCAGCCGCCGATCCGTGGGGTCGCGCATGAGCATACGCAGCTCGGCCACGAACCCTTCCAGCTCCGCGCGCTCGGCGAACAGCCCCTCCGCGATCAGTACCGCCTCGTAACGCAGCGCCGTGGCGGCTATCTCCGCGAAGCTGTACTCAGGATGGTACTGCACGGCCCAGCATGTGCCGCGAGCGTGCCTGAGCTCGAGGGCCTGCAGCCCCATCTCATTGCGCGCCAGCTCCACCGCAGCATCGGGCAGCTCTGCGATGTCGTCACGGTGCACGGTGATCGCCTCGAACACGGGCGGCTTGCCGGCGAACATCGGGTGCCCTCGGCCGGCGGCGGCGAGTTCGATGCGGCGCGCGAAGCCGAACTCCCGCCCGAGTGGGTTGCGCCGCACACTGCCGCCCGCTGCGCATACCGCGACCTGCATGCCCCAGCAGCTGCCGAAAAGCGGCACGCCTGCCTCGAACACGGCCCGCGTCAGCTCGATCTGGCGCTCGATGTGCGCCCCGCCGTCGTAGACATTCAGCGCCGAGCCGGTGATCGCCACGCCGTCGTAGCCGGCAAGCCCGGCGCCATTGGCGAAGCGCACCTCCCCATCCGCCGGCCGCACGATGTCGCAGCTCAGCGCGCCGAGGCTCTTCAGCACCTGCACGTAGCCCTCGCCCGAGGGCTGGCCGCCGGCTGCGACCTGCTGCTCGCGGGTCGCCGCCCGGTTGCCGTCGATCACGAGGATGCTCGGCTGGCCCAATCAGGTGTGCTCCTGGGTTCGCGGCGGGACTGCCATGCCGCGCTCTTCCAGCAGCGCGCGCAGCAGGTCCGGCCGGTCGGTGATCATGCCATCGACATCGAAGGCAAGCATCCGCTCCATGTCGGTACGCCGGTTCACGGTCCACGGCACGACACGCAGCCCGAGCGCGCGCGCCTGCTCGACCGCTTGCGCGTCCAAATCCAGGTAATCCGGGCCCCAGGTGCCAGCCCCGCTCGCCTTGACGAGAGCGGTGACGGAGTTGCGGAAGTCAGCGGGGTCCAATCCGCCAAGCCACGGCGACACGCGCGCTGCGCCGGTGCGCACGGTGTCCTCGCCCGGCTGCTGCTCGGTGAGGGCGACGGTCGGTACCTGCGGCATCAGCCCTTGCGCGGCCCGCAGCACCCGCCAGTCGAAGGCCATGACCGCCACCATGTGCGCAGCCCCGGCCCGCTCGATGTCGCCCCGCACGGCCGCAGCGAAGGGCTCCGGGGCCAGCGTGCGCTCGGGCTGCTCCGGGAACGTCTTGATCTCGATGCCGACGCGCACCCTGCCGCTTCCGTGTGTGCGCACCAGCGAGAGCACCTCGAGCAGGCGCGGTATGCGCTCGCCATCCACCGGCTGCTGCGCGGGAAAGCGCGCCGCGTACGCGCTCCCCGGCCGCAGGCGGCCCACATCGTAGGACTGCAGCTGTGCATAGGTCAGGGCACATACCGGCGGCCCGGTGCTTGCGAGAAAGCGCCCGTGCGCGTCACGCGTGCAGTCGGGATTGAGCTCCGGGTCGTGGGTGACGACGACCACTCCGTCGCGGGTTACGGCGCAGTCGAGCTCCACGCCACACACGCCGAGCTCCAGGGCGTGGACAAATCCCGCAAGCGTGTTCTCGGGCCACAGGCCCCGCGCGCCGCGGTGACCCTGCAAGTCAAACATGTCGGTGGCGCTCGTGGCCGGCGGTCCGACGACAATTGGGTGGGTGGATGTTATATTTCCCGCGGTCTCAGCGCATTGAGACTATCTCGCCAAAAACTTGCCTGTCAACGCACCGGCAATCGATCCGAAGGGGTGTGCATGCGCATGATTTCCACTTCCGATCACGGCTCGGGACGCAGCGCACGCGCGCGCGCCCTACGCTGCGCCGCCGCGCTGCTGGGGCTCTTGGCGGGGGTGCAGGCCTACGCCGACGATGCCAAAGTCCTGAAGATCATCACCTGGGCCGACTACGTGCCCGCCGACGTCGTGGCGCAGTTCAAGAAGGAGACCGGGGTTCAGGTCCAGGTCACGCTCTCGAACAACGAGGAGATGATCTCCAAGCTGCGCGCCACCGGCGGGGCCGGTTTCGATCTCGCGCAACCATCGCAGGATCGCATTCTCGGCGCGCAGCAGGAGTTTCGCATCTACAAGCCCCTTGATACGAGCAAGGTGCGGCTGGATGAGTTCGTGCCGGAGCTGCTCGAGATCGTCAAAAAGAACGCCACCGTGGAGGGCAGGCTGTACGGGCTGCCCTACGTGTGGGGCACCGAGGGCCTCGGGTACAACTCCAAGCGCACCAAAATCAGTGACTACATGGATCTGTGTCGCCCCGAGCTCAAGGGCAGGACCGCGGTGCGTCTGAAGCGCCCCACCCTGATGGCCTTCGCGCTCGCGCTCGGCAAGGATCCCTTCGCGCTGTACGGCAACACCAAGGCCTACACCGCCCTCATGGAGCAGGTCGGCAAGACGCTCATCGCCTGCAAGGTGGACTTTCGCTTTTTCTACGACAACAAGGACCAGCTGCTGAACGGCATCCGCTCCGGTGAGGTGTGGGCGGCGATGATGTGGGACTCGAGCGGCTGGGCGCTGAACCGGGAGAACCCCGACATCAAGTTCATCAACCCGCGCTCGGGCGCGATCGCCTGGATGGATACGTTCGCGCTGCCGGCGCGCGGCCGCAACGACGCCGCCGCTTATGCCTGGATCAATTTCGTGATGCGCCCAGAGATTGCCGCGAGGGTAGCCAAGTCGATCGGCAACTTCAGCGCCGCGAAGGGTGCCGAGCAATTCATGGACCCGCGGGTGCGTGCGCAGTTCGCCGAGACCTTCCCCGACGGACTGAAAAACATCAAGTGGTATCCGGCGATCCCGCCGGGTCTGGAAGAGATCGAGGGCGCGGTTCTCGACCGGGTCAAGGCGGCCGATTGAGCACCCCGGGGGCTGCAACCCCGGTCACGACGCCGGACCTGGAGGTGCGCGGCCTCCTCAAGCGCTTCGCGGCCCATCTGGCGGTGGTCGATCTTTCCTTCAGCGTCGCCCGCGGGAGTTTCTTCTCGATCCTCGGTCCCTCCGGTTGCGGCAAGACGACGCTGCTGCGCATGATCGCCGGTTTCATCCAGCCCGACGGCGGCGAGATCTCCATCGGCGGACGCAGCATGGCGGGGGTTGGGCCGAACCGCCGGCCGGTCAACATGGTGTTCCAGCATCTGGCGCTGTTTCCGATGATGTCGGTGGCGCAGAACGTGGCCTTCGGGCTCGCGCGGCGCGGCGTAGGACGCGCCGAGCGGCTGCGCCGCGCGGAGGCGATGCTCGAGCGGGTGGGGCTCGCCGGCGCCGGCGGCAAGCGCACCGAGGAACTCTCCGGCGGACAACGCCAGCGCGTCGCCATCGCGCGCAGCATGGTGCTCGAGCCCACGCTGCTGTTGCTCGATGAGCCGCTCGGGGCGCTCGACCTGAAGCTGCGTGAGCACATGAAGCTCGAGTTGAAGCAGCTGCAAAGCTCCTTCGGCACTACCTTCGTCTACATCACGCACGATCAGTCCGAGGCGCTGGTGCTTTCCGATCACGTGGGGGTGATGAATCACGGTCGTTTCGAGCAGCTCGGCACCCCACAGCAGCTCTACTACGCCCCGGCAACATCCTTCGTAGCTGGCTTCGTCGGCGCCAACAACCGCATCGCGGGCAAGGCGCGCAGCATCTCCGCAGCGCTGGTGGAACTGGTTACCGCGGAAGGCTGGGCGGTGCACGCGCGGGCCCACGGCAGCATCGCACCGGGAGCATCCGTGGAGGCGTTCATCCGACCCGAGGGCATGACACTCGGCCGCACGACCGCGCAGCTGCCGCCCGATCAGCCAGCGCACGAAGGCGAGGTGCTCAGCCTGCTCTTTGACGGCGCCAACTCGGTGGTGCTGCTGCGCGAAGCGCGCAGCCGCCTCGAGCTGCGCATCGCGTTGCCACAGACCGGCGCCTACGCAGACCTGAAGGTCGGCGCGCACATCTGTTTCAGTTTCGATCCGCAGCGCGCGATCTGCTTCAGCGCGCCTGACACGCATGCCTGAGCCGCTGGCAACAGCGCCCTGGCAGCGCCGGCTGCTGCTCGCGCTGCTGCTCGCGCCGGCGCTACTGTGGCTGGTCGGGCTGATCATTCTGCCGCACCTGGATCTGGCGCTGCTGTCGTTCCGCGAGCGCATCGCGCCGCGCGAGTATGTGACGAGCCTCGCGCAGTACCGCACCTTCTTCAGCGAGCCGCTCTACTGGCACGTGTTCCTCAGGACTGCGGTGTTCTCCGCGCTCGCCACCGCGCTCACCCTGCTGGTGGCTTTTCCGATCGCCTGGATCATCGCCAAGGTGGCGCGCGGTCGCATGAGCGCGCTGCTGTTCGTCGTGTGCCTGATCCCCTTCTGGGTGAGCGAGACCGTGCGCACGCTCGGCTGGATGATCCTGCTGCGCGAATCCGGCGTGCTGCCCGCGCTTCTGGTGCATCTGGGGATCACCGCGCAGCCCGTGGAGCTGCTCTACCACGACGCCACGATTCTCGTGGGACTGGTCTATACGTCGCTGTTGTTCATGGTGGTACCGCTCGTCGGGAGCCTGGAGAGCCTCGACAACTCGCTGATCGAGGCCGCCTACGACTTGGGCGCAAGGGGCGGAGCGATTCTGCGCAGCATCGTCATTCCGCATGCTGCCCCCGGTATCACCGCCGGCTGCATCGTGGTCTTCATGCTGACTCTCGGCAACTACCTGACACCGACCTTGCTCGGCGGCAAGAACTCGCTGTGGTTCACCGAGCAGATCTACACCCAGTTCATTACCCGCTTCAACTGGGAGCAGGGAGCGGCTTTTGGCTTCCTGCTGCTGGCGCTGTCAACCGTAATGGTGTGGCTCGGCCTGAAGATCAGCGGCCAGCGTTTCAGCGATGTGATGCGCCGCGCATGATCCCGAGCCTGCCACGTCCTGTCTGGCTGCGGGTCGCGACGGCGCTGTATGTCGGAGCATTTCTCGTGTTCCTGTTCCTGCCGCTGGCGATCGTGGCGGTGTTTGCCTTCAACAACGCGCCCTACCCCGCGCCTCCCTGGCGCGGCTTCACCCTCGACTGGTTCTTGGGCAACGAGGCCGCCGGTCGCGTCGGGCTATTGCGCGACTCAGAGCTCCTCGGCAGCATCTGGACCAGCTGCATCGTCGCGCTGTGGGTCACCGCGCTGTCGGTCGTGGTCGGCACGGTCAACGCGTTCCTGATGGAACGCATGCGCTTCCCCGGCAAGGGCGCCCTGTCGATGCTCATGCTGACACCGCTCGTCATTCCCGGCGTGATTCTCGGGATCTCGATACTCGCCTTCGCCAGCCGCGTGGCGGACCTGTTGAGCGAGATGTTCGGGCTCGAGGCGGACTTCCTGCGCCCCGGCCTGCCGCTCGTGGTCCTCGGACAGTTCTCCTACATCGCGGCGATTGCGACACTCACCATCAGCGCACGCCTGAAGCGCTTCGACCGCACGCTGGAGGAGGCTGCCTTGAATCTCGGCGCCTCGCACGCAGCGGTCCTGCGCACCATCACCCTGCCCTACCTGCGTCCGGCGCTTATCGGTTCGGCGGCGATCGCATTCCTGATGTCGTTCGAGAACTTCAACACGACGCTCATGCTGGTCGGCGCCGACTCTCCCCTGACCATCATGATGTACGGCCGCATGCGCGAGGGCGCAACCCCGGTACTCAATGCCGTCAGCTTATTGCTCATGGCGGCCTCGGCTGTGATCGCGTTGACTCTGATCCGGCGCGGCCCTTCCGGTGCGTCGCGCACTTGAGCGCTGGCAGGTCCTGAAGGCTCCCGGACGCGCGAGGGCCGGAAAGGTCGTAGACTCAGGGGTACGACGCCCGCACCTGCAGCGAAAGGCCTGCCAATGAGCGCAAACTCGAGTCGATGGCGGACACAGGGTGTGCGAATCATTCACCCGAACGAGCTGGACGATGCCACCGCTCAGACCCTTGGCATGCACCGGCGCGCGGCTGTGACCACCGCCCGAACCGGCGCAACGAAACTGTGGGCCGGTACCGTGACCATCCAGGCCAAGGCCAAGACCGGGGCGCATCATCACGGGGACCTCGAAAGTGTGATCTACGTCGTGAGTGGACTTGCCCGGCTGCGCTGGGGTGATCACCTCGAATTCGTGGCCGAGGCCGAGCCCGGGGACTTCATCTACGTGCCACCTTACGTGCCGCACCAGGAGATCAACGCCAGCGACGACGTTCAGCTGCACTGCGTGCTGGCAAGGAGCGGACAGCAGGGCCTCGTGGTGAATCTGGACATTACCCCGGTCGAGGTTCCGGAGCTCGTGCGCTGGATCGACGACCTGCACCAGTAATGTCGCGCACCGCGTACGAGGCGCCGACGGCTCATGGAAAGACAAGCGGTCCGCCGCACACTCCTCTGGACACTGGCCGGCATCGGCGTGCTGCTCGCCGTGTTCGCAACTGCACTCGCCATCGCCTCG